>Ga0208919_1000053_pt1 | contig 86408 bp, 75 predicted proteins | sample 4_EtaG_FD_184076 | JGI IMG/M metagenome (GOLD analysis project Ga0208919, IMG submission 184076) | Marine viral communities from the Subarctic Pacific Ocean - 4_ETSP_OMZ_AT15127 metaG (SPAdes) (version 3) | ecosystem: Environmental > Aquatic > Marine > Oceanic | place: Pacific Ocean | collected... | reverse complement strand
GCGGCATGATGAATTTGCTGTCGAGCACAGTATTGGTGGTTTCCAGCTCCCGTGGTGCACCGCCGACAATGCTGGGAAAGCCTTCATAAGCGACGCCCACATCACCAGGAATCGTGCGTCCTTTGGTTTCGGTGGTATTGCGCATCAGGCTGGATTCCAGCGTACCCGAGGCAAAACGTCCGGTGTGGCCAATGGCGATTTGCTCGCGCTCAAAACGGAGTTCATCCGAATAGCCGGTGGCGCTGCCAGGGTCGGGCGCGCAGCTGCGGGTGCGTCCATCCAGGGTACCTAGCTGGCACTCATCGTTGTTATAGCGCTGACGATTGACTTCACCATCCAGCCACAGGTCGTGGCTATCAGAGGGCGTCCAGGTTAGCTTGCCGCCGATGTTGTAGGTATCGCCTTCCACCGGGCTGGGGCCGCGCTGGCTAACCTCGATAGGATTGCCGTCACCGTCGGTGTAGGTGAGTTCAGAAGCATCGCGCTCATAAACCCGGCCACGCAGTTGAAGGCCAAGGGTATCTTCCACCAAAGGGCCGCTGGTATACAGGTTGATCTCGCGGCGATCACCGAAGTCGCGATTCTCGTTAAAGGTATTCTCAACCCCGATAGAGCCAGTCCACTCGCGGCCAACCCGGCGGGTAATAATGTTGATTACCCCACCCATGGCATCAGAGCCATACAGTGTCGACATGGGGCCGCGGATAACTTCAATGCGTTCAATGCTGGAAACCGGCGGAAAGAAGCTGGTGGAAGTTTCGCCAAACCCATTGGGCGTCACGCTGCCAGCGGTATTCTGGCGGCGGCCGTCAATCAGAATCAGTGTGTAGTCGCTGGGCATACCACGGATACTAATATTGCTACCACCGGTTTTGCCCACTGAGCCGCCGACATCCACTCCCTCAACGTTGCGCAGGGCATCGGCAATACTGGTAACTCGTTGACGCGAGAGCTCTTCGCGGGAGATCACTGAAATGCTGGCGGGGGCATCGACCATCGCCTGTTCAAACCCGCTGGCCGAGACAACGATATTGTCCAGCTGTTGATCTTCTTGAGCGGTGGCTGTGCCTGAAGTAACAGCAAGCGTGACGGCGCTAGCCAGAACAGAGCGAGTAAAGCGTGGCATGTCATTCCCTCTTGGTTACGATAATTATTAGCTAATGATATTAATTATCAAATAAAGGCGGGAGTCTAAAAAGAAAAGTTCCCAAACGCGAGGGGATGATTGAGGAACATTACGTTGCGTGAACTGAAACAGCGGGGTGGTGGAGAGGTTGCAAGAAATGGAACACGCCATTCGATGGAATAGTAGTGCAAGCGCTTTTGAGAATCGTTATTATCCTTGTCAAAGTAGCGTATCGAGAGAAACTTATGCTGGTTCAAACGACACCAAGGGTAGCCACCCTCATTAAACGCGGGCGTTTAGGCATGATGGGCATATTGCTAAGTGCCTTAGTGGTAGGCACTGCACAAGCGCGCACGCTGGAAACCGCCTTTGGCGACGTAGACGTTGAGGGAACCCCAAAGCGGGTTGTAACACTTTACGAAGGCGCTTTGGACGCTGCCGTAGCGGCAGGTGTCAACCCGCTAGGCGCTGTGACGACGCGTGGTGGTGACAATGTGGCAAGCTACATTGAAGCGCATCTTGGTGAAAACACGCCGGCGATTATGGGCGTGGTGCGCGAGATCAATATCGAGGCAGTGCTGGCGCAGCAGCCGGATCTGATTTTGGCGCCCGCCCAGCTCTCTGATGAGCAGTATCAACTGCTGTCACGTATTGCGCCCACGGTGGTGCCACCGCCCCAGCCACTGGCGCCGGATAACTGGAAAGCTGAAGCCCGCCTTTACGGCGAAGCGCTCAATCGCCAAGCTGCCATCGCAGAAGCGATTGAGGCCGTTGAGCAACGCGCCGTCGAGGTCGCCGAGGCAGTGGAAGAGGCAAGTGTGGGGGGAAGCGCCTTCTTGGTACGCTGGATGCCCGGTGGCCCCATGGTGATGTCGGAAAACCTTTTTTCTGCAGGTTTGTTAGCCCAAGCGGGGCTGGATGTTCAGGACGCTGGCCTGGTCGGCGAGCGCGGTGTGCATAGCGATGTGCTCAGCCTGGAAAACCTTTCCCAAGTGGACGGCGACTGGCTGTTCCTGGCAACGCTCAACGAAGATGGTCAAGCGGCGGTGGACGCGGCCAAGCAGAGCAGCGCCTTTACGCGCCTAAACGTGGTGCAGCAAGACCACGTAGTGCCGGTGGATGGTCAGCTATGGACAAGCGCCAATGGCCCGCTGGCCGCTCAGGCGATTCTTGATGATATAGAGGCAGCGCTGTTGCCGTGACGGTTCCACGTTTTGCAACGCCTAACGTTAGGCGTGCTACGCCCCGAACGCTAATGCTGCTACTACTCACCGCCCTTGTGGCGGTGAGTCTCGTTAGTCTATTAATCGGTGCGGGTAGCGTTGGCCCGGGTAGGGCCCTGGCACTACTGAGCGGCGCTCAGGACAGTGAAGCACGCTTCATCGTCTGGGAACTGCGCGCACCGCGCACCTTGATTGGTATTGTGGTGGGCATGGCACTAGGCGTCGCGGGAGCCCTGTTGCAAGCGGTGGCACGCAACCCGCTGGCTGAACCGGGGCTTTTAGGGGTTAGCGCGGGGGCGGCATTTGCCGTGGCGCTGGCCTTAGTGCTGGGTGCCAGTGCCGCCACGTTACGCATTTCAGTCGCGCAGTTAGGTGCGCTGGTGGGCTGCGTGTGCGTATTGAGCGTGGCGCGCTTTCGCGGTGTGGGTAACGACCCTATCCGGCTCGTGCTTGCCGGAGCGGCATTTTCGGGTCTGCTGGCGTCGTTGACCTCATTGATACTGCTTTACGACCAGCGTGCCGCTGATGAAATTCGTTTCTGGGTGATTGGCAGCTTGGCAGGCCGCCGCTTGGACGACCTGCTGGCCGTTCTGCCCAGTATGCTGGCGGCATCCGTGATAGTTGCGCTGATCGCTCGGCCATTAGCCGCCCTGGCGCTAGGCGAACGAGTGGCCTCTGGTTTGGGCCACCACCCCAACCTCATTCGTTGGTTGGTCATCGCCTGCGTGGCGCTGTTGGTGGGTGCTGCCACCGCCATCGCCGGGCCCATTGCCTTTGTTGGGTTGGTGGTGCCGTTTGTCGCACGGGCTTTGGCCGGGCCTGATATTCGTCGCACGCTATGGCTTTGTCTGCCCATCGGGCCGCTGATCGTCCTTGCAGCCGATATCATCTCTCGGGTGGTGGTCGCTCCATCGGAACTACCGTTGGGCGTACTCACTGCGCTGTGCGGCGCCCCCGTACTGATAGCGGTTGTTCGTGCGCGCCGCCTACCAATGCTGTGAATTCGCTAATGAAAACCACGCAGATAAAAAGCTCGTCTATGCCTTTCTCCCCGGAACACCAGTTCCGCGCGGACGGCAATAACAACGTACCGCCACCGCAAGGTTATTGGCGATTCGCCTGGCGAAGCGGGCACGGTCAGAACAGCCTTTTGTTTGAGCAGCGAGCGGTGGCCGTTAACCTGGGACTGTTTGGCGCGTTACTGCTTGCCAGCGTTATTTACCTAAGCCTGGGCAGCGTTAAGGTCGCCCCTATGGCGGTGCTGCAGGCTCTGTTTGGCAATGCAGATATGATGGCGAGCTTTGTAGTGCAGGAGCTGCGCTTGCCGCGTTTAGCCGCTGCCGCTAGTACCGGGGCGGCCTTCGCGTTAGCAGGCATACTGATGCAAACCCTGGCCCGCAATCGCTTGGCGACGCCGGGTATTATCGGCATTGATAATGGCGCGACAGCGTTTGCAGTGGCCTCCATCGTAGGCCTTGGCGTTTCCATCGCGCCGCCTGCCATGGCGTTAGCAGGGGCAACCACCGCAGCGGTACTCACCTTCGGGCTCGCCGCGGGCAACGGCACCCAGGGGTATCGCTTTATCGTGGCGGGGATTGGCGTGGGCGCGGTGTTTGGCGCGATAACGCAATTGATGCTGGCGCGAGTCGCCATTGATACCGCCAATGCTGCTTATCCATGGACGGTGGGTTCGCTCAATGCCCGCCCCAGCGGCGCACTGCAATTACTGATGCTCGGGTTGGTGTTAGGGTTGGCCACTGCCATGGCGTTAGCCCGTTCGCTAACGCTACTGCGTTTCAAGGATGCCACCGCCAGCGGGTTAGGAGTGAACGTCAAACGTCGCCGGTTGGAAGTGCTGCTGCTATCTGTCGCCTTGACGGGGTTGGCGGTCGCTGTTGCCGGGCCGGTGGGCATGGTGGGGTTGATTGGCCCGGAGATTGCCCGGTCGCTGTCCAGTTCACGCAGCGTGCCTGTTTTGGCGGCCACCCTGGCGGGGGCGCTGGTAATGGTACTCGCCGACCTGGCCGGGCGTACGCTGCTGGCGCCTATCGAGATTCCGGTGGGTATCGTTACCGCCGTGGTCGGCGGGCCCTGGTTACTTTGGATATTAATGCGTCCGCAACGGAGCTTCACATGAGCCAATCTCCAACACCCACCATGCCGTCTCTTGCCACGCAGTCGCTCGGCATGAGTTATGGCACCCGGCAGGTGATCGATGGCTTGGATATCACCCTGCCCAGCGGCCAAGTTACCGCCATTGTGGGCCCTAACGGCTGCGGAAAATCAACGTTATTGGCCGGGCTTGCTCGGTTGCACAAACCCGATAGCGGTGCCGTATTGCTGGATGGCGCCGATATTCAGCACCTGCCCACCCGCCAACTCGCTACGCAACTGGCGCTACTGCCCCAGGAGGCCGTCGCACCGGAGGGGCTAACCGTGACCGAACTGATTCGTTTTGGTCGCCAGCCCCACCAAGGCTGGCTGCGCCAGTGGTCAGCAGAAGACCAGCGCGTGGTGCAGCATGCGCTAGCGGCGGCAGGGCTGGAACAACTCGCTGACAGGCCAATTGATGCGCTTTCCGGCGGCCAACGCCAACGCGCCTGGATCGCCATGACCATCGCCCAGCAAACCCCGCTGCTGCTGCTGGATGAACCCACCTCCGCGCTGGATCTTGGCCACCAGATTGAAGTGTTCGAGCTGGTGAAACATCTTGCCCACCACGGCCGTACCGTGGTGATGGTGCTGCACGATCTCGCCAGCGCCTGCCGCTACGCTGACCATCTCATCGCCATGCGTGAAGGTCAGATTATCGCGGCAGGGGCTCCGGCTACGGTGGTTACGCCTGACCTAGTGCGAACGCTCTATCAAGTGGAGTGCACGTTACTCACCGACCCTGATACCGGCAGCCCGTTGCTGGCCAATGTTCGCCGCTCCACGGCGCCTGCTTACTAGGCAGTCTCCAGCCTTTCGCCGCTTGCTAAAGTTGCATTAAGTTGATGCCCTGCTAGAGATAGCGGGGCGATTTCATTACTCTATCGTCTCTAAACCTATTTCAGCTATAACAACCTCAGTAAGGAACACTCGTGTCCTCTCCTGCACACAGTTTTCAAGCGTTGCTGCGGCTACTGCGCTACGCCAAAGGCTATCGTCGGCGCATCATTGCCGCCACCGCCTGTTCGATTATTAATAAGCTGTTTGATATTGCTCCAGAGATTCTGATTGGTGTCGCCATCGATGTGGTGGTCAATCAGGAGCAGAGTTTTGTGGCCAGCCTCGGGTTCGAGACGCCTCAACAGCAGATCACCATGCTGGCGGTACTGACGTTTGTTATTTGGGCGGGGGAATCGCTGTTTGAGTACTTGTTCCAAATTCTCTGGCGTAACTTAGCCCAACGCTTACAAGCGGATATGCGCCAAGATACCTACGAGCACGCTCAGCGGCTGGATATGGCGTTTTTCGAGTCGAAAAGCTCTGGCCAGTTGGTGGCCACCATGAACGATGACGTCAACCAGCTTGAGCGTTTTCTGGACGGCGGGGCTAATTCGATTATTCAGGTGGTGGTCACCGTGGTAGCCGTGGGCGCAGTCTTCTTTGTGCTTTCGCCATTGATTGCGCTGCTGGCGTTTACGCCTATCCCGCTGATCATTTGGGGCGCGTTCTTCTTCCAGCGTAAAGCCGGGCCGCTGTATAGCGATGTGCGTGAAAAGGTCGGGGATCTAGCCAGCCGCTTATCCAATAACCTCAGCGGCATTGCGACAATTAAAAGCTTTACCAGCGAAGACCGCGAAGCCGATCGCCTGCGTGATGCCAGCGAAGCCTATGTAGACGCCAACAGACGGGCGATCAAGGTTAGCTCCGCGTTTATTCCGGTCATCCGCATGGCGATTTTGGCCGGTTTTCTTGCCACCTTTACCGTGGGCGGCATGATGGCACTCAACGGCTCGCTAAACGTTGGGGCATACGGCGTGCTGGTGTTTTTGACCCAGCGCCTGCTCTGGCCGCTCACCGGTCTGGCTCAAGTGATTGATCTGTTCGAGCGTGCCATGGCCAGCACGCGACGTATTCTCGACCTGCTCGAAGTGCCGATTACCGTAAAAGATGACAGTACCACGCCGCTCACCCAGCCGGTGCGCGGCGAGGTGACGGTAGATAATGTGAGCTTTCACTACGCCACCAGCGGCGTCGGGGTGGATGGCATTCACCTGCAGGTGCCCGCAGGTAATACCTTGGCGCTGGTGGGAGCGACTGGGTCGGGGAAATCCACCCTGATCAAACTGCTGCTGCGCTTTTACGACCCCGAAAACGGTCGCGTGCTCATTGATGGGCAGCCCATCACCGAAGTGAGTATGAACTCACTTCGCCAATCGATTGGCCTGGTCAGTCAGGATGTTTACCTGTTTGAAGGCAGCATTCGTGACAATATCGCCTACGGTAAGCCGGACGCTGACGAAGCCGCAATTACCGATGCCGCCAAAACCGCCGAAGCGTGGAGCTTTATTGAAACGCTGCCCCAAGGCTTAGACACACCGGTAGGCGAACGGGGCGTGCGGCTTTCCGGCGGCCAGCGCCAACGGCTTTCACTAGCCAGGGCGCTGCTTAAAGACCCGCCTATTTTGGTGCTGGATGAAGCCACCAGCGCAGTGGACAACGAAACCGAAGCGGCCATTCAGCGCTCGCTCAAGCGTATTGCCCATGGCCGCACGGTGATTATGATTGCCCACCGGCTCTCTACCATTGTGCATGCCGATGAGATCGTAGTGATTGAGAAAGGCCAGGTGGCCGAGCGGGGCACCCATTCCAGCCTACTGGCAGCTAACGGCCACTACGCCGCCCAGTGGCGGGTACAAACCGGCGAAGCCCAGGCGGGGGATGTGGAAGCAGTTAGTAGCCTTTAACAACTACCGATTAACTATTACCTATTAACCAGGAGCGCATTGAGGGTGACGGGCACATGCTCGTCAATCTCCTGATAGCCTAGTAATGACATCACGGTGCGCACCGTGGTGTTGGCCATCAGCGCTCGGCCATCCATCGCCATGGGCTCCGCGTGGGTAACGCGTATCTCATTCAGGCCTTCGCGGGTAAACCGCAGTGGCACGGATTCCTGCTGGTTAACCATGTCTGATTGAACGCTAAAGGTCAGCGTCTCAACCAGGGATTCGCCAATATCCAAACCGTCTAACCGCTCTGGTGGCATTTGCGCCTCTAGCGTCACCAGGGTGGTGTTCGCCAGCAAACCTATCCACGGCGGCAACTCACCAAAGCGTTCCAGCACATCCGTTTGGCTGAGTTTTAATGGCAAGCGCAGGGTGCCATCGCTGGAGATATCACCCTGCAGATCGCGCACCTGATGGTGATGAGTTTGCGGTGCTTCGCCGTTCAACTGAGTAATCGATGCCTGCACCCGCGACTGGCCAGGGTCAAGTTGCCAGTCAGCGTGTACGGGCAGCGCCAACAGTAAGGGGAATAGAGCAATCAATGCTTTCACAGAGCGTCTCCGCATAAAGAACTACTCACCAGACTGCCCAATCCCCATAAAGTGCCGTAATGACATCAAGATAGCGCAAAGGGGCTAGCCTCACCCGGCCACATTCGCTATGATATGCACGCTTTTCGGGCCTATAGCTCAGTTGGTTAGAGCAGGGGACTCATAATCCCTTGGTCGTAGGTTCAAGTCCTACTGGGCCCACCATTAAATCAAAGACTTACCCGCCGTAATACCCTCCCTCGTTGTACCTTTTTCCGCCAGTGTCTACAAAGAGTCTACACCCTAGAATTTTGGCCCGTATGTGACGGCTTCCGTCAGGTGGTCAGGAGCTACATGTGCATAACGCATGGTCATTTGTATGGATTGATGACCGAGTATCCTTTGCAGTGTTAATAAGTTGCCGCCGTTCATTATGAAGTGGCTTGCAAAGGTGTGTCGTAGCACGTGAGTTCTCTGTCCTTTTGGCAAGGTAATGCCTGCGTTCTTGATAGCATTCGTAAATGCTTTATAGGCATCACTTGGGAATAACCGTCCGATCTGTGGCCCGTGAGCCTTGATGCGTTGGTAAAGCTCATCTGAAAGCGGTACCGAACGGCTACGGCCATTCTTGGTGTCAACGTATGTGACGCGGCCATCCCTGACCAATTCAGCGCGGAGATATTGGGCTTCACTCCAACGGGCTCCCGTTGCCAAGCATAAGGTTGCTATCAGCGTGACGTGTTTACTACGCGACTGGCCAAGCTGTTCAAATAGCATTTTGATTTGTTCGTGAGTGAGGTAGCTAAGTTCACGTTCGGGCAATCGTATAGCTTTGATAGCGGCAAAGGGGTTATCGCCTTTCCATTCGCCCAGCTGTATAAGGACGTTGAATACGGCCCTTAGATAGGCAACGTCATGGTTAACGGTATTCGGTGAGAGTCCTTGTTCTAGGCGAGATTGGCGGAATTTTGCAACAGTGACAGGACGGATCGTGAAGGCATAGGGGTTACCCATCAGGCCTACGAGCTGATGCAGCTTACCGAGGCGTTTTTGTCCGTCTTTGAGTGTGGCACCGTGCATGTCGTACCAGAGCTGCACTAGCTCCAGTAAGCGTCTGCGGTCTTTTTTCTTCGGTGCGTAGTCTTCACCCTGGGCAGCTTTCGTGAGCAATTGGGCTTCAAACCGCTTTGCTTCTCCCTGGGTGGGAAGCGTTTTCCTAATGCGCTTGCCATAGCGACCATCTGGCCATATATCGACCTTCCATCCACCTTTGACCTTTTTGATACTCATGCCGCTTTCCCTACCAATCGTCGTTCTATCAGCTTCTGCTCTACGATCTGCCTGAATTGTGCGGAGTCGACGCCTCGACGGCGGTAGTATTCGGCGAGATCTTCCCACATGCCGGAGCGCTGGAGATAACGAACGGCTTCATGGGTGCGGAAGCCCTGACGGGCGTAGATGCTGATCAGGTTGCCAAACGCCAGGGTGACGTTCTTCTCATTGCCTAAGCCAGGTGTTTTTCGAGCGCGTTTGTACATGAACGCAGGCTCATGGCAGTAGAAGCGGGCGTCTTCCTGCATAAGTTGCCAAGTAGGGTCGATAAGGTCGCGGCTGTGGTTGAGGCGGTATGACTGCATGGCAGTACGCCAGAGGCCGGAGAGGTGCGGTACTACGTCAATGAAGCGGTTGAAGCCGTGGGAGGCGTCCAGCACTTCGCCGGTATCGACGTTGCAGGGTATGCCCATCGCGAACTCACGAAGCACCGATTGATGGAAACGCAGCTCGATACGCCAGACGGTTTTTTCAGGATCGTAGGCGGCGCTGAGATCATCATTTACGGCGTGTTTCCAGATGCCTTCCCAGAAGTGCATTTTGTCGCGGTGTTTGGCTTCCAGCGTCTTGTTGTAAATCGAGCATTGGAGCGCTCCAGCGGTACCAAACATATAGGTTTCACCACGGCCATAGGTGGTGGCAATGGTGTTGTGGGCAAACTCCAGCTCTTCAATGCCATCGATGCGCATTATCTTTTTAGAACGGGTCACAAAGCGCTGCATGAAGTCTTTGGGAGGCTCCCAGCCTTGTACGTCTAGCGCGAGGTGGATGGCACAGCCGACCGGTTCCACGTAGGCGAGCATATGCGCTGCGATGTTGTACATGAAGTCTTGGCACTCTTGGGGGCTGCGCTCCTGGATGAAGTGGGGGGAGAGTTCTATTTTTAGGTGGGTACCGATGTTCTCTACCTTGGTATGCCGTGCCTGGAAGAACACTATGATGCCTAGCTCGTTATTTTGGAGACGATAGCGGAAGCCTGAACCGGCTGCGCCGGCCCCTACCGACCATGTGACGTCGAACAGTTCCATGGTGGCACCGTGGCCTTCGTTGTAGACCCTTATAATTTGATCAAACTGGTATAAGCAGGGTTTGCCTTGATAGAGCTGACGAACGGTGTCCACGCCAGCATTCAGCAGTTTGATATCCCCTAGCTCTTTTTGGCCCTTCTGGGAAATGAACAAGGAGCCCCGTGCATCCTGTTCACCCTTGATCAATGAGTCTTGTGAATAGCGTTCCCAACGTTTCATTTTTCAAATGTTCCTTACTGTCAGGTAATGGCAGGTTTTCGACTGTTTCACCGTTATTCTGCGAGACGTGTTACAGGGAGGGTCTCGACCTGCTGCCGCCAGCCCGTCACCCCGTGCTGCGCAGGTAGTAACGGGCTGGCGGCAGCAGGTGCTTGGGTATTCACGCGCTTGGCGTCATAACGGGGTAATACCGTCGCTTGGAGCAAGACATGCAGGTTGGTGCGCTGGTTGGAGGTGGATTCGTTTTGGAATAAGCGACCGGCAACGGGGATGCTGGAGAGGCCAGGAACGCCGGAGACCTGGGTACGGTCATCCTGGGACGATAGGCCGCCTAACAGAAGGGTTTGGCCGGAGCGGATCTGTACGGTGGTGTTGATTTGGCGCTGGTTGGTGATGATGTCGGAGGCGATCAGTGAACCCGTGAGCGAGTCGGCGGAGGTGGTGATATCCATGATGACTAAGCCGGACGCGGTGACCACCGGCAGCACGTTTAAACGGATGCCCACATCACGGCGTTCGATAGTCTGGAAGGGGCTGTTAACGTCTGCTGATTCGCCGGTGACGCGACCGGTGACAAAGGGCACATTCTGGCCAATGGAGATCGTGCCCCGTTTGCCGGAGAGGGTGAGAATTTGCGGTGTGGATAACACGTTGGAGCTTGAGTCGCGCTGTAAGGCGTTGATGGCAAACGCGAGTACATCCCCGTCGAAGATCCCGAAGGTGCCGCCGGAGGAGGCTAACGAGGTGCCGAGGTTGGCGGTGTTGAAGCCACCGGCGACACCGCTACCGGTTGACCTGCCCAGCGAGACGCCTAGATCGAAGGTATCCCCGTCGGTGGTTTCAAAGATCACCGCCTGGATAAGGAGTTGAGGGTGGGCGACGTCCACTTGGGGGAGTAGCTCCTGCAGCTGTGAAAGCTGCTTTTCTGGGCCCTTGGCCAAAATGGCATTGGAGGCATGGAGTACCTGCACACGGGACAGGGTAGTGCCGTCTTGGGCGTTCTGGGTCAGAAAGGTGGTGACCAGCGGGGCGATATCGTCCGCACGCACGTTGTTAAACGAGAACAGGTGTGTGGCCTGCGGTACAGGCGGCGGGGTGAGCGTGGGCGCGTTGGCGATCGCGGCGGCGGGATCGAGTGGTTCGGCTGGTTGAGCAAAAACGCCTGGTGTTTTTGGAGTGGTTGATTGGCTGGCCGGGGCAACAGTCGGCGGGTTGCCAGGCAGGATGGTGTAGCCGTGGGAACTCAACACGCCTTGAAAGAACTCATCCAACTGGTGATCAGGCACATCGGGGGCGTACACCGTGAGCGTGCCGGTGGCCGTGGGGTGAATCGCCAACGGGGTACCGGTTTGCTCAACGTACCAGCGCACGAAGTCGCGGATATCGGTGTCTTGCATCTGGATCGGGGTGGCGTGGGCGCTGGTGGCGATGACGGTAGCCAGGGCGAACGACGCGGCGGTTTTAACAGCGAATTTCAGCATGGGTGACTCCATTTTCTACGCGAACTAGACAGGCGCTCACAGGGACGATGCCAAAGCCTTGGCGGGCGAGATCGTCGGTAGTGAGGGACTGGCGGTCGCTATCAATGAGGCGGTAAGTGGTGCGGTCGCCAAACTGGCTAAAGCTGGCGATGCGGGTGGTGCTAAAGTCGGGCAGTTCTTGCGGTGCCGCGGGGGGCGTGTCGTCTTGTGATCGAGCATTCACGCGGTCGGCGACGAGTACCGACAGGGTGATAAAGCAGCCCAGCACAAAGGAGGCCAGAGAGAGCAACGGGCGGTTAAAGCGTTTCCAGTAGATACGGGTCATTTTCATGTAGAACCTCGCGTCATGAGGCACACGAAGCCTGCCGTGGGTGAACCAGGGCGGCAGCACGGAGTAAGTGCCATGGGGGTAGTGGTCAGAGAAGGCTTGCTTGGTGTCGTAAGCGGGGTAGAGGGCGCGGCCGGTGTACGTCCAGCGTTCAACCACCATGGAGGTGGGGGAATCACCGTATTTGACGATGCCTAGATGCACTTTTGGCAAGGGCATCTTGGAACCGACAAAGAGGGAGTAAATCGCGCCGACAAAGGGCACGGAGACACGATCCAGGCGACGGCAGTAAACGACGTGTTCAGCGAGGGCGACGCGGGCCTGCTTGTCCATGATCGACAAGTCTTGGATCAGGAAAATAATGTCCCAGCCCAGTTTTCTAGCGTGCAAAAACCAGTTGATCACGTCCTGACGGCTTTTATCGTTCCAGGAGCGGGCGTTAAACCAGGTGCCGCATTCATCCAGCACCAACAGGCCATTTTTGCTTTCGTCGTAATCGTCGGTACCGGTGCCGATGGACTCCAGGTCGGCAAGGACGGGTTTATCAGGGATGCGGTAGCAGCGGGTCTGTTTGGCTTTTTCGCCAATCAGCTTATCCAGGTTCAGATCCAGATTGGTGGCGACCTTGCACCCCTGGTTTAGCTTGTCCTTGATCTTCCCTACGGCGACGAGGGTTTTACCGGCGCCTAGCTTGCCGGTGACGACGTAAACGGCCATTACACATCGCTCCCCATGTGTAAGACGCGATCTTTAATGTGGAAGGTATAAACAATGAACTTGGCCAACAGAATGGTCGTGACACAGGCATAAAAGTTATCGGGCATGACACGGGTGATACCATCGGCCAGCATGGGGGGCATGGACACAATGAGGGAATTACCCAGCAATTTAATGCCGTTGATCATGGCGGTTAAAATGCCAAAAAAGATGCCGAGCTTTATAGTGAAAATGCCTAGCTTGGCAACTTTAAGCCACAAGTAAGCACGGACAAATAAGCCGCCGAAGTGGGTCAATAACTCGGTAAGCAAGATCCCGAAGCGACTTAAGAGAAGGCGAAGTAATGCGGCCATGGTGAGAACTCCTATTGACTCTTACGAGCATCCATCGGGATGGAAATAAGCTGATAGGCGGTAAAGAAGAACAGCACCCATGAAAGCGCTGCCTTCAACAAATTGAAGCCTTCACAATCAATAGTGAATGAGCGTTCACCCGCGCCGAAGGTGAGCGGGGTACAACCGCCGGTAGGTAGGCTGGGAAGAAAGGAGGTAACGAAGTCGCGTAGGGGTTCAAGCGCCCCATCAATAATGCCACCGCCCTCAAAAATGCCTTCAAATTCGTCGTAAATGGCGGTGTTTGATTGATCGGCCCCTTGCTCAAGGGATTCCATTACATCATCGGCAACGCCTTCACCGTCGATCATGCCAGCGGTTTCAGAATCACCTGGCATGCCGTTTGGGTTAAGTGCCCCGTCGATCTTGTTATCAAAGCGATCCGCGAGACTGTCAACCAAGCCTTCAAAGAAGCCTTCTTGGTCACCTTCACCATCACCTTCCCCCTCGTCAGCACCAAGGCTGTTAATCGCATCGACAATGGACGTGCCGAGGGCATCCAGGGAGCCGCTTAAAGAACCGGTCTGGTCATCAATGGCCGTGGTGAGGTCGTTGGTCTGATCGTCAAGTGAGCTTGTCAGGCTATGGGTTTGATTGTTTAACGTGCTGTTGAGCGCATTGGTCTGGGTAGTGGTAGCGTTATTTAAGCTGTTGGTCTGGTCACTAATTGCGCCGGTTACATCGTTGGAGAGCGCATTGATCGCGTTACGGTTGGAACGGCCAGCGGTTCCGATAGCCTCAATGATGCCGGATTCATCAAACTCGAAATCTGGCACGGTTGACCCGCCATCGGAGCCACCGCCACCGTTATCGCCGCCTGGGTCAGTGGGGTCGGTAGGATCGCCACCACCATTGTCACCGCCGGAGCCACCACCACTAGACGGCTTGGAGTAAGTGGTTCCATTGGAATCGACATAGGAGAAATAGTCGGGAGCAGAGTCCCAATCGACTAAATAAGAGGTATCGCCAATGGTGACGCAGCTAGACGGATCAGAGCAGTTGCCAGGGAGAGGCTCTAGATAGTCAGGGGTATTAAAATCGATGACAGAAAAGGTACCATCAGAAGATGAATCCAAGCCTCCAGTAATATGTTCACCATACATACCGTATTCATTAGTTGATGAAGACTCAATATCAATAATGCAACTTAGACTTTCACCAGATCCAGTACAGCCAGAAACACCGCCAGGGCTTGAAACAGTACAAGCACCGTTATGCGATTTTACAGAACCACCTGCTTGTAAATAATTATAAGTATCATGATTGCTGGTGGTGAAAGTATCACCATTTTCAGATTGGCACTCTTCATCAGTCATTTTAGGTATAGATCTTGGGTTTTGACTAATGTAATCAAACGCCTCCTGGGTAACACAAACTTTAGGATTATTAGATGGGCAAGTAACTGGAGTAGCTTGAACAGAATAAATGTGTCTAGAACCACCACCAGAGTTCTTAAAAGCTTCAACAGAGCATGCAAAACTATCAGATATATATTTTAAGGATGGAGAACGACCAGAAAAAACAGAAGTGCAAGCAGCAGAAGGGGAGTTGTGAAAAGTATTGTTCATGCTTCTAAAAGACATGTAATTGGCAATAGCATTAATAGAAAACACCATTAAAAAAGGCGTTAATAAGACGGGTAAAACGGCTTTTTTAATCATGTTCCCCTCGCTATATAAAAAGGGGCGTTTCCGCCCCTTGGTTGATCCCTGTTAAAGCGGTATTAAGTGGCCTTGTTGGCAAATTTCTTAAACAGGCCAATAGCGAGCAGTGAACCGACCACCCCTACCACGACCGGCCATGCGTAACCCGCCATGTCAGAGGCTTGTGATTGAAGTTCATTGAACGCCGCTTCTGCGCCGGTGGGTGCCGTTTGTGCGTGAGCAACTGCCGAGCCCATGAGTAGAGCAGCACCGCCAGCGACTTTGCCGCGTGTAGTGGTAGCGGCGTGTTTTACGTGGTGTACGATGTTGTTAAGGGTCATGAGACAGACTCCATAAAACGTTTGTAGATCAAGATTGAATGTCCAAACACCCAACCGAGGGCGTAGGACGCGAAAAGGGAGCCAACCACAAACGTGATGCTGATATCGTTCATCGTTGGCCCCCATTTATCGCGCCGATCCCGAACGCAAGTACGAGACCGACGCAATAAACCAGGAGCCACAGACCGCTAATTTCTGTTGTGTCCATGGCTCAGAATCCTATTTTTTGTCGCTGGCGGTAGCTTGCTGCTGGCTACCGGTGGCGTTGGGTTTGCGGGCGGCGATGACGTGAAGCACGGTTTTGCCACCGGCAGCCGCGGAGGAGGTGCGGAGTTCGATTTCCAGCTCCATGGCACAGGGCATGTGCGGGGCAGCGGCGTGGAGCTGGTCGAAAATGTCATAGGGCGCTGTCATGACGCTGACCTGATTGCCGATAGCGTTTTCGTTCTCAGCAGAGGCTGCTTGCATGATGGAAATTTTGGCGCCCTGGACGCCGTTATCCATTTTGTAGCGAGAGGCACCGATAACGTGGGCTTGAATAGTGTTGATCATGGTGGTGGTTCCTTTTCGTTAGCGTTAGGTTCTGGCGGCTTGGGTTAGGCAGTAGTCCGCGAGAATGGATAGCTCAGTGGTTTCAGGTGTAACGCCGTTTTGTACCAGCGCCAGGTATTCCGCCTGGGCGTAGTAGGTGGCGGCGCGTGCATAGTCCCGGCCGTGGAGGCACCGCTGGCCCCGCTCCCTCAGAGCTCGGGAATCGAGGCAGGGGGATCCCCCTTCCCGCCCTCCGTTTGCCCTTCGGTCTTTCTGCACGGCAGCCAACATCGGCCAGCCGGTCAACCCCTGTTTAAACCCCACAAACAGGGGTTGACAGTCTGTCCGCTGCTGGCTAAGGACGCCGTGCGACCGAAGGGCGACGGATGACGGGCAGGGGGACATAGATCAAGCCTCGTTGGCACTGGGAGCGGGGGAGGCGGCACGGGAAAGGGCTTCCAGCGGTGCTTTGTCGCCGCTCTCCAGTTGGGCAAGGCCGTACTCAATCAGCCGTTCTGATAAGGCCGAGGAGGTCAGGCCGTTGGTGCCCGCCTGGATCAAGTGGCGGCTGTGGGTTTCCGGATCGAGAAAGACGCGGATCGGCTGTTTTTTACTCATGTGGATAACTCCAAAAGGGCTAAAGGCCGTTGTGGATAACGGTAGGCGCGTTAGCCGTGGGGGTGTGGATAGATGCGCCGGTACAACAATCACCGATGAGCAAGGGGAGGCGTCGGTAGATGTAGAGGCGCGGTCGATGGCCTGGGCGAGGCCGTAGTGCTTGGCGAGGTAGTCGAGAGCGTGCTGGTAGTGCTTGAAAACGATGCTGTAACGAAGGCAATCGTCAATGGCGACCATACGTGTGATGGTGGCGTCGTCCAGGTCGAGGGCGAGCATGTGCGTCGCTGGGACGTTGATGAAGCTGAAACCGCCATCTTCAAAATCTTTGGCAATGTGCTGGTGAAGCAACACCATGCCAGGAGCGCGCTGGTCGTCCATCAAGAGCTCTTGAACGTTGATAGTGAAGGTATCGGTGTCTAGGAGTGCGTTAGGGGCATCTAAGGCCACAACGGGAGCTTGGGCGGCTATAGCGATCATGACCATTCCTCCGCGTTGAGACATTGGGCGTTGAGGAGGGCCACGTTAATCATGCGGTAACGACCAACCTTGATGGTGGGGAGGTAGCCGCGGCGGATGTGGCCTTGAAGGACACCTTCATCTAGGCCAGAGAGCTGCGAGAAGCGTTCGATGGTCATCGTTGGCACTGTGGCCGGAACCTGGGGCGCGTTACTCGTTTCCATGTGTCATTACCTGCACTGTAATGGGCTGTGATAGTCTTTGAATTAGAGTTCGACTTTTTGAAAATTTGGTGTATCTCATATGGAACACCATGTCTCAAATGGAATATAGCCCATATGGACAATACGTCAACCCCCATTGGGGAAAAAATTCGTGAAGTACGCGAAGTCCAGGGATTAGGAAGACAAGCGTTTTGCGATATGACAGGGGTTCCAAAGCAAACGCTGATAAATGTAGAAAACGGAAGGAATGAGCCTTCATTCAAAGTAATGAAGAAAATTGTTGATGCGTTTCCTCAGTACACGATGTGGTTAATGCATGAGCAGGTGATCGAAGAAGCAGGTCAAATCAGCCCACAAATAGAAAAAGCTCGTGCTGACCTCAAGAAAACGGGAACGGATACCAACTAGCAAAAAGGGTTGTTGATAAATGGTTCCAGGGGGGAAGGCATTGTGGATAAAGGGGCTGGGATCATGTCAAATGAAGCAAGAGAAGCTTTTCAAGAAATAATTAAGTTTGCATTGATTATGAGCATCTTTTCTGTTGTTTTTATTGTAATTCAAGCAAAAATAAGAAAATTGTTAAAAGGGAAGCGTAAATGAATATGAAAGATCTTTTTCCAGAATATTTTAAAGATAAAAAAGAAGTCGAGAAAATATGGAAAGATTGCATATTTGTTTTTGATGCCAACGTTATTATTGATTTATATAGGTACTCAGACCCTACAAAAGAAAGCTTGTTGAAATCTTTGAGGTATTTCAAAGACAGAGTGTGGATACCCCGCCAAGCAAGTGAGGAATACTTAAGGAATAGAGCTTCTGTAATAGCAAGTGAAGAAACCTACTATACTGAAACTAGTAATCAGATTAATGAATTTTTGTCGAATTTAAAAAGTGTATTTGAAAAAAGAAGACAGCATCCATTTATAAATGAAAAGTCCTCAAAAGATTTTTTTAATGCTGCCGATAAAATGAAAGAGGAGTTAAGTGCTAATGGTAAAAAATATTTGTCTAGAGTCAGTGATGATGAGATTAGAAAAGAGATAGTAGATATATTTGATGGGAGGGTTGGAGAAGGTTTAAGTGATGAAGAACTTGAAAGGGTTTTTAAGGATGGAGCCACAAGGTATAAAAATAAAATTCCTCCAGGATATGAAGACATTAAAAAATTCAAAGGAGATATAGAGCAAGATGATGTCACTGTTGAAGATAAAAAGCGTGTTTATGGTGATTTGATAATATGGAATGAAATTATTCAAAAAAGCATATCCGATAATAAAAATATTGTGCTAGTTACGGGAGATGATAAAGAAGACTGGTGGAATAAAAGTAAAGGTAAAAATTTAGGGCCAAGAGTAGAGTTGATAAAAGAGTTTGAAAGTGTAACCGGTCATAAGTTTTATATGTATACGGGGCCTAATTTTCTAAGTATTTCTTCTAAAGAAATAGGCGGTTCTAGCGACAAGGCAGCAGTGGAGGAAATGAACGAAGTTAACAAGATGCTCTCTAAAAATAGTAATAATTACAAAGTAAAAGTGAGTGCAAAAGGCAAAAACAGTAAGATTGAGAATTCTAGGCTTTTTTTCAGAGATGGAAGGCTAATAAATAAGGATGAGCTAAATGAAAATAAAAGCTTGTCAATTTTAAAAGAAAAGCTACACGGTTTACAAAATAAGCTAATGTGGACTCAGCATAGAGTCAGTGAAAGTCATAAAGAAATTGAAGAGTTGAAGCATAAATATAATATATATGGCTTTGAAGGAACAGATAGTCAGATGCTTGAAAATCTACAAGACTTTATAAAATTTGCAAAAAATGATGAAGTTGATATACATAACGAAATCCTTAAAACAATGATGGAGATATCTAGACTTGAAAATGAAGATTAAAATATTCCGAATTTATTGAATGAAATATGTTAATGCCCACAATGTGTCAACACTGATGAAGAGTAGAGGCAAGTAGAGGCAGAGGAAGATTTAGTAACTGGTTGAAAAAACGACCAAAGGCGATTATTGGCACGCTATTCACACGGCTCATAATCCCTTGGTCGTAGGTTCAAGTCCTACTGGGCCCACCAATAAAATCAATTGGTTACAGAGATTAGAGCTTCTTTTTGTCAGTGCTTGGTTGCCATTTGGTTGCCGATGCGCGGCAATCTGGCCACCACACTGTCAAATCTTGTTGGATCAGCGTGAGCATACCGGTTGGTCACTGTCACCGATGAATGCCCTAGCAAATCCCTGATACTCGTTAGTGATTCCCCCTTACTGGCTAGTAATGAAGCGTAGCAGTGGCGCATATCGTGAAAACGGATGTCTGGACGCCCAATGGCTTTTCGAGCTCTTTCAAATGCTCCCCTGACTCTATCGCCCGTTGTAGCAAATGGTAAGTTTTCAAGCAGCGGTATTGCTTCTTCTGACAGCGGAATGACCCTGGGTTTACCGTTTTTCGTCTGGTGTGGTTTGAGCACGATTCGGCCGTTGTAGACATTTCTAGGCTCCAGTGCCATCAGCTCACCGCGCCTCATCCCTGTTAGCATGGCTAACAAAATCACCTTCCGTTCGATCTGATACCGCTCGGGTACTGCGTCAAGTAGTTCAGCAAGCTCCAATTCGGAGAGATAAACATGGCGTTCATTTTTAGGCGAGGGCTTGCTTAATTTTCCGTCGAGCGGCAAGTCGATCCAATCCCATTCTCGATAGGATAGCGAGAGAACGCGCTTAACGACTTGAATGCGGTTGTTAATGGTTGACTGCGCCAACCCCTTCTCTTTAAGAGCCTTCTGCATTTTCCGGGCTGCGTTGAGAAGTTCCTGGCCAATGATGATGCCTGGGGCATGTTCATCCATCCATCTTGCCACCAGTAGTATGTGCTGCTTCTGGGAGGCGACGTCGTATTCGCTGACCATCTGCTCCAGTCCCTCTGAGAAGGTGTATTTGGGCTTACGGCCCATAACACCATTGAACTCATCTTCTTGGCGCTGGGCTTCTGCCTTTAGTGCGTACTGCCTTGCTTCTTCTTCTGTGCGAAAAGTTCTTTGAGTGCGCTGGCCGTTGACCCTTGCGCGGACAATCCACGTTTCACGGTCCTTTCTTTTTGAAGCGGTGTATCCCATTTTCGATCCCCTTTTAACTGAGGATCGCGCCTGCATCCTCTAGCGTACTCCTCAACGGCCTCATGCTCAAAGCGAACGGCTTTGCCAAACTGGATGAACCCGATATTGTGTTTTTTGCTGTAGACCCAGCTGAGGCTCATGCCTAGTTTTTCTGCAACGTCTTCTGGTTTTAGCAATTTGTTTGACATGGGAAACCTCTGTTGCCTCATGGAGCTGGTCATGAGGCTATAATACTAAAACGCATTAGATAGTCAATTCGTTTTCGCATTAAAGAAGGCGAGCCTAGCTTGTGGAGGACCTGAAGTATGCGTGAGGGAAGTTACAACTTGATCCTAGCTTCGATAGCTACCGCCAATATGTGGCAGTTATTGTCTAATGAAATCAGTGGGTAGGCTGGGTTAAGTGGTTTCAAGTAGCGCCGACCACTCTCTTCTATCAACATGCGGAGCGTTGGCGTCGGGCTGTCAGGGAGTTCGACAAGGACCAGCTTTCCAGGCACCGCCTGTAGACCTGTGTCTAATAGCACAAGCGTCCCCTCAGGTAGGCTAGGAGAGACCCCGATAGGCGCAGCCATGGCATCACCACACATCTTGAGCCAGAAAGCCACTCCGTTCTTTAAATATTCACTTGATTCAAATCGATTTTCTTCACTGGTTGCAAGCGCTTCCAGCCGACTAGCTTTCATAGCGTCGGACCAAGTGAGGATTGGGTACAACCAAAGACGCGGGGGAGGGGTCGCTCTATCGTTCCGTGCAGATACGGCTGAAGCAGATGCTGCTGCTGCTCCTATCACAATCCCTGGTATTCCACTGTTCGGCAACCCGACGGGACCTTGGCTTCCGTCGCCATGGGCAAGAAAGCTAGCAGTAGTCCCTAGCGAGGCTGCTAACTTCTCTAAATTATTGATTCTTGGAGAATTGCTCACACCCTTGAGTATGCGATGTATGGTTGGCTGTGGCACCTTGGAGCGCCGAGCCAACTCATTTTCACCAATTCCCTGCTCTTCCATGAGCTGGCGTAGCCTCTCTCCGATCGTTGTTGCTGTACTCATACAGAGCTGCCTATCTGTGTGGTGACTTTCTCAATACGCAAATGTATTGATTTTTCGCTCCTTCGTCCATGCCAATAGTCAGATTTACGGTCAAGCCCCTAGAGCTGATAACAGAAGGTCTGCTTCCGCTGGATGACTACAGAGCAGAAAGCCAAGGAATAAGGCAACCTGTAATCTACGAAAATTTTATTTCTCCCCGCCAGTTATTAGTCCCATATTCTTCCTGCGCAAGTGCGTGACATGATTTGATGTTGTTAACCTTACAGCATACGTTCGATCGCCTGGCCTCTATGACAACCAATAGAACCCTCGGTATTTTCTTGATGTTAGTAAGTAGCCAAGCTGGTAAGTAGTGGTGAGTTAGTGGCCGAAGCAGCCAGAAATAAAGGTGTTCAAGGAAACGGCGCTCAATAACCACTTTGTGCATAGCAATTGAGAGCTTTCGATGAGATTCAAGGGAAAGCACACCAGTTTAGGGAAGAACTGCTGAATGGAGGGTCTCTTGGTGCCAGCGGGTGTTGGTTTTCTATGGTTGCGACGCTTCGCCCATACGGTGGTGGTGTGATAAGGAAAACGATATTTCGCTTCTTACATGCTGAGATTGCTTTTGGGCGGCTCAGAATAGAGGCAAGACGTTGAGAGATTTGCGGCGGTTATGTTTTATAATTTATATAGTAAGCTTATGATTAACAAAAATAAAAATAAATTTTGTTTTTTAATGATGTCGTGTTTTTGAGTTTTTCAGTCTGAAGGTATAGAGTAACTATCGTCATTGTCCTGCTACTGGAGGCGTTACATGACCACTCAAACGCTTGAGTCACGCATTCGTGACAAAATTCGCAAAAGTCGGCGAATGGTATTTCTACGTGATGATTTCGCTGCACTGGGTGGTTATGACCAAGTTGGGCGTGTGCTTCGGCAATTAGAAGCGCAGGGAAGATTAGTACGTATTGGCAAGGGGCTATACGCTAAAGCGCGCCCAAACCGTATCACGGGTAAACCAATGATTGCGGCGCCCGGTGGCTTTGATCAAGCCGCCAAAGAGGCATTGAATCGCCTAGGGGTGCAGTGGGAGCCAGCCAGTGCAGAAAAGGCTTATCAGGCGGGCCGCACACAAATTCCGGCGCGAGTGATGGTCAAAGTGAAAGGCCCGTTTCATCGCCAGATTGCCTACGGCAAATATCGCTTGGGTATTGAGCGTGCTTCTGCATGAACATCGATCCGGGGTTGTTTCCCGATGTGGCGGATGCGCTGGGCATTGATAGCCCTGCTATCGTGGAAAAAGATGTTTATGCCGTCCAGTTATTGAGTCTGCTTTCAGCGCTGCATTCGGAAACGTTTGAGCTGGTATTCGCAGGGGGTACCAGCCTAGCAAAAGCCCACCACAAGCTTTTCCGTATGTCCGAGGATATCGATATCAAGCTTGTTCCACGCGATGGGATAGCAACGGGCATGTCTCGAACGGCGCTTAAGGCAGCACGAAAGGCGGCGCTGACCGAAATAGAAACAATCATCAGCCGTTCTCAGATTCTAGAGATTGATCCCGATGGTGGTACCGTCAAGCGTAACGAGTACCGGTATGCGGAGTTTACCGTTCGCTATCCCCGAACCCAAGGCGGCATTTCTGCGCTTCGACCTGACTTGAAGCTAGATGTCACAGCATCAGAACTTTATGAGCCCGCCGTGGTTTGCTCTGTCAGCTCCTTGTATGCCGAGGCTCTTAATTTACCCCCAGAGGTAGCTTCCTTTCCGGTGGTTAGCCTGCCTGCCACGATCAGCGAGAAGCTGGTGGCATTACTGCGTCGCACAGCTCACGTGAATCGTGATCCTTCCCGAAAAGACGACGAAACGTTGGTGAGGCACGTCTACGATCTTCACATGGCGACATCCGGTGGATATGACATGGCCGCATTACGCACGCTAGTACAGGCAGTAATACAGACGGACGTAGCTCAGTTTGGCAACCAACATGCGCAATTCGTCACTAGCCCAGCGGATGAACTGCTATATGGCCTGGGTTGCTTACAGACCCATCCTATCCATCAGGATCGATACGAGCGCTTTATCGGCCCGCTGGTTTATCACGATAAGCCCGCGACCTGGAATGAAGCTTTACAGACAGTAAACGAATTAGCTCAACAGCTGCTGCCGGTCGGTAGTGCTGAGCGCTAAAGCCTGCTTTTACAATACTGCGCGTAGTGTGCTTATCACATAACACCCTGAATCACTGTCTAAGCCGCTTTTTGCGGCTTTCTATGCCGTGACCTAGCTACCTACCTACCTACTAACTTTATGGAATAAAGCCGTAGGCGGAGGCCATCCATTTTGCGTTAAACTACTAATCTTTTAGGCATTTTAGCGGCTATGAAAATTTCTTCTGCCCCCGTCAGCTATCAGACCCACGTTCGTCCTGCGCAAGTGCGTGACATGATGCGCTGCTGTGATGCTAGTACGGCGTTGTCGATGGGCATTAGGCTCAGATCGGCGTGAAGGTCGGGCGAAAGCCGCATGAAACGTCCTTTGTGTTAGGGGGGTAATGAAATCGCCCAGTCAGGGCGCTATTGCCTGCTTACGTGCCACGCAAGCGCGTTACGGTGTCTTGGTCTCGTCGATGTTCTCCGCCCAGCTTTTCACTGTCTCTTCACCGTATTCTTCTTTCCATGCCTGTAGCTCGGGCTTTCTGAGGCTCCTGGCTTCCACGACTGTCCCGGTGTGCGGGTTGGTGTAGCGCTTCAACGGCAGTGACGTGCCCTTTCCCTTACCCGAGGATGCCTTGCCGGGGCTTTGTTTGGCTACCTTGCCGAAGATTCGTAGCAGTTCGTCGGTGGTCTTGCCGTGCATCTCGAGGACATCCTCGATGTCTTTCTTGAACGCCACTGCCTTCTGGTAGGCCTCATCCTTTTCGAGCTGTTCCAGCTGTTCCTGGATGCGTTGCTGTTGACGCTTGAGCTGTTCGTGTTGGGTGATCGGGTCGGTCATTGGGTGGCCTGACGATAGGGGAAACAATGCGCGACAGGATAAAACATCCTTGTAACCAGTGCCAGCGATCCCGTGGAGCCTCCGTCAGTTGCGATCTGTGTCTAGGGAGCCTTCTCCGTCAGGATGACATCTCGCGTGTCCTTTTCGCTAACAGTCCGCTTGCTGGCTTCTTTTTGGTGGTGCGCTTCTTGCCCGGACGTTGCGACATCACCAGAGTTCGTGTGTGCGGGGGCATGTCGTAGTGCAGGTAAGTATCGTAATGGCTTAGATAACGAATCAAATGTTTCAGGCGTTGATGGTCTTCCTCGGTCTCCAGGGACCACATACCGTTGATCCTGGGTGCCTCGGGATGAAGCAGTTCGCCTTCCGTCCAGGTTGTCCCATGGTAGTGCGTGGTATCCTGCCAACGTTGAGCAAATGCCTGCGGCAAGGAAGCTCCTTCCTGAACGTATCGGGCGTCATAAAGAAAGATCATGTCATGCACCAGTCCCTTCCCCGGAAAGTAATGGAGCTTTCCCACGTAGCCCACCAAATAATTAAACAGTGGATTACCCCGGCGATTCTTGAGGAACGTCTGGCGATCTTTCAAGGTTTGGGCCAGATCAGCGTAGCGAGGGTTTCGATAACCCAGCTGTATCGGTACCCAGAGCAAGTACGGCGCTTGGCGAAAGGCCAAGCGCATCCACGTTCGCAGCGATGAAGCGCGTGACTTGGCCAGGGTCTCCGACTCCTTGACGCGACGCTTGAAGGCCGGGGAAGTGAGTTCCTGGGTCAACGATTCGAGCGATGCTTGAAACTGTTGGCTGATCTGACGTGCCAGGTGCTCGGGTAGGGCCAGGTTGCGTCGTTCGTAAGGTTCCTGGCAGCACCAGGCAAGATGCTTGAGAAACGCCCGAGCAGGCAAGCTGAGATGATGTCGACCATCATTCAGCTGCATCAGGATTTCCAGGTGAAGGCGATATTGGTGGAACCGGCTGCGTTCCTTCACTCGCCAACGTCGGTGATGTTTCAGCTGTGCCGGTGTAAGTGGCATTGCCACAAAGTCATCTTCCAACAATCGGTTCTGCAAAGGCCGCTGCGGGATCGCCAGGATGGCCTTGTCGATGTCAGGCAACTGCTTTACGGGATCATGGGAGGAAAATATCCATTCTTTCTTCCCCGTGTCTTCACGTCGATTAAACCTGCAGGCAATCGCCATCGAACGGTTGGGCGTGGAAGCGCATTCGGCAGAGGCAGTGTCGTCGGGGGGCAAGGTCATGGAAGTGGCTCGGCAGCATCGTTATGGGGAAATCATCGGGAGCCAAAGAGTTTATCAAATTCGCAAAAAGTTTTTATCAGAATTGCTAAAAAGTTATTGTCACTTTTGTATCAGAGATAAATTCCCAAAAATTAATAATCAATCACTTAGCGCCGTTAATAGCGCGAATCCCCCGGCCATTCTGGCTGTTCGCGGGCCCAGCGATCCAGCAGGGCCTGGCCCACGCCCGAGGGTAGGCGACGGCCCTGTTCCCACTCTTGCCAGGTGCGCTTGCTGACCCCCAACTCCTTGGCCAGTGCCGCCTGGCTGAGTTTGCGCGCACGGCGAATGGCGATCACGTCACGCACCAGTCGCCGGGTCGGCTCCTTGCGTTCCAGCATGGCCAGGCGATGCTCGCTGAGCGGGTCGTGGAAGGGATGCACAGCAGGCATCGCAGTGTGGGGCTGAGACCTTAGCGATGATGCCCAAGGGTGTGGCGGGGATACCGGGAACGTTGTCGCGTTCGTCATGGTAGGTCTCCTGCAAGGTAGAAGGGAGAGGGATCAAAGTCATCACGTCAGCTAGACAGGGTCCGCCCGTGACGGACCCTTCACGCATAGTATTAGGCACGGCTGTAATCAAAGACGTGCATACCCTGGCCGATCGTCTTGCTGTGAGCCTTGCACAGGTAGCTGGCCATGAACATGGTCTCATCCATGCTGACCCAATCATGGCGATGCAGGATGCGCGACCAGGGAACCTCCGTCACCGGGTTCTCGCTGACGTGCACCAGCTGTTTAAACCAGGAATCGTCAGGATCAAACCCCATGGCCTTCAACCATGCTCGCATCATTCGGTGATAGAGGTTATCCAGCGTGTACATACCGTACTCGTCCGGGGCAAAGTACCCGAGGTTGTCGAAGGCCGCCTTGTTGACGAACATCATCACGTGGTAGTGCGGCTTGTCGCTGGTGTCCTGCTCCCGTGCCCAGAGGTAGCGCACCGGGGTCTGGTGCTTGGTGTTGGCCTTGCGAATCTCGTAGCGAAAGTAACGGAAGAAGGCCGCCAGGACGTCATTATTGTCGTGCATCGATGACCGCTGCATCGCATCAGGGAAACGAAGATCAATACGAAAAACAAAGACCTCTCGCTGAAGGTTGCAGATGGTGTTCAAGGTCAGAAAGGCACGCTCCAGGTAATTTTCAATCAATGGTCCATTCTTACGCTGGCTGACGTCGAACCCTTGGTAGATATTGTCGTAATACAGGCGGAGCTTATCGTTTAGGGGATGACGCAGTGGATGGTGGTCAAACATGGGTACACCTCGCGGATAGGTTGAGAGAACGATCCGCAGCGGTGGTCTTGTGGCGTAGGGGAAGTAAGCATGGCGATGTTAAGAATCGCCTTTTACGACACCACAGGCAGGGCAGCAGACGTCTTCAACACGTCTGCTTACCCGTAATCAGTGATGATCTTTCAAGCATGAGGAGGACTTCACCGTGGGCTGTGTGGGCCCACGTCTTGGCGGATACTGAATGCCTTGAATGGGCTATCACAAGTGAGCCCATAAGCGCTCATAAAGACCCTATTGAATGCCTATAATACTAAACCCTCGAATGAGACATACCGACAGGCAAGGCTCCGTCTATGCTTTGCTTCCCAATCCCCAGTGAAACCCTATCAATGTCACAAAAGACACGTTATCAGGAAATTCCGTTGAGTTGACCGACACAAGACACCGTGACGGGATGGCGTCACGGGTCGCTGCATCCTATTCGGGAAGGCAGTAAACAATTACATCGCCCCAGCCGTTTTCCTCGATAGTGGCCGTCGCAGGCCGTAAAACCCCACCTTTTGCCGTGGCTGACGTATGACCGGTGAATACGGGCCTTGATGGCCGTGTTGTCCTAGTGGGGCATTCGATTCAAAAAAATCTCAGCCACATACTACCTCCATGAAGCTATCAGGGATGGCTTAGCCAGCATCAACTTTACTGCTAATGGAGGAAGATCTTCATGACACCCCACTGTCCAAAGTGCGGTTCCCCAAATGTTATATCTCGCAATATAGGAAGAAAGGTCGGCGGTGCCACTGGGGTCGCCGCCGGTGCTGCGTCTGGGGCTGTCGGAGCCCTTAGTGGTGCCAAGGCGGGGGCGCTGGTAGGCGCAATGATAGGCCCAGCAGGCATTACCATTGGCAGCCTGTCCGGTGCCGTATTTGGCGGGTTGTTAGGCGGCACAACCTTTGGTGTTGCCGGTGCCAAACTGGGCCATGAGCTTGATCAGAAAATGCTCGATAACTACGTCTGCGGTGCCTGTGATTGCACCTTTCGTCCCCACGCTGAATAACCGCCTATCAGCGGCCCTCTCTACCGCTTAATACGACGACTACCTCTACACGCATTCGCTTGCCCGCCTTATTCAGGGCGGGCCGTTATGCCGTGCGCGCTCATTAATGTTGAAAAATCTGAAGGAGTTTGTAATGGCTCATCTCGTCGAACAAATGGCTTATGTTGGCAATACCCCTTGGCATGGCCTGGGGCAGCAACTTTCTCGTCACCAACCGCTGGAAGTCTGGCAGCAACAGGCCGGTATGAACTGGCATATTGAAGAAGCCCCGGTTCGCTTTATTGCCGAGGGTGCAAGCCACCTGGGCAGCATTCACTCATTCCCCGAACAAAAGGTGCTCTACCGCTCCGATACGAAGGTACCGCTATCAGTGGTGTCCCAGCGCTATAAGGTGGTTCAGCCTGAAGAAATTTTGGAATTCTACCGGGACCTCACCGAATACGCCGGATATGAGCTGGAGACCGCTGGGGTACTCAAAGGTGGTCGTAAGTTCTGGGCTTTGGCACGCAGTGGCTTGAGTACCTCGCTTAAAGGGCAGGATGAAGTAAACGACTATTTACTACTGGCGACCTCGTGTGACGGCACCTTGGCGACCATGGCCACGCCTACCACGGTAAGGGTGGTGTGTAATAACACGCTGCAAATTGCGGTGGATGGCACCTCACAAGCCGTGAAAGTACCCCATCGCTCGGAGTTTGATCCCCGAGCAGTGAAGAGCCAACTGGGTATCTCCGTCTCGCAGTGGAACGACTTTATGTACCGCATGAAGGCCTTGGCAGAACGCAAGATCGATCACCGTGAAGCGCAGCAGTATTTTCAGTCGGTTATTTGCGGGGCCGAGAAACCAATAGATGATCCCTCTAAGCTGCCCAACTACCGGGCCCTGAACAAGGTGCAGAAGCTCTACCACGGCGAAGGCCGGGGTTCTCACTTGGTTACCGCCAAAGACACCGCCTGGGGCCTGCTTAATGCCGTGACTGAGTACGTGGACCACGACAAACGGGCACGCAGCAACGACACCCGTATGGATTCGGCGTGGTTTGGTCAGGGCGCCCAACTCAAGCAGGAGGCATTGGATGCCGCGTTAGCGCTAGTGTCTTAACCAACCCACCTGTTGGGCTTCGTTTTACCCCTTTCTGTGATCTTCCCAGTCCAATGATATCCACCATCGCCCCGGCATAGACGCCCAGCCCCTCAAAGGCTGGGCGTTTTGCTGTGGGGCTTATGCCACGAGGTACTGCCATGACGTTTATTTCCCATGCCATTGAAGTTGCTTTGACACGCCTGACTGAGGAGCTAATAGCCAACCATGCTCATCGCGCTGACACCGTGGTCTGCGCTCAAGGCACGTTTTATCGAGCAGAGGTACGGCTAGTGCCAATTAAAGCCAATGAGCTAGCCCAGCATTTAGCGGAGTAATACCGCGATCACTTCATAACGATGCCTGGCGATACGGCATCACCATCATTCCTTGTTTCAATGGAGGTGCCCCATGGCACGATCCTCTAATGTGGTAAATTCTTCTTCCCGTCCGATAACGGCTCAAACCACTACCAAAGCCGCCGCCGTCACCGCTGTACCAGCATCCCCCGTTGAGTCGTCCTCTACCGCAGAAAGCACCGCGATCATCCAGGTAATTGAACGCGCGGCCCTCAATCCCGATGTCGATATCGACAAAATGGAGCGTCTCTTACAAATGCAGGAACGGGTGATGGATCGTCAGGCCATGATGGCCTATAGCGCTGCCATGGCGGCCATGCAGACCGAACTGCCTAGCATTGAAGAGCGCGGGCAAACCAACAACGGTTGCTACGCCACGTTGGAAGATATCGTCGATACCGTGCGACCGATCATGCAGAAGCACGGCTTTGCGGTGAGCTTTCGTATTCAGACACAGGAGCGCGGTATTCAGGTAACTGGGGTGTTGATGCACAAGGATGGCCACCGCGAAGAAACCAGCATGCTATTACCTGCGGATATGAGTGGTAACAAAAATGCCGTGCAGGCGTTTGGTTCCTCTACCAGCTACGGCAAGCGCTATGTACTTTCTGCACTACTCAACATCACCACACGCGGCCAGGATGATAACGGTAACGCCAGTACCAAGGCGGGCATCAAGACGATAACCCCGTTCCAGGCAGGCCAAATCCAACGCTTGATCAGCCAATGCCCCGCAACGACCCAGGAGTGGTTTAGCGGCAAGTACGGCTCAGCTGTGCAAGTACCGTATAGCGACTTCGACAAGCTCAGGGCGTCCCTCACCAAGCGAGCCGTTAAGTGAACGGCGTACCAACCCTACCTGAGTAAAGGAGGCATCCATGCAGATACTCACTATGCCGCAAGGCTCCCCTGAGTGGCTGGCGGCGCGCTTAGGGCGCGTCACCATGTCGGAGCTAAAGTCATTGCTGGTTAAAGGTAAAGGCCCTGGAGGACTGGGTGCCGGGGCCATTACCTACATGCACCAGTTGATCGGCGAGCGGATAACCGGCGAGCTGGCCGAGCCGTTTCAGGGTAACACGCATACCCGTCGTGGCCATGAGCTGGAAGGCGTGGCACGTGCGCTTTACTGCGATGCCACCGGCGAACCTCAGCCTCAGGAAGTGGGTATTATCCTCAATCACGAGGTGGGTTACTCCCCCGACAGCCTGGTAGGCGCTAACGGCCTGCTAGAAATCAAAACCAAGCTACCCAAGTTCCAAATAGAAGTGCTGTTGAATGGAGAGATACCTGATGAGCACCTACCTCAATGTCAGGGCGGTCTATGGGTCAGCGAGCGGGAATGGATCGATTTCGTGAGCTATTGGCCCGGTATGCCGATGTTTATCAAGCGCGCGTATCGTGACGACATCATGATCCGCACCTTTGCTGAACGGGTCGAAGCATTCCATGAGGAGATGGAGCGACGCATCAGCCAAGTGATGGCTGCGTGACGGAGCCCATACCTCAAAATTCAACACGATATCTAATGACATAGATGCTGGGGCCGACATCCCTGGCATTTTTTTTTATTTTTTTGGGGCAATTATGGCACTCTCCAAGTTTAAAACCGTGTATACCCTCCGGCAGGCCGTAAACTATCAACGGCGCATCTTGAAGGGCTGCGACGGCGAGTTAGGTATAATGATGAAGAAACCCTCGAAGATAAAACTGTAGAACGCACGCCTACGAGGCTGCTGACCAAGGCTTCGCGCTTGAACTAGTAGCTCTCTGGGCAGCATTGCTGTTGCAGCGTCTATACTTATGTCGAGCTGATGTATATCTATACCCGTTAATTTGAGGGCTGGTTTGCTTGAGCTGAGTAAAGGTGTGGCGTTGTGCCTGCGTTAACATGCACCAGTACTCGTGGTTGTTCCATTGCATGAAGCTATGCACTCACTGCCGGGCCTCTGCGATGGTGGTTAAACTATCCGCGGGGTAGGAGGGCAGTTACTTGCAGGCGCAAGATAGCGACTGTGCTTGCAGATGGTAATTATTGAAAGTGCAATAGTTTTTTATGTTAAAATCATTAAGCTCGTGTTACTATGTTTAGTGATTAAGTTGTTGATAATAGGGAAAAAAGAGAGAGCAGACTGTGTCTAATGCAAGGCAAATACTGGCAATGCTGCAAAGTCGTGCGGACGGCGACGATGAGCAGTTCTACTCTATTGCCTTGCAAATCGCGGCATCTGAGGCGCGTCAAGGGCATAAAACGACAGCGCGTGAGCTGCGCGCCGCTGTCGACGCAGCTCGGACTGGATCAGGGGCCAGTGTTCCTATCCAGTTTGCCAAACCACGTGGCGAACTCGAAAGCATTATCGAGCATCGGGAGCCTCGCTACGTTCTCAAAGACGTTATGCTCGACACCCGTCTAAGCGGACGACTTGATGACTTTGTGCGTCAGCAGGTTCGTCGCGATTGGCTGCGTGAGCATGGGAAGGTTCCAAGCCGTCGTATGCTTTTCCTTGGTCCGCCAGGTTCAGGTAAGACCATGACTGCCGAAGCTCTCGCCGGGCAGCTCCGCCTTCCGCTATTTGTTATTCGACTTGAGACGCTGATTACCCGTTACATGGGTGAAACTGCCTCCAAGCTAAGACTTGTATTTGATGAGACTGCAAAAAAGCGCGGGGTTTACCTTTTTGACGAGTTTGATGCTGTAGGCGGAAAGAGAAATGCGACGAACGATGTTGCAGAGATGCGACGTGTCCTGAATTCTTTCCTGCAATATATGGAAGAAGAGAACGCAACGGATAGCATGGTCGTCGGCGCGACGAATCATCCAGAACTTCTTGATCGTGCACTTCTGCGGCGTTTCGATCTGGTCCTCAGCTTTGATTTGCCGACAGATGAAGATATAAAACGGATCGTAATGATGGGCCTCCGACCGTTTAAGACTGGAAGGATTGCCTGGAAAAAAGTAATCATGGCCGCCGCAGGCTTGAGTCAAGCTGAGATTGTAAAGGCGGCTGAAGATGCTGTTAAAGCCGCTATTCTTGATGAGCGAAACACCATTACAACCGACCATATTCTACAACGTTTGGAAGAACGGCAGGAGATGCATGACATCTTTTCCAACAAAAAAAATAACTAATAACAGGGACTTATGCCGTCATATTTCGACAAGCCTCATTTCGATATTTCCAACTCCGCCGTTCGTGGGCTCTACACTTCGCCTCCACAAAATATCGGCGACGGCAGAGCGCCGCGTCCCAGAGCAGAGCATGGGAGCATGCTCCGTCGACAGCTTCAGGAAACGTTTCGGGAAAGCGCGCTGGAACGTGAACAAGCCGCTCTTCCCGAGGGCCTTACGCCAAGCGCGGGTCAGTACTATGAGGTCGAACTCAAAAAAGGCGCGAAAGTTCAGAAGCTAGAACGGAAGCGCGAGAACATCGTTGTCGGTGCAACCAAGATTGACGATGAAAACCACAGCGTCTCTGTTGTTGTCTTCATTCCAGATGACTCCATACCGGTTCTTGATACTATCTTTGATGATTATGCGACCGGTGAGCTGACCAGTAGTGGGAAGCCAAAACAAAAAGATTTTGTCGAGCCCATTGAGACGATACGTCGTGCCCGGCTTTTTTCATTCTGGACAGACAATCCGGCGTGCCTTCCAGAACACGCTCAGGAGAGCATTTGGTGGGAGATATGGTGCAATCCAGATAAGGTCTTTGATGTTGCTGCCGTATTCCGGCGTATGGAATGCCGTCCAGCCGATGAAGATCGTTGGCTGCATTTTCCAGAGGCGAGCGTTTTACCCGTTCTGGCAAGGCGCGCAGATGTCGAACTTGCTTTGATCGTCGCCGATGGCATAGGGGAACTACGTCGCGGCTCTGATACGCCAAATTTTTATTTGGAAGATGAGCGTGAGAATCAGCACGACTGGGCGGAAGAGCTGGCTGAACGAACGGTCTGGCCCGGCACCGATGTACCTAGTGTTTGCTTGCTCGACACCGGTGTAAACAGGGCACATGTTCTTATTGAACCAGCGCTTGACGAAACGGATTTGATGAGTGTCAAACCCGAATGGCCCGCGACGGACAATATACTTGGTAGTCACGGTACGCCGATGGCTGGTCTTGCCTTGCACGGCGACCTTTTTCCACGTCTTCAGGGCAGAAGCGTGCATACGCTTACTCATCGTTTGGAATCTGTTCGCATATTGCCAGCTGATGGTTTTGATCCCAACGACCCAGTACGTTACGGATCGATCACAATGGATGCTGTCGCACTTGCTGAGGTTCAGAACCCGGAAAGACGACGAGTCTTTTGTATGGCTGTTACAAATGAAGACCGTAGCGGGGATCGTGCTAGTAGCTGGAGCGCATGTGTTGACCGTGCTGCCGGAGGGCATCTTCTTAGTGATGAGGAAAATAGGCTGCGGCGTCTGATTTGCATTTCAGGCGGCAATGTTCGCAACGCCATGCAGGCTTCTCGTCTTGGTGTCCTTGAGGACTACCCAATCGAAGATCCAGCCCAGGCTTGGAATGCCCTGACTGTCGGTGGCTATACCGATAAAAATGACATCGACCCCGCTGATCCGTATTTTGCAAATCATCGAGCCGTTGCGAGCGTCGGTGATGTTAGCCCGTTTTCACGAAACTCGACATCGTGGCATCCGGGTAAATCCCCGATAAAACCTGAGGTCGTTTTTGAGGCGGGTAATCGTGCTGTTTCTGGAAACGGGCAGGATCTAGTGGATTGTCCGTCCCTTGAGCTACTGACGACTGGCGCAGACACTGATCGTCTGCCAATCATGAACTTTGCGGCTACGAGCGCAGCGACCGCGCAAGCCGCACGAATGGCAGCGCGCTTGAAGGCGGATCATCATGCGTTTTGGCCGGAAACCATCCGGGGGTTGATCGTTCATAGTGCTGACTGGACCGAGCCAATGAAGCAGCGGCTCGCCGCTGAAAACAGCCTGCGCGCACGTAAGCAGCTGATACGAACCTTCGGCTATGGAGTGCCTTCCTATGAGCGTGCCACAGCCTCGGCATCCAGTGATCTTGCGCTCGTCGCCCAAAGAGCGATCCAGCCTTACAAGCGAAAGCGGAAAGGCAACGTAGTCTTCAACGAATGCCATTATTACTCGTTGCCTTGGCCGCGCGCCGTCCTTGAAGAATACGCGGAGCAGGAGTTTAAACTCAAAATCACCCTTTCATATTTTGTGGAGCCAAATCCTGGCAAATCGGCAGCCATTGATCCGGCGCGTTATCAATCCTTTGGTCTTCGATTTGATTTGAAGCGTGCACGGGAATCCGAACCCGCATTTCGTAAAGCAATTAATGCCCAGGAGCGTGAGAACCCAAATCAAGGTGGGCCCCGTCGGGAACCAGATAGGGGGTGGATGCTTGGGCCGGATAGCATTTCGGCAGGATCGATTCATAGTGATGTATGGTGCGGGACGGGGGCGCAGCTTGCAGCCCGCAACATGCTTTGTGTGAAGCCTGTCTCTGGTTGGTGGAAAGAGCGACGCGATCCGCATGTATGTGAACAGGATGCTCGCTACTCGCTTATCATCAGTTTGACTGCGCCAGATACCGAGATCGATCTGTATACGCCGATTAGTAATATCATCGAACCAGATATCGAGATTGAGACATAAAGGTCCGATGCTTACTGCATGGCAAAATTGGATTGTCGTGAACTAAGCCCTCTCCATCGCGGGGGCAGGCCGCTACCGGGGTTGCTAATCTGGTCCTCTTCAAAAAGGAGTCGTAAATCCGTGAATGCTGTCGAGATCGAAGAAGCTATCTCCTCCTTAGCTGAACAGCCGTTTGATGCAGAGGAGTTCCCGTTTGCTTTCCTAGAAGCGTTCGGCAACAAACCCACCACGATCAAGCGGCTCCGCAGCGGCGTGACGAACAAGTCTGATATCGGCGGCGTCCTGCAGACCAACCACATCCATATCAAGATCTGTGACGAGGGTCATGTCTCCGACACGATCCGCGAGCTGCGCGAGAGCCTGGCTACTAAGAACGCACGCAACCGAGTCAAATTCATCCTGGCGACGGATGGCGTCACGCTGGAAGCCGAAGACCTTGTGTCAGACGTCGCGCCGATCGTCTGCCCACTTAAAGACTTTCCCGAGCATTTTGGATTTTTCTTGCCGCTTGCGGGCATTAGCACCGTTAAGCAAATACGCGAGAGTGCCTTTGACATTAAGGCTACTGGTCGCCTGAACCGGCTTTATGTCGAGCTTTTAAAAGACAATCCAGACTGGGCAGCCGCCAAGCGCCGCCACGATATGAATCATTTCATGGCGCGGTTGATCTTTTGCTTCTTTGCCGAAGACACTGATATCTTCAATAGTACGGGACTTTTCACCACAACGATCGAGCAAATGAGTGAGCGGGACTCGTCCAACACTCACGAGGTCATTGGTGAGCTATTCCGCGCCATGAACACTTCGGTCGAAGAAAGGGACAAGGCGAAACTGCCTCGTTGGGCAGATGCATTTCAGTACGTCAATGGCGGTTTGTTTGCCGGTAACACGGACGTGCCGTATTTCAGCAAGATTGCACGCTCCTACCTTCTTCACATCGGTAATCTCGACTGGAAGAAGATCAACCCCGATATCTTTGGCTCGATGATTCAAGCAGTCGCCGATGACGAGGAACGCGGCGCTTTGGGGATGCATTATACATCCGTTCCGAACATCCTGAAGGTGCTGAACCCGCTCTTCCTCGATAATCTGCGCGAGAAACTTGAAGAGGCTGGCGATAACGTGCGTAAGCTACTGAACCTACGCAACCGGATGGCAAGGATCCGGGTTTTCGACCCCGCTTGCGGCTCCGGCAACTTTCTCGTGATTGCCTACAAGGAAATGCGGGCGATTGAGGCTGAGATAAACAAGAGGCGCGGCGAACCTGACCGGCGATCTGACATTCCGCTGACAAATTTTCGCGGTATTGAACTCAGGGGCTTTTCTGCGGAAGTGGCGAGGCTAGCGCTGGTTATTGCCGAGTATCAGTGTGACGTGCTCTATCGCGGGCAACGTGAAGCGCTGCAAGACTTCCTACCACTTGACGCCATGAACTGGATTACCTGCGGTAACGCTCTGCGGCTTGACTGGCTGAGCATCTGCCCGCCCACAGGTACAGGCGTTAAGATACATAGCGACGATCTGTTCAACACGCCGCTCGACCAAGCGGAGATCGAGTTCGAGAACGAAGGCGGGGAAACCTACATCTGCGGAAATCCCCAATTTAAAGGTGCCCGAAAGCAAACAAAAGCCCAAAAGGAGGACCTTGCTCTAATATTTGAAAATCACAAGGAATATAAAGACTGCGACTACGTTACTGGATGGTTTATAAAAGCTGCCGAGTTTCTTGAATACTGTGATGCGCGGTTTGCCTTTGTCTCGACAAGCTCAATCAGCCAAGGTGAGCAGGTTGCACATGTATGGTCGCGGATTTATGGAAAGGGTCTTAGGATTAGTTTCGCGCATCAAGGGTTTAGGTGGAAAAACAATGCAGCAAACAATGCAGTTGTGCATTGCGTCATAGTTGGCGTTCAGAAAGAAAAACCCAATTATTGCTCTTTGTACGAAGGGCAGACGGTGCGGCATGTACCAAGCATTTCTCCCTACCTGATTGCAGGTGATGAAACCTATGTAAAAGCCAGAGATAAGACATTGTTTTCAGACTTGAACTCAATGGTTTCCGGCAGCATGCCTCGCGATGGTGGAAATCTAATAATGAGCCTTGAAGAGGCACGATCACTTGTATCATCTCACGCAACGACAAAGGCAATAATTAAAACCCTAGTTGGTTCTCAAGAACTAGTAAACCATAGAAATCGAAAATGCCTGTGGATTGAGGACAGTCAACTTGATGAGATGAGCGCCATTCCCAAAATCAAGAGTCGTGTTGATGAGGTCCGTTCATTTAGAAATAGTTCTTCTGCGAAAACTACACAAGGATATGCGTCCATCCCGCACAAGTTTGCGCAACGGGCGCATTTGAACTCCCTTTGCTTGGCGGTGGCAAAGACATCTTCCGAAACACGCGAGTATTTGCCTGCTGACATATTTGATCAGACAACAGTCGTAACCGATGCCGCTTTTGCAGTATTTTCTCCCGACCTCTGGGAATTAAGCTTAGTCATCTCGAAACTACATCTAGTTTGGATTGCCACAGTTTGTGGGAAGCTTGAAACACGATACCGATATTCTAGTACTTTAGGGTGGAATACCTTCCCCGTTCCCAAGCTGACAGAAAAGAACAAGGTAGACCTGACACGCTGTGCTGAAGATATCCTTCTGGCCCGTGAAGCACATTTTCCTGCCACCATCGCCGAGCTCTACGACCCCGAGAAGATGCCGGATGACTTGCGCGCTGCGCATGACCGCAACGATGAGGTGCTAGAGCGAATCTATATAGGCCGTCGTTTCCGCAACGACACCGAACGCCTCGAAAAGCTCTTTGAGCTCTACACGAAGATGACCAAAACGAAGGGGGCGGCATGAGTAAGTTCAACCGTCTGACCACCGTTGCTGCAACCGAGACCATTGCGAAATTCAACTCGCACGACGATATGAGCGTCCTCGAAATTCAGTGGGATATCGACCAGTACGGCATAGAGACATCGAGCAAAGCAGCACGGGTTCGTAGCTGGGCGAAGATTGCTACCGAGCTTGACCCTGAAGTCCTGACGGAGGCCGGTACAGTAAGCTTGAGCCGTGCCTTATTAGAAATGGCAATCCAAGCTCCGCCTCATGTGCAGGAAGGTGCAATCTGGAGGAAGCTCTTAGCGGGCCTTCGTTTTGACGGATTTGAGATCGTCGAGGAAGAGGTATACGAACCGAGCGGGCGCCAATCGATTTTCGGTGGTTCCGCGAAGACAAAGATCAACAATCTCCGGCGCATGCTGCCTAGCGAGATTCCAAGTCTGGACTTCACAGAGGCCGAGACGGAACTGGAAGTATTACTGGATCGAAATAACCTTACAGTGGCTCATGGACATCTGAAACAAGCAATTTCAGCATACCAGCGGGGAGAGTGGTCATCAGCCAATGGTGAGCTTCGAAATTTCTTTGAGAGTTACCTCAATGAAATCGCTACTTTTCTTGGCTACGCTGGGAGTGGCGATAGCAAGGCAAAGCGCGACTTCCTTGGCGGGCTTGCTCCACCGTTCCTGCTCCCAGACTACAACGAGTGGCATAGCAACAATCAGAAGCCTCAATACGTTCAAGGTCTGATGAGCAGGATGCACCCTCACGGTGGTCATCCAGGATTGTCTGAAGAAGAGGATGCCACCTTCCGACTTCAGGTGACTTTGATCACAGCACGGCTATTCCTCCGCAGATTTGACAAACGAAAGAGAGTTTAGAGTGACCAATAATGTTCCATCAGTCTCTGTCACCTATGCCCGCAACGGCACCTCGACCAAATCTAACGAGCTTGGCATGCGCCCGATGCAGGAACGCGCCTTTGAGCGGCGTGGTGAGCAGTATCTCCTAATTAAGTCGCCGCCTGCCTCTGGCAAGAGCCGCGCGCTCATGTTCATCGCGCTAGACAAGCTGCACAATCAGGGGCTGCGACAGGCGATCATCACCGTGCCGGAAAAATCCATCGGGTCGAGCTTTGCAGACGAACCGCTGAGCGCGTTCGGGTTCTGGGCGGACTGGCATGTTGTGCCGAAGTGGAATCTTTGCAACGCGCCGGGGGCCGACGGCAGCAAGGCCGACTCTGTGGGCGCGTTCCTGAAAAGCGATGACAGCGTGCTCGTCTGTCCACATGCGACCTTTCGGAACGCCGTTCAAAAATTTGGCGTCGAAGCTTTCGATGACCGCCTTATCGCCGTGGATGAGTTCCATCATGTTTCGGCCAACCCCGACAACAAGCTAGGTGCGCAGCTCACCGAGCTGATGGCGCGAGACAAGGTGCATGTGGTCGCCATGACCGGATCATATTTCCGTGGTGACACCGAGCCCGTACTCATGCCCCATGACGAGGCGAAATTTGATACCGTTACCTACACCTACTATGAACAGCTCAACGGATATAAGTACTTGAAGACGTTGAATATTGGGTATTACTTTTATTCTGGCGCATATGCCGACGATATCCTGAAGGTGCTGGACCCTGCCGAAAAGACAATCATCCACATCCCCTCCGTCAATTCACGCGAGAGCACGAAGGATAAGATCAAGGAAACAGAAGATGTCATGCTTGGACTTGGTGGGGGCAGAAAAGATAGTTGGCTAGGGACGGACCCGGCGACCGGCTTTCAACTTGTTGAAACACCCGAAGGTCGCGTGCTCAGGATCGCCGATTTGGTCGATGACGACCCGACCAAGCGGGAGAAGGTTTCGGCAGCGCTCAAAGACCCCTCGCAAAAAAACAATCGCGACCATGTAGACATCATCATTGCTCTCGGGATGGCCAAGGAGGGCTTTGATTGGATTTGGTGCGAACACGCGCTCACGGTTGGCTACCGATCGAGCCTTACCGAAATCGTCCAGATTATCGGTCGTGCCACCCGTGATGCCGAGGGTAAGACCAGCGCTCGCTTCACTAACCTAATCGCCGAGCCTGATGCCGCGGAAAAAGCCGTCACCGAGGCCGTGAACGACACTCTGAAGGCGATAGCCGCCAGCCTGCTCATGGAGCAAGTCCTCGCGCCACGCTTCAACTTCACCCCGAAGAAACCGGAAAGCGGGCCAGCCTCCGGCTTTGACTATGGCGAGGGCGGATACAAGGAAGGCGAGTGCAATGTCGGGTTCAATGAAGAGTCTGGCCAGTTCCAGATCGAGATCAAAGGGCTTGTCGAGCCGAAGAGCAAGGAGGCTGCGCGCATCTGCCAGGAAGACTTGAACGAGGTGATCGCGGCTTTCGCACAGGACAAAACCACCGTTGAGCGCGGGCTGTTTGATGAGGAGCTCGTTCCCGAAGAGCTGACCCAGGTGCGCATGGGTAAGATCATCAAGGACAAGTATCCCAAGCTTGACGAAGGGGATCAGGAAGCCGTGCGTCAGCACGCGATCGCGGCGCTGAACCTTACTCAGAAGGCCAAGGAAGCGGCGGTCGAAGATGATGATGCCATGAAAAACGGTAACACTGCCTTGATCGATGGGGTCCGGAAATTTGCGATGGACGTACGCGACCTAGATATCGACCTGATTGACCGGATCAATCCGTTCAGCGAAGCCTATGCCATCCTCGCCAAAACGATGAGTGAGGAAAGCCTGAAGCAGGTTCAGGCCGTCATCTCGGCGAAGAAAGTAAAGCTTACGCCTGAAGGAGCGCGTGACTTGGCAAAGCGCGCGTTGAAATTCAAGCAGGAGCGTGGACGGCTACCTTCGATCACATCGCCTGATGCATGGGAAAAGAAAATGGCTGAAGGTGTGGCCTTCCTTGCCCGCATGAAAGCGGAGGCTGCCAATGGCTAAGGAATTTACAGACGATGACGATGCGCTTCTCGCTGAACTTGGCGTTGAGGTCGAGGGGAAGAAAGCGCAGAGCCACACCGCCCGTGAAGAGCGCATTATTGCGGGATTTGAAGAAATTCAGCGATTTTTCGAAGAACATGACCGAGCGCCGCAGCACGGCGAAGACCGTGATATCTTCGAGCGTCTATATGCCGTTCGCCTTGACCGCATCCGCGAGCAGCCGGATTGTTGGGGCCTGGTCGAGCCGATCGATCATCAGGGACTTCTGGCCGGATCAATGCCATTGTCGTCTTCGGCGTCTGACGAGTTGGATGACGATGCGCTACTTGCAGAGCTTGGCATTGAAACCGTAGCCTCGCCGATCACTGAGCTCAAACATGTTCGGACGAGTGCCGAGAAAAAAGCTGCCGAAGAGATTGCTAATCGCAATAAATGCGAGGATTTTGAAGAGTTCAAGCAGATCTTCGAGCAAGTGCAGAACGATTTGGATAACGGCCTACGTAAAACTCGTCCGTTCGAGATGAAGGCTGATATACAGCAGGGGCGACTCTTCATCGTCGGTGGGCAGAAAGCCTATGTCGCAGAGATGGGGGAAACGACCATCACCGCACAGGGGCGGACGGATGCACGACTTCGTGTGATCTTCGATAATGGTACGGAGAGCAACATGCTCATGCGTTCGCTTCAACGCGCCCTGAATAAGGACGAAGCGGGCAGGCGCATTACTGAACCCGACCCTGGCCCTTTATTTGCACAGGATACGATCGACGGCGACGAGGCGAGTGGCACGATTTATGTCCTGCGCAGCAAATCCGATCACCCGGTTGTCGCAAAAAACCGCGATCTTATACACAAGATCGGCGTCACCAATATGAGCGTTGCGAAGCGTATCGCTGGTGCCCGCCTCCAGCCGACCTTCATGATGGCTGATGTTGAGGTCGTAGCAACTTATGAGTTATTCAATATCAACCGCACCAAGCTCGAAAATTTAATCCACCGAATTTTTGAACCCGCACGGCTCGACATCGAGATAATGGACCGCTTCGGCAATCCCGTTGTGCCGCGTGAGTGGTTCCTCGTTCCACTATTCGTAGTGGACGAGGCTGTGGAGAGGATCAAAGACGGTACAATTTCCGGCTTCACGTATGATCCCAATGCTGCGGCGCTGAAGCCTCATGCAAGCCATTGAGAAAAGAACAGATAGTAGGGTAGTTCTGATCAGATTGATGTGGCTGCGGGATGAGAGTGCGGTGGATCGGCATTGGTGACGAAGGTGAATAGTAGATTCTAATGTGCGGCAAGTTCATTGAAAAAATCAGGATTATCCTGAATTGTCGCCAGTACCTTAGCCGCCAACCCCGTAGGGTTACGGCGCTTCGTTTCCCAGCTTTTGATTGTGTCCACACTGGTTCCCATCACATCAGCAAACTCCGCCTGCGAGACATGTAACTTATCGCGGATGGCTTTCACATCAGCCACTTCATGGCGTGTTATGCGGCTGGCTTGGGCTTTACCTTGTTTGATCTCAACGGCTTCCTGCAGCGATGTTTGCAGTTCGTCAAAAATGCTCATTCGGAAACCTCCCCTTTTAATTGGTGGGTCAGTGTTTTTAATGTGGTCTTTTCAGCGGGCGTTAAGCTGTCCTTCACGCTCTTGGGGTAGGCCAGTATTAGGTAGATTTTTTCTATCGTCGCTAAGAAATAAATAACCCGAGCGCCGCCACTTTTACCTTGGTTGCCCAATGCCATGCGGATTTTACGCAGACCCCCTGTTCCCTGAATGAGATCACCTTTATCAGGTTGAGCAATCAGAGTGCGTTGAAGTTCCTTTAATTCATCGTCAGTTGCGATGGCCTGGATCTGGCGTGTGAACGTTGTGGTTTCGATAAACTCAATTGCATAGCTCACGTTGGGCTGTCCTTTCGCCAAAGCGTTGCTTGGTGTACATAGTACATAATTTCTGTTGTCTGTCTATCTAGCTAGGGCACGCTGTGGTCACCGCTTGGTTGCCATATGGCTGCTGACAGGGTGAAAACTGTGTGATTAATGTAATCCATGGAAAACGGTAATACGTTGATAAAGCTTGGTTTACGCATTGCAGGCGCGATCCCAAAGTTTGTTTGGTTGCACTCATAATCCCTTGGTCGTAGGTTCAAGTCCTACTGGGCCCACCATTTATTAATGACTTACACGCCAAAATTCCCTCCCTCGCTGTACTGTGATCCCTCAAAGTGTCAACCGAATATCTTCGGGCCGAACGTGACCGTTTCTTTTAAGTGGCCAGGTGCCAGGTGTGCATATCTCATTGTCATTTGAATGCTTTGATGACCTAAAATTTTCTGCAATGTTAATAAGTTACCGCCATTTATCACAAAGTGACTCGCGAACGTGTGTCGTAAAACGCGCGTGCGTTGCCCTTTGGGAAGAAATTGTAGAGTTATATAAAATATTGTATATTTGAGGTATGATAAATCCCACAACACCTAAGCCTATCGAATTCTTGGGTAGTTCACTTGATGATTTGCGCATGTTTCCAGAATCGGCTCGGAGCGAAGCAGGTCACCAGCTAGACCAAGTCCAAAATGGTCGTGAGCCGGACGACTGGAAGCCCATGACGACTGGAAGCCCATGACGACTGGAAGCCCATGACGACTGTGGGGCAGGGCGTCAAGGAAATACGGGTCAGAGATGTTGCCGGTGCATTTCGGGTCATGTACGTCGCTAAATTTGCTGATGTAGTTTATGTGTTGCACTGTTTTCAAAAGAAGACACAGAAGACCAGTAAGGGCGATATAGATTTGGCTGAAAAACGTTACAGGGGATTGGCGCAGGAGTATAAACGATGAGCAATGAGCGTTTTGCAAGTGTATGGGATGCCATTGAAGACACGCCAGCGGAAGCTGAAAATATGAAGCTACGCTCAACGTTGATGATGGCTCTTAAAGACCACATCGACCGTGCTGGCTTGAATCAATCGCAAGCAGCCACACTGTTTGGTGTCACGCAACCACGGGTTTCCGACTTGATGCGTGGTAAGATCTCTTTGTTCGGCCTGGATGCTCTGGTGAACATGGCTGCTGCAGCTGGCTTGCATGTGGAAATGCGGGTCACCGTGGCAGCATAGAGGATAATTTGTAAATAAGCTGGATTGGCATACGCTGCTGTAAGTCTACGCTGAGGTGCTATTGAAATTCGTCACCGCTTTTCAATAGCATTGCGCTTGAAACTTGAGATAGTCGCCCCCTGCCTCCTTTTCACTCTTGATCAGTGATCCTTTTAAGTAACGTGTCCAACATTATTTTCAAATGGTCATCATCATCAGGTAATGGCTGGTTTCGACGCTTTAACCGATTTTCTTTGATATGTGCTCGGCGTAAATCTTGTGTAACGATCAACCTTGATGGTGGGGAGGTAGCCGCGGCGGATATGTCCTTGAAGGACACCTTCATCTAGGCCGGAGAGCTGCGAGAAGCGTTCGATGGTCATTGTTTGGCACGGTTGCCGGAACCTGGGGCGCGTTACTCGTTTCCATGTGTCATTACCTGCACTGTAATGGGCTGTGATAGTCTCTGAATTACGGGTTTATGGTTTTCCGAAGAGGTGTAATCATGAATGATCACAGTAATCATTGGTGAGTGTAGTCATCAATGATGATGCGTCAATGGTAATTGGCGAAAAAATTCGTGCCTTAAGAGAGGCCGAAGGTATGGGACGCCAGGAATTCAGTGACTTAACGGGGATTCCAAAGAACACACTCATACGCCTAGAACAGGGAAAAAATGCCCCTTCTGGGAAAGTTCTCATGCAAGTAACAAAAGCTTTCTACAAATACACACTTTGGCTGATGACAGATCAGACGGATGAAGTGTGTGGGCAAGTGAGCCCAGAAATAGAAAAGGCGCGAGGCACGTTGAAGAAAACGGGAACGGATACCAACTAGCAAAAAAGGTTGTTGATAAATGGTTCCAGGGGGGAAGGCATTGTGGGTAAAATTGTTTAATTATTAAGTTATGATGGAGAATAATAAAAAAAGCTGAAAGTGGATTGGTGGCTAAATGATTTTATTTGAATTATCAATCAAACAGAGTTATTGATAAGTAGGGTATGGGATGAGTAGAAAAGAAAATTTAATTTTATTTTTGAAAAATAATGAGAGTGGTAAGAGTGATAAAAGAAATAAGGGAAGTTTTAGTGATATTGTCAGTGCAAGTGCGCAGGTTGCAACTTTGTTGGTTATTGTTTTTGGTTATTTTTATACAGTAAAGCCTGTTTTTCAACATCAATTATTAGCAGAAAAAAATGCACAAGTTGAGTTAGATAAAGTTAGGCTGGAAGAAGAGTTGGCCAGGATTGAAGAAGATTTAGTTGATAGAAGATTAGAGTTAGATGAAATAGTCTTGCGTAATGAAGGGTTGGAGGAAAATATAGCATCATACGAAAATGAAATTAATAACCTTTTAGATATAAGGGGTGAGTTGGAAGAAGAAGCCAGAGAAGCATATTTGGGTTTGCAAGAAGAGCGAGGGAAAAGTGATGCTTTATTAAAAGAAATTGAAATATCAGAGCGTAGAGAAAGTGAGGCTGCAGAGAGAGTGGTAGCTATACAAGAACAAGTAAAAACTGAACTAGATGCTCTTGAAAATGCTCGATGGGAATTGATTTTAACAGATATGCAGCAGCTAGGTAGAGTGGACTTTATAGGGTCATCTTGGTTTTTCGGAAATGATAGCGAACTTACAATCACTGAATACTTAAATAGTGCATCAGAAAGCTGGCCTAACATGTATCTTTCAGTGTTAAGCGCTATAGATAGATTTGAAGAAATAAATACAAGTGAGAATAAATATCCACCAGACTATTTAGAAGAACTAAGAGATTTGGCTACGGCTAATGTTGATATGTTGAGATGTGAAAGGCCAGATTTTAATAAAATCGAATCAGATTACTACATGGCGCTGGAGGATTCTGAAAATCAAGCATTGGCCGAAGTTAATGAAAGGATGGATTCGATAAGAAATGAATATGCTGAAGATGGTAAGGTGTCAGTTTTTTCGGATGATTATATGGATAGGAATTATAGAATAGCTCTAATAGTACAACAGAATCGTTTAGAAGCAGATTTTAAGATAATGGTTAGTGATATGCGAATAGAGTGCTTTAGAAAAGTTTATGAATTTTATGGAAAAGTGGCTGACATTAAAGGGTTGGATATGGATATTTAATGAATTTGATATCAGGCCATACCTTTAATATGGTTAGTGATTTTATTTTAAGTAATAGGAGGGTGAGAAATGATAGTGACTACAAAGTGGCAACGCTGGTGGCAATTTCAGGCGCATTAAGACAGTTGAGAGCTAGGCAAATGGTTGAAAAAACGACCAAAGGCGATTATTGGCACGCTATTCACACGGCGCATAATCCCTTGGTCGTAGGTTCAAGTCCTACTGGGCCCACCATTTCTATATTTACCTATTTCAAAAGCAGGGAGTAATTAGTCCCTGGAGCTGCTGTATATCTGATTCTAGTTACGCCCTGCGCACGTCTAAAACTTTCAAGTCCCCCAATATTACCCAACCCACCAGCGCCAACCCGCAGCACAAAGCATGCCCATTGTAATCGATACCAACGGATTCCTCATCACTACCGCCACCGTACCCGCCGCAATGGCTGCGAGCCGAACGCCACCATCCCCATGCACGATGATAGGCGTAATAACGGCAATCAGGACTGAGCTAGACATGGCATCGACGAATCGCCGCACGCGTGGGCCCAGCGGCACACGTGACATGATTAGCAGTCCCAGCACTCTGGAGCCATAAGCAATCACCACCATTAGCATGATGGCTATCAACGACTGCCATACGGGGGATGAGCTCATAAGGCGCTTTCCCTGAACCAGCGTCCAGGCAATAGCACGGCTACCACGCCACCGGTGAAGGCACCCACCATCACATGTAGGTAAGGCGGCAACCACCAGTACGCCATTAATGCACTCGCCGCTGCTGCCAACCAGGGTTAGGGCCATTGCTGCTCGTGGGTTTCCACCGACAACGATCATCAGCAGAAAGCACAGCATGATCACATCAAGGCCGAAGCGTTCAGGTTCGGTAATGCCTCCACCAAAGGCTAGCCCTATCGCAGTGCCACCGACCCAGGCGCCCCATAGCGCGATTCCGCCACCTAGAAGAATGCCCAGGTTTCGCTCGCCGCGCTGATACTCTCCCAGCGCCATTGCCCAGTTGGAGTCGGTTAGCAGAATCACCATAGCGAATTGCTGGCGTTGAGGTAACGCCTTGAGCCAGGGATAGAGCGCCGCACTCATTAGCATATGCCGGGTATGAATCGCGAGTGTGACCGCTGCCAGAGCAAGCAGTGGCAGAGGCGAATGCCACATCTCTAGGGCAGCAAATTGCGATGGAGCCGCGAAGACAAACAGGCTCATTAGCATCGCTTCCCAGCCGGCCAACCCTTGGTGCACGGCGGCTACGCCAAACGCCAATCCAAACGCGATCGTAAAAACCGCTAAAGGCAGCATCATGCGAATCCCTCGCCAGGTACCCGCAATATCCAGCCGAGTGGGATTTTCTTTTATTTTCATTGCTTAACCTTTCTATGCGAAGCCGGCCGTATCAAAAACAAACAGACCTGCTTGTTTTTTTATTATTTGAAGTCTAGATTGAATTATGTACACGCGCCACATCGGGTGACGTGTCAACAATACAAAGCGATACAACAGAAAAAAACAGCCGATTAAATCGGCCCGGGAAACTATATGAACTTCACTCGTAATACGCTGACACTCGCCGTTGGAGCGCTGGTCTTGCCTGTCGTTGCTTCTTCGGCGCATGCCGCAACATCCTTTATTGCCAATTCGTTTTATGACCAACAACACCCCCACTCCCGTTACGGTTACATCGAGTGGGCAGAAATGGTCAAGGAACTCTCGAACGGCGAACTGCAACCCGAGGTTTATACCGGCACCGTACTGCTGGCACCACGGGCTAACCTGCAGGGTATCCAGGATAACGTGGTTCAGGTTGCTCACCATGCGGCTATCTACACGCCTTCTGAAATGCCGGTCGCGAATGCCGTGCAGGAGTTGGGGTTTAACTATGATGACCCACTGATAGGCATACTGGCGGTGACAGACTTCAGCCTTAATAATCCCACTCAACTAGCCGAGTGGGAAGAGCTGGATATTGTCTACCTGGGCGCCTATAACACGCCTTCCTATGTGCTGTTCTGCCGCGAACCAGTCCGCAATCTTGAAGAGCTACGCGGTAAGCGTATTCGTACGGCTGGCTCGACTGTTTCTGCCTGGGTCGAGCAAGCCGGGGGAACGCCCGTCAATGTGCCTTCCAGTGAGATGTATAGCGGCCTCGATCGTGGCTCGTTGGACTGCGCCTCTAATGCGGCTAACGACTTGATTGACCGGTCATTGTGGGAGGTTGCCGAGCACACCACGTTGCTGCCTACCGGCATGTATTGGTCTGGCCCTCAGTGGGGCTTCAATTCGGGCTTCTGGGCTAGCCTCAACGATGAGGAACGTGATGTCTTCAAAGAAGCGACTGCCAAGGCAATGACCCGCATGATTGTCCAGTATCTGGGCGCTTCTGAAGCCGCACTGGAAGAAGCCGCCTCCCACGGCAACAATATCTACGAGCCCGAAGATGATCTGATGGCTTCCGTGGAGGCTTTCCGCGATGAGGCCTTGGCCAATGTCTACGATAAGGCTCGTGATGAGTACGGCGTTGAAGACCCAGAGGCGCTGATTGATGATTTTATCGCGACCTACGAAAAGTGGGATGCCTTAATCAGCGAGGTTGATCGCGAGGACGAAGAGGCACTGGCCGAACTGGCCATGGAAGAGATCTACAATAAGCTTCCTGCTGACTACGGAATCTATTAACGCTGCAACATTGAGGCCGCCGCATTGAGGCGGCCTAGGCCAAATAAGGGTTCGCTATGACGAAGCGACAGAATCAAGAAGAACGCTCACGCCAAACCCAGGCTCGGGTTACGCAAGCGACTATCGAGTGCATTCTCCAGAAGGGCATTCGTGCCACCTCAACTGTGGATGTTGCACGTCTGGCGGGCGTTTCCCGTGGCGCTTTAGTTCACCACTATCCTTCTAAGACATTATTGATGCAGGCGGCGCTTGAGGACTTGCTTAGTCGCGAAGTGGAAAGCGTAAGGGAGATGGCCGTAAAGGTTAAAGCGGGTGAGCTTAACTTTGACAGCCTGCTTAAAGCGCTGCATGAGCACTTCAAGGGTGACCTTTATATGGTGACTCTCGAATACCTCACTAATGCGCGAACCGACCCCGATATCATGAAAGTGCTGATACCGCTGGCAGCAAAGTTCAATGACTCTTTGGAGCAGATTTGGGAGCAGTTAGTCGCCAGTTCCAAGCACACTTCACATCAGAATCGCGTCGCCCTGAACGCCACCTTGTGCATGATGCGAGGTATAGGGGCGCAAAGCATTTGGCGTGATGACCCTGAACTCTACCGCGATATGCTGCTGTTCTGGAAAGAGACGCTTCTGGAGCTGGGTTTTTCTGCCTCAGATGCGAAGAGGAGTGCGCCTGTATGATCGCCAGACACGTGGAGTCGTTGAGCCAGTGGATCGCCAAAAGTGCCATGGTGCTGGCGGCACTGTTTCTGGTGCTTATGGCGCTGCATGTCTCACTTGATGTTGGGCTGCGCTACTTATTCGGAAAGTCGTTTACCGGCACCTTGGAGTTTGTGTCTTTTTACTACATGGTCGCCGTCGTCTTTCTGCCGCTTGCCTATGTGGAGCTCCAGCGGGAACACATCAGTGTGGATGTGCTGGTGGGAAGGCTCCCGCCGGTAGCCCAACTGACGCTTTACCTATTTGCCAGCACCCTTGGGCTCCTCTATTTCGGCATGCTCTGCTACCAGAACTATCTAGATGCCGTACGCGCTACGGTTCGAATGGAAACGGCCATGGCTAATTTTACCTTCTATTTATGGCCCAGCCGCTGGGCGTTACCGGTTGGCTTTGCAGCTATGTGCCTGGCCATCCTCGCCAACATGATTAAGGCGCTGCAACAACGCCAAGCCCTGTAGGAGTTTCCTAATGAGTAATATAGAGATAGGCGTGGCAGGCATTGCCATCGCCTTGGCCCTGATCGCCCTGCGCGTGCCAATCGGCGTTGCGCTGGGGTTGGTGTCGATCATTGGCATTGGTGAAATGACCAGCATGCGTGTGGCCTGGGGAATGATTTCTGCCACTCCGTTTGACTTTGCCGGTACCTGGGAACTGACTGCGGCACCTATGTTCCTGTTTATGGGCTATTTGTGTACCAGCACCAATATGACCCAAGGTCTGTTTCATGCCATGCGCCTTTATCTGGCGCGCCTGCCTGGCGGTCTGGCTGTTTCCAGTGTTATGGCCTCTGCCTTCTTTGCCGCCGCCTCGGGTTCAAGCGTAGCAACATCGGCGGCCATGTCGCGGATTGCCGTGCCCGAAATGCTTAAGCATAACTACGACAAGGGGTTAGCCACCGGTACCGTCGCAGCATCTGGAACACTCGGCTCGCTGATTCCCCCAAGCGTGTTGCTGGTGCTCTATGGCGTTTATGCCCAGGTGTCGGTGGGCCAGCTGTTTATGGCGGGATTCATCCCCGGTGTGCTTTCAGCGCTGCTTTACATCGCCATGATTATGGTGCGAACCAAGCTTAATCCCAGCCTGGCGGGCAACACAGATGTACGCTCTAGCTGGGACGAAAAATGGGATGCCTTTAAGCATATCTGGCCGTTGCCGCTGCTGATCGGCTCAGTTCTTGGTGGGATTTTTCTGGGTATTTTCTCACCTACCGAAGCGGGGGCGGTGGGTACCTCCATTGCCGCTCTGATTGCTTTGGCACGGCGCACACTAACTTTTTCAGCCATTCGGGAAGCGCTGATTCGCACAGCAGTGAGCACGGCAAGCATCTTTATTATTCTCATCGGGTCGCTGTTTTTCACCCGCTTTCTAGCCATGAGTGGCGTGCCCGCTGCTTTCTCCGAAATAATCCTCGGCGTCAGCACCGAGACCTGGTGGATCATTCTCGCGGTGGCAGTGATCTATCTTGTGCTGGGGATGTTTATCGACTCCATTGGCTTACTGCTCCTCACTCTGCCGTTAATTCTGCCCTTAGTGGAAGGCGCAGACCTCAACTTGATCTGGTTCGGGATCATTGTCGTAAAGCTGCTTGAAGTGGGGTTGGTCACTCCGCCTATCGGGCTCAATGTGTATGTCATCAAAGGTGCCTTGGGCAATAGCGTCACCCTGTCTGAAGTGTTCAAGGGCGTCGCCTGGTTCATCGTCATGGATATTGTTGCCCTGTTATTGATCGTGCTGATTCCAGCGCTTTCGCTCTACCTTCCGCAAAAGATGTTTTAACGCCACTCTCACAAGAACTCTCACAAGAACACTCACAAGGAATACTCATGACAACGACACGCTTTATTAATGCTAACGTCATCGACACGCGCAACGGAAAAGTACTCGCCAACCAGCAGGTGCGTATTCAGGATGGCCGTATCGTCGATGTGAGCGATTCGCCGCTAGAGGGCAGTGATGATCACGTCATTGATATTCAGGGCCACTTCCTGATGCCCGGTTTAGTTGATTCACATGTGCACGTCACGGCAATTACACCCAATTTTGCTCTGCTTGAGACGCTTTCGCCTTTCTATGTGGGTGCCAAATCAAGCGAGCTGCTGGAAGCTATGTTGATGCGCGGATTCACGACCGTGCGCGATGCTGGCGGTGCAGATTACGGTCTAGCCAAGGCTGTCGATGAAGGTGCCCTGGTCGGCCCGCGCATCATGTACGCCGGGAATGCACTCTCCCAGACCGGCGGCCATGCTGATATGCGCGGCCCAGGCCAACAAACCTTTGAAGGCTGCTTCTGCTGCGCGGGTCTAGGTCGTGTTTGCGATGGTGTAAGCGAAGTACGCCGGGCCGCACGGGACGAGATCAGAAAGGGTGCCACCCAGATCAAGATTATGGCGTCTGGCGGCGTTTCTTCACCTACCGACCGTATCGACAGCACGCAATTTTCGCTTGAGGAAATTGATGCCATTGTGGAAGAAGCCATCGCCGCCAATATTCATACCATGGCACATGCCTATACGGCGCGCGCTATCAACCGGCTTATCCCCAGAGGCGTCAAGACCATTGAGCACGGCAACCTTATGGACGAGGAGAGCTGTCGGCTATTCCTTGAGTACGACGCTTACCTAACGCCGACTCTCTGCACTTACGATGCCTTAGCGAAGGAGGGCGTTGAAGCGGGCATGGCCGAGCACCTACAACGCAAGGTTTATGATGTGCTGGATGCTGGCGGTAAGGCACTGGAAATGGCTCAACAATACGGTGTCAAGATGCTATACGGCTCTGATCTTCTTGGCCGGATGCAACGCCATCAACTCAACGAATTTCATTTACGCAAAGATGTAGTGCCCACCGACGAGCTGATTCGTGCAGCCACTAGCCACGCCGCCGACGCTTATGGTCACACCGGCGATTTTGGCGAGATTATCCCAGGCGCAAGGGGAGACGTAATCGTGCTTAAAGACAATCCTTTGGACGATATTAATGTTCTTACTCAGCCCGATGAGCAGCTCATGCTAATTATGAAAGGGGGAGTAGCTTACAAAAATGTTCTGTAGTCAGGCTTAATGCTGCTTAATAAAACGCTGCGTAATGAAGAGGCCAGCCAATGGCCTCTTTTCCTAGCCCGTTGGCGTTACAGAGGAAGGGGGCTTATTAAATGCTTGATCAAGCGTTACGCTTCCTTTCTTTATACCATCGGCAACATTTTGGCGTATAACGCGCAATCATCGCTATAGCACTCGCAGGAGGCCTCGATTAGGCCTAGTCGATCAAGCACCGTGATGGTTCCACGCTGGTAACGGATTAGGCCACGCGCCTGTAGGGCTATCGCCGCCAGGGTAATGCCTGCACGTCTAACCCCGAGCATCATGGCCAGAAACTCATGAGTCAGATTCAACTGATCGGTACCCGCGCGATCCTGAGTTATCAGCAGCCAGCGGGCGAGGCGCTCTTCAATCCGGTGGAAGTGATTACACGCCGCGGATGTCGCCAGTTGCTTCATCACGACATAGATATATCGCTTTAGTCGCTGATGTAATACTGGGCTACCGGGTAGTAGCTGCTGAAAGCTTTCAGCAGTCATGCGTAGAGCCGAACCAGCCCCTTGAACCAGCGCGAGTAGCGGCGCCTCATCAATGCCTAGTGCTAATGAGCTACCCAGCATTCCTTCCCGGCCCGCCATCGCGACTTCCAGCCGTTTGTCAGTATCGATGACGACAATCAGTGAGATGAAGCTATCGATGGGAAAATAGACGTGGGTAAATGTCTCTGTGGGCTGTAGCAGTACTTCACCAAAGCTAAGCTCCACGGTGTCGCAGGCAGCCATAAAGGCATTTCGCTCGACTTCCGGCAGCTCAACAAGGAGTTGATTGGCAGCGGGAACGTTCAAAATAGACGTCATGTGCCTCTCCGGTTATAAGAACCTGGCAAACGGCACAATGAAGGTGTAAATCATTTTGATGTCGGCTGCAGATAGGCCATCATCAGCGTTATTGACGGACTATGCGCATATTAACATTGGGTAAATCACTCGTCGGCACGCTAGCGTACATAACGTCGGAATGGTGTTTACGGGTAGATTGATAGTAGGGATTGAATTATTACATTACGTCATGGTGGTTGAGTAGGCGGTCGTACTCGCGCTTAACCACCGCGTAACACTCGCAGACCCGCTTTTCTAGCCCAGGCCTGTCAATGATGGTGATATGCCCGCGGTTGTAGGAAATCAGCCCTGCTCGCTGGAGTTTCCCTGCGGACTCGGTCACGCCTTCGCGCCGCACGCCCAGCATATTGGCAATTAACTCTTGGGTCATAATCAATTTATCGCCCGGTAGCCGGTCGAGGCTGAGTAGCAGCCAGCGGCATAGCTGCTGATCGACGCTGTGATGGCGGTTGCATACCGCTGTCTGTGCCATCTGCGTCAGCAAGGCTTGGGTATAGCGCAGAAGTAGTCGCTGCATAGGGCCCGCGCGATAGAATTCGTTTTTGAGTAATTGCCCCTTAAGGCGGTAAGCCTTCCCTGCACTCTGCACAATCGCTCGGCTGGGGGTGGTCTCTCCGCCCATGAACAACGAAACGCCTACCACTCCTTCATAACCCACTACGGCAATTTCCGTCGAGGCACCATCTTCCATTACGCACAGCAGTGAGACGATAGAATCCAATGGGAAATAGACATGGCTCATTTGCCGGCCGGATTCGCTGAGTGACTGACCCAAGGACAATGTAACCTGCTCAAGATGAGGCAACAGATGCGCAAGGTCTTCTTCGGGTAATAAGCCAAGCAGAGCGTTCTGCTGGAGTTCTAGCATCGCACCTCTCCCCCTGTTGTTGGCTGTCGCGCGGCTTTTGATCAAAATTGTCTGAGTAAGATGTTCTTTTCTAATGCTTTTTACTGTTATCACAAATTTTTATACAGATATCGTTTTAGTATAGGCTATCGGCAGGCCAACTCAGTACGCTAACGTACATAAGCCTCTTGGAACAGGCTTAGAAACGATGTGTTGTATAAGAGAGAATCGTTGGAGAGGGATAGTTATTGCAGGAGTTTTTCACCCCCATGTTCGCCAGCGCACAGCCAACAGATAGCTAACTGTTTAATGTAGATATAAGTGTGGCAACGGAAATGCCTAAACAGGACGTTGCACTTTGCGCTGCAGGGAACGCAGCGCCTCTCTTCTCAAATCTCAACTGCTAAAGCATCTAAGCAGTTGAGATGCATTGGGTACAGTCTGTTGGTATCGCCTTCAGTCAGCGTGGAAAATCCCCGCATTAGGCCATTGAAAGCAACTATTCAAAAGCGCTATCATGAATGCTAATAACAACGATTATCATGATGCTTATTTCTCTGCTTCCTCTTTGCTCCTAATTCCAACTGAGACTCTATCATGCCTCGTCTGCCGTTTGCCCGTCGTCCTTTGGCGCGCTCAATTTCCGCACTGATCCCCGTCACTGCGGCGCTTTTTTGCGCATCTGCCTATGCTCAGGAAGAAACCACTTCCAACGATACCGTGGTGGTTACGGCCACGGCGCTTAAAGTCGATACCCCGCTAGTAGAGACGCCACGTCCGGTCTCAAGCGTTGACCGTGAAGAACTGGAAGCCCGTAACGTCCAACAGCTAGATGAAACGTTCCGCTATCGTGCGGGCGTGTTGTCGGGCCATTACGGTAGCGATAACAATACCGATTGGCTCAAGGTGCGCGGTTTTGATCAATCGACTTACCAAGATGGTCTGCGAATCTACCGCGAAGGGTTTTATCAGTGGCTACCCGAGCCTTATGGTTTGGAGCGTATCGAGGTATTTAAAGGGCCTTCATCGATTCTATACGGTGAGGCACCTCCTGGGGGCTTGATCAATGCGGTCAGTAAGCGTCCGACTGAGACGCCTCAAGGGGAGGTTAATTTACAGCTTGGCAACCGCAACCATCGCCAAGTCGGCATTGATACCAGCGGGCCGCTGGGAGAATCAGAGGATGTGCGCTATCGCTTGGTGGGATTATACAAAGAGCGCGACGGCGATTTAAACGCCACGGATAACGAGCGCTACTATTTTGCGCCGAGCCTGGCGGTTGATCTTAGTGAAGATACTACCGTTACCTTTTTAGCCAGCGTGCAAAAAGATGATGGCGTTCCCGTTAATGGCTTTAAGCTGCCCTATGGCACTGTGGAAAACACCCCCTTTGGCCGCATAGACCCACAGACCAACTTGAGCGAACCTGGATACGATCAGGATAAACGCACTCAGTGGGGGCTTGGTTATGAGCTTCGCCACGCTATTAACGATACTTGGTCGTTTGAGCAAGACCTGCGCTACAGCGAACTGGACTTAGAGCTGCGCAGCACCTACGCACTCTCCATGGTTGATGATCGACGCGCATCCCGTGGATTGGTTTATCGCGATGGTTCCATTGATAGCTGGACGATTGATAACCGCATGGTGGGTACTTGGTACGGTGATCGCACCGAGAATACGCTGCTGCTGGGTGTTGATTACCAAAACTTGAGCCTGCGTGGCCAGGAAGGGGATAACTATGCGTTCGGCGAGCCGATTGATATCTTTAACCCAACCTACGGTAACTTTACGCCGATTGCAGAAGAAGATCTGCTAACTCGGGAAATCGATAAAGAGCAGACCGGTCTGTATGCCCAAAACCAGCTGCGTATCGATGACCGCTGGGTGCTGCTGGGCGGCGTACGCTACGACCAAGCGGAAACTGATAACCGTAATCAAACCGCAGGAACCACTCAGCGCTCAGATGACGACCAAGTGTCTTGGTCAGGTGGCGCAATGTATCTGGGTGAAAACGGTGTTAATCCTTACGTTAGCTACACCGAGTCATTTGACCCAGTGGGTAGAGTCGATGATTCAGGCGACCTGTATGATCCCCGCGAAGGTCGTCAGTGGGAAATAGGCGCTAAATTGGCGCCGTTCGACTGGGATGGCTATGTAACGGCGGCAGTTTTTGATCTGGAAGAGACCAATACTCTAGTGACCTCTCCAGCAGGCTTCCAGGTACAAGAGGGCAAGCGTACCTCTCAAGGCTTTGAGCTGGAAGGGGTGGGTTATATTACCGATGCGTTAAAAGTCACCGCGGCCTACACCTACACCGATGCTCGTCTGGAAGGCGATGAGCGTGCGCCGTTAATCCCGCGCCACCAAGCATCAACTTGGTTGGATTACGCCTTCACCGGCGGCGCGTTAAACGGCGTGACCCTAGGTGGCGGTGTGCGTTATGTGGGCAGCACTGTTGATACCAGCGTCGCCGACAACACAGTAGTGGATAGCTACACTCTGGTCGATGCCATGGTGGGCTATGAGTTTGCTGACGGTTGGCAGGCCCAGGTCAACGTCAACAACCTCACCGATAAAGAGTACGTGGCCAGCTGTGAATACTGGTGCTATTACGGTGAATCCCGCAGTGTGATTGGCAGCGTGAAATATAGTTGGTAAGGCCCAGTGCAAACCACAACGCCCGGTCATATAGGTCGGGCGTTTGCGTATCTGGGGTATGCTTTAGGGTCTGAGGATCTTTTCAGCGTATGCCATGATTGCATTGAGGATAGGTGAATGGCGACTATTACAGTGCGTAATGTAGATGATGAACTCAAAGCGCAGCTCCGCATTTAAGCGGCTAGCCATGGTCACTCTATGGAGGAAGAGGTGCGGCTTATTCTTTCTCGATCCGCAGCGTTATTGCACAACTGTCTCCGTTTTCGCAATGGATTGGCTGCGTTTCCGTGGCACACAAATCGGGCTGCCGCTTTCGGGGTCGTGGATCACATGGGCATCCAGGTCGAACACGCGCTTAAGGTTGGTGGCGGTAAAGACCTTGCTGGGTGCGCCGCTGGTAACGATACGGCCATCGCACATCATTACTAAATGATCAGCGTAGGCGGCGGCCAGGTTTAGATCGTGGAGCACCAGTAGCAGGGTGCGGCCTTTCTCATGGGCCAGGCGCGAAAGCAGTTCCAGCAAATCCACCTGTACCTTCAGATCCAGAAAAGTAGTGGGCTCATCAAGCAGAATCAGATCGGTTTGTTGAGCCAGCACCATGGCAATCCAACAGCGCTGGCGCTGGCCGCCGGAGAGCGCATCGACATTGCGCTCGGCAAACTCCGTCACGTGGGTATAAGCCATGGCCTCACGAATAGCAGCGGCGTCTTGCTGAGCATTTTTCTGCCATAACCCCTGATGCGGAAAACGTCCCATCCCCACCAACTGCTTTACGCTCAGCCCCTCGGGGGCTACCGGGCCTTGGGGCAGAATTCCCAGGCGCTTGGCGACCTCTCGAGTCTTGCTGCGATGGATATCCTTGCCGTCCAAATACACATGCCCGCCACTAGGCGTAAGCGTGCGCGCGAGGGTTTTTAGCAGCGTCGACTTGCCACTTCCATTCGGCCCTAAAAGCACCGTGAGCTTGCCTTCCTCAATCGCAATATCGACACCATCCAGTACACGTCGAGTGTCATAGCCCGCGTGCAGGGCTTCGCCCGTCAAGCGAGGTAGCTGATGAGAAGGCTGGGTCATGAATGTGCTCATTGGGGTTGTTTAAGCAGGCAGAACCGTAAGCCAAAATATTCTCATTTTCAATACTTGCCATTGCTCAGCAAGTAATTGCTCACTGTCTCTAAGCGTCAGCCGCAGAAGAAATGTGGGGTAAGAGAGGTGAGGAGTCGTGTCGTTATCCTGAACAGTTCGTTCTGCTTGAGTAGACCTCTGTGATTTATATGCATAAAATAATCATTATTATTTAGATGTAGATTACGTTTTCAGAGTAGGGTTCACTCAAAAGCAGGGGGATAAAAACTAGATGTACACTAAGAAACGCCAGGTATTTTGGCCTACGTTGACGCTTGCCGGTTTGGTAGCTGCCAGCCATGCTTATGGGCAGGAGTCTGCTTCCACAGGATCGCAAAGCGGCGCCAATGATGCCGACTCGACCATGGTGGTGACGGCCACCCGCAGCCATAGCGAAGCGGGCCAAACACCGCAGCGGGTTACGATCATTACCCGTGAACAGATCGAACAGCAGCTAGCGATTACTGATGACCCGGGCCAGGTGCTCAGTAATCTTATTCCCTCTTACTCCCCCAGCCGCCAAAAGCTCTCCAACGCGGGCGAGACATTCCGCGGCCGCGATGCCCTGTTCCTGATTGACGGAGTGCCGCAGTCCAATCCCCTGCGCGACAGCTCGCGGGATAGCTATACCATTGACCTTTCCATGGTAGAGCGTATTGAAGTGATCCATGGCGCCAGCGCCGAGCACGGATTAGGTGCTACGGGTGGCTTGATCAACCTGGTGACCCGGCGTGCCGAAGGCGGAGGCATTAGCCAGCACGCAGGGATTAGCCTGACCACGGACGATGATTTTCAATCCGGTGGGCTAGGCCACAAGCTGGACTACCGCATTAGCGGTCAGCAAGGCGACTGGGATTTCGTTGCCGCGGCGACGCGTCAGGAGCGCGGGGTTTTTTACGATGGCAACGATGAGGTGGTCGGTATCGCCTACCCAGGCGAGCTGCAAAACTCGGAAAGCTACGACCTTTTCGGCAAGCTGGGCTACTGGATCGACGACAATCAGAATATTGAGTTCTCGCTGAACCACTTCGATTTGGAAGAGGGCAACGACTACGTACCGGTAACAGGAGACCGCTCTGCAGGTGTTCCCACCACGGCACGCAAAGGCCGTCGTGACGGCGAGCCTGGATTTAACGAAGTGACCTCCGCTCGGCTTTCCTACTCCCACGCGGATTGGTTTGGCAACGAGCTGGATGCTCAGGTCTATCACCAGCGCTTTCGTGCACGCTTTGCCACTACGCCATTTTTCCCTTATCTGGATAGTGCAGGGGATACCCAGTATGACCAGACACGCAATGAATCTGACAAAACGGGCGCCAAATTCACCTTGAACCGTGACGGCATGCTGGACGACCGTTTGGGTGTGACGGTTGGTTTGGACGTGCTGGAAGACGAAACAAGCCAGATGCTGGTGCATACCGGGCGTACCTACGTGCCGGAAAGCCGTTATCGTAATTTGGCTCCTTTTCTGCAGGGCCAGTTTAAGCTCGCGGATCCGCTCACGCTGCACGCCGGGGTGCGTCACGAGTATGCCGAACTTGATGTGGATACCTTCCAAACAATTGATCGCAGCAATGTCACTCAAGACAACGTTACCGTTGATGGCGGCAATCCCAGTTTCGATGAAACGCTGTATAACGTCGGCGTAACCTATCAAGCCACTGATTGGGCTCAGCTGTATGCCAACTATTCGGAAGGTTTCGGCATGCCCGACGTGGGCCGAGTGCTGCGCGGTATTGGCACGGCGGGCCAGGATGTGGATACCCTGCTGCAACTTCAGCCTATTGTTACCGATAACCGGGAAATCGGCGCGCGTTTTGACTGGGATGGCTACGGGCTAGAGATTAGCTACTATGAGTCCAATTCGGATTACGGCCAGCGGCTTACCGAGCAGAATGGCACCTGGGTAGGCAGCCGTGAGAAGACCGAAATCCAGGGCGTTGAGATTACCGGCGACATGCAGGTGGCGGACAAGCACGATCTATCGCTCTCCTATGCCCACACTGAGGGCAAGTCGGATCAGGATGGCGATGGCAGTGTGGATACCAAACTCACCGGTATCAATATCGCCCCGGATACGCTCAAACTGGGCTGGAGCGCTACCTGGAACGACCGCGTTTCCACGCGCTTGCAGGGTAGTTACTACTTCGATCGAAGCGTCGATAATCCTGAACTTGATTTTGACGGCTACGGCTTAGTGGATGCTTCTCTAGCTTATCGCCTGCCCACCGGCAGGGTGTCAGTAGGTATCGAAAACCTCACCGATGAGGATTACCTCACTTACTACTCTCAAGCCGCACGCATCAGCGATGAGTACTACTTCACTGGGCGGGGCCGCACTTTCACTCTGGGGTACCAGCTGGATTTCTAGTCAGCCGCTTTCTATTTTCTATGTTTTGTGCTCGATACTGTTTGGCGGCGCCTTTGGGGCGCCGCTTTTTTTTCGTCAATTCGCTCTAAAAGCGAGCTCGCGATCTATGCAGTAAATAAACGAAGAAGGGCGCGCCTATCCCGGCAACAAAGATGCCCGCAGGTAAATCTTTGGGCAAAAACGCTACCCGGCCCAGCAGGTCGGCGTAAAGCACTATCAAGGCGCCGACCAACGCTGATGTAGGCACCAGGCGTGCCATGTTCCGCCCCACCAGCCTAGCGGCCAGGTGGGGGGCAATTAATCCCACAAAGCTTAAGCCACCGGCAAAAGCCACAGCGGCACCTGCCAGCGCCACGCTGCAGGCCAGCAATACCAATCTGCTGCGCACAATCGCCACCCCAAGCCCTTCGGCAACGCTATCACCCAGGGCCATGGCATCCGCATGGCGGGCGAAGAGTAGGCTGATAGGCACCGCGACGACTAACCACGGCAATAGGCTCCACACATCGTCCCATTGCGCCGCGTAAAGGCTGCCGGTTAGCCATACATAGGCGGTCATGGCGGCAGAGTCATCGCTGATCACGATTAACAGGGTGGTGCCAGCGCCCATGGCCGCGGCCAGGCCAATGCCGACCAGTACCATGCGCGATGGGCTAACACCGTTTTTCCAGGCCAAGCTCACCACCAGCAGTGCAGAAACCAGTGCTCCCAGCATGGCTGCAACGGGCAGCCAGTGAATGCTAAGGGTCGAACTCAATAGGGATAGGAACACCACCGCCGCCAACGCCGCACCACTGGTAATGCCGATGACATCCGGGGAGGCCAGCGGGTTACGCACAATGCTTTGCAGAATCGCCCCCGCTATTGCCAGGGCGGCGCCAACCAGTATCGCTAGCGTAATGCGGGGCAGCCGAAGCTCCCAAATAATAAAGGCGATATCGCTACTCTGTGGGGCCGCCAGCGCGTTTAGCACCTGCAGAGGCGGTGTCGGAAAACTGCCTAAATAGAGCGATAGCCCGGCGCTGGCTAGCAATAAAAGGCTTAGTATCAGCAGGCGACGCAGTAAGCGATTACTGTCGCTTTTTGCTGCGCTATTGAGGGTTAACGTAGCGTCTGTTCTCATTGGCCAGCCATCTTGCGTCGTGCCAGATAGATAAAGAAGGGCGTGCCGATCAGCGCGGTCATCACACCGACCGGGATCTCCTGGGGTGGCATTAAAAAGCGCGAGCCAAGATCGGCCAGCAGCAGCAAACAGGCACCCAATAGCGCGCAGGCCGGCAGCAGCCAGCGATGGTCGATGCCAAATACTCCCCGCGCCATGTGGGGCACAATCAGGCCGACAAACCCGATCATGCCCGCCAGCGCTACGGCGCTGCCCGCCAACACAATCACAATCAGCCCGAGCAGCAGCTTGATGGTGGTGGCCTGCATGCCCAGCCCGGTGACCATGTCATCGCCCAGTAACAGTGCATTGGCGTGACGTACCAGCAGTGCGCTGAGCAGCAATGCTCCGCCGAAGAGCGGCAGTAAGGGCGCTACCAAAGAGAGGTCGCGCCCCGACACTGAGCCCGCCAGCCAGTAAAGCACGCTTTCAAAACTTTGCTGATCAATCACCAACAGCCCTTGGCTGAACGACACAAACATTGCCGTCACTGCTACACCTGCCAGCACGACCCGCAGAGGGGAGAGCTCACCGTGGCGGCCGCGGCTAAGCACCACCACCAGTATGGCCGCAACGAGTGCCCCTAATAGCGCGGCCCATACGTAGTGAGCGGGCGTGTGCAGCGGCAATAGCGAAACTGCCACCACCACAAAAAACATCGCTCCGGCGTTAATGCCCAGAATGCCCGGCGACGCCAGCGGGTTGCGCGTCATGGTCTGCATCAGCGCCCCGGCAATGGCTAAGCTGGCGCCCACTAGAGCGGCAATTACCGCACGGGGTAAGCGCTCAGTTAAAAGAATGATGTGGGCGATGTTGGTAGGATCGTAATGGACGAGCGAGCCATACAGAGAGGAAAGGGAGATCTCCGTTGTGCCTAACATCACGCTGGCGAAAAAGGCGCCTAGTGCCACCAGCACGCCGAGTAGCAGGCCAATACTTTTTGCGGCAGTACTGTTTAGCATGAAGCAGGCTCCCCACGGCCACTGGCGTGAGGCAGGCAAGCCTGATGCGGCGCCGCTTCGGGTTGCAACAGCCCGTAGTGACTATACAGATCATCCAGCATGGCGTTGGCCGCCAGTATGCCGCCACCCATCATCCAACTCACCGGCTCAACTTCAAATACGCGCCCGCTTTGTACCGCTGACAGCTGTTGCCAGAGTGGGTGGGAGGCCCAGTGTTGGTAATTATCTGCAATAGCGGGGTCATCGGGCTCAAGCAGAATAAAGAGGGCATCGGCATCCAGCACCGGAATGTTTTCAGTACTGGAAAGCTTCATTCCCCAACTCTGGCTTTGCAGTGTATCCGGCTGATTAAAGCCCAGCTCATCAAGAATCGAGCCTGCAAAGCCGCTGGTATAGATGCGCACGTGGTCGCTTTTAAACCGCACCACGGCCACTTTTTGCGGCCACTCGCTGCTCAACTTGGCGGCGATCTGCTGGCGAAAGTCGGCGACACGATCATCCCATTGCTCAAGCAGCTCATTTGCCTGCGCTTCGCGGCCAGTAGCATTGGCCACCATGTTCAGCGTGGTCTTGAAGTTAAACACTGTCGGGGCAGATACAGTGGGGGCGATGGCCTCCAATAGCGGCGCTATTCGCGCATGGCGAAAGTCGCTGGCAATGACCAAGTCAGGATTAAGCCAGGCAATCTTTTCCAGATTGGGTTGGGTTTCCAGCCCCACATGCTCGACGCTATCAAGCGCATCGCGCAGATAGCGGTACATGGGCTTTTCCAGCCAGGAATCGACTACGCCAATAGGCGTCAGTCCAAGGGCTACGGCGCTGTCGGTAGCCCCCTGGTAAAGCGTCACAATGCGTGGCGGTTCCGGGGGGCTGCTCGGTGTGTCAGCGGCTGCTATAAAGGGCATTAGCGCCGCCTGCGTTAACAGCAACACACTCATAAAAACCTTCTTGCGATGGGTGTGTGCTTTTAACATTAATGTCACTTTACGATTGGCTCGGACTTAAGAGCCGGGATGATGGCATGACGTAAAAGCTAATGCAAAGCATTACCAAATGAAGGCCGCGACCTCAACTATCCCAAATACCGCGACGCCGGCCGCGACCGGCCAGCCAAGTGAGCGTACCCGCGACCAGACCAGCAGCGTGACAGAAAGCCCGATGGCGGTGGCGATCCAGGAAACAGCGCTTGGGTTAACCGGTACAATGGATACCCCCAGCACGGCGGCAATCATCAGTGGGCCAAGAATACCCAGCCACTGGGGCATGTTATTAAGGCCACTTTCGCTGTTGAGGCGGCGCTGCATCCATAAAAAAGGCACTACCCGCATCAGCAACGTGCCAATGGCAGAAACCGCGACCGCTATCCAAAGTGCAGTGCTCATGATTCACGCCTCCTGTTGGTGGCGAATCTTTGCGTATAGAACTGCGTGGAGTAGAAGCACAGCGCGCCGCAGGCGGCGGCTAAGGGAATCGCCACGTTGCTCCAGCCGACCAGGGTCAAACACAGCGCCGCTAAAATGGTGCAGCCCATGGCGACTGCCCAACGCTTGTCGGTAAAGCGCGGCGCCACCATGGTCAAAAACAGCGCGGGCAGCGCGAAGGGCATAATCTCACCCAGCAGCGGCCAGCGGGCGGTGAAGGCCTCACCGGCGGTAGCGCCCACCGCGGTGCCAATTATCCAGGCGCCCCAGGCCAGCAGTGATGCGCCCAAAAACCAGCTAAAACGCTTTACCTCAGGCAGTTGGGGCAGCCGGGTTAGGGCCAGTGCAAACACCTGGTCGGTGAGGCCGTGCATTAACCAGGGCCAGTGGCGGCTGCGCGGCAGTAACGCCGCCAGGTTAGGGCCGTACACCACATGGCGCACGTTAATCAGCAGCGTCATCGCTACCACCAGCCACAGCGGGGCGCCGGTGGCGATCATACCGACAAATAGAAATTGCGAAGCACCGGCGTAAATCAGCGCTGAAATAGCCGTGGCCTCCAGCGTGCTAAAGCCGGCCTGGGTGGCGACTAAGCCAAATGACAGCGCCACGGGAATGTAGCCGCCCAATAGTGGGATGGCTTCTCGCACGCCCTGCAGCGCGCTACGAACAGGAGAGTGGCTGGCAGCTTGGCTCATGATGTTTGGCCTTCCAAACCATAGGTGATGGTCATCATCAACGTGGCCTCCGCTTCGTGGGTACGGTAAAGGTGCGGTTGATCGGCGGCGAAGGTGATGGCCTCTCCCGGTGTCAGTACCGTGGTTGCCCCTTCGGGCCCCGCTTCCAGCCAGCCGCTGATCAGCGTGAGTGATTCACGGGTGCCGGGTGTATGGGCTTCAGCATGACGCAATGTATGCGGTGCGCAGCGCATCCAGTAGGCGTCCACCTGAGGGGAATCCTTGCCTTGATCGATTAAACGCACCTGTACGCCATCTTCACCCAGCGGCACGCTGATTGGCGCTACCAGAGTGCCGAAAGGCACATTGAGCTGCACCGCCAGCCGCCAAATGGTATCTAGGGTCGGATTGCCGTTGCCTTGTTCAAGGCGACACAGGTTGGATTTGGCAATCCCCGCCTCATTGGCTAACTGCGACAGTGACCAGCCCCGCTCCAGGCGAAGTGCTTGAAGGTGCTGGCCCAACGTGTTGAGTGAGAGCTTATCCATAAGGCTGTCCGCTGTTCTTTATATAGAACGTTCTATATAAGGAACGTTCGTCTGTCAATGGCCTCGCTCGGCAACAATAGCCTTATTCGGAAGTGGCACCCTCTAGCGGCGGCGCGCTGGGAGTATGCCTAATGGGGCACTATGCCCCGGGCAGTGCTAGTTGTTCGCTTCCTTGGAGCGGCAGGCCGCTGCAGTAAACAGCACATCGGTAGAGGAGTTGAGCGCAGTTTCGGTGGAGTCCTGTACCACGCTGATCACAAAGCCAATCGCCACCGCCTGCATGGCCACTTCCGTGGGAATACCGAACAGGTTGGCGGCCATGGGAATCAGCATCAGTGAGCCGCCCGCCACGCCTGAAACGCCGCAGGCCGCCAGTGCTGAAACCACGCAAAGTAGCAATGCCGTGGGGAAGTCGACGCTAATGCCCAACGTATGAGTGGTCGCCAGAGTGATGACGGTAATGGTGATGGCTGCGCCACACATATTGATCGTTGCACCCAACGGAATGGAAATGGAGTAGGTGTCAGGGTCGAGCTTCAGGCGGCGGCAAAGTTCCAGGTTGACGGGGATATTCGCGGCCGAACTGCGGGTGAAAAAGGCGGTAATTGCACTGCCGCGCAGGCACGTAAACACCAGGGGATAAGGGTTTTGCCGGGTGGTGAAGTAAACCAGCAGCGGGTTGCTAACCAGCGCGACAAACAGCATGCAGCCCACAATGACACCCAGCAGTTGGGCATAGTTGAGCAGCGACTCAACGCCGGATTCTGCCAGCGTGCCTGCCACCAAACCAAAGATACCCAGCGGCGCTAAACGAATCACCAGTGTCACAATGCGGGTGATCGCAGCGGATAAATCGCTCAATGCTTGGCGGGTGGTGTCGCTAGCTTGGCGCAGGGTCAAACCAAGGCCGATAGCCCAGGCCAAAATAGCGATAAAGTTAGCCTCCATTAGTGCACTAACCGGGTTGGCTACCGCATTCAACAGCAGGTCGCGTAGAACGCTAAAAATATCCCCAGGCGGGTTGCCGTCAACTTGCCCCAAATCTAACGTAAGCTCCGTGGGAAACAGGAAGCTGGCTGCCACTGCAATGAGCGCGGCGATCAGCGTGCCCACCACATAGAGCACCAGCACGGGGCGAATATGGGTGGGTTGACCTTTTTGATGAGCAGAGATCGCAGCGGCTACCAGTACAAACACCAAAATGGGCGCCACTGCCTGCAATGCGGCGATAAAGAGCTGGCCAAGTAGGGCCACGTCGCTTGCAATGCCCGGTGAAAACAGGGCGAGCACTACCCCGGCAACGATACCGATTAAAATCTGCGGGATAAGGCCCAGCCGAATAAGTGGCCGGAAAACGGTGCGGGCGGTGGCGATCATTGCGCAACTCTCAGGTAGTAAAAGGTGGGTGGCGTATCGGCGTTTAGCCGCTAACGCGCCTGAAAGGGGCGGTATTCTATCAGCTACGACCTGCCTCCGTTACTTTTCAGCGACTGTGTTTGGCTTGATAAATACCTCTAACTGATGCTGTTTGCCATCCAGCGGAATGCGTACTTCACCTTGTTGACGGGTCAGTATTCGGCCATCAAGCTGCGCGCTGGGTGCCTCATCGGTGGTGGTAACCTTAACCGCGTAGTGGGTGGAGGCAATGGTTAGCGTTGCGCTAAAACCTGGCCAGTCGTGGGGAAGGCAGGGGGCAATCACCAGCCAGCCACCTTCTCGGCGAATGCCCATAATGCCCTCCACTCCGGCGCGGTACATCCAGCCCGCTGAGCCTGTGTACCATGTCCAGCCGCCGCGTCCGGTATGAGGCGCAACCGAATAGACATCCGCGGCCACCACATAGGGTTCTACGTGATAACGAGTGACCTCTTCGGTGGTGCGGGCATGATTGATCGGGTTGAGTAGCGCAAAAAGCCCATGCGCTTTGCTGCCCTCGCCGAGCTTGGCAAAAGCGAGAATCGCCCACATTGCGGCATGGCTATATTGCCCCCCATTTTCGCGCATACCCGGTGGGTAGCCGCCAATATAGCCAGGGTCACGCTGGGGGTGATCGAAGGGGGGCCAGAACAGTAGCGCAAGTTGCTCATCGTGCCTGATCAGCTCACGTTCCAGTGACGCCATGGCGAGGGCTGCGCGGTGGGGGGCTGCTGCCCCCGAGAGTACCGCCCACGTCTGGGCAATCGAATCAATTTGGCAGGCGTCGCTCTCTTTGCTACCCAGCCAACTGCCGTCATCGAAAGTTGCCCGTCGATACCACTGCCCGTCCCAGGCGTTGCTTTCAAGCGCAATACGCAACGCAGTGATATGGGCACGCCAACGCTCGGCGCGTGGAGTGTCCACTGTGGCTGAGTCCGTTGTGGTTAAGTCCGAGGTCGCTGAAGGCGCTTGCTTTTCGCGCTGCTGGGCAAAGGGTAGAAACAGCTCCAGGGTATGCACCAGCAGCCAGCCAAGCCACACGCTTTCGCCTTCGCCCGCTTCGCCAACGCGGTTCATGCCATCGTTCCAATCGCCGCCACCGATCAGCGGCAAGCCGTGCTCGCCGGAAAGCGATATGCTCTGATCCAAGCCTCTGGCGCAGTGCTCAAACAGCGAGGCGGTTTCCCCTGCGATCATCGGCTGAAAAAAACAGTCGTGCTCTTCAGGCGCTAATTCGGCACCTTCCAGAAAACTCACCGGCTCGTCGAGCACGGCGGCGTCGTGGGAGGTGGCGATATAGCGGGCGCAGGCATAGGCCAGCCATACCCGGTCATCGGAAATACGCGTACGTACCCCTTGGCCGGAATGGGGCAGCCACCAGTGCTGGACATCGCCTTCGACAAACTGGCGTGAGGCGGCGCGGAGCAGGTGTTGACGAGTGGTTTCGGGGCTGGTGAAGGTTAACGCCATGCCATCCTGTAACTGGTCGCGGAAACCATAGGCGCCGCTGGCTTGGTAAAACCCTGAGCGCGCGGTGATTCGGCAGGCAATGGTTTGGTACATTAGCCAGCCGTTAAGCATGATGTCCATGGCGCGGTCAGGGGTGGCCACTTGTACCGCGTTAAGCTGCGTTTGCCAGTGCGCAGTGACCAGTGCGAGCTCCGCGTCAATGTCCGCCTGGCGATACCGCGCGATCAGCGATTTGGCTTCAGCGGTTGAGCTGCTTTGCCCCATCAGTACAACGATATCGACGCTTTCACCTGCCCCTAGCGTTACGCTGCGGTTAAGCGCGGCACAGGGATCCAACCCCGCACCGTGGGTGCCGGAAAGCGGAGCCTGGCTGCGCAGCCCCGCGGGCGCCCCCAGGCTACCGCCGTGGCCGATAAATTCACAGCGGTCAGCCGTCCAGGAAGTTGGTTGGGTGCCGATATCCAGAAACGCTACCCGGCCAGGGAAATTTATATTCCAGGGATTCTCCACCAGCAGCGCGCCGCTATCGGCGTCTGGGTGCGAGATCAGAAAAGGCGCCGAGCCGCTACGTGAAGTCCCTAGCACCCACTCGGCATAAGCCGTCACCGAGAGCTTGCGTGGTCGCTCGGAGTGATTGCTAAGGCGTAGCCGTGAAATCCTTAGCGGGGCTTCTAGGGGCACGAAGTGCAGAAGCTCCAGGGCGATCCCATCCGCTTGGTGCTCGAACTGGCTATAGCCGAAGCCGTGTCGTGCCATGTAGCGGCCATGATCCCGCAAAGGTCGGGCAGTCGCGGTGAAGAGCGCCATCGTCTCTTCATCGCGAACATAGATCACATCGCCACTTGGATCCATCACGGGGTCGTTTGACCAGGCTGTGAGCTGGTTTTCGCGGCTGTTATCCGCCCATACATAGCCTGCGCCTTCTGCTGATACCTGAAAGCCGAAGCCTGCGTTGGCGATCACGTTGATCCACGGCGCGGGCGTGGAGCTCCCTGCCTCAAGTACCGTCACGTACTCACGACCATCCTGAGCAAAGCCGCCCAGGCCATTAAAAAACTCAAGCGTTGGGAGTGGCGTTTCGCTGGCATTGAGCGGGGTGTGCCTGGGTAGGGGACGTTTGACCAACGCTTGGGGCGGTGTTGTGGCAAGGCGTGTGGGCAGCGTCAAGGCTAATTGATTCGCTATGCTGCCGCGATGGGCCATTAATGCAACGCAGGCGATCGACTGAAGCTGCATACGTACTTCCAGACTTATTAGGTCGGCACGCAATGCAATCACGGCGCCCTGAGCGAAATCTTTTTTAAGACGAGGTTGTGTTTGGCTGCTAAGCACCGCTGTTTCAATGGCCTGCTGCAGATCCTGAATATAGGAGGAGGAGCGCTCATTGATAATCACCACATCCACGCCCAGCCGCTTCATGCGCCAATATTCGTGGGCACGGAGCAGTTGGCGTACCTGGCCAATGTCATCAATGCTATCAATGCGCATTAAAATTATCGGCAGGTCACCGGAAATGCCGTGTTGCCAGAGTCGCGACTGCGGCCCGGCACCACGCTCAATGGCTTCGGCAGGCGCTCTAAAGCGGGTATCAGGGTAAAGAATTGGCGCGGCAAGACGCTGAAAGTCGGCGGCTTCTTCAGGCTGAATGCCCAAATGGCGAAGCTGAACCTGTGCCTGAGTCCAGGCGAGGGTTTTGGCGCGCTCAAAGGCGCTGCGGTCGTGGTGTTTATCAATTAGATCCATCAGCGCCTCACGGGAGGAGGCGACCACAGTCCAGTAAGCGATTCGGGCCGCTTTGCCGGGGACCACGCGCAGGCAGTAGCGCAGTGCAAAAATAGGATCCAGTACGCTACCAACACTGATTGAAAGGTGCTGGCCCTCTGCCAGCGCTGAGGCATGCAGCGTACTTCGGCCGCGGCCTAAAAACCGGGCCCGGTCAGTCTCGAACTCCAGCTCGCCCACGGTGTCGCCCTCTACCACCGCAAAGTGAGCCGCCCACACCTGCTCTTCATCGGGTGAGCGCCGCCGCCTTGTGGCGATCAAGGCGTTGAAGGCTTCAAGGTACTCGGTCACCACAAACATTTTGGCGAAAGCGGGGTGCGCATTGTCGGTACTGGGAGCGGTCAAGACTAATTCTAGATAGGAGGTGATCGTGATGTCCCGGGCGTGACGACCGCTGTTGGTGAGCGAAAGGTGGCGAACTTCGCTGTCGTCCTCGCCTGAAACCAGCACCTCCATGTGGCTGGTGATGTCGTCATGACGATGGCTGTAGCGAGCATAATCCTCGGCAAATATCGCATGGCTATGTTCATCGTTAGCGCCGGCCGGGTGCGCCGCCGTTTGCCCTGTGGCTGTCCACACGCCGGGGTGCTTGGCATCGCGCAGAAAAATAAAGCTGCCTAAGTGGTCGCGGGTGGCATCCGGCTGCCAGCGGCTAATGGCTACGTTGCGCCATCTGCTGTAACCACCGCCGGTGGCCGTTAGCATCACCGAGTAGCAGCCATTGGAAAGTAAATGGGTAACGGGTGCGCCACTGGCTGTTGTTGAAGCACGGCGAATAGTTTGTGCTTCGTTAATCATTTGACTCGCGTTTGACTTCACCTCTTCAGCGCGGGGGTGGGCAATCGCCACGTTACGCGGAACCCGCTCTTGAAGCAGCAGTTCGCTGGCTTGAATCATCGGTTCGCGGTGAAAGCGAGCGCGCATCTGGCCGTGATGCAGGGTGTTAGCAATAGCCGCGATGGTCATGCCCTGATGGTGGGCCATAAAGCTGCGCACAATCACCACTTTCTCACCTGCGGGTAGCCGCGAGCGAGTGAAATCGAGTGCTTCATAGAAGCCATAGCGGCCTACTGCACCCATCTCCGCCAAGCGTTTGAAATTACGACAGGCGCCGTTGGGGTCAACCATGGCGGCTAATCCGGTGGCGTAGGGTGCGATCACCAGATCAGCAGAGAGCCCTCGCTTGAGCCCCAGCCCCGGCACCCCAAAATTAGAGTATTGATAGGTGAACTCCCGATCACGGGCATTATAAGCGGATTCGGAAATACCCCAAGGGGCGGAGAGCTGGGCAGCGTAGGTCTCTTGACGCTTTACCACTAGCCGGTTGGTTTGCTCCAGCAGGCTGCCCCCAGGGGCGCGCATCACCAGCGAGGGCATCAGGTATTCAAACATCGATCCCGACCAGGAGATCAATGCCGAGCCAAAGGTGACCGGGGTGGCAGCACGGCCGAGTTTGAACCAGTGGCGGGTGGGAATATCGCCTTTGGCAATTGCAAACAGGCTAGCCAGGCGCGCCTCAGAGGCCAGCAGGTCGTAGCAGCTGGTATCCAGGCAGTTGTCATCCAGCGAATAACCAATCGATAGCAGTTGACGCTCGCTATCGAGTAGAAAGGCGAAATCCATGCCCAGTGCCAGGCGTCGCGCCGAGTCCGCAAGCTGCTGCAGGCGTAGGGCGAGTGCACCCTCTTCAAGGTTTGGCTGGGATTCCCTGTCATGGCGGTGTTGCGCCACTGAGGCGTGCAGTGCTTGCAACCAAAACAGCAGGTCTTCACTGTATGGGTCGTTATGCTCGCTGAGAGGAGTGCGCGAAAGCGTTAACGTACTATCCGTCAATGCGGCGATAGTTGCCAAGCATCCCGTCGACATCACTTTGCCTTTCAACTGAGCGTCTATGGCCTCCAACTGCACGCTAAGCTGAGCCGTGAACTCTTTCGACAAAGTGGATGCTTGTTTAAGTGTCTGACGGGCCAGGTTTAGGGTGTCGGCAATGCCTTCGCGTGGGTCAGCTAGATAGCCTGCCGTCTGCCAGGTTTCGCAGGCATTGGCGATAGCGATAAGGTGCCCTGCAAGGTTGCCGCTATCCACCGTTGACACATACCGGGGGTTAAGCGGGCGCAGGTCGTGGGTGGCGTACCAGTTATAGAAGTGCCCCCGGTAGCGGGGTAGTCCCAGCATCACGCCCAGGGTGGCTTCGAGTCGCTCAAGCGTCTCATGGGTACCTGTCCAGCCGAAATCCCGTGCCGCCAGGGTGGAGAGTAGATAGAGCCCCATATTGGTCGGCGAGGTGCGCTGGGCGAGGGCGGGCTGAGGATCCTCCTGAAAGTTATCCGGCGGTAAGCGGTTATCGGTGGCGGTCACGAAGGTTTCGAAAAAGCGCCAGGTTCGCCGAGCAATAACCCGTAGCTCAAGGGCTTCTTCTTCTGAGATGGTGGGTTGGACAACGGCGCTTGTGCTGCTGCTTAACCAAGAAGCCACTGCTGGTGCCGCCAACCAAAGCAGTGCCATGGGAAGTGTGATTGGCCATGTGTGGCTGGCTGTCCAGAGTGCACTGATAACCACCGCTAGCCCCAGTGCGGTGCCTGGGGCCATGCGCTGATAGAATCCCAGTACGGTCAGCGGCGGGCTTTTCATCGACTGGGCGGCAGATGTCCACTCCAGTAGACGCCGGTGGGTGACCAGTACGCGGGCGAGCGTTCTGGCGATGGCATCCAGCATGCGCCATGCTTGGTCAGGTAAAAACAGGATCAGTAGCAGCATTTGTGCGCTACCCAGCTTTAGCTCGTCAAACCAAAGGTGGTAGTGGTGGCGTAGTCTAGACCACGCCCGGAAGGGAACGAATGAGGCCGTTAGGGAGAGCAACACCGGTGCCCCGACAACGGCCAGTAGTAGCAGTGTACTGGTAATAGCCATGCTCAGCGGCAACTGCCAGCTAACCGCAAGGCTTGCCAACACTAATAGTGGCGTTACCGAGCGGCGCAGGTTGCCGAGCATTTTCATCCGCCCAGTGAGCGGCAGCGCCGAGGCGATTAGCCAAGGGAGCAGTTGCCAATCACCGCGTGTCCAGCGGTGCTGGCGCTTGGCGGCTACATCATAGCGGGCCGGGAAGTCTTCAATCACTTCGATATCGGAGGCGAGTCCCGCACGGGCAAATACACCTTCGAACAAATCGTGGCTGAGCAGGCTATTGTCGGGCACCCGGCCAGCCAGCGAGGCTTCAAAGGCATCGATCGCGTAAATACCTTTACCGGCGAACGAGCCTTCACCGACCAGATCCTGATAGAGATCTGAAATAGCGGCGGCGTAAGGGTCGATGCCCCCAGGCGCGGAGAATAGCCGCTGGTAGATAGAACCTTCGCCCCCTGTGGGCAGCGACGGCGTCACTCGAGGCTGCAATATTGCATACCCCTCCACGACCCGGCGTAGCTGTTGATCCATTCGTGGCTGGTTTAACGGATGCGCCATTTTACCGATCAACCGGCTGGCTGCGCCCCGTGGCAGGCGAGTGTCGGCATCTAGAGTGATGACGTAGCGCACGTCACTGGGCAGTGGCGGCGGCTCGATAAAGGTGGTGTCCGTGGCGCCACGTAGTAGGCGGTTTAGCTCGTGTAGCTTGCCCCGCTTACGCTCCCACCCCATCCAGGTATTCTCGCTGGCGTTAAATACCCGCCGCCGATGAAGCAGAAAGAAGCGTTTATCGCTATCCAGGGCGAGAGGACAATAACGCTTATTTAACTGCTCCACCGCTGCTTGGGCAGCCGTTAACAGCGCGGCCTCATGGGGGAGTTCCGCTTGGGGGGCATCCACGCCGTCAAGCAGCAGCGCATAGCCAAGCGCCCCCTCACCGCTGGACAAGTGGTGCACTTCAAGACGCTCAATCTGTTCGCGCAGATCTTCTTCGCTGGTCAGCAGCGTAGGCACCGCCACAAGGGTTCTTAACTGTGGCGGAATGCCTTTGGCAAGGTCGAGCCCAGGCAGCGGTTGAGCGTCGATAGAGTAGATAATCAGGCGGTTCACGATCAGCGTCGCGACTTCCATAATGGGCAGGAAACCGAACGCCCCTAGCAGCATAAGCCAGGGTAACGGTACATCACCCATCGCCAGCGGCAACGAAAGCAGCAGCCCGCCGGCCAGCGTCATCAGGCTCACCGTCACTACGGCCATCAGTACGATATAGCTGCGAATGCCGTGGTGAATGAGTGTCCGGCGCAGCCATTGGCGTGAGGAGGGGGTAAATCGTATCTGCCGCTCAAGGGTTATCCGCCCTGAGCCCACCAAGAAGTAGCCAGGGTCTCCCCGGCGTGCAGCTTCGGCCGGGTCGCTGGTGGCGTCCCCTGCCTGCTGGGAGAGTGAGAGCGCCGCTTCGACTACCTCAAACTCGCTGAAACGAGAGCCACGGGCGAGTTGTTCTATGGCGCTGCGATACTGATTGCGGGTGGGGAAATCGAGCTGGCTGAAGTGGCTTTGCTGGCGTAACCGGCTATCCACTAAACTAACGTTCTCAAACAGCTCCGCCCAGTCGATGCTGGAAACGAAGCGCATGCTGGTGATGATATTGCGCACGGTTACGTTGGCGGCGCCTTGGCGCTGCTGAGCGTGCTGAACCATGTCGTCAATGCTTTCACCCTGCTGGCTAAGTTGCTCGTTTAGCCAACCTACCAGCGGGCTGCAGCGGGGGTCTAAGCCGCGTAGCCGCTTAGCGAGCTGAGCGGTGAAGGGCTCTGCTAATGGCCCTTTATGAATATTGAGCGTGCTGGTTTCCAAGTGAAAGGTATGACGTTCCTGGGAGGTTTGCCGATCCGTGGGCGTTAGCCATTTAGCGGCCAATGCATCGGCTTCGTCCCTTGCGGTTTGTTCGCTGATAATTTGGTCGGCAAGGCGTCGCAGGTTCTCGATCAGCACAATGCGTAGCGTGATCGCCACTGCCCAGAGCTCGCCAATGGTCAATGACTGAACGCGCTGATAAGCGGTGATAAAGTTCTGCAAATTATCCAGGTCGACATGGCTGTCGGTATGCGCCACAAAGGCCCAGGCGATACCGAATACACGCGGGTAGCCCGCAAAAGGCCCGTTGGCTAACTTCGGTAGCTGGCGGTAATACCCAGGGGGGAGGTCGCTGCGTATCTCACGAATTTGCGCTTCAATTAGGTGGTAATTATCGAGCAGCCAAGCGGCGGCAGGCACAATTTCTCTCCCACCTGCCAGCGCTGTGGCACTGGCGCGGTAAACGTCCAGCAAAGCGCGCGCGTTATCGTTGAGCCGTCTTGCTAACGACACTACCTTGGGTGGCGTGCTGGTCACTGCTTGGTTAAGCGCCAAGCTGCTAGCGTGCTGTTCAAGTCGCTCTGCGCTGAAGAGCTCTTCCCTGACGGGGCTAGTCGAGTTCCACGGCGCTGCAAACGTAGGGTGCGGACGCACAAAACGGAGAAGTTGTTTCACAGATTCCATCCTGGTGAGAATGCACCTCGGTGCACCAACGATGCTTCCTTACCAGAACAATGGTCGTGATGTGAGATTTCGTCCGTGCGCTAGCGCACATTGCGCTTATGTCACTGTTAGTATTTGCGCATAGTTAAACTAAAGTTGTTAGACTTTGGTTGTAATTAATGGCAAATCACTGGACTAATTGCCTATTGCAGTTAATAAAGGGCGCCAAAGGAGGTTCCGTGTCGCCCATCGTGCGGCATATATATCGGAATGTTGATCCTCGATTTGTTCTTTTCACTCTGACCGTAAGTGGCGCAAATTGTATGCATAAAACTGCCCTGATGACGGTATGGGATCAGCTATGGCACTCCCACTACCAAGCCAAAAAACTATTGATGTGCGCGCTACCTACGGGCGGGGCCGCCAACGCCGCGGCTTCGAATACCAAGCGTAATCCTTCCCCTCAACCTAAGCCGCCTGCCTACACCACGCCGCAGAAGATTGGCCTGTTGCTTGGTCCGCTGCTGTTCGCTTTTGTGGTGATGTTCTTTCACCCTGAAGACTTAAGCTTTGAAGGGCGTATGGTGCTCGCTACCACTCTGTGGGTGGCCGTATGGTGGATCACCGAAGCTATTCCGATTCCCGCGACCTCGTTGCTACCCATTGTGCTTTTACCGATTACCGGCGCTTTGGATGGCAATACCGTTACGGCCGCCTACGGTAATCCGATCATTTTCCTGTTTCTGGGCGGTTTTATGATCGCGCTGGCAATGGAGCGATGGGATCTTCACAAGCGTATCGCGCTGTCGATTATTGCCGTGTTGGGCACCAGTATTAATAGCATCGTGTTTGGTTTTATGGCCGCGACGGGCTTTTTGTCCATGTGGGTCTCCAACACCGCATCGGTCATGATGATGCTGCCGATAGGTACCGCTATCGTGTATCAGGTGAGTCAAGAGCTGGCGAAAAGTGACGGCGACCACAGTGTCGAAATCGATAAGTTCAGCAAAGCGCTGATTTTTGGTATCGGTTATGGCGGTACCATTGGGGGGCTGGGCACGCTCATTGGAACCCCACCGAATATCATACTCGCCGCAATTGTAAATCAGCTGTTTGGCATCGAGATCTCCTTTGCCGGTTGGCTCATGTTTGCATTTCCCATTGTGTGTGTACTGCTTTTTATCACCTGGCTGCTACTTACGCGGGTGTTTTTCCGCATTGACTTTAGTCACCTACCAGGTGGCCGAGAGCTGATTAACAAAGAAAAAGCGGCGCTGGGTAACACCAGCTTCGAAGAGAAAGCGGTGCTAGTGGTGTTTTTGTTCGCTGCCTTTATGTGGATCACCCGCTCGTTCTTGTGGCAGGGGCAGATCATCAATATCCCCGGCATCAATGACACCATGATCGCGATTGTCGCTGCGCTGCTGCTGTTTTTGATTCCCTCAAAAAACAAAGGTGGCTGCCTGCTGGGTTGGGACGTGGCGAAAGACGTACCCTGGGGCATTCTGCTGTTGTTCGGGGGCGGTTTGGCAATTGCCGCAGGCTTCGGCTCTTCCGGCCTGGCGGAGTGGATCGGTGGGCAAATGAGCGTGCTGGAAGGCGCCAACTTCTTGCTGGTCATCCTGCTGGCGACCGGCATGGTGCTGTTCTTGACCGAAATCACCTCGAATACCGCCACGGCCACCATGATTCTGCCGGTGTTGGCGTCGCTGGCGCTGGCGCTGGATATCCACCCCTTCGTGCTGATGGTGCCTGCCGCCATGGCTGCCAACTGTGCCTTTATGCTACCTGTTGGTACGCCGCCCAACGCCATCATCTTCGCCACTGGCAAACTGAAAATTATCGAGATGGTGCGCACCGGCTTCTGGATCAACATCATCGCCATGCTGCTGATTGTGGCGGCGGTTTACTTCCTACTGCCGGTCATGTGGGGAGTTGATCTCACCAGCTATCCAGACGCCTTCCGTCGCTAGCGCTGGTTGAGCCTAGAACCTTTAGAGAAACGATTAGCCCCGCCATTGAGCGGGGCTTTTTGTCGGTCGTTTATGTAGGTGAGGAGTTTTGTGGGTAGATTGAGTATCGGGTTGTTATCATGCCGCTACACTATTTTTTGCTGAGCCTGTTATGCGTCTACTTCACACCGCCGATTGGCACCTGGGGCGGCTGTTCCACAACCTGTCGTTACTGGATGATCAGCGCTATGTGCTCGACCAGCTTATCGAGATTGTCGACCGGGAAAACGTCGATGCGGTGCTGATTGCGGGCGATATCTACGACCGTTCGGTGCCGCCTGCGGCGGCGGTAACGCTGCTGGATGAGGTGCTCCACGCGCTCTGCGAGGAGCGCAAGCTGCCGGTGATCATGATTTCAGGTAACCACGATGGTGCTGAGCGGCTTCGTTTCGGCGCGCGCCACCTGCGTCAGGCCGGTCTGCATATTCTTTCCGACTTAGCTGATTTTGACACACCTGTAACGCTGACGATTAAGGGCGCTGAGATGGATGTGTTCGGCATTCCCTACGCCGACCCCGAACATGTTCGCAGCCAGTTTAACGTGGAGGTGCGCGATTTTGACGGCTCCCACCGCTATTTGGTTGAGCGCATCGAAGAGCAGCGTCACCCGACACGCCCGTGCATATTGATGAGCCACTGCTTTGTGGATGGCGGCAGCGCCTCTGATTCTGAACGCCCGCTGACCCTGGGCGGTGCCGAAAGCGTCGCCTGGGAGCCTATGCAAGGCTTTGACTATGTGGCGCTTGGCCACCTTCACGGCCCCCAGTACCGCGGCGGCGAGCATATTCGTTACAGCGGCTCGCTGCTCAAATATAGCTTTTCCGAAGCCAGCCAGCGTAAAGGCGTGACGCTGGTGGATTTTGATGCGAGCGGCGTCACCAAGATCGAGCAGATACCGCTCATTCCCAGTCGTGAAGTTCGCGTATTAGAGGGCGAGATCGATGCGTTGATTGCCCAGGGGCGAACGGACGCCAATGCCGACGACTACCTGCTGGTGCGGTTAACTGATCGCCACGCCATTCTCGACCCCATGGGCAAGTTGCGCGAGGTGTATCCCAACGTGCTGCATCTCGAGAAGCCCGGTATGCTGGATGCTCGGGGCAATCAGCAGCTTGACCGAGAGCGGCTGAAGTTCAGCGCACTGGATATGTTCAGTGACTTTTTCGCCCAAACCAGCGGTGAGCCCATGACTGACCAACAAACCGAGGCGATAAGCGAACTGATAGGCAAGCTTAGCCGTGACGAAGAGGCTCAGGGATGACACCGCTAACCCTCACCATGCAGGCGTTCGGGCCTTTTGCGGGCAGTGAGACTATCGACTTCACCGCCCTGGGCAGAAGCCCGCTGTTTCTGATTAATGGCCCTACCGGCGCCGGTAAAAGCTCGATTCTCGATGCCATCTGTTTTGCGCTTTACGGCCAAACCACGGGCAATGAACGCGACCCGGCGCAGATGCGCTGCGACCAGGCTGATGCTACGCTGCTAACGGAAGTGATGCTGGATTTTCGCCTGCGCGGCGTGGATTACCGGGTTCGCCGGGTGCCCCAGCAGGAGCGCCCCAAGGCCCGTGGCGAAGGCACGACTACCCATAATGCTGAAGCCCAGCTGTGGCGATTAAAGGCAGATGGTGATGTAGAGACTTGCCTGGTGGCGCGCAAAGTTAACGATGCCACCGCGGAGCTGCAAACCCTGATCGGCCTGGATGCCAACCAGTTTCGTCAGGTGATGGTGCTACCCCAGGGCAAGTTCCGCGAACTGCTGCTGGCAGGCTCCAAAGAGCGCGAAGTGATTTTTTCCCAGCTGTTTCAAACCCAGATTTTTCAGCGCATCGAAGAACGCCTGCGAACCCAGGCCAATCAAATCGAGCGGGCAGTGAGTGATCATCGCCAGCATATCAGTGGCATCCTCGCCGGGGGGGAGCTTGAGAGCGAAGCCGCGTTAGCGCAAGAGCTTGAAGCGCTGACACCCCAGGTAGACCAAGCGCGGCAACGCTTTGAAACCGCGCAGCAGCAGCGCCGTAGCGCCGAAAAACAGCGCGATGAGGCGCTGGCGCTGCAGCGTCAATTTGAGGCCAGGGATACACTCGCGGCGGATAAAACCCGCCATCTTGAGCAGCGCGCTCACATAGAAAGTACTCAGGAGCGTTTAGCGCAAAGCACCCACGCCCAGGCGCTGCGCCCCCATAGAGCAGCCCTAGACCAAGCACAGCAGGCGCTAACCACCGCCCAGGCCGATCAGCGACAGGCGGAAACCGCGTTAGCCACTCAACGTAGTAACGCCGATCAGGCGCAGCAGTCGTTAGAAGTGGCACGCCAGCGTCAGGCAGAGCTCCCCGCGCTCCGGGAGCGCCACCGTCAATTGGGCGAATTTATTCATAAAAGCCAACAGTTAAGCGAGTTGCAGGCGTGTTTTCAAACGGCGCAGGCCGCCTGGCAACAAGCTGATAGTGCGCTCAAGCGTGATGAGGCGCAGCTAGATAACATTCGCCAGCAGGGCGAAGCGATTAGCGTTAATCTGGAACGCTTACAGACAGAGTTTCAGCAGCTGGCCAGCGCCCCCGCTGAGCTAAGCCGCCATAACGACCTGCTGACCCTGCGTCAAGAGCTGGATGAACTCGCCCGGCAAGCGCGTGAGTTAACCAGCCAACAGCAGCAGGCAACGGAGACACTCAACCGTCTGCAAAGCGAAGCAGAGCGCGCGCAACGCCACGCCACTGAGCAGGAGATGCGCTGGCACCAGGGGCAGGCCGCGCTGTTAGCGCTTACTCTTGAACAGGATGCGCCTTGCCCGGTGTGTGGCAGCCTGGAGCATCCAGCCCCAGCGGTTGATAGTGCCAACGTGGTCAGTCAGGCGCAGGTTGAAGAAGCCAGGATGGCGCAAGAGCAGGCCCGCCAAGCACGTCAGGGTGCCGAACGTCATCACCATCAGCTCACTCAGCAGATTAACTACAATACAGAACAGGCCCAGCGGCTTGCTCAACAGTTGGGCGAGTGGGCTAGTCAACCGCTGACTGAGCTGCAAAATGCCTGCGAAGGCTTGCGCCGCCAAGTGCAGCGCCGGGAAAGCGTTGAACGTGAGATTAGCCAGCAGAACACCGCTCGCGAAGCGCTGCGCCGCGAGTGGGGCGCGCTGGATAAGCAGCTTAAAACCCAGCGTCCCGAGGTGGAGAAGGCGAAAGAGGAGGCGTTGCGCCTGGAGAGTCAGCGCGATCAGCTGAGCCAATCGCTGCCTGAAGATGCCCGCGACCCTGAGGCAATGCGCCGAACTCTTGCAGATCTGGAAAACCAAATCGCACAACTTGAAAAAGCCTGGGAGAGCGCCCAGCAGATGCTCTCGACCAGCCAAACCCAGCTGGCCCGGGCGGAAGAGCAGCTACGCGGCGCGAACGAGCGAATCGAACGTAGTGAGCAGACGCTAAAGCAGGTGCAAACAGAGTGGCAAACTGCCCTGCAGGCTAGCCCCTTTGGTGATGAGGCGGCGTTTCAGGCTGCGCAGTTGGATGATGCTCAGTGGCAAGAGTTGACTCGGCAAGTAGAGGCGTACCAACGCCGTCTGGCCGAGCTTGAAGGCGCGCTGGAGAACTACCAAGCCCAGCTTGCGGAAAAAACGCCGCCAAATATGGCCGCGCTGAACAGCCTAGCCGATGTGGCCCAGGTCGAAGAGAACGCCCAGCTAGAGGCGTGGCGGGGACTCGATGGAAGGCTGTCCACACTTCGAGGCATTCGTCAAAAGCTTGCGACTGCCCACACGGCGCAGGCAGAGCTCGAAGCCCAGTATCAGCTGTGGGGCACGCTCAGTGAGGTTGCTAACGGCCGTACGGGGCACCGTATTAGCCTGCAGCGTTTTGTGCTGGGAGTGTTGCTGGATGACGTATTGATTCAAGCTTCGGAGCGGTTGGTACGCATGAGCCGCGGGCGTTATCAGTTGGTGCGCCGGGAAGATCCCTCCAAAGGTAACAGAGCCTCTGGGCTGGAGCTTGATGTGGCCGACACCTACACCGGCAAGAATCGTTCGGTAGCGACACTCTCAGGCGGGGAGTCGTTTATGGCTGCGCTCTCGCTGGCACTGGGGCTCTCAGACGTAGTGCAGGCTTACGCTGGCGGCATTCAACTGGATACGCTATTTATCGATGAGGGCTTTGGTAGCCTGGATCAGGATGCGCTGGATCAAGCCATTGCCATGCTCAGCGAACTGCAAATGGGCGGGCGCATGATCGGCGTGATCTCCCATGTCAGCGAACTCAAAGAGCAAATGCCAGTCCGTATAGACGTGCGTGCCAGCCGGCAGGGGAGCTCAGTGGAAGTAAAGGGTGCACTTCTTTAACGCTTAACGCCGCATGGCCGATTGCAGGCAGTTTTCCTCCAAGGCCTGGTTCATGCTGGGTTCATATAGAATGTTTTATAAAGTGACTCAATCGTCAAACGAGCTCTGAAGATACTATCTACTTAGGAGTACAAGGATGAACGCAAGCAAAATTTTACAGCAGCTGATGCAGCAAGCTGGCGGAAGTCAGAAGGGCGGCAGTGGCAGTGGTGTTGATGTTAAAGGCATGCTGAGCGGGCTCTCTAAGCAGCTAGGCAGTGGCAGCAGCGGTCAAGGTGGCGGCTCCTCCAGTGGCTTCGATGTTAAGAGCCTGCTCGGTGGCGGCGCCATGGGCATGTTGGTCGGCTCCAAACGCGGCCGCAGCATGGGCGGTAAAGCGCTGAAATACGGCGCCATTGCTGGGGTGGGCGTGCTGGCGTGGAAAGCGTGGCAGAGCTCCCAGGCGGCAAAAAATGGCAATGCCCAGCAAAATACGGCCCAGAATGCGTCAGAGGGCGAGCGGGTAGAAGCGCTTAGCGGTGAGTACCAGGAGCGCCGCAGCCTGGAGTTACTGCAGGCGATGATTATGGCTGCCCGGGCCGATGGCCATATTGATCAGCAGGAGCAGGCACTGATTACCGAGCAGATTGATGCCCTGGGTGCCGACCAGGAGATGCATAACTGGGTGGAGCAGCAGCTAAAAGCACCGCTGGATGCCCAAGCGCTGGCCCGCGAAGCGGACTCCCCTCAAGCGGCCCGGGAAATGTACCTGATCAGCGTGGCCGTGACCGATGATCAAAACCCCATGGAGCGCGCCTGGCTCGACCAGTTGGGTAATGCCCTCAACTTACCCAAAGAGATGACTGACGAACTTGAGCGTCAAGCGCAGCAGGCGGGTTAATGCTGGATACGGTTAATTTTTGGCTAGCTACCGGCTTTGGGCTGGGGCTAGCGCCGATGGCGCCGGGTACCTTTGGCTCGCTGCTGGGCATCCCTCTGGCGTGGTGGTTGTTAAGCCGTCCGCTAGGTCAGCAAGGTGCTATCATGGCAACGCTGCTGCTACTTGCGATACCGGTTTGCCACGTCGCTGCCTGGCACTACGCCGGTTTGGATCATGGCAGTATCGTTGCCGATGAATATGTAGCGTTTCCGCTGGCGGTAATCGGGTTAGCCGGCGCGCGCCACCCAGCGGTGATAGCGCTGGCATTCGTTGTCTACCGCTTTTTCGATGCGCTGAAGCCGCCGCCGATTCATCTGGCAGAGTATGTTCATGGCGGTTTTGGCATTGTTTTGGATGATGTTATTGCGGCGTTGGTGACCTGGGTGGTGATTGCTATTGTGCTGAAACTTTGGCAGCGTCGAACCTCTGACCAACAGTTGAATTCGTAATAAACACGCAACGAAAAAAGCGCCGCTAGCCTTAATAAAAAGCTAGCGGCGCTCTATCTTATCGCTCAGGATTTTGAGCGCTTACAGCCTTACTCTTGAACGACAATAACCGACTTGGCATTGACGAACTCGTGCATGCCGAAGCCGCCGTGCTCGCGACCGTAACCGGAGTTTTTAACGCCGCCGAAAGGCATTTCCGGGGTTGCAACGCCAAAGCCGTTGATAAACACCATGCCGGTATCAAAGTACTTGCTGGCTAGCTCGGTGGCGCGTTTCACATCTTTAGAGATGATACCGCCGCCCAGGCCGTAACGGCTGTCGTTGGCAATGCGCATGGCATCTTCGTCATCTTTGGCACGAATCAGCGCAGCGACGGGGCCAAACAGCTCGTCGTCGTAAGCGGGCTGGCCGGGAGTCACGTTATCCAGCACGGTGACCGGGTAAAACGCGCCTTTACCGGATGGCTTTTCGCCACCGCAAAGAATCTTCGCACCTTTGCGCACGCTCTCTTCCACTTGGTCGTGGAGACCATCGCGCAGATCCACGCGAGCCATGGGCCCCAGGTCGCTGTCTTCTTGGGTCGGGTCACCCGCTTTAAGCGACTGCATACGTTCTACATAGCGCTTTTTAAACGTTTCATAGTTCTTTTCAGTGACCACAAAACGCTTGGCCGCGACGCAGGTTTGACCGCCGTTGTAGACGCGCCCCTGTACGCAGGTGTCGATGGCGACATCCATGTCGGCGTCATCGAGCACTAGGTAGGCATCGTTAGAGCCCAGCTCAAGCACGGTCTTTTTAAGGTGCTCGGCCGCTTTGCCAGCGACTTTGCGACCTGCGCCATCGCTACCCGTTAGGGTTACGCCACGTACCGCAGAATGAGCAATCACCTCATCAGAAACATCGTGAGAGATCACCAGTGTACGGAAGACGTTTTCCGGGAGGCCCGCTTCGCGGTAGATTTTTTCTAGCAGCAGGCCGCTGCCAGTCACGTTTTCAGCGTGTTTTAGCAGCACGCCGTTACCCGCCATAATATTGGCGATGGAGTAGCGTACTACCTGATATGCAGGGAAGTTCCAGGGCTGAATGCCGTAGATCACACCCATCGGTGAGTAGGTCACGAAACCGCGTTTACCATTGCCAGGCTGACGCTCTTCGTCGGCTAGCTTTTTGGGGCCATGTTCAGCGGTGTAATCACAGATGCCGGTGCAAAGATCGACTTCCTGGCGGGCCTGAGAAGGCAGTTTACCCATCTCATTGACCATCAGGTCGGCAAGCTCTTCTTTATGCTTTTGCAGCGCTTGGCCAATGGCTTTGACCGTTTTAGCGCGGCTTTCCAGCGATTCTAGGCGCCAATCGAGAAACGCCTCGTAGCAGGCGTCCACTATCTGCTTGGCTTCCGCGCTGCTCATTAGCGTATAGGATTCGAGGGTTTCACCATTGGTGGGATTGATCGTCTTGATGCTGTTGCTCATAAGATCTCCTATCTATTGATCAACGTGGGGTCACAGCGTCCAGCTCCAGGACGCCTAATAGACCAACCGGTCTATTTCTTGCGTAAGGTCACTGTAGTACAAAATGAACGACCATGCATAACATTGGCGTTCCCTTTCCGGCAGTGATTAAAGTAAACAGTTCAACCAATTAGTCTAATCAATGTTTAAGTCGTAACACCTGCTACTCAAACGAAGGCCCTCCGGCTTCTTCGCCCCACACTTCTTCCAGGCGTCCGTCGCGACCACAGCTGTAGCGGTAGAACTTATAACGCACAGGGTTCTTTTGATAATAGTTCTGGTGGTACTCCTCAGCAGGCCAGAACGTGGTGGCTGGTACTATTTGGGTGGCGATCTCCCGGTCGAAGCGCGCTTCCATTTCGGCTTTGGACGCTTCGGCCAGTTCACGCTGGGTTTCGTCATGATAGAAGATCGCCGAGCGGTATTGATCGCCTACATCGCAGAACTGACGGTCGACCGCAAAGGGGTCGATGTTGCGCCAGAAGATTTCTAATAGCTGCTCGTAGCTGATCTGTTCGGAGTCGTATTCGATTTGCACGACTTCAGCATGGCCAGTACCGCCCTGGGAGATTTCTTCGTAGGTGGGGTTCTCTAGCTCGCCGCCGATATAGCCGGAAATGGTGGAAGTGACGCCGGGTTGGTTATCGTACGGCGGTTCCATACACCAGAAGCAGCCACCGGCAAAAGTCGCTTCTGCACTGCTCTGAGCTTGAAGCGAAGGGCTGGCTAGGCCAGCGGCCGCCAATACGCCAAGCGTAAATGGACGAAGAGGGGACAGACGGATCATTGCAAGCACTCCAGTAGCAGGGCGAGTTACTGTTCATTATGAAGTTGATTAGTCGCTTGGTGTTCCCTTTCCTTACAGCCCCTTTGTCACAACCCTTTTTTTATGACTTAGCCTAGACGATGGGGCCATACCTCATCCAGCGTACTTAGCGCAGCGTTAACGGTCGATTCGTTGGTGCTTTCATGACGCCAGATAAAGCTTAACGCGCAGGGCAGGCGAATATTCTCTGCCACTGCCAAGCCGCTCTCCTGGCGTTCGGTCATCGCCAGGGCGTCCCGGGCTAGGCTTAAGCCAACGCCTGCGCGCACCAGGTCAAGCATGCAGGCCTCCTGATCCACCTGGGCCACCCGATTGGGAACTGCGCCGCTCGGTGCCAACGCCTGTTTTAACAGCCGGTGGTGGGCGGAATCCTGTGGCGTAACAATCCAGGGCAGCGTGGCTAAGTGCTCCCAACGAGTATCAATGAGTCGATTTTCCCAGCCTGCTGGGGCAATTACGTGATAATCAAAATGGGTTAGCTCACGCCAAGCAAGCGTCTCATGGCCTTTTCCAGGGCCTTGAGCGGGCGGCGCCAGGTAAAACCCAACATCTAAGTCGCCTTGTTCAATACGATTAAGCACGCTGCCGCTCATACCATGGTGAAGTTCGGTTTCTAACTGCGGCGTACGAGCCATCAAGCGGCTCAAAAAGGCGCCTAGACGGAGAAATTCGGGGTCGACAATGGTGCCAATTGAGAGCTTGCCGCGCAGCGTGCTGTGTAATGTCCCGGCGGTTTGCTCAAACGACAGGGCGCTGGCCAGGGCCTTTTCAGCGGCAGGTAGCAGTGCATGGCCGTCGGGCGTCAGAGCAAGGCCTTGAGGACGGCGACTAAACAGCGTGAGGCCTAAATTCGACTGCAGTTGCTTCAACTTTAGGCTAATGGCCGGCTGAGTCAGGTGCAGCTGTTCTGCGGCGCGTGACACGCTGCCTGTTCGTGCAACGGCCACGAAGGCGCGCAGGGTGGCGTACTCTTGCATGATTAGCCTCAAATACTCGTTGTGATATTAGAAAAGCTTATAACTGGCTTTTAAATAACTCAATTGACCCGTTCGTTAGGCCCAGTAGGCTAGGCTGAAAGTAAGCTTTTTGCACACGCTTTAAACATGCGTTCTTAACTAGGTACTCCCATGACAACAACAGCGATTCAGCACTTTATTAATGGTCAGGTCACCGCTGGTGAGTCTGCTCAATCCCAGGACGTT
>Ga0208919_1000051_pt1 | contig 90556 bp, 91 predicted proteins | sample 4_EtaG_FD_184076 | JGI IMG/M metagenome (GOLD analysis project Ga0208919, IMG submission 184076) | Marine viral communities from the Subarctic Pacific Ocean - 4_ETSP_OMZ_AT15127 metaG (SPAdes) (version 3) | ecosystem: Environmental > Aquatic > Marine > Oceanic | place: Pacific Ocean | collected... | reverse complement strand
CTCCAGAAGAAGTAGAAAAGATATTTGGCACATACAGCGATGAGGAGTTTGAGTATGCAGAAGAAAAGGCACGAGAATTAATATGAAACTCATAATTGAAAATTGGAGAAAACACCTAAGCGAGAGCAATGGTAGAAAGATGGATACGAAGGCTCGCCTTCTTTCCAGAGAGGTTGTTGACGCAATCAAGGACGAAGACCTTCGTGAATTTTTCAATTCCAGAGGCAAAGTCGCTTTTAAACTCGACACCGTGCTGCTGGATAAAATGAGAAACGTTCGAGATATGTATGTAACGCTTTATTCAGTCAACCCTGATGACTGGGATCCTTCAACAGCCGTTGCTGGGAAATACGAATACACAATGAATGGCGATGATGATGAGAGAAAGACTTCTGATTTATACATTATGATTAAACTTCCAAGAAAGTATGAGTTTAATATTCTTTCTGACCTCATCCCAGAAATTAAAGAAGCAATCCGTCACGAGTTGGAGCACAGCATTCAATCGACGGAAGTCCTAGACTGGGTTCAAGAGCGTATGCCAGAGGGAGAAATCTGGCAATCCCTCAAGGGTGCGTTCGATTACTACACCAGCGAATCAGAAACCAAAGCTCACGCTGTTGGATTATACCTAAAATCAAAAGAACTTAAGGAACCTTTTCACGAAGTACTTGACGATTACCTCACAGGCGTGTATTATACAGGTATGAGCTATGGTTTCAAAGAAGAACAACTGAAGCCGCTAATTCTCCGTATGAGAGATTGGTGGGCCTACTACGTTGATTCACGATATCCACTTTCAGATACAGGGGAGAGAGGGTAATGTGCATCATTTGTGTAGAATGGCAAGCAAAAAAGCTCACTTTACAAGAAGCATGGCGCAATTTGAGAGAACTTACTGACGAACTTGGTACTGAACATACCTGGAAAGTCATTGATTTACTTAAAGAAGCCACCGATGAGGAGCAAAAAGATGAAAGAGAAGACGATTGAAGAACTAAAGCAAGAAGTTGCTGAACTTAAAGAGAAAAATGTCAAACTAAGAGACGAATGTGATACTCTTTGGGACCTTTTAGACGAAATAAGAAGTTCAGATATCCGTAGATTCTCGGAACAACTCCAAGAAACAATCATAAATGCCCAAGAAACGGCGTATTACCGAGCCTTATTGAAAGGAAAAGTCGGTAAAGGAGACAAAAATGACTGATGTAATGAAAAGTTGGAGAAACTTTATAAAGGAAAACGAAAAAATGGAATTTCCATACCAAATCTACTGCGATATGGATGGAGTTTTAGTGGATTTTGCTAAGGGATTACTCCAGGCAACACACCAAGATACCACCAATGCAGACAAACAAAAGGCCGTATATAAGATCATGGCCTCTGGGAAAGACTTTAATGTCTTCAAAAATGACCCAGTTTTAGCAAAAGGTTTGAAGCACATCTATAAAGTGCTCAACCGTAACAGAGAATTCTGGGTTTCTCTCCCTATGAAGGAAGATGCCCAACAATTATGGTCTTTTTTAGCACCATTCGACCCGTATGTCCTCTCAGCACCATGGGATAAAGACTCAGCCGAGGGCAAATTGGTCTGGGTTGATGAGCATTTGAGCCCACAACCAGAAAAAGTGTTCTTGACACACGATAAGTTCAAGTATGCATACAACAAAGAGACAAATCTTCCAAATATTTTGATAGATGACATGGAAAAATACTATATACCTTGGGAAAATGCTGGTGGGATTGCAATCCATCACACATCAACCGAAGATACTATCAAAAAATTACAACAACTTATAAGAGGAGTCTAAATTGAATGAACTATTTCATCGTATCACAACACAGCCCAGAGCTAAAAAAAATTATTCAAGAGATTTTTGAAAAAGATCCTAACGTGAAGGTCATCGTTGACCGAAGAAGCCGAAAAAAGACGAACAAAATGAATAAAAGTAAACCTTTAAGCGGCATTAGAAGAGTTTCACTACCTAATTAAATAAAAAAGGGGTTACTTGTGAGAATTATTGTTGAAAACTGGAGAAACTTTGTTAAGGAAGGGGACATGGAAGAAGATGTGGACCCTCAAACCATAGACTTGTCTAGTTTTCAAGTGAAAGATAGTCTCCAACCTGATTTTTGGTCCGACGACAGGCTCGATCCGGACGTTCGAGAGAGACTCTTAGAGATTGCAAACGATTTTATTGATAGTTTAGGCTTCCCAAACATGCAAATTTTAGATATTACCCTCACCGGTTCCATCGCTAACTTCAATTGGTCAGAGTTTTCCGACATCGACCTCCACATTTTGGTTGATTACGACCAAATTGGCGACAATCCCGAGTTAATCAGCGATCTTTTGACCGCAAAGAGGGTAAATTGGAACAGAAAACATAAAATAATGGTTAAAGACCATGAAGTTGAGCTTTATTTTCAAGATGTCAAAGAGCCGCACGCATCTACAGGTGTTTATTCTGTCTTAGATGATAAGTGGCTTGAAAAACCAGAGAAAGAAGACCCAGAAATTGATTATGACAACATCAGAATCAAAGCAGCGGCCATTATGGACATCGTAGACAACATTGAAGTGCTCTATTTGAATGAAAAATTCAAGGAAGCGCATGATTTTGTCGTAAAGACTAAAGAGAAGCTCAGAAATTTCAGAAAAGCCGGTTTGGAGACTGGTGGAGAGTACTCAATTGAAAATTTAGCCTTCAAAGTGCTCCGTCGTAACGGATATTTGGAAAAATTATCCAATTTACAAGATTTAGCTTACGACGCAATGCTTTCACTTCAAGAGGAGTCATAATGGATGCTCAAAATAGACGAAAAAGAAGATCGTGCGGTCATTCTATGTCTATTTTCCATCTTTTTTATGAATGTTGTTGATGCTGTCGTTACCACACGATTTTTAGCAAACGGCTGGGCTGAAGAGGCCAACCCCTTTATGAGAGTCTTGACGGACAGGAGTTTAGTCCTGTTTGTTGTTGTAAAACTTCTTATGGTTGGATTGGTTTGTATTGTATACTGGGCTCAGAGGAAAACTCGGGGCGCACAATTTGCTATTTTGTTTGTTTTATTAGTATACATTGGCCTTATGTTTCACTTTTTATACAATCTCATCTAATTATTTTAAAATACAAATGAGGAATCCAAATTAATGTCTTTTAAAAAAATACCCTTTTTACTCTTTATGTTATTTTTCCTGTCTTGTACAGGGAGAGTGCCCCACGGAGTGTCCCCGGACGCATCATCGGGCGACGTAAAAGACACAAAGAACTATGACACTGTGGTATACGAATCCTTAGACCACATCCTGGGTGACCAAACAATAGACATCAACTTTTACTCAGACATTTACCAACAATATTGTCTGGAAGATACGTGGGTTCAGTGCCCACCATGGAATGAGCTTTGGTTTGCTTCTGCTTTGATTGATAAGTGCGATGGAAACAAGATCATCCAGGTTGGCCCATGCGAGTTCAGATTTGAATGTGACCCTTCAGTTCCATATATGGGATTTGAGGAGTGTGAGATGGAAGACGGCTCTACTGGTCAGCGTGATGTAATTTGCGACAAAGGGACTATTGTTAAGACCGATTGCATTTTATGTGAAGACGAGGTCTGCGACGGTAAAGATAATGACTGTGATGGTGAAATAGATGAAGGAGAATGGACCTGCTCTTCAGAATGTGGCCCCGGCGAGGCGTTCTGCATCGACGGTGAGTTGGTATGTATGGCTCCAGAACCAGAAGAAGAGATTTGTGATGGAATAGACAACAATTGTGATGGTCAAATTGACGAAGGGCAGACGAATGCGTGCGGTAACTGTGGTCCTTTGGCGATAGAAACTTGTAATGGTATAGATGACGACTGCGATGGGGATACAGATGAAGATTTGATTCAAGAGTGTTCCACCATCTGCGAGACAGGTTTTGAAATGTGCATCAACGGCGTGTGGTCTGTTTGTTCAGCCCAACAGCCATCGCCAGAAATCTGCGATGGTTTTGACAATGACTGTAATGGTCAGGTTGATGATGGTATCAAGTGTGAATGTACAGTTGACCAGGTTGGTATTTTGATTCCATGCTGGGAAGACCCTGTGGTTTGTGGTCAAGGTTATAAGATGTGCGAGTGTAAAGACGATAACTGTGAAAAAATAGAAGTATCATCCTGCGCTGCTCTTTGTGCTTATTTTCCAACACCAGGGGTTCAATGCGATCCCACAGGCGGTATGATTGTCCAAGAGACGTGTAATAATTGGGATGATAACTGCAATGACTTGATTGACGAAGACCTATACAGAGCCTGCTATTCAGGTCCAGAAGAGACTATTGACATCGGAATCTGCAAGCCAGGACTACAAACTTGTTTAGCCGGTGTTTGGGGCGAGTATAATGACCAGGACCAGAGCTTCGTTCCAGAGTTGTGTGATGGGGAGGTTCTTCCCCTAGAACAAGAATTGTGCAACGGCTTGGACGACAACTGTGACGGGGAACTGGAGGACAATATGAAAGAAACAGACATCGTATTTATCGTCGATATGTCTGGTTCCATGATGCAAGAAATCAATGCGATTCTAAGTGCTCTGACCACATTCTCCGCTTACTATAGTGACCAGGAGGTGATTCACTGGTCATTGATTATTGGACCAATTCCTGCTCCTGTAAGCTTACCAATTGAACTACAAGGTGGTGGACAGTATTTAAAGATTGAATGTAATTTAACAAACTTTTCAACTTTTTTAAACGCTTTATCTAGTCTGCCTGTGATTACGTTTGGCTCTCAAGAAATGCTCTTGGACGCCATCTATCTCGCCCTGGCACCAATCGCAGACATTTCAGTGGTCCCTTTTGTACCCTGGATGAATGAGTTAAGTTGGGTATTATCATACGACATACATTCTATGCCTCCTATTTCTTCGTTTGAACTGAATTGGAGAGAAGATGCGGAAAAAGTTGTTATTGTCTTCACAGATGAAAAACTTCAGACCTATCTCAACCCTAAGATTTTAGTAGAGGACATCGCAGGTATGATGGATACTATAGATGATATAAGACTTTACGCTTTTTGTCCTCCGTCAATTGCGACAGCACCAGTTATCGCCGGAAAGATTGTTGGATTTGGACCTCTCCTCGCCGCTGGCGATGGTGGAAAGCACTTCGATCTAACCACTGACGCTGAAGAGATGTTTAACAATCTTATGGAGATTCTTGATTCCACAGCATGTGAATAATGGGGGCGTAGCTCAGTCGGGAGAGCAGGGCCTTTGCAAGGCTCAGGTCGCAGGTTCGATTCCTGTCGCCTCCACCATTTCATAATTTCCTTTACTTTTCTTGCCTAGAGTGTTATAATGCTATTATTCACTCAGGAGAACAAATTGATAGCAGACGTAGTTGTAGATCTTCAGTATGGCGATTGTGGAAAGGGTAAAATTACCCATCATCTTTGTAAAACAGGAAACTACACACACGTAGTAAGATACAACGGAGGTTGTAATGCTGGCCACACTATCTTCCACGAAGGAAGGAAGTTCGTGACCCACCACATCCCCGCAGGTGTATTCTTCGGCGTTAAGTCTGTTATTGGTCCTGGCTGCGTTGTAAACGTAGAACAGTTCTTCAAGGAGTTGAACGAACTCAAGGAAGGTCTAGGAGAGGACATTGAGAACTTGGTTTTTATTGCCAACAACACTCACGTCATTACTCCTGACCATCTTGAAGAGGACGGCAAAGACCAAAGGATTGGAACCACCAAGCGTGGGAACGGTCCTGCGTATCGAGACAAGTATGCGAGAGTAGGAGTAAGGGCAAGTGAAGTCCCTGAACTTTCTAAGTATACTATCGATCTCTACCAAGAGCTTCATAAATCAGAAGATGAAGTAAAAATCCTTTTTGAGGGCGCACAAGGCTTCGGACTGGACATTGATTGGGGTGACTACCCTTACGTCACTTCCAGCCATTGTACGAGCGCCTCGGCCCTTCTAAACGGTGTTCCTCCACAGGCTATCAGGAATGTCTGGGGAGTGGCAAAGATCTATGAGACCTACGTCGGAGCCAAGAGCTTTCACGGTGATGGAGAGGTCTTTGATCGCATCCGTGAGGTTGGTGGAGAGTATGGAGCAACAACAGGCCGACCTCGACAGTGTAACTGGATGAACTGGAACTTGCTTGAGCAAGCCGCAAACATTAATGGTGTAACCCATTTGGTGTTTAATAAGATGGATGTCCTACGTGAAGTGAACCATTGGAATGCTTACGAGGATGGAGAGCAAACACAGTTTAGCGGCGAGTCAGAGATGACAAAATGGATTGGTAAGAAAGCCTTCACGATTCCAACGATGAAGGAAGTTTTCTTCTCGGATAACCCCAACGAAATCTAGTCGCTTTATCTAGTTATGCACACTACTTATGTAAGATGAGCGTAACTATTGAAAATAACTCAAATAAAGATCTCTCTGTTTTAGAGGGTCTCATTGAGAAGTATCTCCCGTATGCTCAAGAGCGAATGGGATACGATAAACCAGTTTCAATTTCTCTCATCTCAGACGAGCAAAATGCCGCCAATCCTCTCGGCAGAACTGCTTACTATGAGCCCGATACTTCAAAGATAACAATCTATGTTGACGGAAGGCATCCAAAGGATATGATGAGATCTATCTCTCACGAGTTAGTTCATCATACCCAAAATTGTCGTGGTGACTTAGAAAACATGGGAAGCACGGATGAAGGTTATGCACAGACAGATGAACACCTTCGAAAAATGGAAGAGGAAGCATATACCACGGGAAACCTTTGTTTCAGAGATTTTGAGGATGAAGAAAAGGCGAAACCGTTACAAGAAACTATTTATAAGGGTAAAGGGAGTAATATTACTATGAACAACGAGCAACTCAAACAAATTATCTTAGAGACAGTGAAAAGCAAACTTGCTGAAATCGCTGCTCAAAGCAACACAACAGAGGCTTTAGAAGAGACAACCGAGGTTGTTGAAGAGACCGTCGTCGATGAGGAAATCAACGAGGAAGAGGTCGTAGAAGAAGCTGCTGTTGAAGAGGCAGACGTCGATGAGCGCCGCAAGAAGGTGTCCGGAAAGGACGATCCTAAATTAGCTGGTGGTCGTAGAGGCTATCTTGCCGACACTGGTGAGAAGATCAACGAGGAAGACGCAGAGACAGTCACTGAAGAAGAGGTTGTCGAAGAGTCCGCTGAAGAGGTCGTAGAGGAAACTACAGAAGCTGCTCCGCTTAAAGAGTGGTATGAGGATTCCCTTTATGGCAAGCTCACTAAATTGTGGGCCAAGTAGGAGTTAAACAATGCCAAATCCAAGAGCAAGAAGAAACCGTAGATTACAAAACCAAGCTGCTGCTGCTGCTGCTGCGGCGGTCGTTGAAGAGGCCACTGTTACAACAACTAAGGCTGTCACAGAGACCACTACAAAGGCAACTACTGCGACGACAGCTACGAAAACCACTACTAAAGCTACTGGTGGTACTACTGCCACTAAAACAACAGCTAAGACCAAGACTGCAACAACTGCAAAGAAAACTACTAAATCATAATCAGGAGACTTTTTAATGGGTGGCGTAGCAGGACATATGTCCCACATTTATGAGAACCCTGGTCTCACTTTTACAAAGATTAAAGACATCTTTACAGCAGCCTCCGCAGGTGAATTGGAAGGGACAGAGAAGACTGACGGTCAGAATCTGTTCATTTCTTATTCTGTAAAAGACGGAGAAGCTCGTGCTGCACGAAACAAGGGCAACATTAAGACAGGCGGATTATCACCCGCTGGTCTAGCCCAGAAATTTGCTGGACGAGGAGCCTTAGAAAAAACATTCAATGAATCGTTTCAAGCGTTTGAAAAAGCCGTTCGCTCCCTCCCCCAAGAGGTTCAAGTAGAAATATTTGGCCCTGACGCTAACATTTATTATAATGCCGAAATCCAAGACCCTCGGACAGCAAACGTAATTAACTACGACACTAAGACCTTGAACATCCATGATGTAGGTCACGCAGAGTTCGATAGAGAGACAGGTACTATCAAAGATGTTGACATTTCCAAGAACGCTGCGACTTTGGATGCTGCGCTTGAAAAAATGCAACAGTCCATCGAAGATGATGAATACAACATTCAAAAGAATGCTATTAGGAATTTAGAAGGACTTGGAGATGATACAGAACTTACCAAGACCATCTCAAGAATTGAACAAGCGACACAAGCAGCAGGGATCAGCGATAATCACACTATTGCCGATTACCTGGTTGCCCGCATCGTACCATTTATTGAAGCCAACGTAGATTTGCCCGAGGACAGTAAAAAGCTACTTCTCCAAAGAATGCTTGGAGTTAAGGGAGTTACCTTCAATCACGTTGTAAAAGGTCTCGACAAAGAGAAGAAAGAAATCGTAAGAGCCATCGTCAAGAGTTCAAAAAAACTTTTAAAAGATGCCATTGCTCCAATCGAAGATATCGTCCACGACTTTTCAGTTGAAATGCTAAAGGGTCTTCAGAGTGCTTTCATTTTAGACAACCCCAAGGAGGTGAGTAGAATAAGACAAGAAGTTTCAAAAGCAATTGATGCTATTGAAGCTTCAGGAAGTGAAGAAGCTATAGCAATACTGAATCAACAGATGCGTAAGCTGAAGGGTGTTGAAAACATCTCTACGGCTGCGGAAGGTTTTGTGTTTGATTATGACGGGCAGACTTATAAGTTCACTGGTAACTTTGCCCCTATCAACCAAATCCTGGGTCTGTTTAGGTATGGTCGTGGAAGTGTTCCACCTTTATCTCTTGCCGAACAGGAGGAGGGTGGAACATTAGAACGTTGTGAGCGATTGGTAGCAATTGTACCAGGTGCTTTCAAGCCACCTCACAGAGGCCACTACGACATGGTGAAACATTATAGTTCCATCGTCGGAAATGGTGGAAAAGTTATTGTTATGATCTCACCAATCAAAGCAAGCGAGAGAAAGAGTTTCAATCCAGAAACACAATCAGACGTGGATAATGAGCAGTCCTTGGCTCTTTGGAACCTATACACCGCTGGCCTTCCAAATGTTGAAGTTCAGCTTTCCCCAATGCGCTCTCCAGTTCGTGCCTCCCTCGACTTTGTAGGTGAGCAGGCCGAGCCAGGGGATTGTGTTATCTTGGGAACTAGCACTAAGGGAGGAGACCAGTCCCGCTTTGCTAACAACATGCAAAAGTATGCTGGTGAAGGAGTTAGAGTTCCTAACCCTCTTCAATACGCATTTGACCCAACCGAAAACTTAAGCGCTACAGATATCCGAGTCGCAGCGAAAGAAGGCGACATAGAAAAGGTCCTATCCTTCGTCCCTGACGATGCGATGGGAAAGAAAGAAGAAATACTTAAAGTTCTCGGCTTATCAGGCGCACTGCCCGAAAATAAAAAAAAATCAAAAAGAGACGAGCTTCTTTCCTATATTCGTGGGCTAGTAGAAGAGGTGCTAGACGAGCGAGATTATCAGAAGGACAGCGAGCGAATCAAGAGCTACATGAAAGACTGGCATAAAATGCTCGGATCTGGCCCTCAGAAGCCCGGAAGCCCTTACACAAAGAAAAGACCAAGTAAAAGAGCTAAGAGCGGTCCTGTGGGCTTCTCGGCCCTTGAAGAGGATGGCTTGGAAGAGACTTCATCAATGGGTGGAGGAATGGGCGCTGGCTACGCTGGAACCAAAAAGAAAAACAATTTCAACGGCCTAATTAGAGAAGACGAACTCGTTGAGAAGATTTTAGACTACTTATTAAAGAAGATGGGAGCAAAATAATGCAGATTGATAGAAAACAATTTTTAGAGGAATTAGCACTTCGTGAGCACATTCGTGAAGCGATTAAATTTGTTACAGAGAAGAAACAACAAGAGCTTGATGAAGAAACACAACTGAGAGGAATTATCAGAGAGATGTTACTTCAAGAAAAAGCCGCTGTTGGCGACAAAGTTCCACACGAGAACACAGGAATTAATGTTCTTGAAGACTTACTTAAAAGAATTGTTCCCGTCCTAGAAGATGATTACAAGCAACTCACAACAAGTGAGGAGCAGAGACAGTCTTTTAGCGCTCATATCCTAAATGCTACGGAAAATACATTAGCCACTCAGAGAATTGATGACGATACTCCTCTTGAGGAACAGGAAGATGAAATCTCCGTCCGTGTAGGTGACGATGACAAAGGTGAAAAGTTTATTGACATCGAGCCAGAAGAGGAAGAGGTCGAAGACGCAGAAGTAGAAGAGTTCGGCATTGAAGGTGAGGATAAGACCGGTCGTAATATGGCTTATACCACTTTCAAGAAGATTGAGCAGAACATTGTAGATTCTTACGACATGCTCTCCAACAAAGAAGACCAAGATGTTTTCTACGAATATCTCCTTACCAACATCAAACTCTATTTCAACAAGTTTGAGGACGAGCTTCAAACCACAGTTCCAGAGCCAGACACAGGCGCTGAAGAGGCTGAGATCGAGGCTGCGGAGACAGGTGAAGAAGAACTGGGGTTTTAAACAATGGCTACGTTATACGTAACTCCAACTGGTAGCGATTCAAACAATGGTACTTCCATTGGGACTTCCAAGTTGACCATTAGTGGTGCAATTGATATAGCGTCTAATGGTTCAGGAAATGGCTATGGCAACGGGGATACGATTTTGGTTTATCCAAGTGCTTCTGGTCCTGCAACTTACTATGAGAGTCTTTTGCAATTGCAAAGCTTTGGCGCTGCCGAGGCGATAAAAAAGAACCTAACCATCCAAGCGGTGACGTCGTCGTATAATGTTACGATTAATGCTGAAAGAGATAATTATATCTTTAAGATGTATCATTACACTATTCTTAGAGGATTCATTCTTACTGGCTCTATCACGTTTGCGTGCCAATCTTCAAATGGAAATGATAATGCGCTAAGAAATAAATATGACCAATGTACATTCACAGGACTCCTAGAGGGGTCCGCTGTTAGTGCTCCAGGTCAATCAGAAGTTGTTGCTTGTAAATTCCAAACGATCACAGCCAGCGCTGCAAGTGTTTTAACCTCTGGGAATTCCACTGCGACTCCAAGATTTAACAGTTGTATTTTTCAAGATTGCCATTTTGACGGGGATACTGGATTTATTGTATACAACGGAATGGGTACGAACCAGCAACTGACTATTGATTCTTGCCATGTAACAGACTCTTCTGGTGGACAATCATCAATTGCGGGAACTAATCGTGCAGATGGTAATACTTTTTATAATTGTATTGTATCCAACAGTAATTATAATTCAAGTGGTTACGCAATTTATGCCGCAGACGGAGGCACTGTCAAGAATTGTGTTGTATATAATTCTACAAACGGCTCCGCAGCCAATCGAGTGGGAGGAGGCACTGTTAGTGATACTTCTAACGACGATCCTGGCTATGTTGACGCAGCCGAACAGAATTTTAACATTACAGCAAATGGGTCGGCCTACAACGGTGGAACCAGCGATGCAACAATTGCAGGTGATTTTTCCGGAAGTGCGTGGGGAGAAAATGTTATTTCCAATCTTGACATTCAAACAACAAGAAATAGAGATATCGGGGCTCTAGCTATTGAGGCTATTTGGAGAGTTAGTGCGGAAGGTTATAATTCTGGAAGTTTTGTAAGCAGTGATTTTATCATCCAGAATACATCCGACACAGATGTTCCTCTAGTCATTGACTCAGAGAAGTCTGGTTATCCTCAGACAAACCAAACCCCTATATCAATGAACATACCAGGCGTTCCTACTCTCCGTCATAGGCACGCTGCTTACAAAGTCACAACCGGAAAAGACTAAGACTGGATGTACTGCTTGCCTTTTGGGGTGACAGCGTAGAATGCGCCATCGATTGATGCGCTGCGGCAATGAATAGCAATGAGTTTGTTCAAGAACAAATTCTCGATGATCTCTTTACCGAAGTCCTCTTCGGCTTCTTCCATCTTATACTCTGTGAGCATCTCAATTTGCTCTAAAACATGAATCTCGTAATTAGACATCATTCCTCCTAAAAATTTAAAAATGTCTCCCAACTGGAATGTCTTTGCGTTCCAGCGGCTAACCCAAAATAAATTGAAAGCGGTGGGGCCTTGGGTTTTCTTAATAGTTTATAACCACACTCACTAGGCGTCCGATTGTTCTTCTTGTTATTGCACCGATAACAAGCAACGACGCAGTTCTGATAATCTGTCTTACCACCACGAGACTTTGGAATTACGTGGTCGATGGTAAGGTTCTTCTTGGTAGGTGACTTTCCACAATACTGACAAGTGTAACTGTCTCGCTTCTTTACGAGCAACTTGGTAAACTTAACTTGTGTTGGGAAGTATTTCACTCTACTCTTTAATCTGATAATTGCTGGAATGTTGTGCGTGGATTCATAAGAACTTATTTTTTTATCCCACTCACTTAAGATTTCTACCTTATCACGGAAGACAAGCTTCAAAGCCCTGCTCCAGCGAACAAAGCGTAATACCCTGTAATTAGAGTTCAGAAGCAACACTTTGTTTTCTATTAATGTCATTCTAAAATAAATAGTATAATGGAGCCCGAAGAGGGATTTGAACCCCCGACCCGCTGATTACAAATCAGCCGCTCTACCACTGAGCTATTCGGGCTTAAATTGTTCTACGATGTAAGTCCAAAAACGGAGAAGGTGAAGGAGCAGAAAGAATTTGATTAGCAACTTTCTTCACGATACTGGCCCGTGATTTTTTACAGTTTCTCTCTTGATCCCAAGGAACTTCAATGATTTCAACACCTTGCTTTCGTAAGACGTTAATCATATGGACATTCTCTTCATAAAGGCTGTAAAGATAGCCGATGTCAATTGTTGTCTCACACTTTCTACCAGTCTCCTCTTCCATCCTGGCCTTGATTCGGTCAATAGCAATTACAGGATTGACCATCAAATGTACACAGAAGTTTGGAAGGAGAACCGTAGAAGTCATTGAATGATAAATACTTCGATAAGTCTGAAACTCATTCTCGCTCATAACACCGTTCTTGATTTGAAGCCGAGCAAAAGCCGTATCTCCAAAGTAAGAACGATCCAACACAGCATTACCATTTCCATTCATGGCGTGCCACTGTGCGTTTAAGTGCATCTTATAGCGAGCCTGAAGGAGGTGAATCTGCATTGTGAAGGCCCATCTACCCTGGTCTTCGTAAAAACTAGCCAGATAGGGGTTAGCATTGTTTTTTTCATCAGGCTCCAAGAGAAGCAGTGTGTCTTCTCCGAGAGCCTGTCCTAATTCTTTGGAGAAAGTGCTCTTTCCCGCTCCAATGATTCCTTCAACAATAGCAACCTTTCCACGGTTCATTTTTTCTCCTCAATCATCTTCTTAAGTGCCCATTTTGAATTCTTAGAAAGGTTGTCGTAAGTTTCTAGTTCTTCTTTAAAAATAAAAGGTCTGCCGCTGACTCTAGTCATAAACTCATCCTCTTCTCCCATCTTCAAACTACCAACCAATTGCTTTTCTTGGAATGGCGGGAAATCGTTGGTCTCACTGGTTCCATAAAGATATGCATCTTTTCCACCTTTGGGGATAATCAACACTGAATCTTGTTCCCATTCGCTACCATGGTTGATAATGTTGGAATTAAAATCGTTATCGTCTTTTAAGTTTACAACAAACATACTTTGTTCACTGACTTCTACCGCTTCATCGGTATCAAAACCTTCAATGAATGAGCCCTTTACCTTAGTAACTCCATATCCTTTTGAAAGAAGATCAGCTTTTAATTTTCTACTTCTTTCGTAGTTCTCTTTATTAGTATATTCATTTCTAAAAGCAGAAAGAATCGCACTATCGTGTTCCATGATGTGGCCATAAACACGAGAAAGGCTTGATTCATTAATGCTTTCACGCCATTTTTCCCACTTATCTAATATCTTCTTCATCTATCTTTTCTCCTTATCCGATGATTTCGTCTACAAGTCCATACTTCAAGCATTCTTCTGCGTCAAACCACAGATCTCGCTTGAGAATTTCATTAAGTTTTCTTTTTGGAATGCTTGTGTGCTCAAGGTAAATCTTCTTGAGAACGTCCATAAGTAACGTACTGTTTTCGAGGCTATCCTTCATCTCTTCAAACTTTCCCCACATTCCTCCTGAGAGTTGGTGGATAAGCATAAAAGAGTTTCTGTGCATAAATCGTTTCTCTGCGACAACACTCATCAAAGTGGCAGCACTAGCAGCACAACCCTCAACATAAGAATAGACAGGAACCTTGCTGTTCAAAATAACATCAACGCTGGAGAGCCCTGCGAATACACTTCCTCCATAACTATTGATGTGAAGATGAATAGCAGAAGGGTTCTCTGAACGAAGAAGGTTCGTCTGGTTGATGAGGTTTGTCTCAAGGTTTCTAAGTGTTTTGTTGAGCAACAAATTCTTTTGGCGAAGAACCTCAGAATAAAAATAGATTGTATTATTAACACTATCAACAACGTTGTTGTCGTCTTTTCTAGCACCCACTGGAGAAGAGATTACAGTATTCTCTGTATTGTCTTCTTTCTGGCTTCCTTTGCCTCCGACCCAATAAATATCTTTAAACATATCGTGTTACTCCTTTCGTAATCTTTTGATGTTTTGGTAGCAACGCTCAACTAAACCGGAACTGTTCTGAGCTTTACCTCCTCCCAAGTTCCAAATCGTATCGATACCGAATTGCTCACATACTTCCATTTCAGGAGTATTTTGTTTGGTTCTATCACCACCATTTCCAAAATAGTCTGGCTTCATTCTCTCCAAAGCCTCGCATACAGTTCCATCTGAGTCTTCCACAGAAGTGATCTGAGAAACACCCTTGATGTTCTTCATAATATAAGCTCTTTCTACGAAGGGCATAAAAACATAACCCTTCTTATCTTCGAGCCACGCATCGCTATTCAGGATGATAATAACATCCCCCAAGCGGGAAGCCTCCTTGATCATGTCGATGTGACCCATATGGACCGGGTCAAAGCCTCCGCTTAGAGCGATTGTTTTTCTCATTGTATACCTATTATGTTGTTGATGATTGAAGTGCTATAAATACAAGAAGTACTATACCACAAAGTAAGTAAGAAAGAAAGTAAAATTTGTCTATTTTTTTATTAAATTTCTTTACAGCACTCCATTTGAGACACACCATTGTTATTATAGCGATTTCAGCCATAAAGAAATTGGTGGCAGCAATGGAGAATAAGAGAACCGCAGAGATCAGAATCGCCGCACTTGCATATTTGACTTCATCCGTCATCTTCAACCTCCATTACATCGTCAATGGATAGAATCCAGTTTTTTGATCTATAGAGATAGTCAAAGTGCCACTTGGTTGTCTTCATTTTCTGGGAGATATCCTCTTTACCAATTTGCTGAAAGTAATCGACAAACAGTTTTCTTACTTCCATGTCGGTCATTCTTATGTTTATTTTTTTTTCTATTAGCATGGCACCCTCTATTGGATTCGAACCAATGACCTACGGATTAGAAGTCCGTTGCTCTATCCATCTGAGCTAAGAGGGCATAAAACATATTATAACAGAATTCTTTCCTGTTGTCAATAAAAGATTATGGCTCCGGTTGCTGGACTCGAACCAACGACATGGTGGTTAACAGCCACCCGCTCTACCAACTGAGCTAAACCGGAATAATATTTTTCAATCGACCCCGTCAAGAATGTTTTGTCTAAGTTCACTGAAAGCCTTTTTATCACTCTCAGTCAAAGCAGCCCAATCGCCTGGTTTCGGAGCTTCATTGTGATTCCAGGTAAGTTCGTGAAATCGGAATAACGATTCTCTATGGACTTCTTTCTCAAACAGATTCCGCAGCCTGATCTTGTTTACTGGGTTTGTAAAACTCTTATAAACAGCAACTGCATTCTGAATCTCTTGCTCACTTAGTGTCGGTCTATCATCGGTATAAGTCAATCTGTAACCTCTTTCGTTTTTTGAATTTTCCGTGTCTTAACAACAAACTGTTCCCCAACAGTAACTAAATACTTTTTCACCTTGGCTTCTATATCTGAATTTTCTGAAAGGATCTCCTTTCTCTTGAGATCTGCTTCTTCAAACGTCCAATAAGTAAAAGATTTTTTCCAAGGGCGACCCTGTTTGTGTTTCTTTTCTTGCTCTTCTTCCATTATATCACTCTCATAATTTAGGGTTAACGTCCCAACCATCCGTTAACAATCCACCCGTAGGACTCCGATTCGTATTATTATATACTATGGCTGGAGAAGTTTTTAGATTTTTTCTATTATTTTGCTGCTTTATTGACAAGGCGAATTGTCTCCTCTGAAGCATATTGATAGCAAAGGTTATCATCGTACCCGTCTAACCAGTAGATGTAAAGACGATCTATGTTCTCAAAACTGCAATTAGAGAATTGGACATTATAGTAGTCTTTATCGACACTTAGTATAATTCCATAGAAGTAGCCGTTGATGTCTTGTACGAGATCTCCCACTGAAAAAACATTACTCATTCTAAATCGAAATACTCCTGAGTTCTATATTTCTTAAGTAGTTTTTTAAGATCTTCAAGGTTCACTCCAAGGAATCGAGCCGCCTCTGCCTTAGTGCGGGTTGCTGAGAAAGCATACTTTAAGACAGCATCTCTAGCAATGGTAGGGACTGATTTCCATATAGGAAGACCATAAAACATAGAGCCCGCTGATTTAGCAGCTAACTCTAGCTTAAGCCCAATAACCTCTTCAAGACTAAGACTGTTCAACATAACTTCAAATTCATCTGATGTTTTACCATCCTCTCGAAGTTTCTTGCTGAGAGAACAATCTTTATTCTTGCCCGGTCGGCCCTTCTTTCTTTTTTTGCTCCATGTCATTTGCAATTCCAAGAATAGAGTATCCAGCAATGTCTTTCCAAGGGCTCTCTCCAAAAGCATCTTTCTTTGTAGCAATCCTGAAGAGCTTATCTACTACTCTAACCATTGCTAACATATCCAGATACTGGTCAGGCTGGACACCATCAGGATACAATACTTTCATAATTTCTTGACACTTATGAAAACTATCTCCATAAGCTTCATTCTTTTCTTTTACTAGACTACCAATTGATGATCCAATATAAGAATATACGTTAGTATCTTTTTCCATAAAATAATCCTTTGTTTAATTAAGTTCTTTTAGAAGTATACTATAAAACTACTTGTTTGTCAAGTAAATTCTTCTTAGTTAACAGAGCTAATAACAGTACGTTTCTTGTTTACTTTCTTTTTTTAAATAAGAAAAGGCAGCACTGCGCTGCCAAGAACTAAAAAAACAAGAAAACAGATAACGAACTTGTTTGAGATTTTAGCATAGATTTCTGGTTTTGTAAAGGCTTATTTTTTCTTTGTTGTATTATCGATGAAATCTCTCACCTCTACGTATCTTGGAGAGATTGAGAGGAAGGGGAATCTTACGTAGACTGAATGGATCATCCCTACGATTTGACCTCTATGATTGAAGATTGGAGAGCCTGAGCTTCCACCAACTGCTGGAATTGAGTAAAGGGCTCTTCCAATGTAATCGCCATTATAGTGTCCATGCAAGGTAGGAACCATACCGGGACCATAAATTCCTGCTGGTGCTGCTAGGTTATACATTACATCACCTGGGGTAGGACGGATTCTTGAAACAGCGGAGGCTGGCTTATCTAAACCTTTTACATATGTCATACACATATCTAAAGCATTATTCATAGCTAATATCTTAGCATCATGCTTATCTCCCAGATTATCAATGACCTTGAATGTACTTCCTTCAAGTTTTAAACCTTGATCTTTCAGCATTGCAATTAAACTTTCATCATCACAAACGTGAGCAGCAGTCATTACATAAACACCATCGCCATCATTCTTTACAACAAAACCTGAGCCAGAAGTTCCCATTCTTTGCTTCAGACAAATTTCACTTGCAGTGTTGTTAGAATCAGTAACACAAATAGACACTTCCATGATCTTTTCAATCTTAAGGAAAGAATCTCTTTTGAGGTTGTGTCTGGTAGACTCAGTGTGAGAGCTATTGATAGCACAGTTTGAGCTACAAGCAGTGGATAAGATTACAAATAACATTAAAAGTAGTCTATGAAATGTGATGTTTCGCATGGTAAGTTCCTTTTCGGTTGTATTTTTAAATAGGTCGTTGAAGACGTAAAGAGAGGAAGAAACTATATACCTTTGATACAAACACGGAGTTCCTTATGCGAATTACAGCCTCAATATTTTTAGCAATCCTAACAATCACAACGATTTCACTTCATTGTGTGAAAACATCTACAACAACAGCTAATATCCCAGAAAATAAAAATGTTGTTCGTAACGATAAATGTTCCCCTTTTATCAACCTGGATTCTTCCCGAGAAGCTCTCACAGTACAGATTGTTCTGTTCGATGACCACGGAAATAAAAGAGAGATCGTCGCAATGAAGCCCCAAGATGCTAAACTATTGGGCGGTACTGACTGTAAATAAATCTCCAGTCTATTTATCTTTGTAGCCCAGGATAAACTATGGCGAAGAAAACTTATGTATTAGATACCAGCGTTTACTTGACAGACGCAAGTGCAATCAATTCCTATGGAAACAATGATGTACTGATTCCTCTGAAGGTTTTGGAGGAGATTGATAATAATAAAAAAAGACAAGATAGTGTCGGAGCGAATGCAAGAAACTTGATTCGTATCCTAGACTCCTTAAGACAAAATGGAGACTTGAGAAAAGGTGTCCGACTTGGAAAAGGTAAGGGAATAGTATTTGTTAGAAATTATGACCCAGCCCTCCTTCCTAGTGACCTAGACCCTAAGACTCCAGATAATCAAATTATTGGGACTGCTCTCACAGAAATAGATGCCTCTCCAAAAAGAAAGGTAATTCTAATTTCCAGAGACATCAACATGCGAATCAAATGTGACGCAGTTGGAATTCCATCCGAGGATTACAACAGAGATCAGGTCGTCAGTGACAGAAGTCTCCTCTATACAGGTGTAAAACACCACCTGGTAGATGAGCAGATAGTTGATAGGTTTTATTCCAAAGAGGAAATCTTTTTGGAAGAAGATGAAGTAAAAATCCTTCCTAATCAGTTCGTTATGTTAGTTTCCAATTCTAATGAGAAGAAGACAGCCTTAGCAAAATTTGAGAACTACCACACTCCTCTAAAAAAAATTATTGAATATAAAGATGTATGGGGAGTCCGTCCGAGAAACAAAGAACAGGATTTTGCCATGAACCTTCTTATGGACCCTAGTATAGAGGTGGTCTCTCTTGTCGGCAAGGCTGGCTCTGGTAAGACACTGTGTGCTATTGCCGCAGGCTTAGAGCAGACAATAGAAGGAGATTCAGAGGCTCCATACCGCAGACTCATTATCAGCAGACCCGTCCAGCCACTGGGGAGAGACATTGGTTTCCTTCCAGGTACAATAGAAGAGAAGATGGCCCCCTGGATTTCACCCATTCGAGACAACCTTGAGTTTTTGATGGGAGACAAGAGGACGCTGGACATGTACGTCGAACAAGGCATTATTGAAATTGAGGCCCTCACATATATACGTGGTCGATCTATCTCAAAGGCATATATCATCATTGACGAAGCGCAGAATTTAACAAGCCATGAAATAAAGACTATACTTACAAGAGTTGGAGAAGGAACCAAGTTGATTTTGACTGGCGATGTTGAGCAAATTGATAATATTTACGTCGATGAAGTCTCCAATGGTCTAAGCTATGTTATTGAAAAGTTTAAAAAATACGAACTATCGGGACACATGACCTTGTTGAAAGGTGAGCGTTCCAGAGTAGCAACCTTAGCTGCAAAAATTCTGTAAGGAGTAGAATTATAATGAGTTATGAAGAAAATCCAGTCCTAAAAGAGACTGTAACAGGCGACACAGCACTAAAAGAGTGGCTTGTCGATTATGTTGGAGAGAAGCTAAACCCAGAAGACAGCAATGTCACAGTGGAAATGATTGTAGAGGTCGTAGCCGCAGAATTCCCAGAGTTTGTCTTGGCGTTAGCTGAAGAAAACTATTTTAGAGGCTACGAGCAGGCGCTGATGGATTCCAATCCACTCGGCCTTGAAGATCCCGTGGACCTACTACCTATTTCAGACGATGAGGATGAAGAAGATGACGGGAATGGCTGACTACATTAAAGAGTCTTCGGAGAGGACTCAGAAAGAGCAAAAAGAATTTAAGTTATTTGGAGACATCAGTGTCTTCATCAAAGATCCTCTTCCCGAGGACATCGATGTGAGAAGTGTATTAGCAAAGCTTGAGTCTCTCGTTCCAAGATATTTTGCCTCTGGCCTCGATATGATTATCGTTGGTGCAAACAGTGAATTCGAAGAAAGAGAAATCAATGCAATGTATCGTGATGGAGCAATCTATGTAACCAATTTTCAAATGACCGAGGCAGATTTATTAGACGACATCGTTCATGAACTCGCCCACGTCGTAGAAGAGAACAATGGAGAGTTCTTATATTCAGATGAGTTAATCTTCAAAGAATTCATCGGAAAAAGAAAAAGATTACTTGACATTTTAGCCCAGGAAGGGTATAGTGTTGATGAACAAAACTTCATGAATGCAGAATACAATAGAGAGTTTGATGATTTCCTTTACCAAGAAGTGGGATACCCTACGCTTACAGCCCTTACCATGGGTCTCTTTGCGTCTCCTTATGGAGCGACTTCTCTGCGTGAGTATTTTGCAAACGGTTTTGAGGAGTTCTTCTTGGGAGATCGGAATTATCTGAAGAAAATCAGCCCCTTCTTGTACTCAAAACTAGATAAAGCAGAAGACTTATAGGAAATATTACAATGAAATACGATGTAAAAATCAACAAAGAAGAAGGCACAATTGCTTTGCAAGTTGAAGTGCTCCCGCTCATCCCAAGAGAGAATGCAACTTGGACAAACCCAGGCACCTTGGTGAACCCAGATAGAAACATTATAAAGTTTAATGAGAGTGCCGCTGCGTCCTACTTGACAGAGAAAGGTTATGATATTGGAAAAGTCCTCCAGGGTGGCACGGTTAAGAATGTAAGCACCGACACCAACAAGGGTACTTTCGTATTTGAACTTCAACAGAAAATCAAAACAACTCCACGCAAAAAATCAACCTCCAAAATAAAGAGTAAAAAATGAGCCACATTTCATTCTCCGAGTTGAAGAACTGGGAAAAGTGTCCTTTCTACCACAAATTGACTTACATCGATAAGATCAAAGCCTTTCAGGGTAATGAGCATACGGCATTTGGAACAGCAATGCACACGGTGTGCGAGAACCTTCTAACCGTAGGTCTTGACGACCCACAGAAGTCGTTCGATGAATATTTCTTGAGCGAACTGAGAAAGATTCAGGACGTCGTTGACTTGAACGGAAAGCTTCTTGTAGACATGAGGGTCCAGGGCAAAGAACTTGCCCCTATGGTAAAAGATGCCGTTGAAGACTACTTCGGCACCGATTATGAGCTTATAGCGGTAGAAGAGAAACTCTATGAGGATATCGAAGGAATCCAGAACATTAAGTTCAAAGGGTTCATCGACCTCGTTCTCAAGACTAGCGACGGTCAATACCACGTCATCGACTGGAAGACTTGTGGCTGGGGATGGGACGCTCGTCGTAAAGCCGAGAAGATGACAGTATATCAATTGATCTTTTACAAGTACTTCTATGCAATCAAGCACAACATAGACCCAGAAAACATCACGGTTCATTTCGGATTATTGAAAAGAACTGGTAAAAAAAATAGGATAGAGTTATTTAAAACTACAAGCGGTAAAAAAAGAACTGAAAATGCTCTTAAACTATTGTATCAAGCCGTGTATAATATACTTGCAAAGAATTATACTAAGAATAGAATGGCTTGCACCGGTTGTGAGTTTAAAAACACAAAACACTGTCCATAGAGGTAAAATTGAACGACAAAAAGATTAAGGTTTTAACAATCAGTGACCACCCACTTAGCCCTAGTGGCGTTGGCACTCAGACCAGATACGTATGTGAGGCTCTACTAAAAACTGGTAGATATCAGATTACGAGTCTTGGAGGGGCAATCAAACATCAGGATTACAGTCCGACTAGAACCGAAGAGTATGGTGATAATTGGGTTATTCATCCTGTTGATGGTTATGGAAACAAAGATATGATTCGGTCTATCATAAGAAATGTGAAGCCGGATCTTATTTGGTTTATGACTGACCCACGGTTCTGGGGCTGGTTATGGGAGATGGAGAATGAAGTCCGTCCTCTTGCTCCAATGGTTTATTACCATGTTTGGGACAACAAACCATACCCGCACTACAACAAAAACTTCTACGAGTCAAACGATGTCATTGCAACCATTTCAAAGGTTACAGACGACATTGTAAGAAATGTAGCTCCAGAAGTGGAAACAGTCTATATGCCTCACGCAGTTCAAGGCGACGTCTTCATGAAACGCCCAGGAGACCAGGTCGAGAGTTTCAAGAAGAACTCGCTTCCAGTCTATGATCGTGACAAAGACAAGTTCATCCTCTTTTGGAATAATAGGAATGCTAGAAGAAAACAGAGCGGAACTTTGATTTTCTGGTTCAAGGAATTCTTAGATCAGGTTGGCCACGACAAAGCGTGTCTTATCATGCACACTGATCCCAAAGATCAGTATGGTCAGGATTTGGAGCAAATAATCAACGAGCTAGACATCAATGATGGGCAGGTTCTATTTTCACGTACCAAGTATCCTCCCGACATCCTATCCATGATGTATAACATGGCTGACTGCACTGTTAATATTTCAGACGCAGAGGGTTTCGGCCTCGCCACACTAGAATCTCTTTCTTGCGAAACACCAATTATTGTAAACATGACTGGTGGGCTTCAAGAACAGGTTACAGATGGCGAGAACTGGTTCGGTATCGGCATTGAGCCTTCTTCAAAATCAGTCATCGGTTCACAGGAGGTTCCATACATTTACGAGGATAGAATCGGTAAGGAGGATTTCCTAGCGGCCCTTCATAAAATGTATAACATGACCCCGCAGGAGCGTGCCGAAATAGGCAAAGCCGGTCGAGCACATGTAGAGAAAAATTATAATTTTGAAAACTTTTGCTCTAGCTGGGTGAAGCTGATGGATGATACCCACGAGAAACACGGCTCTTGGGAAAACAGAAAGAATCATCAAACGTGGAAACTTACGGAGGTCAAGTAAAATGAGAAAGAAAATTGTAGTAAGAGGTCCTGTATTATCTCGTTCTGGCTATGGAGAGCAAACACGCTATGCTCTCCGCTCCCTGCGAGCCTATGAGAATATCTTTGATATCTACCTTATCCCAGTTGGATGGGGTCAGACAGGGTGGATGTTCGAGGACAACGAAGAGCGACGCTGGTTTGACTTCCTGGCCAAGAAGACAGGAATGTATGCTCAGAACGGTGGTCAGTTTGATATGTCCCTGCAAGTAACCATTCCGAATGAGTGGGAGAAAATAGCACCAGTCAATATTGGATACACCGCTGGCATTGAGACAGACAAGATTGCCCCCGGCTGGGTTGAGAGATCTGCTTTGATGGACAGAATCACTGTTATCTCTGAGCACGCTAAATATGGTTTCGACAATACATCCTATGAAGCAACCAACAAAGAGACCGGAGAAGTGATTTCAGATTTCCGATGTACAGTTCCAGTGACTTCTGTCAGTTATCCTTACAAAGATGTTGAAACCCAGGAAGTATCTCTTAATCTTGATTTTGATTTCAATTTCCTGTGTGTTGCACAGTGGAGTGTTAGGAAGAACTTAGAAAACACCGTGCTTGGCTTTGTAGAAGAATTTAAAAATGATGAAGTTGGTCTCGTTCTCAAGGCCAGTTGTCGAAACAATTCTGTTATAGATCGTGCCATGACTAACAATCAGCTTGAGAATCTTCTCAAGCCATATCCAGATCGTAAGTGCAAAGTTTATCTTTTACACGGCGACATGACCGAGGAAGAGATGACTGGACTTTATAATCATCCTAAAATCAAGGGCCTTGTCACCACAGCCCACGGAGAAGGATTCGGCCTTCCAATCTTTGAGGCAGCATACAACGGACTCCCAGTTATCGCTCCTGATTGGAGTGGCCACGTTGATTTCCTGTATGCTCCCAAGAAAGATAAGAAGGGCAACGTGAAAAATAAGCCTCACTTCCTCAAGGTTGATTACGATCTTGCACCAATTCAAAAAGAAGCAGTGTGGGATGGTGTCTTAAATGCAGATTCACGTTGGTGCTACCCGAAACAACAAAGTTACCAAAGTTCCTTAAGAAAACTCTACAAAGATAGTAAAATGTATAAAGGAATTGCGAACAAGCTTCAGAAGCATATTCAAACTGAATTCGCCGCAGACAAAATGTACAAAAAGTTTGTCGAAGCAATGGGTGTAAAGGTCGATGATGACACAACTGAAGATTTGGTAGTATTTGATTAGAGATACGGATGCGAAGAATAACAATTGTTTCAGATTTTTTTGCTAATGAGATAAATGGAGGGGCCGAATTGGTGGATGCCGAGGTGGCCTCTCTTCTCATTAAAGACGGCAAGGAAGTTTATAAAATAAAAAGTTCTGCCCTCACTGAGAGTTACATCAAGGAACATCTTAGTGGTTTTTACATTGTGTCAAATTTTGTCACTATGTCTGAAAGGGCAAAGAAGTTCCTGAAACAAACAGATTATGTTATTTATGAGCACGACCACAAGTATCTGAGAACAAGAGACCCTTCCCCGTTTGAAGATTTTAAAGCTCCCGACAGTCAGATCATAAATAAAGATTTTTATTCTAATGCAATCGCCGTCTTGTGTCAAAGCAAAAAGCACGCAGAGGTTGTAGAATCAAATCTGAAAACCGGGAATATCATAAATCTTGGTTGCAGTCTTTGGTCTTCAGCGGAAATGAATCTGTTAGAGAAATATATCGACACTCCCAAGAACGACCGCTATGCTATCATGGATTCAGACAACCATGTCAAGGGAAAATACGAAGCAATCAAATATTGCGAAAAAAATGGCCTACAATACGATTTAATAGCAACGAGCACCTATGAGGACTTCATAAGCACTTTGGGCCAATACAGAGGCATTGTGTTCCTTCCACAGGTATTGGAGACATTCAGTCGTGTAGCAGTTGAGGCAAGAGTCCTGAATTGTCAGTTACTTACGAACAAAAACATCGGTGCGTCCTATGAAAAGTGGTTCAAACTGAAAGGCAGAGAACTTCTCGATATGGTCCGGGCAAAGAAGTTTGAGGTTTATAAAACTTTATCTTCTTTCATCGACGGCAAAAGAATTGAGAAGAGCCAAATAGAGGGAGACATTACAGTCATCCTTAATATGTACCGACGCCCACAGAACATGGGAATGCAGATCAAAGCCATCAAAGATCAGACTGTGAAACCGAAGCAAGTCTGGATGTGGGTAAATCAACACGAGGATAACAAGAAGGTTGATAAAAAACAATTTGACGTTGACCGAGTGTTTGACAACAATCATAACTGGAAGTTCTATGGTCGTTTCGCAGCAGCACTTCTCGCAGACACAGAGTATGTCGCCATCTTTGATGACGATACTGTGCCAGGAGAGAAGTGGTTTGAGAACTGCCTCTCGACAATGGAGACCACACCAGGCATCCTCGGCTCCGCAGGAGTAACCCTGGAAGACAACATCTACGTAAAGCATCAGCGATGTGGCTGGCCAACCAAGAATGAGCAAACCGAGAGGGTTGACTTAGTTGGGCACGCTTGGTTCTTCAAGAGAGAATGGCTTGCTCACTTGTGGAGGGAGAAACCTTTCACTTGGGACAATGGCGAGGACATTCAATTTTCTTATTTAGCGCAGAAGTATGGAGGAATACAGACCTATTGCCCTCCACACCCAGCCTTAGATACTTCATTACACGGTTCAACATTAGGAAACGAACTGGGTATTGATAGTAAGGCTACCTCGAACAACAACGAGGTAGGACATCAACAATTCTTCACAGAAAGAGATCTGTGCGTTCAAAACGCAATTAGGAATGGTTGGTCAACAGTAAAAGAAGTGAAATTATGATTTTAATAAGTTTTGGAACAAGACCCGAGTACATCAAGCTCAAACCAATTATGGACATTTTCGCCAAGAACAATTTCCCATACAAGGTTTTATTCACCGGGCAACACACAGACCTGCTCCCGCCCGGAGCATCTTTGGAGATTGATTACAGACTAGAGATTGAGCGGGGTACCAACCGCCTCGACGCAATTGTTAGATCGGTTATGTGTCAATCCCACATTTGGGTAGATTCAGATATTACGCACGTAATGGTCCAGGGAGATACAACATCTGCCTTCGCCGTTGGTTTGGCTGCGTTCCACAGAAAGATTCCAGTCATTCACTTAGAGGCTGGCCTGCGGACTTACGACAACGACAACCCTTACCCAGAGGAGTTTAACCGTCAAGCCCTCTCTCGTCTTGCCTCAATTCACCTGTGCCCCACCAAGATGGACGCCCTAAACCTGCGTAGCGAGAGCACGTGCGGCGCAGTTTATGTGGTAGGAAACACAGTCTTGGACCATCTCACGGACATCAAGACCTCTTACAACGATAAGGTCCTGGTCACAATGCACCGTCGAGAGAATCACGAGATTATGGACAAGTGGTTTGATAGCCTTGAGGGACTCGCAGAAAAACATTCAGAATTAGAATTTGTTTTTGTATCCCATCCCAATCCAAATGTTCAAAAGCATCTCGGGAAATTAAAGAGAGTAAAGGTAATCGACCCTCTTCCTCACAAAGAGTTCGTTCAAGAACTCGCTCAATGCCGTTTCCTTATCACAGACAGTGGTGGTCTTCAGGAGGAGTCTTCATTCTTCCGCAAGAAGAGCGTCGTCTGTCGTAAGCTCACAGAGCGCAAAGCAGGAGTAGGAACCTTCTCCAAACTTTGTTATCACCCGGAAGACCTCTCACGATACGTCTCTGATGTAGTTAGGAACCACGAGGTGCCAGACGATTGGGAATGCCCTTACGGAGATGGAAGATCCGCAAAGATGATTTACACCATATTAAGGAACATTCTTGAGTAAGGGATTCAAAGAAGATTTTTTTAATTTACTCTCCAAACTAAAACGTGGAGAGCATTTTGCTTTCGTTCGTTATTCTGACGGAGAAGTGTTTGTTATGCAAAACAAGCATCTTGTTCTTCAAAAAGAATATGTGAAGGTCGGAGAGACCCTCCACAATTTTGGTTATTCAGAAGACGACCACAAAGAGTTTATCCCTGAGAAGCACGGCTTCGTCAAAGATAAGTTGATTGACTCTTTCAAATTTCAAAAAAAGAATTATTTCGTCGGTGCTGGCTGTGGAGCCTGCACTTGTGCTATTTCAGAGCACATTGGTTTTATGGAAGACTTACGCCCAGGAGACAAAGAGCACTGGACTTCTCCAAATCTATTGGTGAATTCAAACTACCCACTCTTCGTAACGCAGTTTGTTCCACAGTTTAAGAAGCATAAGATTGTTATGATTTGTAGTGAGAACGCTCAACTGGAGAAGCTTCCATTCGAGGTTGTAAAAGATTTTCGTGTAGGAAAGAACTGCATCGTCAACGACCACCATCTTGAAGATGAAATAAAGGACTGGGTTTCAGAGAATGACATTGAAAACCACGTCTTTTTGTTTTCTGCCAGTAGTCTTAGTGAGATTCTAATCCACAAACTCTACGAAGTCAGCGACAACAACACATACATTGATATCGGGACAACCCTCCACCCCTACATGGGTCTCAGTATTGAGAGAGATTATCTGCGGGCGTATTGGAATCACGCCATGCACCCAGATCTATTCAAGGACTGCGGATAATGATTTTAGTCGAGAATGAAGAAAGATACTTTGAATTCATTCGTGAGTTACGAAATCATAGTCAAGTAAAAGAAGGGTTCATACAACAGGAGCATATACCACTCTGTCAGCATTTAAGTTTTATGGAGAAATATGGTAACCTATATTATATCTGCCTAGTACAAAACAATCCAGCAGGATTTGTTGGACAGATTGATGGAGACATCAGAGTTGCCGTACACCCTGACTTTCAAGGTTACGGTGTCGGAACTTTCATGATCAACGAATTAATGAAATTACACCCAGAAGCAGCAGCAAGAGTAAAATTAGAAAACGAAGCGAGCATCAAGCTGTTTGAGCGGTGCGGATTCAAAAAGAAATATTACATTCTGGAGAGATAATGCTTCACAACCCATATAAAATAGTAAAGATGTTTGAGGAAGAGGTCGCCCACTACACTGGCGCACCTTATGCCGTATCAGTTAACAGTTGTACCAACGCTCTGTTCCTAGCCTGCAAGTATGTCGGTGTTGAGGGGCAAGACGTTATCATCCCGAAGAGAACATACCTTTCACCACCTCAGTCAATCAGACAGGCCGGTGGAAACCTTGTTTTCGAGGATATCAAGTGGAAAGGCATTTATCAGCTAAAACCGTTCCCTATTTACGACGCAGCAAAGCGTCTAACGTCCGGTATGTACATTCCCGGTACGTTTATGTGCCTTAGTTTTCACATTAAAAAGCATTTGAAGATTGGAAAGGGCGGTATGATTCTTTGCGATGACCCAGAAGCAGTCAAGTGGCTCAAGGCCCGCAGATACGAAGGTCGCACTGACGGCATGAAATACCACGAGGATATGATTGACGAGGAGGGTTGGAATATGTATATGACCCCAGAGCAAGCAGCCCGTGGCCTAACGCTGATGCAGAACTATCCCAAAGATATGCCAGATCTACCAGAAGAACCACCATATCGAGACCTAACAGAGTTTGAATTATTTAAAGAGGTAAAAACAATATGAAAGCACCTGAAGATATCCCCTACGCACTTTTTGACAAATATTCAATGCAAGGAAAAGTAGCCGTTGAATATTCTTATCGTAATGATTGCAGCGCAGAGATACAAGAAGAGATAAACCAGAATTTCACAGAAGAAAATTTGATCAGTTCGATGGAACGAATTAAAAATAGAGAAGTGAACTATTATGGATATACTGACTTGTGGGTATACGAAGCGCTAGAAAAATACCCAATTGAGGGCAAAACAGTGTGCGTAGTTGGTTCTACATATCCTTGGTATGAAGCAATGGCTCTTCAGTTTGGCGCAAAGCGTTGCGTTGTGTTTGAATATTCGAAGAGAGAAGCCTTCGATGATAGAATTGTATATTTACAACCCGATGAGATAGGCGATGAGCAGTTTGATGTTTGTTTTTCTATTTCTTCCTTCGAGCACGATGGTCTGGGCCGATATGGAGACCCCTTGAATCCTGACGGAGACCTTGAGGCAATGGAGAGGGCAAAAAAGTATGTCAAAAAGGATGGCATTATGATTTTGTCAGTACCTTGTGGCAAGGATAAAGTATTTTTCAATGTCCATCGTGTATATGGATATGAGCGCCTTCCTAAGTTAATAGAGGGGTGGACCCCGTTAGATAGATTCGGGTTCGATGATCGCTTTTCCTTTACAAACGAACAAAACACGGGCGAACAATCCCCTTATCAGCCAGTCCTAGTGCTAAGGAATGATCAATGATCACGTTTTATGAACTTGGAGGACTAGGAAGACTAGGAAACCAGCTTTTTCAATACGCAGCCACCCGAGCACTTTCTTTAAAAAACGGATATGAGATTAAAATTCCAAACCCGACTACAAGGAATTGGCATGGGCAAGATTGTTTGTTGGACAAGTTCAACATCGAGGCGGGAAGTCTTCAAGAGGAAGACTTGAAGGGAATTGAATATCAATATAACGAGCCCGATTATATGTTTTATGATTCAGACTTCACCAACTTACCAGATAATGGAAACTTGAGTGGGTTTTTCCAGAGCACCTATTACTTTTTAGGGTTTGACGAGCAGATCCGAAAAGAACTGACTCCCAAAGATGAGTTCCTGACAGTGGGGGTACAAAGAATCTCTGAGATTAAAAAAAACAATCCCGGTTATGAAATTGTAAGCTTACATCTCCGGAGAGGAGACAATACCGATAACTCAAACCCTAGCCCAGAACTAAACGAGATGTATGGCAAATCCAGAGATTTAGAATTGGATAGTTTTTACGGAAAATACTTTGTAAACGCTAAAAAGAAGTTCGCAGGACAAAAAGTCAAGTTTTTAATATTCTCTGGAGGTTCTCGACAGTCTGGTAACGATAATGAGAGTGATATAGACTGGTGTAAGAGGAACTTTACTGGCGATGAGTTCTTGTTTGCGGAAGGCGGCGATAGTATGACCGATTTTTGTTCTATAATGTCTTGTGACCACAATATCCTGAGCCATATCAGCAGTTTTGGATGGTGGGCAGCATTTTTAAACCAAAATAAGGATAAAAAGGTCGTTGCACCCCTCAGATATCACCCAGATATGCCCTATCACACCTACAGAGAGGGTTTTTACCCTGAAAATTGGATCATAGTATGAAGAACTATTGGAAAAATAAGAACATTTTAATCACCGGAGCAGCCGGTTTTATCGGCTCAAACCTAGCAAAAGACCTAGTTTCAGAGGGTGCCAGCCTATTTTTGGTTGATAATCTGGAGCGAGGTAAGATGGAATACATCACAAGCATCTTTAGCAAGGTATATTTCCTCAATGGAGACCTTCGAGATGAAGATTTTTGCGAGAAAATCTGTAAAAACAAGGATATTGTTATTCATCTTGCCTCAAAAGTGGGTGGAATTGGATATTATACAAGCAAACCTTACGAGGTTATGAATGATAACATAAAAATTGACTCAAACATGTTGAATGCTGTAATCAAAAATGGTATTGACAGGTATTTTTATGCCAGTAGTGCCCACATTTACCCTATTGAACTACAGGGAGAGCCAGAATCTCCTGCAATTTTTGAAGATCAGGACTATCCTGCAAACCCAGAGCTATCTTATGGATGGGCCAAGCTCATTGCTGAGAAACAAATTCAATATGCTTGCGAAGAAAACCCAAATCTCAACGTGGCGATGGCTCGATATATCGGAATTTATGGTGAAAATCAAGAGTTTGCTCTTGAGACAGGCTCGGTTATTCCTGTTTTTTGTCATCGTGCCATCAAACATCCCGAGATTCCTTTCAGTATTTGGGGAACAGGGCAAGAAACTCGGTCATACTGCTTCATCGACGACGCCATTGAGTGTACAAAACTTATGATTCAGAAGATGGACGAGAAACAGGTGGTAGGGCCACTCAATGTCGGTCAACAGACTCGCATAAAAATTGAAGATATCGCTAAGAAAGTGATTAAAATATCTGAAAAAGATGTTAAAATAGAATTTGACGAAACAAAAGATACTTTGATATGGGGACAGATGTGCGATTGCACCAAGGCATTCACTGAGCTTGGCTGGAAAGCACAAACAACCCTGGACGAAGGGTTAAAAAGAGTTTATACAGATATACAAAGGAGACTAAAGTGAAAATTCTAATTACAGGCGGCGCAGGTTACATTGGCAGCGAACTTATTGACTACCTTATTGATGATCACGAAGTTTATGTAGTAGATAACCTTATGTATGATGAGACATCTCTACTTCGGTATGTTCACCATGACAATTTTCATTTTGAGCGGGCTGATATTCGAGACTTAAGGGTCATGAAAAAATATATGGATACATGTGACATCATTATTCCACTCGCAGCCCTAGTAGGTTTTCCTCTCTGCGAACGTCTCCCCCGAGACGCTACTGAAATTAACTATGAAGCTAACAAATGGATTGCTGATGTTAAGTCAAAAGACCAGAGAGTAATCTATCCTTGTACAAACTCTGGCTATGGAACCAGCGTCAACGGAAAAATTATTACAGAGGAGGACCCTCTTAATCCAATTACACTTTATGGAAAGACCAAGGTCGAAGCAGAAGAGGTATATCGCAATACAGATAATTGTGCCACTTTTAGACTCGCCACTGTTTATGGGCCATCCTCAAGAATGAGGACAGACCTATTGGTTAATAATTTTGTCTTAAAAGCTATCAAAGATCGTGTTATAGTTTTATATGAGTGTGAGTTCATGAGAAATTATGTACACATTCACGATGTATGTAGAGCATTCTTGATGTCTCTAAATCGATGGGACCTTTTCAACAATGATACTTTCAATCTGGGGAACGATTCAATTAATATGAATAAGTTGCAGTTAGCACAGAAGATTAAAAATCACATGCCTCTTGAGATTATCAAAGCAGAGTTCACATCTGATCCTGATAAGAGAGATTACATCGTAAGCAGTGAAAAATTATATAACACGGGGTTTGAGTGTTCTTATGACCTGGATGATGGGATAAAACAACTCGTCAAAGCTTATAAGGTTATTGATTCCCCATGGTACGCAAACTATTAAGGAAAACAAATGTCATTCTGGAAAGATAAAAAAGTTTTGGTAACTGGCGGCAACGGATTCGTTGGCACCCATGTAGTAAATCTCTTGCGAACGCATGATTGTAAGGAGGTTATTGTTCCTGGGCGTCACGATTATGATCTGACCGTCGAGCGAGAAGTGGAGGCAATGTTTGAGGCTACAAAGCCAGACGTTGTTATTCACCTTGCAGGAAAGGTAGGCGGCATCGCCGCCAATAAAGCTTCCCCTGGAACTTTCTTTTACGACAACATTATGATGGGCACCCTGGTGTTAGAATATGCCCGACGCAACAACGTCCAAAAGACCGTTGCTCTCGCAGCAGGTTGCGGTTATCCCCTCAACTTAGACGTCCCATATAGTGAAGAAGACTTTTGGGACGGACTCCCACAAGTAGAATCTATGGGGTATTCTATGGGCAAGAAGATGTTGATAATCCAGTCTTGGACATACCGCACGCAGTATGACTTCAACTCAGCTATTCTATTGCCTGCAAACCTTTATGGTCCGAATGATAACTTTCACTTGGAGAATAGCCATGTTGTCCCCGCTCTGATTCGCAAGTTCTTATCTGCCAAAGAAAACAACTTAGAGTCTGTGGAGATTTGGGGAACTGGGAATGCCACTAGAGAGTTCCTCTATGTGGAGGACACGGCCCAAGCAATTTTGGATGTTGCGGAGAAGTTTGACCAAACTGGACCTTTGAATCTGGGGACCGGCGTTGAGACTTCCATCCGAGAGTTGGTAGAAACAATTTCAGAACTTGTAGATTATAAAGGAGAGATTGTTTGGAACACAGATCGTCCCGATGGCCAGCCACGAAGATTTTATTCGATGGATCGGTTTGAAGAGAATATGGGATATGTTCCCAGCACCACTCTGCGTGAGGGGTTAAAAAAGACAATTGATTGGTATCTCAATTCTGATGACGAAAGGAGACTTTAATGAAAGTAGCCAGAGATTCGTCCGGAGAGTATTCGGATTGCGGATATCGTTATTTGGATTTTGAGAAGTTTGATGACGGAAGTCAAGAGGAAGTATTATTTTATGGATACGCCTCTGGTAGAAACAAGCAACTCATTGATGAGCACAAAGACTTTAAACGTAAAATATTCTATCAGGGAGAACAGCCTTGTGGCTTTTACTCTCAGAACACTGTCGAGCGACAACAAAGCTTTGACCTTGGAAATGATTTCGATGAGGTCTATTCTACATGCCCTTATAGTGCAAAGTGGATGAATTTGATTCATGGGTATGATAAATATCGCCCTATCATCTTTCCACATAATATGAACTGGGCAGTTGGCGATGAAGAGCATGATAGATTTATTGATGTTATGTATTGGGGAAACCTCCCTAATGCCTCCGTCGATGTTAGGCACATCATTGAAACAATTCCTAAATTCAAATATGCTTTCTTTACCCTGGGTCACGGCCTCACACCCGACCTTCATCAATATGTGAGTGGTGTCAATGTACCACGTACCGAGATGTGGGGTTATCTTCGTCGATCTAAGATTATGGTGACGTCCAACCTTCTATATATGACAGACCCAGAGGTCGCAGCAACCAAGTCACTAGATCGATGGAAGGAGAATGAGGCTTTTCATCTTATAGATCAGAAGATTATGCCTCAGATCAAAACACGACCCATCGAGGCTATCTTCAATAAAACATTGGTCTTGTTGAAAGAAGATCCTTGGAGAATCTTTGATTATTGGTTTAATGAGGGAGAGCATTTCCTTTATTATAAAAACAACGAAGACTTAGAGGACATGATTAGAGAGGTCACCACGAACTGGGACAAGTACAAACATATCCCAGAGAACGCTTATAAGAGAGCGGTCGATTTATACACCACTGAAAAACTTTACCACAATATAAAAAAGGGGCAAGATGAGTTCAAATTCAAACACTAGAAAATATCTTCCAACATTATCCGAGCTTGTAGACAGACTTTCTATCGCTCAGTTGAAAGAGGTCTTTATTACAGAGCATAAGAGCGAATATGCTGAAGAAATTTCTGATATCATTCACGATATTAACTTAATATTTGATCAAAAACAAGTTATAATGGACGGAGACACCATTAGAGCAATTATTGTATTGTCGCAAATGAATTTGCACATCTGGCATAACGAATCCAACTATCGTAAGGGAATCAAAGATGGAAACAACTTGGAGCTTACACACGGATTAAATGGTATTCGCAATACTGCCAAAAATAAAATACAAGAATTGTCCGGTGGTCGAAAAGATTATAAGATTGACTGCCTAGCAGCAGAATTTAAAGACTGGGAAATAAGTTGGAAAAAGGAGAAAAAATGAAAGCACTTATCATAACACATTCAGGGTTTCAAGATCACGAGGTTATATACCCGTATCACAGCTTGAAAGAAAACAATTTTGAAGTGGATATTGTAGCTGATAAACTAGGGAGATTTTACGGTATTTTAGGATGTCACATGGTTGGAGACATTTTAACAACAGATTTTAATGATCCTAAAAATAGAGAAAAGTACTTGGAGTACGACTTATTAGTCATCCCTGGTGGAGTAAAAGCTTTAGAGAAGCTAAGGCTAGAGACTGGCGTAGTTGAGTTCGTTCGTGAATGGAATGCATTGGATAAAACAATATTCTCTTTATGCAATGGTGCTCAATTGTTGATAACAGCAGATGCTATTAGAGGCAAGACAGTTTCTGGATACTATGCCATCGAGGCGGATATCAACAATGCTGGTGCCACATACCACAGAGGCCCTGTTGTAGTCGATAGCAACATAGTATCCTCTCCTCATTACGATTTCATGGGTGAGTGGATGCGAACCGGCTATGAGGTCTTGGCTCAAAGAGAAAAATGAGTTACAAAAACAACATTGTCAATAAGCCATGGGGATATGAATATCTTGTTTATGAAAATGAGAATGTTGGCCTCTGGTATCTACACATAGAAAAAGAGCAGAGAACATCAATGCACTGTCATCCCAAAAAGAATACTGGGTTGGTGTTGCTGAAAGGTAGTGCAAGAACTTCTTTCTTGAACAATAGTGTTAAGATGACTTCCTTGAAAAAGATCATGATTCGACGTGGCCTGTTTCATTCTACCATGGGTGTTTCAGAAGGCGGCGCTTCTATCTTTGAAATTGAAGCCCCCAAAGACAAGGCAGATTTGGTTCGTCTGGAAGATTCGTATGGGAGAAAGCTGTCTCCATATGAAGGTAAGAATAAAGAAGTCCCAAAGGGAGAAGAATGTCTTTGGATTACTGATCCTGCCGAGGGGGAAGTAAATAGTTATTCTTTCTGCGACTGCACAATGACGACTGAAAACATCACCAACAAAGAACAACTATATAATCGCAATGATGATGATATTTTTATCTTTTTAAGGGGAGGGTTGAGGACCAAAGAAAACGATCAGATAGCCCAACCAGGTGACGTTTTGGATGGCCTGACTCTCGACAAATTATCAAGAGTATTTGAGATTACCGATAAAGTAGTTTTATTATCTATAGGAGCAAACAATGGGGATTCTTGAAAAGGGAGAGCTTTATGTTTTTGATATCGACAGAACTTTTATCACAACTTACAACTCAGACGGTGAGTTGATTTGGCTTAAGAACATGGAAGGCCCATATGAGCGAGTAAGTGATAATGTTGTGGTGGGTTCTAATGGAACAAAAGCCGTACTTCACGAAGGTGTGGAGAAAGTTTTGAAACACTTACAGGGCCAGGGAAAGAGCATTGCGTTCCTTTCGGTCGGAGGTCTGCTAGATGTGGATTATTACGATCAGCCTTCAGTCAAGATAATGAAGCTGTTTGGAATTCATTCTTATTTCAATCACGAGAGGCTCCTGCTTTACAAGACAGCCAGAAAAGACATTGTCTTACAACACTTGCCTCCTTCAATCTTTTTTGATGATGACGAAAAGCACCTTGTAGCGACACTAAAGCTAGACAACGTAACTGTTGTAGACAGAAAGAGTTTCACGTCCTGGGAGCAGTTGTTATGAACAACCAGGCGTTTAGGATGAGGGTGTTCAAAACAGCATCACTTTGTCGGAATTTTGAAGACGCAGTGTTTTATCATCTTAACGAAAAGAATATAAAATTCCCAACTTATATGTCCGCAGGTCAAGAATACATACCAGCGACATTATCACAAATTTATAAGGATTTAGATCCAGCCCTGTTTGCACAGCATCGAGGCCATTCATGGTATCTGGCGTTCGGCGGGGACATGGTGAAACTTATCGATGAGTTGCTCGGTCGCCCTACTGGATGTGCTTATGGAATGGGCGGCTCCGCATCTATTCACTGTCCAGAGATTAATATGTTTGGTCATGATGGCCTCATGGGTAGTCAAGTTCCAATTTCTGTTGGGTATTGTTATTCTAGCCGGAAACCAACCATTGCAGTGATGGGCGATGCTTCTGCCGAGGAAGACTACGCTCTTGGAGCAATGGGGTGGGCTTCCACAAAAAACCTTCCTATCCTATTTGTAGTCGAGGACAACAATCTTTCTATTCTAACTGAGAAGCGAAAGAGGAGAAACTGGGAGATGCATGACGTTGCCAAAGCTTTTCAAATGAGAGGCTATGAACTTACCGACGACCCACTTGAGATTTTAAATCATTGTGGTCGTTCAATTGACTCCCCTCGCTTGCTGAACATAAATACAAATCGGCTGTATTGGCACGCAGGGGCCGGGATTGACGATCCAGATACCTTTGACCGATATAAGCACGAAATGCTCGCACTCGGTGACGAGGCAGCGGAGATTCATGAAACAACTAAAGAAATGGTAAACCAGGTATGGCTAAAACAGTTAGAGACACAATAAAAGAAATTACACGTTCTCACTTGACAGAGAAAAACGGCCTTGCATTTGGACAGTGTCTCACTGCCGTAGGTTGGGTCGGGGGCACTTTGCCACACTTATATGAAGAAGACGGCATGGTAGAGTTGTCAATGGCTGACGTCGCAGGCGGCGGAATCGTTGTTGGTTCCGCTCTTGCCGGAAGACGACCAATGTATGTTATCCGATATCAGGGTTTCAATTGGTACAACTGTCCAAGTATTGTAAATTATGCGGCCAAGTCTCAGGAGATCTGGAAGACTCCGTGCCCCCTCCTTGTACGAGGAATTGCAATGGAAGGTTCCATCGGTCCAGTGGCAGGCTCCTCTCACCATTCACTCTATTATCGAATGCCGGGGGTCAAGATTGCTAGTCCCATGACACCAAAAGAATACGAGCAAGTGTATGATTATTTTATGAAAAATGAAGATGTGGTGTATGTATCAGAGCATAGAGGTAGTTACTTGAACACAGAAGAAATGCCCGATACCCTCCATTCTGATTCTGATATTGTATTGTTTCCTATTTCCATCACACGCTTTGAAGCAGTGAAAGCAAGTAAGATCTTGTTAGAAAAAGGAATAAAAGCAAGCGTTGCTCACATCAGGTGGATTAAGCCGTTTCACATAGAGGAAGATTGGAAGAAAGCCATGGTAAGCTCTAAATACGGCGGAATGGTTCTGGATGATGATTATGTTGACGGAGTAGCAAAGAGTATTGCTCACGATATCACAATGGAAACCGGAAGACCAGTTTATACAATGGGTTTAGAGAATAAGTCAGCAGGTTTTGCCAAAGGAGTAGATAACCTACCTCCCACTGCTGAACAAATAGTACAAAGAGTTATAAAAATTAAAGGAGAGTTAGAATGAGTTTAGAGAAAAGAATAAGAGGATTTGATCATCTTGGAAGTCGATTCTCACATGAAAGATTGGACAGGGTGTTGATAGGATATAAAATTCCGGATGAACTGTTTAAAAGATTTCAAACAGCAGCAGCTACCTATATCTCTCGTTGTCTACCAGGAGAACAATATACATTGTCTGATGAAGATTTGATGCAGAGGCTGGAAAAACACTATAGTGAGATTCAAAACATCACACCTAATGGGATGATGGTTCCTAAGAGGCATCTTAATGTAGAATATAACCTGTTGGTTAAGTCCTTTGCTGATATTATTGCTTCTTGTAATATCAACGATTTGGTCTCCAGTTGGCACGTTCCTTTAAACCTTAGAGTCAAGTTGGGCCAAGCAGACGACGCCAACCTGCTTCGACACCACCCCACCGAACACATCCATTCAGATAGTTGGGCAGGAGAGTCGAGCGAGAGCGTCACCACTCATATTCCTATTTTTGGCGATGTTGAAAGAAATCATTTGACTTTCTTCTCCCCTCCTGATGATTTTCAAGAGGAGTGGCTGGGAGCACTTCCTTCATATAGAGACGGAGGTCATATTGCAGAAAGATACAATCACTTAGACGTGATACCTCAAAAGGGATATCTTTATTTTCATGACTTCTCTGGCCTGCACTCTTCTCACCGTTTTCCTAATGCGGGCGCAAGAGTTACGCTTGATACAACTTTCGTACTAAACCGACCAGAGCCAATTTTAGGTACTGAGCACCCTTGGAGAGAAAATGAGAGAGCAACCAACGAAACACTTTCATCTCTCGGAGACCAAAAGCTTTTTTATTTTCCAGATACCAATGAGGAGTTTGTAGACAGCGAAGGCGGTTTCAAACACCCAACCAACCTTCATATTCTTGATTTGGAAACAAAAAATGGCTAAAAGGTTAGATATATTATTTATTCACCCGAATGCTTCCAAAAAAATCTATCAAGATTTGAGCAAGAATCATTCAGCCATCGAGCCTCCTATTTGGGCAGCAATGCTTGCGAACCACTGTCGTGTTAATGGTTTCGGAAGTCAAATTCTCGACTGTGAAGCAGAGAGAATAAATTATATGGAAGCAGCACAGACTATCAAGGATATAAATCCCAGAGTCGCTTGTTTCGTTGTCTATGGGCAACAACCTAGTGCATCAACTCAGAACATGGCCGGGGCTGTTGCTCTAGTTGACGAGTTGAAAAAGCTTGCCCCTAACCTTGTAACTCTTTTTGTTGGAGGTCATATCTCTGCTCTCCCAAAAGAAACTCTACGTCAAGAGGAGAGTATTGATATGATATGTCAAAATGAAGGCGTGTACACTATCAGTAGCCTTCTTTCGCTTTCAGACTTGACCGATGAGACAGAACTTAGAAAGGTAAAGGGACTAGGATATAGGGTAGATGGAGAACCAGTCCTGAATGAGTCTTCCCCTGTTGTTTCAAGGGGTGACCTGGAGACAGATTTACCAGGAATGGCTTGGGATCTGTTGCCAGATATTAAAAAGTATAGAACTGCTGGGTGGCACTCCTGGTCAAACAATTCAGACAAGGAACCATTCGCAGCACTTTACACGAGCTTGGGTTGTCCCTATAAGTGTTCCTTTTGTATGATTAACATCATCAATAGAACTAATCCTGCGCCGCACATTGCAAGCTCAGACAGTAATCTGTTCCGTTGGTGGAGGCCAGAGTTTATTATCAAACAATTTGACCAGATAGCAGCAATGGGAGTCAAGAATGTTAAGATAGCAGACGAACTGTTTGTTTTGAACCCACAACACTTTTTGAAGATTTGTGAATTGCTTATTGAAAGAGATTATGGTTTCAACATCTGGGCTTATTCTCGTATCGACACTTGTAAGCCAAAATACCTTGAAACTTTGAAAAAGGCAGGCGTAAATTGGCTTGGCCTTGGAATTGAAAATCCAAATCAAACTTTGAGAAAAGAAATTCATAAAGATGGCTTTAAAGAAGTGGGAATACTTGATATAATACAGGAAGTAAGAAATGCTGGCATCAACGTTGGCGGGAATTATATTTTCGGATTACCTATGGATACGGAGGAATCTTTGCAGGAAACATTAGACTTTGCGCTAGAGAACAAGACTGAAATGGTCAATATGTACTGCGCCATGGCCTACCCTGGAAGCCCTCTCCATTTGTCTGCAAAGCAGAATAATCTGGAACTCCCATCGACATATTCAGGATACAGTCAGCATTCTTATGATACGTTGAACTTGTCTAACGACAATCTAACATCTGAACAGATTTTAAGATTTAGGGACAAGGCTTGGATGACTTACCATACGGACCCATCGTATCTTGAGCTTCTCAAAGACAAATTTGGAACAAAAGCAAGTCAGAATGTCGAGAACTCTACTAAGATTAAGTTAAAAAGAAAATTACTTGGAGATTAATGTGACAACTTTTAAAAAATTTAGAGCACAAAACATAACATACCCTCTCGCAATGGAGACTATCAGTAACGATGATATCGATGCTCTCTGTGAGTGGTTGAAATCCTACCCTAAATTAACTAAGGGTGATTTGACCTTGGAATATGAAAAGCAGTGGGCAGAGTACATTGGTACTAAATACGCAGTGTATTGTAATTCAGGTTCGTCTGCCAACCTACTGATGATTTATGCAGCACATGTTTCAGGAATGATGAAGAATAATAAGATTGCTGTTCCATCTGTAGGGTGGGTAACAACAATCGCACCAGCTATTCAGTTTGGATTAGAACCTATTATGCTGGGAGCGGACAAAGAGACCTTCGGAATGGACTTAGACCAACTAGAGGAGTTGTGCAAGACAGATCCTCCAGGTGCGGTCATTTACGTTCAGGTTTTGGGAGTACCTCACTACAAGGAAAGATTGATGGCCTTGAAAGAAGAATATGGATTTGTTCTCCTTGAGGACTCTTGCGCTGCTCTCGGAGCAGAATATTCAGATGGAACCATGGTTGGGCAGATTGGAGATATGTCAAGTTTTTCTTTCTACTTTGGCCATCAACTATCATCTATTGAAGGTGGCATGGTAAACACTGATAATAAAGAACTCTACGACTTGATGATGATGCTCCGTAGTCACGGTTGGGGAAAAGACCTTGATACTGAGACCTATGATGGACTGATTGAAAAGCACGGAGTTGACGACTTCCACAAGCCCTTTACCTTTTTCGTCCCAGGATTCAATTTCAGATCAACTGATTTGCAAGCCTTCTTAGGTTTGAAGCAAATGGAAAAGGCAAAGTGGGTAGCTCAAAGAAGGTACGAAAACCATCTTCGCTACGCCAGAAACCTAGAGGGATATGTTCAGTATCAGAACTGGAGAGGGCATAAGCCTGTTTCAATTTCTTTCGGAGCCCTTGCAAACAGCACTGAGCATCGACAGGAGATAATCAATAGACTTGTGGAAAAGAAGATTGAAACTAGAATCTTCAGCGCAGGCAACTTAGGTCGCCACCCGTTCTGGGTTGAGAGATACGGACAGTTTGATGATGAGATGAGTAATAAAATTCACGAACAAGGATTTTTTGTACCAAACTACCCTGAATTGACAAACGAGGATATCGACTTTATCTGCAAGGTTATTAAAGGTGAGTAATGAAGGTTCTTGTTCTAGGGGACAGTTGTCAAGATGTTTTTATCTATGGCGAATGTAATCGTTTAGCTCCCGCAGCCCCAGTTCCAGTATTCGTTGAGAAGTATCGGAAAAGCAATCGAGGCATGGCAGGAAATGTTTGGGAGAACCTAAAAGCATTTGAAGTGGACTGTGATTTCTTTGCTAACCAGGCAGAGATTACAAAGACTCGCTACGTGGAGACAAAGACCAATCATATGATAGTTAGGGTTGATTCTAGTGAAGATAGAATTGATCGTATTGATACACAACGTTTGCAGAGATCTGACTTAGAACAATATGACGCCGTCGTTATATCTGATTACAACAAAGGATTCCTCTTAGAGGAAGACATTAAGTTTATTGCGAAAAACCATGATTTAGTGTTTTTAGACACAAAAAAGATTATTGGTGAGTGGGCTGCGGAAGTAAACTATATAAAAATCAATGAGGTAGAGTATGAGAAAACGCAGCATTCTCTCGCAGATAAAGGCTGGATTTACGACAAGCTAATAGTTACCAAAGGATCAGAAGGGTGCTACTATAAAGACAAGAATTTCCCAGTGAAAAAAGTAGACATTAAAGACCTCACAGGGGCTGGTGACACATTTCTTTCTGGTTTAGTTTTCAAATATGTAAAGACAAGGGATATTGAAAAGTCTATTGTTTTTGCAAATAACTGTGCCACTCACGTGGTTCAACTAAAAGGAGTTAATACAATCAATGCGCTTTAAAGAATATTATCAATACTATCTTACACTTCACCAAAACAAATGGTGTAGAAGATTACATGTACTAGGACAACTAACAACACTGTTGTTTTTGTATCTTGTCATCGCCAGCAAGTCATGGCTCTTGCTTCCATTGGCCCCCTTCGTGGTCTATCCCTTCGCCTGGACGGGTCATTTATATTTTGAGAAAAACAAACCCGCAGCATGGAATAGACCCATTCTTGCTAAAGTATGTGACTGGGTGATGCTAAAAGATATTATAATTGGGCGAATAAAGTGGTAAAAAAGATATGGACAAACGGATGTTTTGACATCCTCCATCGAGGGCATATTGAGATGTTCCAATACGCCAAGTCTTTGGGAGACTATCTGGTTGTCGGAATAGACACCGATGAAAAGGTCAAGAGGGACAAGGGACCCGAAAGGCCCTACAATAGTCTCAGTGATCGAAAGTTTATATTAGAATCAATTAAATTTATTGACGAGGTAGTCGTCTTTGATTCTCCACAGGGATTAGAAAACTTAATAAAGTCTAACCAACCTGATATAATGGTAATTGGTTCAGACTGGAAAGGAAAAAAAGTTGTAGGACAACAACACGCAAAGGAGTTAGTGTTTTTTGATAGAATAGGAAGCTATTCCACAACAAACATTTTAGAAAATAAAAAATGACATACGTAATAGACATAGATGGAACGATCTGCGAGAGTGTCTCCGATCTCAATGGAGACTACCGCAATATGAAACCATTACACACTAGAATTGAAAAGATAAACGAGCTTTACGATTACGGACACAAGATTGTGTATTTTACTGCTAGAGGAATGGGAAGGCACAACAACAACCAGTCCCGAGCCATTCAAGACTTCTACAGTATCACTGAGAGCCAGTTAGAAAGTTGGGGAGCAAAGTATCATCAACTTATGCTGGGCAAGCCCGCTGGCGATGTTTATATCGACGACAAAGGAGTGAAAGACATTGACTTCTTTAAATAAAACACCAGAAATGAAGTTTGTGAAGAAGGGATGGGGCCATGAACTGTGGATTGTCAACAAGCCAGAGTATTGCGGCAAGTTGCTGTTTTTTGAGAAAGGAAAACGATGCTCTTGGCATCATCACAAAATCAAGGACGAAGTCTTCTATCTTCAGTCTGGAAAGATGCTGGTAAAGTATTCAGACCAAGACGATATTGAACAAGCAGAAGAACTAATCCTAGAAGCAGGACAAAACTTCTACATCTACATTGGCCTTAGACATCAGATGGTTGCTCTTGAGGATTGCGAGTTGTTTGAGTTTTCAACAGAGCACTATGATAGTGACTCTTATCGAATTGTAAAGGGAGATTAAATGAAACTGGTAACGATTACAGGGTGTTTGGGCCTCATTGGCTCTTACGTAACCAAACGATGCCTACAGAAGGGCTGGAGGGTATACGGAATCGATAGCTGCACTTACGCAGCCAATAAGAGCTTTCTCAAAGGATTCCAGCAATACGAGAACTTTACGTTTATCGAAGAGGACATCGCCACGCTGGATTACCTACCAGACTGCGATTACGTAATCAACATTGCAGCCGAGTCTCACGTTGGAAACAGCATTATCGATAGCACGGACTTCATCAACACCAACATCATTGGTGTGAGAAACCTGCTTGACCTTATCAGACGCAAGCCAGACAACGTAGACGACCGTCCTGTCTTCTTTCACTTTAGCACCGACGAGGTCTACGGAGACATCGACGAGGGTGATCATTTTGAGACAGACCTTCTCAAGCCAAGCAACCCGTACTCAGCATCTAAAGCCTCCGCAGACATGCTTATCCTTGCCTGGGCACGAACCTACAACCTGGATTATCTAATCCTTCGCCCAACAAACAATTACGGCATCGGCCAATACCCAGAGAAGCTTATACCCATTTCTGTTAAACACCTACGCAGAGGAAAGAAGATTAGACTTCACAACAAGGGAGAGCCTGTCAGAAACTGGCTACACTCCCACGACACCGCTGAAGCAGTCATAACAATCATTGAATCTGGCAAGAGAAACGAAATCTTCAATGTTTCTGGTGACTTCGAGCAAGAAAATTGGAAAACAGTTAAAAAGATCATCGAATTGTATTATAATGGTACTGAGGTCAATTGGGAAGACTATGTAGACCTTTCCCACGTTCGACAAGGACAGGATGTCCGCTACGCCCTCAACGACGATAAGTTGAGAGCACTTGGCTGGGAGCCTGAAATGGACTTCAACGATGAGATTGCTAGAATTGTAGAATACTACAAAAAAAACTTTAAATGGTAAAAGGAGATTAACCAAATGAGTAACGATGTAAACCTGGATAAACTACAACTATCCGACCAAGCAATGGGAGCCTTAATGATGGCCCTTCAAAAATCACTATTAGAGCAAAGTGATATCACACCAGTTCTAAAAGGATTCAAATTCGTCAGTAATGCTGGAGAGCTTGTGGTCCTCAACCCACCACTTGTCAAGTTTGGCGTCGAGGCCCTGGCCGTAGACGGAGAGAACGACGAACCAATTATGCCTACTGAGTAAGATGCCGAAGTATTCTTACAGGTGTAACGGCTGTTCACACTCTTTCGATGTGAGACACTCTATCAAGGAACTTCTTACTGATTGCCCCGAATGCGACCAGAAAGAAGCCTTGAAGAGGGTTCCTTCTACCCCTTTTCGATCAACAACAACTAAAAAGACCCAACGTGGAAAAGTTGGCGAGGTTACAAAAAAGTTTATTGAGGATGCAAGAGAAGAGCTTAAGAAAGAAAAGAAGCAGCTACAAAAAGAAGAGTATAAACCCCAATGACTTTGTTAATAATAACATGCCTTATTTCAGTTCCTTTGAACGTTCTTTTGATTTGGTATATCAGAAAACTGCTCCAAAAGCTTCTTTTCGTCTCGGACAACATGTCTGATTTGTTAAGCACGCTTTCAAGCTTTTCAAACCATTTAGAACAGTTACATGAAATGGAAATGTATTATGGAGATGAAACTTTAGCACACTTGATCCGTCACTCAAAGACGGTCGTAAAGTATGTTGAAGAGTATAAGTCAATCTATGCTCTCTTAGAAGACGAAGACACAAAGGAGTCAGATTTTGCCGAGGAAGCGTAAGAAAGGAAGACATTATTTTACAAAAGACCATGAAAATGCGATTGTTCAGTATGTTTGCACAAATGATATTAAAGAGAGAACAGAGTTATATGTCACCCTAATCCAACCAGCGTTTAGTGAATTGGTCGATAAGATTGTTTATACTTATAAATTTTCTAATCTTCCAAACATTGATTTATTGAGGGAAGAATGTAAAATTTGGCTCACAACCATTTTAGAGAAGTACGACCCCGATAAAGGCTCCAAAGCCTTTTCATATTTCAGTGTTATCACGAAGAACTGGTTCATTCACAAAGTCAAAAAGAACAACCAGAGACATAGACGAGAGATTCAGATGGCCGATCTGTCCAAGAATATGGAACAGCGCCATATGTCATCCTCTGAGAACTACGACGTCATTCGAGAACGAAAAGAGTTCTGGATTCACCTATGGAAGGAGATTCTTTCCTGGGAGGCTATGGCTCTCAAAGAGAATGAAAAGAAAGTATTAGACGCAGTTAAAATCTTATTGGAGAATTCAGAGAACATAGAAATCTTCAACAAGAAAGCAGTCTATCTTTATCTCAGAGAGATTACCGGCTTGAACACCAAGCAAGTCGTCAATTGTTTGAACAAAATGAGAATTCGTTATAGAGGCTTCAAGGACGACTGGAACCGAGGAAAAATCTAAATCATTTCTAATTACCTGTATGAAAGATATAGACAAATACCTCGCAGAAGCAATTGAGAACATTAGAAATGATAGAGATACCACACAATCCCTCTTAGAGGACGTGATGAAGTATCTCGCTAGGGATGATTCCCACCACGAGAAGGTTGGCCAAGTAGCGGCGAAATACGTAGAAACGCTCCAACGCTCCAACGAACAACTTGTAAAAGTAGCCGCACTTCTACAAAAGAAAGAGAATAAAGCCGCAGGACTAACTGCGTCAGACAAGAACGAACTCTTTGACATCATCAAGGGCGGCGTAGGGGAGTGAGCTAAGTGCCATCAGGTTTTCAAAAATCACCCCAATTAGGAAGATATATTGATCCAAATTACACTTCGATGGAAAGCCTCGTCAACGACGCTGCCCTCGCCAATATGGAAACAGACATCCTCTCTAATACAGGGCAGTTTAGAGCAAGGGTGTTGTATGCGTGGGAAGAAGAGGTTGAGGGAGACAGTGATTCATTTTGGGCAAACATCACCCGAGAGGCAACAAAAAAGATTGTAAAAGTAAAAGCAAGAATTTTAATTGATGAAAGCCCAGTCCATCACTTCACACTTCCAGAGCCAAGAGTATTGCCGCTTCCAAATACCGAAGACCCAAACAACACCAGAGGCGTTGATTGGCCCGCTATCAACCAACACCCAACATACGTAGCAAAACATATTGGCTTGCCTCTTCCAAACCCAGGCGATATCATTTATGTAGGATATTCTAACACGGGTAACGGAGGTCCCGATGGCGTCGGGACAGATCCAATCTATGTTTCCCCAGTAGAGAACCAAGGCGTTGCCAACTTGGGCGAGATGCTCGGAGGCGCAGGTGGAAGCCCTTTTGTTGCGTTTAATGGCGCAACAACTCAAGCCCTCGGCGCTCTAGGTGGGCCAGCCTTTGATCCTTCTAAAGGCACCATAGTTGAGCTAGTCAAGGCAGAACCTTATAAGGAGAATAGGGTTAGGCTCTTTAGTTTTGGAAAAATGGACCCTAAAAGCCCACTGCTTGTTAGTGTTGCCTCGACAAAAAAAAGCAGCGATGTCCGGAGCAAACTTCACGTATTAGCCGCAGCCCGATTCAATGCGATGAATGAAGCTTTCAAGAGAGAGATGAAAAAGAAACAGGGATTCAGGCTTTTATCAGGTACTAGAGGGCAGTGGCCATTTACAGGTGCAACTTTCCAAGATTACTACAAGGCAATCATCAAGGCGTATAGAAGCAAATACCCAGGAAAGCCAGATAGTTATGTTTTTAGAAAAGGGAGTGCCCTCAAGGCATATAACTCTCCTCATCAAACTGGATTAGCTATGGACTTGTATTATGTAGAGGGCAAAAGGACCATGACAGCAACAAGCTCAACGATTGCCCAGCAGAAAGAAATGAAGGCTTTCAAGTGGCTTAAGGCCAACGCCCATCGTTTTGGAATGTCCCCACTGAAAAGCCCCAACGAGCCATGGCACTGGGAAGTTCTAATTCCACGAGCTAGTTGGATAAGCGGCGAAGAATTTACGACAGATTATTATGTCAGAGTGATAGAGAAAAGCATCACTCCTTATCCTGAAAACGTCATCGATAACAAAAGACGCAAATACAAAGTTCAGGGAAAGAAGTTGGCAACTAACAATAAAGTCTTCGCATACGTAGGGTTCGCATAATGGGTGGCAGTAATCAAAATAAAAATATAAAACAAGACGATACAACAACACGAGTCCTGAACAACTCAGACCAAGCTGCCGTAGCTGTTCAGGGAGTTTTCAACTCTCCAATTGTTGAGGCAAACCCGAAATACATTGAAGCACCCGGTGATGTTGTACACGCAAATAAGCATAACGCCTGGATTGTTTTAGGAAGAGACAGAAATGCAACATTGGCGAGCGGAAAGGGTGGAAGAGGCGATTCTCAAGCAGGCGCAATTGATCTCGTGGTTGGTCGAATGGCTTCCAATCCAGATAGCGAGAAATATGTAGATCCTAATTTCCAGGTGGATTCTGCCCGAGTATACATAAGTCAGAAAGCTGACATTGATAAGTATTTCAATCTGGCTGACGGAACAGTAGGAAATTCAGAAGATAAATCAGCCATCGGAATAAAAGCCGATGCAGTAAGAATTATAGGGAGGGAAGGTGTCAAGATTGTTACAACCACCGATAAATTCAACTCTCAGAAGGGAGAATTGGTCAGTTATGCGCCAATCAACTTGATAGCCGGAAATAATGACAGTGGCCTACAGCCCCTCGTAAAAGGTGAAAATCTTATAAAAGCCCTCTCAGAAATATACAGCAGGATAGACGAGTTGTCCACCGCAGTCAGCGAAATACAAGAAGCGCAACAAAAATACAACACAGCCTTGGTAAATCATAGCCACAGAGTTGTCACTGGTTGGTCTGCCGGAATGGCATTCCCAAGCGAACAGCTTCCAATTGATTTCACACAATACATATCAAAAGCCGCTGTGGCGGCAATTGATTTGAGTTTGATCAGTACTAATGTTGGAATAAATAAAGCAAACGCAATAGAAGTTAGAAATCCAGATACATATATAAACAGTTTGTACAATAGCACAAACTAGGAATACACAATGGCAACAGATTGGACAAAAAAAGAACTCAACAGACCTTTTAGAGAGGGCGACGGTAGCTATGCCGTTGTAGTTCCCTCAAACAATGTAAAAAATGCCCTAGATAAAGGCGCAGCCATAGTTGGATTTTACTATGGCCGCAGAGTGTCCGATAATGTCACAGAGTTAACTAACAAGCAAACCCAAGAGCTTTTAAATGACAAAACGGGTTTTGAACTGGAGGTTGATGGTGACATCGGCCCAAAGACCAAAGAAGCCATTAAAGTATTTCAGAAGAACAATGGCCTAACAGTCGATGGGGTCGCAGGACGAATGACCAATGCAGCCCTCCAAGGTATATTCATAACCGGCCCTCACATTTCTAAGCGCCCTGGTAATAACACACGCACTTATTTTGTCAGAGTAGTCTCATCTGATTTTGAAAAGCTTCCTTCCGTAGACACGCCAATTCAGCGCAACCTTACTAACGGAACTTTTGAGGGAAAACTCGGAGTAGCCACTCAGGGTGCTTTTGAACCTGAAAATATTGTTACATGGAAAAATGCCTCGCAGGTTATTCAAGACTTGAAAAAGGCAGCATATAATCTTGAATTACTACAAGAAAAGATTGAAGAATCAGACTATGATTATGTTGGTGGAGAAGGATATGGAATACTGAATTTAAAGAAAATAGGGGATAGGCTATTAGATCTTGGAGATTTGTTAGAAGAGTTTTTTAAGAATAATAAAACTGGAAATGACCCAATAACGATGCAGTTCTGGGTGGGCAGTTGGTTTACTGGATTCTTGCGAATGTACAGCGGCCCTGCGAAGAAGGACTTACCTGAAGGTCAATTCCCAAAGTGGCTTTGGATTGGGTTCGATTCAAATTTGGGAACAAACGAGAATATAGAAGGACTGGGGTTTATAAACACGCCGCTGTTCAAAGACCCAAGAATCACAACACTCCTGATAAATATTCAAAAATTCAATGCCGAACCCGGTATGACTCCACCTCCAGGCGACCCAACTTGTTACCGAGGAACAGTAGATATAGAAGCGGCAGCAGATGAAGCAAAATCTAGCTTAACGCTGCAAGATTTGATTGATAAATATATCTTTTCCACACCAAGCTTAGACCCAACTCGGGCTATAGAAGAAGCCTTGCAAACCGCAGAAGGATCCGAAAAACTGGCAAAGAAGCTGGCAAACAAACCCCCATTCCCAAAAACTGCGGAGGAGATAGCCCAAGAAAAGACTTTTTTTGGAAACCCAACTCTTAAAGAAGTTCTGAGAAACAAAAATAAAAAATCTTCAAGTTACGCTGGCGACGCAGTATTCCAAGCATTACCTAAAGACCCAAGTAGAATCAGAAGCGTAGACGACGCTTACGCTTACGTTCTCAATCGAATAGGACTACCCCAATTAGCAGCAGAGGTTCTAAGGTGCTTGAGGTTAGACATATCAGTAGAAGACGTCCTCGACGCAACTTGCAACTCTATGCTTCAAGCAATCGGTCAAAACCCGAGCCAAATAGAAAAAGCTTTTCAGATAATGGAAAGAGAAATTGATCTTTTCGGGATTGAAGGGTTAGAAATAAAGGGACAAGTCTTAATCGAAGAATTAAAACAGACAATGTTTGAACTCTCTTCCCAGGGCGTAAAAGATCCATTTTACCAAACCCTTATAGAAAGAGAGATATTTAGCTCTCCAAGTGGAAAGAGATTCTTGTGTGAGGTTATTGTTGGGTCTCTATATCAAGTCGGAAAGGCAATAAAAAACTTTGGAGAAGTAGAACTATCTTCTCCATATGATCCACCAGAGACCCCACAGACTCCAGTAATTGAAAATTGCCCTTTATCTTTTGAACTACCAGATACAATCGCTCCATTACTTTCAAAGGGCAAGAAATCTTTAGCGCAAAAATTTGAAGAACAGCTTCTGCAAATCCTTGATGCTGTGATTGTATACCCGCTACGTGAAGGGTTGGCGGCTCTGACCGACGCATGTCAACCACAAGACGTCGGAGTCGAGCTACCACCAGACATTGTAAATGACAATCTTACGAACTTTGTAGGCCCTGATGCCAACGCAGAGGACCTTTTGATGGCCACAGCGGCCTTGTTAAGCCCTTACGAGCTTTGTTCTCTACTAGAGGGTGAGCCATCAGGGGAAGTTCTCTTTGAAGTTCAAGCACTTATAAAAAGAGACTTCCAAGCCCTGGCCGAAAAGCTAGACAATTTTGCCAAGATAGAAGCTTTTTTTGAAACAGTTGGTAGGATAATCAATATTGACTTCTGTGATGAATTGGCAGTACAAGGGCCAACACCAGTGCCAGGAGGCGTGTGTTTCGAAGGACCTGCCCCACGAGAGTTGGCCTTAGCAGATGCCCTCGCCAACAAAGGTCTGAATGAGGCAGAGATTGCTCAACAATTAGAGTTGAACCGACAGATCAAAAAAGATATTATTGGTGATTTAGCAAGGAGCATTCTCGACCCAGAAGTAAAGTTTAATTTTGATATCAATTCGCAATTAGGACAAGACTCCTCACTGTTGGACAAAATTTCTAACGGGGTCGGTGGTGTGTTCAATGGAGTAGAGACATCATTCACAGTAGACTCTTCTACCTTCGTTCCCTCGGTAGCAAATGTTTTTGATAAGTATAATCCCATAGAACCAGGCGAACCTGTATCTGGGGAGATAATGTTGAAGGATCTTTTAGTAAGCGGAGAGAATTTTACACATTTAGACCCAGCAACGAAGCATAGATTTATTATTCCGCAACAAGGGTTGCAATTTACAGAGGCCGTCCAAGACGCCGCCCCAGCATCTCAGGAGTTGGGTGGAATTTCAAACACTTTTGTATTGAAAAGAGGCGATAATGGAGAATATTTATTTGCCATTTATAATAATGAATCTGGCACCACAGAGTTCTTTACAAGCTTCTCTGATGACAGCTTTGAAATACCAAACAAATATAAAATACCAGCTAACCTACAATTCAACGACATTCCAGAGGACATCCAAGTATTAGGAAAACTCTTCAGTGATAGAATCCAAGGAGATTTGAAGGTATCAGAAATAATAGACACAAGTATAGGGTTACAAGGACAACAAATAAATTCACTAATCAACAGCCCTACAATTTCATACCTACTGTTCGATGAGAACTCGCCTTCCATCGCAGAGATGATATACGATGAAACAATGCTGGACTTAATTAAGGAACCACTCGGAGAGACATCCGAATCAGAACTTTTAGAAATCACAACATTTGAAGATGTAGACGCCGTCCAAAGTCCAAGTATTTACGATCTAACGGAAATCAAGAGAGAATCAGCAAAAGTATTTGTTGAGAATCTCGGTAAAGAAGATTTGAGAGACGAGGGTGAGTTCAAGGCGTTTGACTCCACTATGTTTGAATCTACCACACAAGCGATGGTAAAGTTATATATCGCAGAGAATATGATGAAAGCAATGTTCGCATTGTCTAAATTTAGAGTAGACGAGAGCTTCTCAGACATCTTGATGAGCAGATACATACTCAATGATATAAATAAAGAAAGCCCCGAACTTAGTGGGGCAATTGCTAAACTTGCGGAAGAGCAAGAAGTGACAGTGGAGGAAAAGCTCCTTGAAATGCTCAACCTCGCAGTAGAAGACGAGACAACGCAGGAAGGCATGGATGCTATCATACGCTCTGCCCTCCCCGCAGCAGACCCAAAAACTTTTATTGAACTCTTGCCCACCTATGACGTCGCCACGCTCAAAAACGCCGCATCTGCAATTACAGATTCCCTTCAATACACTCGTGAGATTCCAATTGAGGATGACAGATTTGTCATGGAGACTTATGTAAAATTAGATTTAAAATCACCGGACAAATTTCAACAGCAAAACATGCCCTCCACAGCAGGAAACGCACAAAAACAAGCATATAGTTTGTTTTCGGACGTTTTATATGCCCCTTGGGACTGGGCAGAAGTAGATGACCCCATCACGACTGCTGGTGGATTTGGGTACAAGGGAAAATTACCAGATAAAGAAGTGTTTTCATTTCACGCCCTTAAAAAGTTTTTAGAAACAGCCGCCGCCCAGGCAGATGTAAGCCTCACGGAAGAGTTGGAAGCCACGTGGGTTGAGGAAACACTTCCCGGTTGGGTAGGAGAGCTTGAATTTAAGATTGTCGGCTGGAAAGGCGGTGCTAACTCCTCCTCGGGTAAGTTAAACCTAAAAAACTCAAACATTCAGAAGAACTGGTACCAAAGTATTGGTTCCTCCCAATGGCTCGTCAACCCAGATCGACCGGACTCATACAACGCCATCATTGACACACTTCCAGATGATGAAACAGAGTTTGATTACACCGGATACGATAATAGTCACACGCTGGACATAACTTACAGTATGTTGGGGATCCCAGGCTTGACTTCTTTTGACTCCGTAGCAGAGTTGAACAGTCAAAGCACTGATGTTCAGTATGTGATAGAAGAAAAGGAAATAACAGTCCCAAAATATTTCAAGAAGCTCTTCCCCGGCGATGATACTAGCGAGAACTTCCCTAGCTGGGATGCCTATGGTTACGAAACCTTCAACGTTGCAGTTGTAAAGAGACTAACACGGGTATCATCCCAGTCTGCCGTCGCACAAGCGGTGGAGACCGATTGGTCTCAGATATCAGCAATATCAGATGAAAAAAAGAGATCGCTGATAGTGTTGGATATCCTGAAACATCAACCATATACAGACATTTTTGACAATATCAAGTTTGGTTTAAGGCTTTCATATGTCGCAAAGGGAGAAGACCCACAGAGTCAATTTTGGAATATTATAACCAACCCGCAGACAACAGACACGCAAAAGAAAGAAGATATAAAAAAGAACCAAAAGCTTCTCAAAGCTTATGGAATGGAAGTCGATGGGAGTTTTGAATATGTAGTTCCTCTTTTGGAGGTTGAGAGCCAAGTGGCCCCATCCACGAGTTTAATCAACGTTTTAGACCAATATCCAAAATCAACTTATGATTCAACGGCCCCTCTTGCAAAAATATCATTCGACAATCTTATAGGGCTAATTCAAGAGGCAGAAGATTATCAGATGATCTTTGAGTACCTCTTTCCATATAAAAGAATCTTAGCCATAAACACTATATATAATACCTACGGATTTGAAAAGATGTTCCCAGACCCATGCACTTATGAGGCAATATTCACCCCAACCAAGCTTCTCCTAAGTCAGCTTCTAAAGCAGAGTCAAGGAGAGGAGGTAGAGCCAGCAAGCTTTACTGAAACTTTCAGTGACACGCTTGGAACCTCTGCCGCAGACTGTCCACAAAACTTAAAATCATTATCAGATTTTCTCAGACGAAAATCTGAAAACTAATCAGGAGACTAATTTATGTCTGGAATTTCACCAAAACTACCACTTGAAACCAACGAAGTCGATGGACACTACGGACTAAACAAGACTATAAAAGAAACAACCAAGCAGAACTTAAAAAACCTAATTCTAACCTCACCAGGTGAAAGAGTTATGGATACATTCTTTGGAGTAGGCTTGAGGGAAATGTTATTTGAGTTGAATAATAATCCGTCAAGAGAAGAGATAGCAGAAAGAATTATAGAACAGGTAGACTTTTATCTTCCTCACATTGAAATAGTCGATATTCTTTTCAACGATCCTAACCTCGGTTCTACATTAGGACCTAATTCATTAAGTCTCAGACTGGAGTATAGAATAATACCCCTTAATGATTCGGATTTATTAGATATAACTGTGAAATAGCACTATTTATTTGAAAAAGGAAAAGAATAGAAATGGCTGATAAGAAGTTTGTGCCTATCAAATATACGAGTAGAGATTTTTCCTCCATCAAGCAAGACCTCGTCGAATACGCAAAAAGGTATTATCCAGATACTTTTAAGGACTTCAATGACGCTTCATTCGGGTCTTTAATGCTCGATACAGTTGCTTATGCTGGAGACATCCTATCTTTCTATCTCGACTACCAAGCTAACGAATCCTTTATTGACACGGCTATTGAGTATGATAATGTTCTAAGGCACGCTCGACAAATGGGATATAAGTACCCCAACAACCCAGTGTCTTCTGGCATCGTGGAATTATATATCACAGTTCCAGCAAACTCAAACGGTATCGGACCAGACACTGATTACCTCCCTGTGGTCAAAGCAGGAACTGAGTTTTCATCAACTGGAAACTCCATCTTCACTCTCAATGAGGATGTAGATTTTTCAAATTCTGGTAATGAAGTTGTTGTCTCTCAAGTAGACTCAGACACTGGTGTGCCAACATATTACGCCGTCCGATCTCAAGGGCAGGTCATTTCTGGAAGGCTATCACAACAAACGGTTGGTCTCGGAGCCTTTGAAAAGTTTAGAAAAATAGAAATCAATAATGAAGACGTATCCGAAATCGTCGCCGTATTCGATTCAGAAGGTCATCCGTATTTTGAAGTTGACCATTTATCACAGAATATTATCTATGAGTCTGTCATCAATAGAAGGACGGACAAGAACATGGCTCCTAATCTCCTAAAACCATTTGTGGTGTCGAGAAGATTCACTGTGGAACAAGAAAGAGGAAAGACCACGTTGCAATTCGGCTACGGCTCTGATTCAGAAATCAATAATGAATCTATTGCAGACCCATCAAAGGTTGTCATGAACATTCACGGAAGAGACCATGTTACTGACTCTTCCTTTGACCCGACAAAGCTAACAGCTACTGATAAGTTCGGCATTGCACCAGCAAACACGGTCATGACCATCTATTTCCGAACCAATACCGGGAACACTGTCAACGCATCTGTTGGCTCTATTGCCTCTGTTACTTCTCCATCTTTTGAGTTCGAGAACCGATCTTCCTTAGATGGCACGAAGATATCAACTGTTACAAACAGCCTAGAGGTCAACAACCCAGAGAGAATCGTTGGAGATGTATCAGCACCATCTATTAAAGAAATCAGAGAGCGAAGCAAATCATTTTTTGCCTCTCAGAATCGTGCTGTAACAAGACAAGACTACACTTCTCTCGTTTACGCAATGCCACAGAAGTTCGGCGCAGTTAAGAGATGTTCTATCGAGCAGGATAAAGATTCATTCAAAAGAAACTTGAATTTGTATGTTCTATCTGAATCTACTAGCGGAAAGCTAACAGAAACCACTGACTCTATTAAAGAAAACTTAAAAATTTGGATAAATAGATATAAAATGATAAATGATACGGTCGATATTTTAGACGCCCATATCGTTAATATTGGGATTGAATTTTCTGTTTTGGCCGAGGATGAATCAAATAAGTTTAGTGTTTTACAGGCTTGCGCCGACAGGCTGACTCGTGACTTTGCGACCAACGCAATGAACATCGGTGAATCCTTTGCCGTAACAGATGTCTATAAATCATTAAATAATGTCCCAGGCGTTCTGGATACAATAGATGTAAAGATGGTGAGAAAATCAGGAACTTCTTATTCTGATGTCCCGTTTAACATCAACAGTTATATGTCCAGTGATGGAAGGACGCTTCTCATACCAAACACACATATCTTTGAGATAAAGCTTCCAACAAGTGACATTCAGGGAGTGGTGAAGTAAATTGAGTATTAAACGTTACATAGCAGATCTGGATAACACCATTACTAACGCTTATAGAGCAAACCTAAGAACTCGTGGAACTGGCTCCAACATGGGAGCATCAGACATCGTAGAGGTTTTCTCTATTTACGGCCAAGAGGCAAGCTCCTCCGTTGAGTTAACAAGATGCCTCCTTCAGTTCCCAATCGATACTATTTCAACAGATAGGACGAACGGAGATGTTCCAGCCAGCGGCAAGGTAGACTTCTATTTGAGGATGTACAACGCCGCCCACGCATTCACGCTTCCCAAAGACTATAAGATCTCAATCCAACCCGTCTCCCGCTACTGGCAGGAAGGCATCGGTTTAGATATGGAGAATTACACCGACCTCACCTATGACGGTTCAGGCTCAAACTGGGTCAACGCATCCAGCGGAGCTAGTGGTGTCGTCACTTGGTCATCAGAGGGAGGCGACGTACTCGCTAACACTCTCTATACGGCAAGCTTTACTACAGGAGTCGAGGATATTGAGATAGATATTACTTCACTTGTAGAAGACTGGATTGCAGGCACAAAGGATAACTACGGCATCCGTGTTGCTCTTAGTGCAAGCTATGAGGCTTCCTCAAGCGACAATCCTAACGGAGCCCGCCGTTCTTATTACACCAAGAAGTTCTTCGGAAGGAATTCAGAGTTCTTCTTCAAGAGACCATCAATCGAGGCACGTTGGGACTCCTCACGTCAAGACGACCGAGGCAAGTTCCATTTCAGTAGTTCTTTAGCTACCGCAGCAGATAACATGCACACCTTGACACTTTACAACTATGTCCACGGACAACTTAAGGACATTCCTGATATTGAGACAGGTCCAATTTATGTAAGCGTCTTCTCAGGAAGTTACGACAACACTGTGCCGACAGCTTCTTCATTGATTCTGGTTGAAGATGGAACCTATGTGAGAAGTACCAGCAACACGGTTGTCACAGGTGGTTGGTCCGCAACAGGCATCTACACTGCGTCTTTCGCAGTTACAGCCGCAGCAACACCCGTTGAGCGTATGTTTGACGTGTGGTTTGGAACTGGAAGCACAACTGCCAAGATATTGAATGTTCAGTATCATACAGCATCTTTCGTTCCAACGAAGCTTAATTCATCCAACGAAAACCCAACATCACAGTATGTAACCAAGATTGTAAACTTGAAGCCATCTTATACCAGAGATGAGGTTCCGAAGATGCGCTTATTCATTCGTGAGAAAGACTGGAACCCAAACATTTATATCAAAGCTACATCCGACATTCCAAATTATACCATTGATAGTGGCTCCTTCCGTGTCTTCCGAGTAGCCGACGACCTACCAGTTGTGGCTTACGGAACGGGAAGTGCCAACACTGGCTACACTAGAATGTCCTACGATGTCTCTGGAAGTTATTTCAACCTAGACATGTCGCTCCTTGAGGCAGGATTCGCTTATGGAATCAAATTCGCCTACTATATCAACGGAACTTACGTTGAGCAACCGGAAACATTTAAATTTAGGGTGGATTAATCATGAGCATCAAGGATTTATTTGACAAAAATAAACCAAAGAAGCTACTCACTTCTGCGACTATGGAAAACTTGGGTGACCAGGTTGAGTCTGATGCTCTTATTGACGCTAAAGTAATCGAACAAGACCGTGTTGTCCCTCAAGTAGACTACGCAGACCCCGCTAATTTTACAAAATTCGGCTCCGCAGAAGAGTATTATGTAAAATCTATCGAGAGAGTCTATAAAACCTACCCCTACGACGGCTCAGAAGCCGAAAAAGTGGCGTGGCATAACAGTTCTTCCTATCTGGATGAGTATATTTTTGACAATCTGTATCCAAGAACTAACGGAATCGCTGTTTTTGCTCCATCAGGCTGGGGTTCCGTAAGTGCCCACGACAGTGGTTATGCCCTACCCTCAACTCAAGAATATATCTTTACAAGAGGTGGTCCAAATCAATCGCCAGACACCGGAGAGATCAAAAAACAGTTTGTAGACTTCGAAAGTCGTCATACATCTGGCTCAATAGCCTCAAATGTCTATGATTTGGCTCAAAATCGTGAATCTAACCTAAAAATAGGCGGAATTGACGGAAATACGGTCGAATTTTGGCTAAAAAAGGACGCTTTTACGTATGATGGGGTGGCCTCTACAGCACGATATGAGACAATTTTTGATGTTTATACGACCTCAAGCATCTCTTCGAGTGTCAATTATGGACGTTTGTCAGTAGAATTAGACGGAAATGCAGGTGCTTCACCCTTTATAGTCACATATATGTCGGGAACAAACGGCTTAGAGCGTGAAGTGGTGGGCTCTGGCCTCACAAAGGCAACCGTTGCAGACGGAAATTGGCATCACTATGCCGTAACCTTCAAGAATACCGGCTCTCTCGGAGCAGTTGAGACCAAAAGCCTGGGACATCAAGGCGATATGAAAGGCATAGAGGTTCAGTTGTACGTCGATGGTGCTTATAATTCAAAGATATTGACTGGTTCAACTGTGAGTTACGTCAGCGGCGCATTGATTTCTACCGTTGCATCCCTAGCGCACAGACCTTCTGCATCAACAGCGACAGAATTTCAGAGAGTAGACCGGGGTTATGGTAAACTTTCAGGTTCTCTCGACGATCTTCGGTTCTGGAAAGACAAAAGAGATGGTCAAGAGGTTGGAAGGTTCTGGAGAACGAACGTGTTCGGAGGAACTAACACCGATACAGCAAATACGCAGTTAGGAGTTTATTATAAATTCAACGAGGGTATAACGGGAACGTCTAGCATCGACTCAAATGTCCTAGACTATTCAGGAAGAGTCTCTAACGGTGCTTGGACCGGGTATTCTAGCGATTCGAGACAGACAGTCTCCGCAATCGTACAGTCCAGCGCCAGCGCAACCGAATTTAAAGACCCAATTTTATATTCTGCCCACACAGAAGTTTCTTCATTGAAGGAATCAAAACAACTAGAGGGTAGAAACTACGACGACCTGAACCCAAGCTCTCTTTACAATTCTATGCCAGAGTGGATTAACTCTCAAGACGAAAGAGGAAATTTATTATCCTTAACTCAGATTATGGCGAGTTATCTTGACGAAGTATCTTTACAGATTAAAACACTTCCTTCTTTGAAGAATGTAAATTATCTAAGCTCTAGTGCGACATCTAGTCAGAAACCTTACCCATTCATGAACCGAGTCTTGGAGAACGTAGGCTTCAACACACCAGAAATCTTTGTAGACTCTGATGTTGTTGAACAGTTCCTTGACTTGGACGACCATAGGATTTACGAAAAGAATCTCACAGATATTAAAAATCTAATTTATCAAAACATCTACAACAACTTAAATTACATTTATAAGTCCAAGGGAACAGAGAAAGCATTTAGAAACCTTATTAGGTGTTTCGGTGTTGATGACGAGCTTATTGCTCTCAATCTTTACGCAGCAGACACAAAATTTGAACTAAGAGATAACTTAAAAGAAACGTCACTAAAGAAGAATTACGTAAACTTCAATCACGCATCCAACATCGGAGCAGTTGTATACCAGTATTCTTCAAGTGCAAACCCGAACTCTGTTTCATACTTGTCAGGTTCAGATTCTGACTTCTATGAAAATGGATTAGCAATGACGTTTGAGAGTGAAGTGATTGCCCCCAAGGCTTTGAATCTTCAAGGAACTTCCTTTTATCACTACCCTCATTATAGTGCCTCGTTCTTCGGCGTCCACACGGCAGATGTTAGCAATGTGTATGCACAGACAGCAGTTCAGAACGGGACGCAAACAACTTGGGCCGCATCCGACGTAGCAAACTTCCAGGTATACTTGGTAAGAGAAACTCTCGCAACCAAGGACGCATACTTTATGTTAACAAGTTCGGCAGGCGCACCAGCCTTCCCTCTATTGACAAGTAGCGTGTTCAAAGGAGTCTACGACAATGAGAAGTGGAACGTTTCCGTCAGAATCAAACCAAAGACTTTTCCTTGGGCAGACAAGATTGACGGAAGTACAGACTCTACATCAGACCAATATGATATTGAATTCTATGGCGTTAACATGGCCTCTGATATCAAACAAAACAGTTTCAGACTTACCGGGTCAATAACAAAGACTAACGGAGACAACTTCTTAAAGAAGCCAAAAAGAGTTTATGTTGGAGCCCACAGAACTAACTTTACAGGGAGTATCCTGACAAACTCAGATTTGAGAATTTCATCAACTAGGGTTTGGTATGACCATTTATCCGACGATGTCCTCGACGCACACGCCAGAGATGCAGCAAACTTCGGAGCAGAAAGACCTTACGAAAGTGCGTTCCTTTTCCAGACCGATCAAACAAACCTACGAGTACCACAAATAGATACTTTAGTGCTGAACTGGAACTTCTTGAACGTAACATCTTCAAATACCAGCGGACAGTTTGCTGTAGATGACTTCTCATCCGGTTCGGCAGACGACCGAGGCCGATACGAGTGGTTCGGAAACCTTTCAGAGAATCAACACATGGGTAAAGGTTTTGGTTTCCTGGCCAGCACCACAGCATCTTTCGATGTCAATTACGTAAACTCTATGCAAAAGCAGCTTCCGGAAACTATTAATAGTTCGGATATGGTAAACATAATGGACAATGATGACATTGCCTTTACCAGAGAGTCAAGACCAACCCGTTACTTCTTCTCCTTTGAGAAGAGCATGTATCGAACCATCTCCCAGGAAATGATGAAGTTCTTCGCAACCGTCGCAGAGTTCAACAACTTGATTGGTGAGCCTGTGAACAGATATCGTATGCGATACAAGAACATGGAAAAACTACGCCAGTTATTCTATGAGAGAGTCGCCAACACTCCCGAGCTTGATAAATATATTGATTATTATAAGTGGATTGATTCAGCACTCAGCGAGATGATTGTTCAACTGTTCCCAGCATCAGCGGATATATCTGATGGAATCAGAACGATTGTTGAAAGCCACGTCTTAGAAAGAAATAAATACTGGTCAAAATACCCGACTCTTGATAGAAACGAAGGAAACCGAGGTAAACCAATCCAAGGTAGTATGAAACCAATAGGCTTCAAGAGTACTAGCGATATGATGGACCATTATGGAATGTCTTCCCCAGGCGGCAGTCCAGGCGGCACAGGAGATTACCTCTCAGTTTCACCACCGAGTGGAGATAGAACAGGAGGTACCAACGCCAATACAGATGGTACAGGTCAGAAATGGAATCCAGAAGTATCTTCAGACGTTCGATCTTTGAGGAAAGTGATTAACAAAAATGAAACAGCAGGATTTTTCTCAAGGAATACAAAATATTTCAAGCAGAAAGACCTTGCTGATTCTAAAGAGACTTGGGTCAAGAAAGAAAGGGCATTGAAAGGTGGTTCCGACGATGGGCTTAATAGCCAGACCTTGTTCTCAACAGCGCCATCGAAAGACAACGATAACAAAATCACCCTCGTTGGAAATACAATCGACCTAACGATTGAAGAAAAACCAGGCTTTCGTGATGACTTGGTCAAAAAGACAAGGGTTACCCCCGATGTCACCAAGGGTAGAGAAGGTAGTTATGGGAACACCAAGAACAATCTTAAGGGAATCGCCAGCATTTATAGTAGTAGTGTGGGCCTCCAATTCACCAATATTCATCAGGACTTAGGACCAGCACTATCCGCTGACCAACCAATTCAGAGTCCGTTCACATCCAAGTATGTTGGAGGATTTATCCACAGAGACCAGCCAATCAGCAGCGGCTCGGTCAATATTACCTCAAGACCAGAGCTTTTCCGTATAACCGGAGATGCCTCCGACCTTACATCAACCGACGTCAAGATTCTTTCACCAGACTTGAACCTTTCCGAGACTCAGGATTTTAACCTCCCAAGAGCAATGTACAGCAAGGGAACCAAGAGTCCAATCAACATTGAGAACCTTCAGCAGGCAACAGGTTCAGCAACACAAAAGACAACGGTGATTGGAAACTACGATAAGAAATATGATTATTTCCAAACTTCAGGACGAAGCATCAATAATAAATACTTCATCTCAGTTGAGGGACAAATCGCAACATCTTCAGCGGAAGTCTTCGCACTCTCTGGTGTTATTGACTTTGCCCTCCCAACACGACCTAGAACAGAAACTATCTTCGCAGAGCATTTCTCTGCCCCCGGTGGACCAGAAACACTTTCAAGAGGGTTCCTTGACACCGAGTCAGAACAATTCTCCGTATACAATGCTCTTCCATTCAGGAATCTCGTGGTTCGCCAACCATTACAAACACTTCTAACCAGACACTGTGGCCAATTCGGTTACGACAGTGCAATTGGTTCACCAAGTGCTTCATACCAGAAGGTAAACAGAAACACCAAGAGAAGAATTCAATGGTCAGGAAGTAGCGACTACGACACCTCCAATCAAACGACGGCAGTCCTAACTGCTTCAGTTTATGATAACTGGTGGGTGCAACACGCAATCCCACAGAGTGAATATCAATATGGCTGGATCACTTCGTCTGCTTTTGTTAACATCGCAAGGCTGGATGGGTACACATCTTATGCCCCAACTTATGACGGCCTAGTTTCTGGCTCCACAGCTTTCGTCGAGGCCATTGAATTTATAAGTGCAAGCACCGACGCAACAGATGGCATAAACGTGGACTTTGTAGGATTGAATACATTAATCTACGATCCAATCACCGCATCAACTAACACCCTCAGTTCTTCTACTGACGAGTACAGAAACACAGACTTCGCCACACTCCCTGCTGTGGATGAGTTCAACGCCCTGATGCTTCACCGTAACGGTCCATTCGGTTACGCAAGTTGGCAACAGACCCGAGGCCAAGAAAACGCCCTCGTGAGATTCCAGAGACAAAACAATCAATTCGACATTCTCCGAACAGAAACGGTCTTGCCGAGAACTCTGGACAAGAGGTGGACTTACAGAAATCCTTACGACAAAAGCGCAACAGTAAAGCAGAAGAGACCTCTTAACAGGTTCTTCAAGAGCTTCACAATTCCCCCGCTCACATCAAAGTTCAAGCCAATGGATTCAGATGTTCAAGACCACGACGGAAATGTCGTTTCCTTGAAGCACGCCTACGGCAACAACCTTGACTTTATGCCCGTTGAGGAAATCAACCTCGCTCTGGGAATCAACACCGAGGACTCAAAAGGAAATCAAGTTTATGACTTCCTCAAGACAGAAATCGTTCAAGATAAGTCAATTGAATTCCGAGCGTTCAGATACAACGAGACCATTTACCCGAGAGAAGAGAACACTTTCTTGGCGAAGGTCAGAGGAAGAATAAATTACTCTAACGAGACGACCTATACCAACTTAAACAAAGCTCCTTTGGGACGCCAAGCTGGAAACACCAGGACCTTCTGGAGAGACAGTCGTTCGGATCGAGTTTCATATGTGGTTACCAACTCGTTTGGATATAACATGTATTTTGATGGTATAGCCGATGGTGTTAATTATTTTGGGGTTTGGCCGTTCGACATGCCGTATCCTATAAATACTGGAAACACAGCGTCATTCCAATATGGTACCAATTCAGATGTTTTTCAGGGGGATTTGAGTTCAAACCAAGGATTTAAGTCAATTAGTTATAAAACGGCTAGGTTGCCAACGGCTTCAATTGGGCCTTGGTGGAGAGCAGGTATTATAGCAACAACGGCTGAAGCAATGCAGGGCCGACCGATCATCCAAACGCAACTTTTAGCAGGTCGCAATCCATATTATGATTCATATGAAGATTACGCAAGTGACATCCGTGTTTTCGCTCAAGACCATACAGTATTGCCAGAGTTCAGAATTTCAGAGCACATGAGTCACTATATTAATGACGGATTCCTAGCTGAGAACAAGAAGTTCCTAACCCTCCTCGGAGGAGCAACTTCCCCAACAGCAAGTTCAGATTCATCAACAGGCTCTTTCAGTCAAGACTTCTTCAAAGTCTATTCACATTCCGACTTCATGCAGCACTTTGAGACCGTAAAGAACGACTACAAAGATGTTGCGAAGCCATCAGAAATCACTTTCAAGTGTAGTGGAATCAAGAAACTCCTCCCTTATCAGGGATTCTATCCAGCATTGAGAACTTCTCAACTAGCAACTCTCTTCTCTCAGTCAGTTGGCCCCCACATTCCTACAGGATCAAATGTCAATCGAGGTGGCCCCTTTCAAGACGATGGGAAAGCAGAAAGATTACAAAGTATTACCCAGCCCTTCTTCGCCCCTGGTGTTCTATTCAATACCATAAAGTCCGGACTGGCTGTAGATTGGCCAATGATGACAGGGTCTTATCCAGAAGTGACACCAGCTTTTACGTTCTTTAGTATTAAATATGGCGGGATTATTTCTTCTGGGTCAAACTTTAGACTTCCGTTTGAAGCTTTGATTGATTTGGAGCGGTACCTTCCAGTATCTTCCTCTGACGGTCAGGGTTCTTTATATGGACTCGACCCCTATCGATTTAATGTCGTAGGTGGAAATATTGCTTCTCCATATGCTGTTTGGAATGGATCTAAAGATAACTACTACGAACTCGCAATGCACAACTTCTTGGGAGAAATTCCAAAATTCTTCTTAAAGAATGAAAGACTTAATACCTATACTTCTGCCCAGCAGAGTCAATTCAAACCTATGAGATCTGGATCTACATATTATATGGATGTGGTCTTACACAAGACGGATGATATGATTATGTCCGAGGGAGATCGGGGTTATCTCACGGGATCAGCCACTTCAGATGTAACGCAGAGGATACAATATAGAGGTCGAACTTATGGCCCTCCATTTGCTACTACAGCATCTGCCGATGCTACATATTTGACAAAAAGCGTGGCAGACACGGCTCTAAATCCAGATGGGTGGACATTCACCTCTTTTGATCCTTCTCAAGCTCCTTACACCCCTCCATATTTTTATGGGAAGGCTAGAGCGAGACTCACATTCAAGCCACACCAACATGATGAGATGGGAGAAGATGAAATTAGAACATTTTCTCTTGATGATATTCTTGCAGGTGCAAGGATCACATCTACCTATGAAAGTGAGTTTGATTGGTCCACATCAAGATTTGCGGGCGATGACACAATATATCCAGCCCAGCTAGATCAAATGCAAGTTAGTTCTTCTGTAAATCTCTTTGGTAAAACAAGGGTGAAAAAGGTAGAGTACAGTACAGATTTAGGACCAGAAGGAAACTACGTTCCTGTCTCTGTGACCGATACAGACAATACCTCATTTGATGTCTGGTCCATTAGTCCAAAGTTTGAATGCCCCGTATTAAACTTTAGTGGAAACTATCACCCTACTGCTAGTTTTGTAAATATGGGAGGTGGAAAATATCCAGGCACTTTCGGCAATGGCATGTGGGGCGGCTATGGAGAATTCCCAACTGGATCAACTGGAATTTGGATTTCTCTCGAAGAGAGTTACCCTTCGATTGTTAACAAACCGGACAGAAGTAACCTTACCGGTTCACTCATCGACATCTGCGGCTTCATTCCCAAACAAAACAGAATCGGAGACATCGCAGATGAAAAGGTTATTTCTGAAGCCATTGTTGCCATTCCATTTATCGAGAAGAAAGGAAAGAGAAGGTTCTTCCCGCTTCTCAGAAGACAAATTGATTATGCTCTCGGCACCCTTACACCAAAACAGACTGAACTTCTGGCGAAACAGGGTAACCTCCCAGGTCAATCAATCGTTGATATGGTAGAGACAATGCAGAACTATTATGTCCCACCGCAGTTCGATTTCATCACAAACCGCTCTGTAAAGCCTTTCGCTATGTACATCTTTGAGTTCGAGCACACACTCAACAAAACAGACCTAGCAAACATTTGGCAAGGCGTAATGCCCGCTATCGCAGTAACAGCAGAGAGAGACAATGTTGAAATCAGCCACAAATTGGAGAAGGGAGAACTTCTAGGAGCCGACCTACCAACCGACACAAGATGGATGGTGTTCAAGATTAAGCGCAAAGCAGAGAAGAGTTACTACGCAATTACAGCAGACTCGCAGGATGATACAAGGTTCGCCTTTGAATTCAACCTGGGAAGCGAAAAAGTCGTGCCAAATTATAATTATAACTGGCCTTATGACTTCTTCTCATTAGTAGAATTAGGCAAGCTCGATGCTGAAATCGGGTTCGAGAAGATAGAGGATAAAGAGTAATGGAATTTTTCAATCCAAAAGAAGACGTCTTAGACCTCCAACTCACCCAATACGGAAAGCGTCTACTGAAAGCTGGGAAGTTCAAACCAAAAACCTATGCTTTCTATGATGACGATATCCTCTATGATAAGAAATACGCTTCAGGATCGCACAATCAGGGTCAAAACGATAATCAGTTTGAATTACAAAATGACAGCGAGCCAAGAATACAAGAAGAAACACCACGCACAAAAGTTCAGTATAACTTTAGCGGAATTGAATCCAATATTGGAGCTATGGATGACCAGGGCATAGAGACGCCCTCTATACAATTGAATGTAGAGAGGGATTATTGTTTAGGCGTTCCTATGGGAAATTCAGATCTGAATAGTGACTATGCTCCATCTTGGAAGCTTTCATATCTTTATGGAGAGCTTTCTGGCTCAACAGCATTTATAACAGGCTCTAATCACGGAACCCTCCGCATCCCACAACTTGAATCTACAATTGAGTATGAGGCGTATGTTACGTCTTATAATTCTCTTGGAGAGTTAAAGAAAAATAATATCCCACAGGACTTGCAACCTATTGTTGAACTTAGCGAACCAGACATTTCATGGCAGGATGGAGGTACTGGAGATGACGAAACAGGCATCAGCCCCAACGCCGCTGCCGATAAGTCACTGATGCAAGTGATACCGGACTTTCTTTTACTAGAAGTAGCTGAAAATAATGTAGAATTCTTAAGGGAAAACTTTGAAATTGAAGTGTTTATGCTTGAAAATCATAAAGACAATCGTGGAAAAGCCACACAGACAGAAAGACAATTATTCTTTTATGACGAAAACAGTGATGAAGAAATAAAAGACTATCATGTAGAATATTATTTAAACGTCGATACAGACGAGAGTGTTCTTTCCGAGTACTATTGCGCCTCAGACCTTGTTGACCAACAACGAGAAAACATCTTAACAGACAGAAGAATCCTAGTAGACTGTCAAGATAAGCAAAACACATCAAGAAACCTATATCTTTCCGATATAACAGACCTAGAGGATCCTTGCGATGACACCGACTAAAGATAGACCACCACAGAGCCCTTATTTGGATAGCTCTGCCGTCTCGACTCCACGGCTCCCTAAGATTCCGTTGGATAAGACAACTACACAGTTTGACGGTTCTGGAAAAACCCCATACGGAGTTCCTGGCGTAACACCGCCCCGCCCCTTCGTAAACTCGCCCCCTGTAGCAACCAAGCTAGAAGGAGCAAAAGTTAAGGAAAGTTCTATCCCACTTGTGTATGTGAGCAGGGTATCTCTGACTGACAACAATAATTCTCTAACCGTTGGCTATAATTTCAATCTAAAAGCAGAAGTCAAAAAGGGCAACGCCCTTGGAGACACCTGGGCATCGAACGACATGTTTCGATCAAACTTCAGAGTTATAACCATAATGGTGACAGACAAAAAAGAATATCAATCTTTAAAATCTCTTCCAAAGGCCAGATTGGCTTCCACGCTTTGGGCTAACAGGGCTCATTACAGTGGCATGGAAATAACCGCAATCACAGAAGACTACCAGAAAAAGATAACAGATTTAGAAATGGTAATGACCAAGGACCAAAACTCCTTATATACCATTCCATTTAGAAACCAGAGACCCTTCTCGGTGGAAGACTTACAGCCAGAACATTTATCATTATTTTTTATTCCATACATCCAGAGGAATAGCGATAAGACTCCAAGATTTGGAAGGGTAAAGATAGAAAGAGTAATCGACAACAGCACCACAGTGAAGACAGGAACAGTTTTCAGACTCCCAACTGGAGAAATTTGGAAAGGGCCAGTTCATAGACACCCAGGTAAGCCGAACGTATTTATGGCAGGGGCGATGCATACTTCCACACCCCACCCAGAATTGATTGTTGACACGGTGTACAACTCTACAATCCAAGACTACAGGATTCTATCTGAGCTTCAAAAGCAAAAAGATAATTTTGCTGGAGTAAATCAGAACAAGAGGTTGAAGAACAATCCCACTAATTTGTTGACGAGGGATAACTTCCCAGGGCTAGAAAAAAAGCCTACATTCTTTTCAGACCTGTTTGTGTCAAGAGACCACGCAGGAAACAGTCGGTTCTTTTTTAGTATTGATGCCCTCTCTGCTGCTCGAAGAGCATCAGCATTTCCAGGGTTGTTTGAAAATTCAAACTTAACTGCGGACTTAGTGAAGAGAGCAAAGATATTGTCATTTAGAGTTGTAAGGAAAAGAATTCAATCAGAGACAGGGTTTAATAAGTTTGGCTTTAAATCTTCCACAGACTTTGCTTCGGAAGAAGAAGAAAGAATGATTTGCCATTCAGCAGATGAAAATGGAAGCCTGAAAACACAAACCTACATTGAATACCCAGGAAAGGGGATTGAAGAAAAGGTCGGCTTCATTAAAGAAGTTCGCCTAAGAGCCAACCAGCAAAACGTTAGAAACTTTACAGGTGTAGACCTGGAAATGAAAGGGATAACAGGTGGTCTCTATCAATATGGCGTAAGGATGGAAATATTAGATCCTACGGTTAGCTATCTTAATCAAAAGCTTGCCGAACTAACTGATGCCATTGCCACGATTGAAAATTATAAAGCTGAAGCTGATGGCATTAACCCCATTGCAAAGAAGAATAATTACGATCCATATAACGAGAGGTTCATTCCAGAGTTTCGAAGTCAAACCACAGCGACTCCTTCTCAATTACGAATCGCAATTGCTTCATATTTGCAAATTAATAGTCTTGTATCTGAAGGGCAACTGACATCTGAATTTACTGGTGAGCAATTCTATAATATGATTGCGCCCCAAAACGGAACGCTAGACGGAATCATATTTTTATTGAACACAATGCAGACTCTTATATCACAGCTACAAACAGCTTTGGACGCAACAATCAGCGGCCCCGTACTCAAACCAACAATGAATGGTGGTTCGGCTGGCCCTTCAAGAAACAAAGCATCATCAGCGATTAGAACTGAAAAACTATCGAAAGACTTTTCAGAGATAAGCGAGATTTTCAATAGTGACGTCGCCAAAGCCGCTGGTTATGATTTCCTGAGCACAAGACCTACGGAGTCTTCTGTAGGGGTCCACGAGATGAAGTATACCGACTTTTTGGAAAGAGCAACTCAGGAGTTGTTAAAATATTTCAAATCACCACAGGCTTTCAGCGTCTCTAAGAAGACTATCGATACAAGCAAAACAAACTTATCTTTCTTAAGCCCACTCCAGATTGGCTTTAACCCAAATCGCAAACATGAGATCGAGAACAATGGTAGAAAGTTTTATGATACAACGCCGTATAATTCAATTATATCAGACATTTTAAGATATAACTCCAATAGAGATATTGATAAAGAGCCCTTTAACACAAGTCCAAATTCTGAGTTAAGCGCAAACACACAATTCCTCCGAGGAAGATTGTTAGACTTCTTTGCTGGAAAAGGATGCACTGTGACCAATATCCAGGCTTTTCAGGACCCAGAGAGCGTGGACGGGACATTAGACTCTATCATGGATAAGAATGACGACCTTGTAGATACAGTAACCAGATCTGAAAAAATCCAATTATCTCAAAACACTGCATACGAAAAAAGCATCGTAAATCCTAACGAAGTATTATTTAGACTTATAGAGAATGCTGTAACTCCACAAGGCTTTGATGGAATGCAGACAGATCTATATGATTTAGGAAGCGAGCACAACATCTTTGACCAATTGGACCAATCTATAATTGATGCGTTTCCACTTCACGTCAAAGCACTTATATCAGGATTTACATTGACTAAAGAAGAATCAGATAGAATTATGAACGTAGACTTGAACCAATACAAAGAAGGTGATTGCAAGTGCAATTTCGGGTTCCTTTATGAAAACTTTCTAAACATTATGCAAGTAGAAACCCTGGTCGGCTATGAGACCACTACAGATGGGCAGATACAAATCAAAAGTCCTATTTTTCAATTGGCCAGCGAGAACACACTTGGTTCAGCACGACCTAATGAGCTTTCTTTTTGCAGACTAAAAAGATATACGAATGTAACCGCAAACGTACCGGTTATTGATTCTCTGTCTTTCCCGGTCTATAACGAAACTTTTTTGATTTCTTATGACGAACCATCAACTATACTAACTGCACCCACAGTAGCTAGAACACCAACACCCACAGTAGTTAGAACACCAACACCCACAGTAGTTAGAACACCAGCAACTGGGGAAGGATACTAAAATGACACCACCAGGACCATTCTCAAACCCAGCCTTCAATAAACCAGTTCCTCCCCCCGAAGATATCAACACTGATGAATATGATGTCCCTGGCAACCTCCCTGGCGAAGGCTCAGGCGAGTCCCCCTCTGGCCAAGGCCAAGACGACCAGGGAAATCCAATTGTAAGTCCAATTGGAACGGCCCAGTCTGAGAATTATCAAGGTATTGTATTTTATTCTATAAGGCCGACACTAGCCGATGGAACGCCAGACCCACAATTTCATCAAGTTATATCAACTGAGAAGCAAGTCGTTGGCTCTATCCCAAAGAAAAATCAAGTGGTATTTGTTCCACAATTAGACTTAGCTGTCCCAATCAAATATGTTGGTTGGTGGTTTGACATTCCCAATCAATATTCAGGACTCAATACAGCAGGCCAAGCAGCCCAACAATCATCAGGTGGGTCAACAGCCCCCGGTCTAAACGAGTTCAGTCAAAAAGATCTTGACGACACGGCAGGAACATCTGCTAAATTATCTGAACAAGATCTTATCGACCACACACGAACTCAAGTACAACTGTTGGCATCCCCACTGGCACCTACCGTAGGGCTAAACATAATGAATGCAGGAACGGTGGTCCCTAATGATTCTGAAAATTTGGGCAGGTTTGGTAATATCTTGTTGACAAGCGACGGCGAAGAGGAATTGATCGGAAGCACGGCAACAGGTCCTGGCGTTGATGCTTCCCCGCTCGACCCAGTGCGAACTACAGTGGGGAGAGTATGGACCCAGGATGAACTTTTTAATGTAAAGCAGATCCATGAAGACGAGGCTTGGGATCCTATCGATTATTCAATATTTGAACTCAGCACAATGTTACCTGTAAAGCCATCAGTGGTGGTTTCTGACACTGAAGACGATCCTATTCTTATGACTTCAATTTCCGAAAATAGAATGATTGTGATTGGCACAATCCCAAGAGAGCTAGGAGATACCACAGCAAAAAACAAAGATGCCAGAAGAATAGAAAAATTAGCAAATTATCTTCAGGCAAATCCAGATCAAAAGTATTTTGATTATTACACCGAGTATGTGACACCAAAAGCCTCGTCGCTAACAATCGGTGGTCCTAATCAGAGAACTTTTGATTTTGATTCTACCTATGTCTCTTATGTTCCACAGTATGAATCCGCCGCATCTGAAGCCCCAGAGTCTGTGCTTCCTAATCTAAACGTGTCTATTGTTGAGCAACTTACAAGCGACTTTGTAGGAGGAGGTACACAACATTCAGGAATTGAAGAGACTGATTTATGGAAATTTGTCACCCTTAACGGGCTTATACAAGATTCATTCACAGACATTCTCGATTCTAAGGGAAAAGTGATTGGGGAGAAAGATGTAGGACAATATTTTGATAAATGGGCAAGTGTTGCCCTATCCCCATCAGTTTCAGCTAGAAGAGTAATAAACAATTTAAAAAAGAAATTTGACTCTCTAATTCTTCCCTTCTCTTCAAATACAGAAATAAGCAAAGGGTTTGACACCAGGTTTTTATTCCCAATGTTTGTGGAAGCTATATTCAAAACCGATACTAAAACAGAATTGGCTGATATCATTATCGACGCAATGAATTTAGACCATCCAGCCTTTGAAGAGAAGCCTTCATTTGATTATGCAGTTCTAAAAAGAGTTTTGGATAAAAAGCAACTAACAGCAACTGAACGAAAAGAAGGTATGTTCATCGCCCAAAGGCCAGATGTTTCCCTGAACGAATCGTTTGTTGTGTCAAACAGTTATGACTACGTAGATTTGATTCAGTGGATTAATGGCTTCAACGCCGTAGGTAAAGATTACTTTTTAGACTCAGCGACACTTGGCGAGGGGGCTGAATATACTGCTCTCCCGCTTACTCGCATAAATAACGGTGCAGGAACTCTAAGATACCAGCCAAGGAAAGACGCTATAGAATTCAGAATTGTTGAAGACGAGAATTTAAGATCATCTTTTCTTCCACCACTAGCCGATGCAATGGCTCAACTAATCAACTCTAATGCCAGAGACTTAAATGAGATTTATGCAGGATATCCGGCAAGCTCAGAAGATTTATTCTACAGGGTTGAAAAGATAAAAGTGGTGAACGAAGTTGAAGAAGTTGTTCAAGAATATTATATTTCAAACTCAAGCGAGATTGACATTTATAATTTTGTAGACACACAGGTACAATATGATCAAGAATATATTTATAGATTCTACGCTTGGCGAGCCATTTTTGGAAACGAGATTGAATATAAACTAATTAAAGTTGAGGGAATAGCAGAGAACGGTTCTGCAATCCCAATGGAAGACTCAGAGATTCCAGTTTCAGCACCCTGGACAAAACTTCAATGTAAGGTAATGGCTCAGTCAAAACCTTCTCTGAAAGTAATTGAGCTTCCCTACTATCAGTTTAAAACTCGTGTTGTTGATTTGCCTCCGGTATTTCCACAAATTGACTTTATACCCTACAAGGGCGTAAGTGATAAGATCCTTATCAACATTAATGCAAACAGTGGAGAATACCAGACAGAGCCAATCGCCATTTTGGAGGAGGACTTAGAAAAGATTTTCAAACAAGCAGTGGCACAAAAGATTGGTATTTATGGAAAAGAACAGGCATTGGAACAAAACGACGCATCGTTATTAAAAGACGCTAACGAATATATGTTCCGAACAGACGATAACCCAGCTTACTTTGAAATGTTTAGAACAACTACTCCTCCAGAATCTTATCTTGATTTTAAAGATGCTGAGTATTCATTGTTAGATACCGATGGATTATCTTCCGTATCTCTGAGAGATGGTCTCATAGCAAACACAAAATATTATTACATATTCAGAACCATTGACATACACAATAACTTATCTAACCCAACAACAGTTTATGAAATTGAATTGGTATCCGCTGACGGTGCAGTATATTTGGTAGTAAAGGATTATGAATTCCCAAAGCCAGAAATGAAGCCAAGGAAGGACGGTAGAAAATATCTAAACATCGCACCAGCTTTTGAACAGTCTGTTCTTAACGCCCCGCAGACACTAAACGATGGATTCTCATATGCAAATCGTGACCCTGTCCTTGGAATTAGAGATATATCAACTTTTGACGAGGACAGGAAGTTTAAGATTAGATTGACATCAAAGAGCACGGGACGAAAGATAGACCTTAATGTGAAATTCAAGCTAACAAAGAAAGAAAGTGAAACAGAGAAGCAAATCACTGTTGAAGCCGAGCGCAGCATAGAATTGGCAAAAGCGATTATTACGACCACTGGAGCCTCGGCCCAGGCCGCAGTTCAGATAGGCCAAGGCTTGTATCTTGGAGATGAATAAAATTTATTACAATTTGTCAAATCGGGAAATAATCAATAATATGAAGGATTTCTTGAAGATAAGGACTATTTACAGAGAACAACTATTTATGACATAAAGGAGATAGATAATGGCGTTTCTTGATAACTCTGGGGATATTATCCTCGACGCAGTTTTAACCGATACAGGACGTATGAGACTTTCCAAAGGAGATGGTAGTTTTAAGATTGTAAAGTTCGCTCTTGGCGACGATGAAATCAACTACACACTCTACAGAAACTCTAACAGTACAAAGGGCGCACACCCAAGTGGTAGTGCTTACTTTGACCTTGACATTCTTCAATCTCCAGTTCTGGAAGCGTTCACAAACAACACTTCCACAATGAACTCAAAACTTATTTCTATCCCAAGAACAAACATCCTTTATCTCCCTCTCATGAAATTAAACGAGGAGCAAGGAGATTGGGCAGCAAATACAAACAGCGCCCAAGCAGCAGACAAGTTTGTTGTTCTTGTTGATGAAGACTCGTCTCGCAAAACGACCGCAACAACAAACCCAGGATTGTTTCAAACTACAAACGGGATGATTAATGGTGTGACCGCTGAAGGTACACTCATCCGAGTTGATCAAGGTTTGGATACAGACCAGGTTCCACCAAGCTTCACTCTATCAAAAGATCTTGTTGAAACACAATACATTATTGAAATGGACAACAGGCTTGGACAAATTGTTGTAGGCTCAGGAGGAAGCGTTGGCAAAGCCGCAGCAGTATCCTTCATCGACGACGACAATATCGCAAGTTATTTCTTATCCCTGGGAACTGATAATCAGTTCGTAGCAATGAATGAAAACAAGGATAAGAAAGGCGACTCCGCTCAGACAATCCAAGGACCAAGAGGAACAATGTTGAAGTTCAAGATCAAATCAAATCTTGAGCTTCAAACAAGCAACTATCTTTTCCAGAAGATTGGAACAACAAGCGCAGCATGGACCGCAGACGAAGGTGCGGCAACAGTGAATTATATCGACACAACAGTTCGAGTAACAGGAGCCACTACCGGCTACAGAGTAGACATTCCAGTCCGCTTCGTCAAGGTAGTGTCCACAACATACTAATAAGGTAAGGTAAACTATGGCGACAACATTTAAAACATTTGGTAGTAACGACATCACTTCAACGAGGACTTTGCTTCACGAAGCAATCCCTCTTACAGGAACAATCGTTTCGGGAACATATACAAGCGATGGGAACATCAAGAACTTTTCTCATGGAATGTTCCAGTCAACCTATGACTATCCTTACTTAAGTTCTTCTGCAAACCACATCTTTGATATTACTTGTGGATATTCAGACAATTCATCTTTATCCGGTACAGCTAACCGAACAGAGCAAGAAAAGAAGATTAACATCTATAATGAACTAGCTCAAGTTCTGGTAGGTCACGACGCCACCGGCTCCATTAAAGAGTTCCAGATTCCAAATGGCGACACTATTAGAGAAGCTTATTTCATTAACTTCTCACGTCTTCTTACCAAGGATGAGATTAAAAAGGGTTCATTTACCATGAAATTGGACAAATGGATTCCAAGAACATGGACTCAGCCGATTAGTGCTTCGCAAGATACGATCACTACAACGACCAATAGCAATAACGAAGTGTATTACACTGACTCTCCAGCAGGCGAGTATGCTATCCTCTCCAGTTCTATGTCAGGAAATGTGGGACTTCTTTATTATCAAGCAGGAATTGCCGTTATCGGTACTTCATCTGTCAAGCAGCTATCTGCCAATACTACAAACGAACGAGCAATCGCTGTTCTAACAGGTTCTGCAATCAGCGCATCTGCTGATGCCCTTAGACATTGGTGGGTTGACTTAGACTTCAACAACACAACAGAGTTGAACTCAACCATTTATTTTGCGAGAGCAAACCACAACGAGTTCAACTACAGTGCAAACCCAACTTACTTGAGTTCAAGTCAGATCAGGGTGAAGGAATCAACTCTTGACGAGCCAGTCTCTTATGTCACAACAGTTGGGCTTTACTCCGCAGACAACGAGCTATTAGCAGTCGCCAAGTTGAGCGAGCCGCTAAAGAAGACTCCAGCCAATGAGATGACTATTCGTGTAAGATTGGATTACTAACTTTGTGAGGTGAACCAAAATGCCTTACTTTAAGTTTGGTCCAAACGACATCTTCACGAATACGATTCAAACGCATCCACGCTCTGAGTTCTTCATCTACTCCGGTAGTACTTATTATAACAGCACTCCTGAAGTATCAGGAGCAAATGTAACTAACGCAGGGATGGTTCCTACAGGCTCAGTTAGTCTTTACGAATGGAACGTTGACCGAATGGCAGGAGACCTTATCTACCCTTTCATTACAAAGGGTGGGGGATTAGACTCCTACAAAACAACAACCACGGGAAGTTACCAAAAAACGGAGTGGGGAGCAAAACTCACAGCCAGCTTCAACTACCCTCTCTCCGCAAGTATCACAAGAAAGTGGTATGGCCAAGATTCAACAGGAGACAACAGGTTTACATTAAAGAATGTTAATAGATCTGTTTTCTTAGACAACGAAGGCATCACAGATTCAGTCGTAACAGTGTCTTCATCTTTTGTCGATGCTCTTCAGAATACCTTGAACTACTACACCTTCTTGAGTGACCAGTATGAATACTCAGCATCCAGCGGCGCATGGAACAAAGCAACCCAAGAACTCAACCTTATTACAATCCCTTCCATCTTTTACGGCTCCTCCATCAAGAAGGGTTCTGTAGACTTAAAATTCTACGTTAGCGGCACACTTATCGGCCATATAACCGATGATAGACTCAACGGAGAGCTAGTCCAGACTGGCCCCGCAGGAAGTACCGGCTCAGGCAGCGTAGCTGGCGTTGTGCTGTACAATGAGGGTTTTGTTATACTTACGGGTAGTTGGGACCTTTCCGACTCTCATACGGAAGAATATGAGCTAAATACTTCACTTAAGGCACCGAAGTGGACGTACTTCGCCGTAGGAACAACAGATGACGCAACAGGCTCCGCAGCAACCGGCTTCAACATCCCCTCTTCGTCATTCGCAATGTCCTTCTCGGGCTCCCAGCCCACGCAGGTCATTACAATGTTCGCCCACGCTGGTCGAGGAGAACTAAATCACTCCAACAACCCAACCTATCTTGAATATAAAGCAGATCGCTCCGATTTCAACTACTCAACTGGCTCAATCGAGTATCATGAAGACCCAGAATTAGAAATTAAGAACATCGTAAGCAGTTCTTTCTCAAACTACTCAGCAAGTTTTGCCAAAGAGACATATCTTTCCAAGATTGGACTCTACGACGAGAAAGATAACTTGATTGGAATCACAAAAATGGCAGTTCCTGTGAAAAAAACCCAAGACAGAGACCTTACATTTAAAATTAAGCTCGACATTTGATACAATAGGGTATGTTTCTAGGATTAGACATCAGTTCCAGCATCACAGGGGTCACAGTTCTTGATAAAGACGGAGAAATCCTCCTATGCGAAGCCTTGGACACCAGAAATCCAAGACATTTCACCAATTTGTTTGAAAAAGCAGCCTTCGTAGAGAAAAGACTGCGAGAAATCAAGAAAGAATACAAAATAAAGAAGGTTTATGTTGAGCAATCGCTCCAAGCCTTCCGTCCAGGCTTCTCATCAGCAAAAACTATCTTGACATTGGCGAAAATGAATGGTATAGTGTCCTATGTATGCTTCCGTATCTTCAAAAAAGAGCCAGAATACATCGGAGCAACGACTGCAAGGAAGCTAAACGAGATAAAAGTTGCGAAGGGTCAAAAGGCAAAAGAAATTGTTTTAGATTTTGTCCTTGACAAAGAGGACAGTTTCAGTATAGAATACACCAAGCACGGAAACCCTAAACCTGGAAGCTATGATCGAGCCGATAGCCTGATTATAGCCCGAGCCGGATACAAACTTTGGAAAGAGACAAGTACAAAATCTTAACAAAAGTCCTTGGAAGGTCATACCGCTCAGGAGAAGAGCGACTTTTCATTTGTCCGTACTGTAAGCACCACAAGAAGAAACTAAGCGTCAATATCGACAAAGATTGCTATAAATGCTGGATTTGTGATGCTTCTGGGACAAGTATACGCCGAATTGTGCGCCGTTATGGCTCTTTTCACGACATTCAGGACTGGGATACTCTCGACGGAAAGGTGGAAATCTCTGCTTTCGACGCCTTATTTGCCGATTTAGACGAGGAAGAAGTAGAAGAAACAGTAGATTTGCCTCAAGAATTCGTGTCTTTGGCCAATAATAACCTCTCAATCATGACATCACCAGCCCGAAAGTATCTTCTTGACCGAGGGATAACAAAAAAAGAGATTGTCCGTTGGAAGATTGGTTGTTGTATGGAGGGAGATTATCAAGGAAGAGTCGTTGTCCCCTCCTTCAACCACGACGGAGAGGTCAATTACTTCATCGCCCGTTCCTACGGCAAAGAGTATCCCAAATACAAGAACCCACCAGCCTCACGAGACATCGTATTTAACCATCTTTATATTGACTGGGATGAGGACCTCATCTTAGTAGAAGGAGTCTTTGACGCCATCGTCTCCGGTCCCAATTCAGTCCCACTCCTCGGTTCAACCTTCCGTGACGGCTCCAAGCTCTTCCAGCAGATCGTAAAGAACGACACCCCCGTATTCCTCGCCCTTGACCCTGATGCCAGGAAGAAAGAGACGAGAATACTAAAGAAACTATTAGAATACGGCGTTGAAGTTTATAAAGTAGACGTATCAGGTTACGAAGATGTTGGCTCAATGACTGCCTCAGAGTTCCAAAAGCGAAAGGAAAATGCTTCTTTTATCAGTAATGACGACTACTTATTGTACCAAATGGAGAATTAGGGATGAAAGTAACGAAGTCTATACTGAAACAGATGATTCTGGAAGGAATTGATGAGATTTTTGGACCAAAACACAAGGTCACAACAGACATCAGTGGCCTCACTCACAGCGATTCCGAGAGACGCCCCGGTGGTAGAGATATTATGGAATACACAGTTTCATCCAAGGACGGCGAAGACATCACTCCAGAACAAGCAGAAGACTACGCTCATGAGATCTTGGCTGGTGGCCACCCCGTCCGTGTACATATCGGCAAAACAGATGCGTCCCCCAAGTCTTACCGTGCAATAGTCCAGTTCATCAGGCTTGACGAGGAGGTCGATGAGAACCTTTTGGACATCGCAAAGAGCGCAAAGAATTTCCTTATGCCAAAGAAGGACGAGCCTCTTACTGCTGACCAAGCACTCCAGCAAGTCCAAGACATTCTAGCAGCCAAAGAGCTTCCAACAGAGAAGAAGCTGAAAGCTGCCCATGACTTCCTGATGCTCAACCTGTATCCAAAAGATGCTCCCTCTCTCGTAGAAAAGGGTGAGGAGCAAGCGTGAAAGATATATTAGAAAATTGGAAGAAGTACGTTATCACAGAGCAAGAAGGTTCTGTTACCGATGGGGTAGAAACATACGATATTAAATTACCAAAGTTTAGGATTTCTGAGGAATGGGGAAAGCCAAAATCCGAAGATAGAGAACAAATTGCCAGATTCACTAAACAAATCAAAGGCGACAATTTGGCTACTAAGATTGAATCACTCAACTCCTTTGTTTCTCAGTGTGATAAGGCTTGTGCCAATACGAAGGATGTGGCTGAAATTCTTGGAAATTTAGTGTTTCTTGATGCACTGTCTTCTGTTATTTATGATTTCAATGCTCAAACAGGGGGGTTTTTATTTGAGGCTCTCCTCGCAGCACTTCTGGGTGGTAATGCCAGACAGGTCGCCACAGCAGGAGGGCCAAATCAAGACGTAACAGACATTTTTGATGATAAAGACCGACCAATGAGTCTTAAGTTCTTTTTTGACACGGGATCGAAACATGTTGGAGGGTCTTATAAAAATTTGAACCAAGCGATTGAAAATAATAAAAGCGTTATGTATTATTTAATTGCTTTAAAACAAAGAGCAAAATCCGGAGATATAATGTCAATTGATTTTTACGAATTTACTGTGGGAAATGAAAACTACCCAGGCGATTTCACTCTTTCGGACTGGAGAAGTGCTAAAGCCGAAACTCAGTTTAAAATTCCTGTAAACACAGAGGTAAAGATTCCTCGATATAAATTAGGTAATCTAAATTTTGGGTCTCGTACAGAAATCGCAAAGATCGCAAGCAACTATGTTGACAAACTTTCAGGAACCCTGAGAGAATTATATGGAAATATCGATTACCTATCTAAGAATGTTAATGCTTACTTCTTAGAGAACGACGGCGAAGCAGCGGGCAAAGCCAAGGCAGCAGCAGTCGAGATCAAAAAAGAGTCTGATAAATTAGCTTAATTTCCCCTTAACAAATAAACAGCATACTGTTATAATACACTATACGTTTCAACAATAAGGAGTTTATCATGAGCGTTACGCAAGAATTACAAAATCTTATTTCATCCCTCTCCACTGCTCTCGCAGATGCAGAGAAGCACGAGACAGGCAACAACGCCGCTGGTGGTCGAATCCGCAAGATTCTACAAACTACAGTAACAACCTGTAAGGATCTCCGCAAGACAATCCAAGAAGAGCGTAATTCAAGAAAAAGTTCTTGACTTTTAAAAACAGGGCTGGTATAATACTATCAGTATTATCTTAGCTAGAGGTTTGAATGAAAATCTGCCATTTGGGTGACACCCATATTCGCAATCTAAAAATGCACTATGAATACCGAGAGGTTTTTCAAGAACTGTATGAGTTATTGCGTAGAGAAAAAGTTGATTACATTGTCCACTGCGGTGACATCGCACACACAAAGACACAAATCTCGCCCGAGTTTGTGGAAATGTGTTCCGACTTCCTCCGCAATCTAGCCGACATAGCCCCCACTTATGTTATCCTTGGCAACCACGATGGGAACTTACGTAACAGCAGCCGTCAGGACGCTATTACGCCTATCGTGGATGCCTTGGAGCATAGTAACCTACACCTTTTAAAGAATTCAGGCGAGACTGCCGTTAACGACAAGTTATCTTTGAACGTCTTATCTGTCTTCGATACAGACAATTGGGTAGCACCAAGCGACCCATCCCGCATTAACATTGCCCTGTATCACGGTTCTATCTCTGGCGTTTCAACCGACCAAGGTTGGGTAATGGAGCACGGAGAGAACGACGTTAGTATTTTTGATGGCCATGACTATGCTCTCTTGGGAGATATCCACAAGACAAATCAGATCCTGAACAAAGAGGGTACGATCCGTTACTGCGGTTCAACCATCCAACAGAACCACGGCGAGACCAATGATAAAGGGTTCTTGCTTTGGGACATCAAGGACAAAAAGGATTTTACAGTAAAGCATGTCTCTATTCCAAATCCACGACCTTTCCACACGATTGTCCTCACCCCTACAGGTCGCATCCCTAAGAACGCAGACGTCAAGCCAGGAAGTCGCCTTCGCCTCGTAGCGAACAACAACATCCCTCTTGACCAATTACGAAAAGCCATCGACGTAGCCAAGTCCAGGTTCAAACCTGAGAGCACAACATTTTTAAATCGTGCCGCAGGCGAACGAGGCGACGTAGAAGACCTAGCCAATGAATTTATGAAAGAGGATTTGCGTGATGTTGCAGTCCAAGAGAAGTTCATAAAAGAGTATTTGAAGGACTATCACCCAGAAGAAGATGTGATGGATAGGGTTCTTCAACTTAACAAGAAGTATAACACGGCTGCTGAGAGTGAAGAAGAAGTAGCCAGAAATGTAAATTGGAAACTCAAGTCATTTGAATTTGACAATCTGTTTAATTACGGCGAAGGCAACCGAGTAGACTTCTCCAAGCTCAACGGGATCGTTGGTATTTTTGGAAAGAACTATTCTGGAAAGTCTAGCATCGTTGATGGTATGCTTTATACCATCTACAACTCAACTTCCAAGAACAACCGAAAGAATCTTCACCTCATCAACCAGACCAAAGACAGTTGTGTAGGAAAGGTGGAGATTGAGGTTGGCAACAAATCGTTCTTTATCGAGAGAAGTTCAAACAAGTATGAAAGAAAGCTCCACGGCAATACAACGATGGAGGCTAAGACCGACATTGAGTTCACAAACTATGACCAAGTTTTATGTGAGGCCAATAGTTTAAATGGAACAAGCCGAAACGAGACGGACAAGAACATCCGTAAGGTCTTCGGGACAATGGAAGACTTCTTGATGACCTCAATGGCTTCTCAGTTGGGTTCCCTCTCGTTTATTAGCGAGGGTTCTACAAAGCGCAAAGAGATTCTAGCGAAGTTCATTGACCTTGAAATCTTTGAGAAGAAATATCGTATGGCAAAGGACGACATTTCAGACCTACGTGGCGCTCTCAAGAGGCTTGAAGAGCGAGATTATGATCAAGAAATTGAAGAAAATCAAGAACTTCTGGACGCCAATGAGAAAGAGACAGGCAAACAAAAGAAAGAATGCCAGAAGATAAAGACAAATCTGGAGACATTCGAGGCAGAATTGAAGGCCGTTGAAGACCTAATCAACTCCATTCCTGCCGAGCCGATAAACATTACGCACATTACTTCAGAGTTGAAGAGGTTGAAGGGAGAGCTAGTATCTCTCAAGAAGGAGGCCAAGACAACCGCCTTAGAATTGAAAGACCGCAAAGACGTCTTGAAGAAGATTGATAATCTCCTGAACGACCTTGGTGAAGAAGCTCTACGAAGTAAACAACAAACAATCAACGAGCACCTAGATAACATTCAGGTTCAAGCAAGAGATATCCAGAAAGCCGAAGAAAAGGCAACGAGAGCAAAGAAGAAAAGTAATCTTCTTAACGAAGTCCCTTGTGGCGAGGAGTTCTCTCATTGCAAGTTTATTGCCGACGCATACAAAGCAAAGGACCAAATAAACAACATCGCTGCTCTAATCACCACGCTGAACTCCTCCAGAACCAAAGAACAGGGTCTCTTGGATGAGCTAGATCCGGAAAAGGTTACTCAACATCTGGAAATGGTCACGCAGATGCAGACCAAGAGGCGCTCTATAGAACAGCAGATAAACGATCTGACCCTCAAAACAGAGAGGGACAAGACAAAGGCCCTCCAACTTGAGCAAGAACAGACAGCGTTGTTATCTAAGAAGAGTGAGTATGAGGAGAACAAAGAGGCGATTGAAAACCTCGGTGGACTCATCACGAAGAAGAGAAACCTGAACAGCGAAATCAGCACTTGTAATAGTCTCCTTGGAGATTGTGAAGAACAACTCCTTGAACTTCACAAAAAGCACGGTTACTTCGAGCAAAAGCTGGAGAACATTAACGAGCAGAAAGAAGAGCTACGAGTATCAAGAGAGAACTTTGCTGCTTACGAACTCTTCATGAAGAGCGTACACCCTAATGGAATTCCATATGACATCATTAAAAAGAAACTTCCATTCATCAACGAAGAGATTCTTAAGACCCTCACAAACATTGTAGACTTTGAAGTGTTCTTTGAAGCAGAGGGAAAGAAATTAGAAATCTTCATCAAGCACCCACGCTATGAAGCACGACCGATTGAACTCGGTTCAGGAGCAGAAAAGACTATTGCAGCAATGGCAATTCGTCTTGCCCTGCTCAATGTCTCAAACCTGCCCAAGTCAGACCTGTTCATCTTAGATGAGCCAGGGACCGCTCTTGATGCAGATAACATGGAAGGCTTCGTCCGAATCCTCGATATGGTCAAGAATTATTTCAAGACAGTCCTTTTGATCTCCCACCTGGACTCTCTGAAAGACTGCGTCGATATGACAATCGACATCGACCGACAAGAAGGGTATGCTTTTGTAAACCAATAACTAATTATAATACACACTTATGAGGTTTATAATGAGCGAACAAGCAAAAGCAAGACTGGACGATTTCATCGAGAGATTGTTATCCAGAAAACTCCTTGTCTGGTTAACATCCACAGGATTTCTAATCGCAGACAAGATGACGTCAGACGAATGGGTAGCCATTGCACTAGCATACATCGGCATCCAAGGCGTCGCAGACATCGCTGCTAAATGGAAGCACGGAAGATGAGTTGGCTTGCAACCAAGTTGTTTTTCACCAAGGCTTGGGTCTGGTTGAGAAACCACTGGAAGATTACAGCCCTCGTCATTTATACAATTGTTCTTTATTTTGTATTCAGAAAAGGATACAATAATGCTAAGAAGATTTTAGACGCCCAACGTCAGTCCCACAAAGAAGAGATTGACGCTCTAAACGCAGCCCACGCAGAAGCGAGTAGAAAGAAGGACGAGAATCTTAGAAAGTATCAGGAACTTATGGAAAAGATTGAGAAAAAGCACGAAGAAGACAAGAAAGAATTAACTGCGAAGAAGAGAAAGCGAGTTAAGGAAATTGTTGATGAAGCAGGTGACGATCCTCAAAAACTAGCCGAACTGGTCCGTGATTCTTTTGGTTTTGAAATAGCAGAGGACGAAAATGAATAAACTTATCGCTGTATTATTACTGTGTATCTTTCCACTCACAGCAATAGCGGAAGAAAAGCCAATTATAAAACCACTCCTGAAAGGACAAAAGGCTCCATTCAACGGTGTTCTTTTTAATGATTTGGCAGTAGCCCAATCTATCGCAGAGAAAGAATACTCTGGAGAACAATGCCGACTCTATTCCAAGTACATCGAGGACAGAGAGAAGGCAAAATGTGATTTATTTATAAAAAACATCCAAGCTGACTTCGATGCTTTAGAAAAGAAATATAATTCAGTAGTTGAAATAAAATCACAAGAAATAGAAAGGCTTCAGGAACTAGCATTATCCAAACCAAACAGCAATACTCATTGGTGGTTTGTTGGCGGAATCCTTAGCGGCGTGATAATTACTATCGGTGTAACTTACGCCAACAAGTAAGAGGGTCCAAATGGATGGCTGGAAAGATAGGCAACTATTCTCGGGGTAAACTTGAGAAGATTATTAGAGAGATTTCGGGCAACGGAGATGATGATGTCAACGTAACCGGAAGCATTGCCAACAATCGTCTTGTAAAAGGTGATGATGAAGGCGGCACCCAACATGTCCAACAAACTGGAATTATCATAGATGATGATGATAATATATCTAATACAGGACACATCATCCCCGCAGGATCCGGTTCACACGACTTGGGAAGCGAAGACAATCCTTTCCGTTCCCTCTACTTGAGCAGTTCCACCCTCTACCTGGGAACAGAGAGTATTAGTTCAGACTCAGAAGGCGACATCAAGATTGGAAGCTCAAACCCAAACAAGGGTATGAAGATTTCTAATGTGGCTATCAGGAACAGTCATATAAACGCAGTCAACGGATACAATCTTCACTTAAGCTCGGCAGCAGGAAACATCCATCTGCAAAAAACAGCCATCCTTTCAAGCTCTCTCTTTGTCACAGGCACAAACAGGATCGGGGTGGGTGTCACTTCAGCTACTCATGCCCTCACGCTCGCCAACACAGCAAGCAACGATGGTAAGGGCATTGCCTATGCTTGGGCGACATATAGTTCCGAGAGGTATAAAGAAAACATTGAAACAATCAATGAACCTCTTGAAACCCTCTCTAAGATTCGTGGAGTTACATTTGACTGGAAGAATTCAGGTCAACCAGACTACGGCTTCATTGCTGAAGAAGTGGGCGAACATATCCCAGAAGTAGTAGACTGGGAAGAAGATTCAGATGGTGCAAAAGGAATGTATTACCAGAAAGTGATTCCCATTTTGGTCGAGTCAATTAAAGAACAGCAAGAGCAAATAAAAAATCAAAAAAATGAAATCAATCAACTAAAAGAAATGATTGAGAAAATGAAAAATACAGAGCAGCCAAGCGAATAAATTAGAAAATCTGCTCTTCTAAATCGCTCTGAAAATACTACTTACTTGTGAGCGTGCTACGAGAAGGATCTCGACGGCAGGGTGGTTTGCCCAGGCAACCTGCCTTTTGACAAGATACTTGTATCTTGTGCCGCATTGGTGCGTTCGCATATTTTTAACATATAAGGAGAATAAAATATGTCTGCAATTGATAAATCTGAATACGGGAAATATATCTCCCTTCAGAACTACTCCGGTTCAATCACCGCTCCAGGTACAATGTTCGTTTCCGGCGCAGTAGGATCAGAAAGAATTAAGGCTAACAGCCCTCTTTCCGCCTCTACTATGGAAATGAGCCAGTTAACTGCTGATGATGTAACCGTTAATGACTCTCTCACCGTGGCCGGTGCTTCCGACCTCAACGGTGCTCTTGATGTCGCTGGACAAACTGCTCTCGCAGCCAGTGGTGTCTCAACCACAGTTCGTGGTACATTCAACGTCGATGAGGCTGCTACCTTCGATAGTTCAATGTCTGGTTCCTCAACACTCGGTGTTGGTGGAGTCGCAACTTTCCAAACTCACTTGCTTCCAGCCGCTGATAACACATCAGACCTCGGCTCCGGCGCAAAAGAGTTCAAGGATCTTTACCTTGACGGTACCGCCTACATTGATAGCCTTCAGGCTGATCAACTCGGCGCTGCCCTTGATGCTAACAGTCAAGCAATCACTAACATCAACGTAGATAGCGGCGCTATCGACGGAACTGTTATCGGTGCTAATAGCACTGCCAACGGTTCATTCTCAACTCTCGTTGGTGCAACTGTTTCATCTTCCGCTGCTCTTTCCGGTCACTCCCTTGACATCGAGACCAACGCCGATATCGATGGCGCTTTGGACGTTGCTGCTTCAGTAACAGCCGGAACAAGTTTCATCATCGGTTCAGCCGATCTTAATGAGGCTGACATGGAGAAGCTCGATGGTATCACTAATGGTACTGTTGCTGCTTCCAAAGCTGTCGTCGTAGACGCCAGCAAAGATGCTTCTGGTTTCCGCAATGTAACTGCTACAGGCGCTGTAACCGCAGGCACTAGCTTCGTCATCGGCTCTGCCGACCTTAATGAGGCTGATATGGAGAAGTTAGACGGCATTACTAATGGTACTGTCGCCGCTTCCAAGGCTGTCGTTGTTGACTCTAACAAGGACGCTTCCGGCTTTCGCCACGTCACTGCTGCTGGCGCTGTAACTGCTGGAACAAGCTTCATCATCGGTTCTGCTGATCTTAATGAGGCTGACCTAGAGAAGTTGGACGGTATCACTGATGGTACTGGTGCTGCTAACAAGGCTCTTGTCCTTGACGGTAGCCGCAACTTCGACACTGTCAACTCAATGACTTCAACTTTCTTGACTGCTTCTTACGCTCAGATCGACCGCCTCGATGTGAACGAGATCAACAGCATTTCAAGAACAGAGACAACTCTTGAGGTTGTCGATAAGCTCATCGTCGCTGCTTCAGGCTCTGCTTCTGCTGCTGCTGATGGTGGTGGTCTCCAAATGGGTGGAACTAATGGTTCTGATACTGTTGCTTCCATCAAGTACGACCACGCTAATAGCGCTCTTGACTTCAATCTCGCTGGAACTACTGAGATGCGTCTTCAAAACGGCGTTCTTCGCCCAGAGACTGACAACGACGTAGACCTCGGCGCTTCCGGTGCTGAGTTCAAGGATCTTTACCTTGACGGCGTTGCTTATGTTGATGAACTTCGTGCTGACCAACTTGGTGCCGCTCTCGACGCCAACAGTCAGGCTATCACTAACATCAACGTAGACAGTGGTGCTATTGACGGAACAGTCATCGGTGCTGCTTCACAGGCTGCTGCTCAGTTCACAACACTCAGCGCCTCCTCAACCCTTCAGGTTAAGGGCGAAGCAACTTTCGCTGCTGACATTCTTCCATTCGCTGACGGTTACAGCGACCTCGGTTCCTCCACTAAGGAGTTCCAAGACCTCTACCTCGACGGAACTGCTTACATTGATAGTCTTCAAGCTGACCAGCTTGGTGCTGCTCTTGATGCTAATAGCCAAGCTATCACCAACATCAACGTAGACAGTGGTGCTATTGATGGAACAGTGCTCGGTGCTAACAGCGCTGCCGCTGGTACATTTACCACTCTCATCGGTTCAACAGTTTCCTCATCTGCCGCTCTTTCAGGGCACTCACTCGACATCGAAGCTGACGCTGACATTGATGGTGACATGAATGTAGCCGGTTCAGTAACCGCAGGAACAAGCTTCATCATCGGTTCCGCTGACCTCAACGAGACTGATCTTGAGAAGCTTGACGGTATCACTAATGGTACTGTCGCTGCTTCAAAAGCCGTTGTTGTTGATTCCGACAAGGACGCTTCTGGATTCCGTAACGTCACCGCTACTGGTGCCGTAACAGCCGGTACAAGCTTCATCATTGGTTCCGCTGATCTCAACGAGACTGATATGGAAAAGCTTGACGGTATTACTAATGGTACTGGTGCTGCTAACAAGGCTCTTGTCTTGGACGGTAGCAGAGACGTTGATACTATCAACGCTCTCGGTATCGCCAGCATGGCTAACAACTGGACTAACGCCAGTCGTACAGTAGCTGACATGGGTATTGTTACAACAATGGACCTCAATGGTGGTTCCATCGACGGAACTGTCGTCGGCGCTGCCTCCGCAGCCGCCGGTACTTTCACCACTCTTGTTGGTTCAACAGTTTCCTCATCTGCTGCCCTCTCCGGTCATTCACTTGACATCGAGGCTGACGGTGACTTCGACGGTGCTCTTGATGTCAAGGGTAACGTCACTGGCCAAAGCCAACTCTTGTTGACTGCTGCCAAGGGCACAACCCACATTGAGATGGCTAGTAGCACTGACAAATGCTCAATGGGCGTTAGCGCACAAAGCAGCTTAATCTTGTCCGGTGCTTCCAGTCACGTCATGGTCAAGCCAGGTAATGAGACTAGCGGAAAGCGTTTCGCTGTTTCAAACCAGGCTGGTAACAGCTTCCGTTTCTATGTCGATTTCTCAAACGGTGATACTTATGTCCAAGGCGACCTCCAGGTTGCTGGTAACGACATCAAAGACTCAGGTGGCCAAGCTGCTTTGACCTTTGACGGTTCAGCCAACACAACAGTTCAGGGTAACGCTCAAGTTGACGGAACTCTTACTGTTTCTGAGAACGGCACTGGTAAAGATGTTATCTTCTACTCCACAGCCGCTAACGAGAGATTATTCTTTGACGCTTCTGCTAACAAAATGGCAATCCTTCAATCAGGTGCCAACCTTCTCACATTGGGAAGTAACAGCAGCAGTGACTTCGCTCTCGACGTAGCTGAAGGCTCAAACAACATCAACAAGGTAAGAGCTTCTGCATTCGTTACATATTCCGACGAGAACCTTAAGACCAATGTCGAGACATTCGACAATGCTCTTGACAAGGTTATGAATCTTCGTGGTGTAACTTATGACTGGAAATCTTCCGGTACTGCTGACTTCGGTTTCATCGCTCAGGAGATCCAAGAGGTTCTTCCAGAGTGTGTTGCTGAAGGCGACATCATGGGTGTTGATTACGCCAGAGTTTCTGCGGTTCTCGTAGAGGCTATCAAAGAGCAACAAGCTCAAATTGAAGACCTTAAGGCAAAGCTCTCAGAGTAATAACCCCTAAGTTCTTTATCAATCTTATTCCTATAAGATAACGGAGCCCCCTAATTCCCTCGTGGTTTTAGGGGGCTCTTGCTTTTTGATTAACATTTAACTAACTATCTATTATAATAGAGCCCTATGAAGAAGCCCGACCAAGATAAAATAGCTCAACTCGAACAAGCCATACAACGAAAGTATGGAGAGAAGACAGTCCAACATCCTAAATCCGATTGGACCGACGAGAAGGAAAAGGATTATCAGGAGCAAATCAAAAAAGCCGAGAAGAAAAGAAAGAAGAATTCAGAAAAGACTGAAAAGATTGAACAAGATGGGTTTTTACTAAGCAAAAAACTACTTAAAAGAGATAGTAGTGACCGTAAATGTCCCGTATGCGAAATCTATTCATTTGATCTGAAAGACGATTTGTATATGAACAAATACGAATGCTGCTGGTCTTGCTACATTCAATATGTAGATGGGCGTGAAGAACGCTGGAAAACAGGCTGGAGACCAAACAGTGAAAATCACAAAGAAAAGACTTAAAGACATTATTCTTGAAGAAATACACAACTTCTTCAACGAGAAGGCCGTCGCCTGTCCAGAACCAACTCAAGACCTGGAGTTGAACACGAAAAACAGAGATGCTGCAATTAAGGCCGAGCACATTCAGTACGGTCCTTTAAATTTAGAAGATCAAGATTATTATAAAAGGGCAGCAGAACATTGGAATACAGACCCAGAAGTTG
>Ga0208919_1000050_pt1 | contig 92027 bp, 82 predicted proteins | sample 4_EtaG_FD_184076 | JGI IMG/M metagenome (GOLD analysis project Ga0208919, IMG submission 184076) | Marine viral communities from the Subarctic Pacific Ocean - 4_ETSP_OMZ_AT15127 metaG (SPAdes) (version 3) | ecosystem: Environmental > Aquatic > Marine > Oceanic | place: Pacific Ocean | collected... | reverse complement strand
GCCTTACCCTTGGGCGGAGGGCATGCAGAACGATTCATGCAGTTATGAAGGATCACCGATCCAAGCTTTCCAGTATTAGGATCTTTTATCATGGTCGAACCAAGAAAGGCTCTGCCATTATTGCCCAGACATGTTTCCAGATCTTTACTATCGAAAGATTGGATCGGTGAATCCTCAGTGGAGAGTTTTAACACTTGGGCAAGTGACTTAGCAAAAGTTGTGTTGGCGACAGGGTACATGCCAAGCATGCCGATTCTGCCGCGCAGTAAGCGTGTGGCTCGTTCATTGTCGAGAATGATATGCGGGTGCTTGGCAACATCATTTGCCAGCGTCAACGCATTACGAGCGATTGTGGGATTAAGGTTTTCTTGTGCTGTTGGCCATGATACTACGTAAACGACTTTGCCAGTCGACTGCACAGAGCGCATGTAACGCTCAAAGACAGGGTGCAGAGCGGTAACACTACTACCGGTACCGCCGCCACCGCCAGCAAGGACGAATAACCAATCAACTTTACCGAGTTTGATACGCAGGGCATCTTCAACAATCGCACCATTTTGACTTAAAACCTCTTTTCCATATTCTACGTTTTTTCCAATCCCGTCTGAATCGGGAATGAGGACAACGTGATCCTCTTCTACATTCTTTGGAATGTCTTTACCTGTTGAATTTACGAGTAGCGTCTTATTGAAACCTAGCTCAATAAACGCATTCGCCATTTTATTGCCTCCACCGCCGACACCGACAAAACCAACATTGATAGATGAGGGTGCTGTGTTCTCGGGGAGTAAATCTTCATCAGAGTATTCCATCTGTAATCCGAAGTCCTCAACCATGCCGAAATCTTCTGCATCTACTTCTTCGTGGTAACTGTCTTTTTCCTGCGCAAACGCGGGAGGTGGTTCTGCGGGAGGCAGAAAATCAAATTCGTTGTTATCATTATCGTTCATTGTTTATTCCTTATTCTGCGGCCTTCTGTCCTTTTTTGTATGGTGGGTTAACATTAACTTGTCCACTATCAAGCGCATTAGCGGCAATTGCAACGTTATCATCGTCTACCACTGGCATGTCAACACGACCAGAAGCCCAAGAAGGCACTTCAAATGTTACATTACTTAAGTTTTGCGCCATTTTTTGAACTGCTGCATCAATGGCTGCTTCACCTTGGGCACCAGTAAATTTTTGTAAGACCTGCATAACATCTTCTGGTTTCATGCCCCATACGCCTCCTTTAGCGTATTTTACTAATTGCTCTTTCATTTTTTCAGGAGTAAACTGATCAAAACCGCCCGTAGCTGGCTTTCCACGTTGAACACCAAAAAGACCTTTTGTCATTGCATTTAAAATAGCCACCAATTGCTGACCGGGGAAATCCACCAAATAGCCCCCAACTTGAGCAGTAGGATCAATCATAGCAGTCGATACCCAGCGATGGTGACCGTCCATAATATAGCCGTCATTGCTAATAAATGCACCCAAATCTCCACCGGCATTTAATTTTTGATTGCCTTCCCAAAGCATATTTAACACAAAAGCCATTGCCTTTTCAATATTCATGCTTGATTGAGATGGCTTCAGTTTGCCAACAGGGGCGACCCCTTGAGGTTTATACGATACGCTAATGGTGTCATCATCACCAGAACCATCTGCTTGGCCGGTGCGCGACATAAAGCGGGCGCCCTTCGGTTGTACTTGTGAAAGTTTTTGTGGAAATACTTTTGGATCAACCTTAGACGGGTCTGCATCTTCAGCAACAAATTTATTCCAGTTTTCAAACAAAAGTTTCATTTACTTAGATTCCTTATTCATCTCTTGAATTACTTCTCTGATGATATCTTTAATCTTCTCTACGGATTCGCCGTAAGCAAGATTGGAGGAACCAACGGCCGATGACGCGCGTGTGGGGTCCGAACGGTCGCGTTTATAGGATGACGACGAGGATGATGAACCAGAGCGACGACGATTCTGCTTAGCTTTATCAATATCGTATCGAGCCATGCGCTCTTGCTCGGAGTCTGCCACGTATTTGCTTCTCCACTTTAAGAAGTCCTCATAAGCCTCATACGAACTCGTATCGTCGAAGTTCTGGCCGCGAGCTTGGGACCATTTATAGTAGCCAGCACTACTGCCAGAACGGAATTCTTCATAATCCTCACGTTCTTCTTCTGGGACATCTGCCATTGGATCGGCTGCTGGAGCTTCATCTCCGCCGCCCATGCCAAAAGCACCCTTGATAGAGTCCATAAAACCCTCGTCGATTGCTGCTTCAATTTCTTCTTTAATGAGTCCTGTTAACTCGCTCTTGGTGATTTTCACGGTAATATCTCCTATTGATTTACTCTTGCGTATCCGTCTTTCTTTTCAATCACGATTTGCATGTCAACACAATCTTTGAGCGAATCAAGGTGAGAGATCAACAAAACGTTCTTAAAATACACTTTAATTAGTTCCAAGATCCGAATAAAACCCTCCATATTTTCCTCGTCAAGTGCGGTGCCCGGCTCGTCAAGAACAAATATGTCTCCAGTTGGTAGTGACGAAACACCCAAAAGTGCAAGACGGATAGCGATTGCAGACAAAGACTTTTCTGCTCCGGAGGCCATTTCAATCGGTCGTTCATCATATTGTGGATGCTTAATAAAAATATCAAATTTATTTCCAGATGCCTCAAAAAAGATTTCAAAGTCTACAATATTGGCAAGGACCTTTGCAATTTCTTCATTGATTACTGGAATCTTCTTTTTGATAATATCATAGGCAATTCCATTTGAGTGCATACATTGCATATATAAGTCATATGCAGCAAACTCTCTTTGAAGTTCTATGTATTCTTTTTTCTGGCTTACAAGGTTTTCTGTTTTTTGCTCAAGGGAGCCCACTGATTTAACAAAATCCAAGGTTAGTTTTTCACACTTTTCTATTCCGCTGTTTGCTTTCTTTATTTCGAACTGACACTTATTCAATTGAGATATCAGAGCTTCAAGATTTTCTATAGCTTCTTTGTTTTGTTCGTACTCATCTCTCGCTGATCGCAGGGTGGCCATTTGCACGTCAATTGTGTGTATGGAGTTCTTGTTTCTTTCAATCTCAAGATTTAAATCAGCGATAGCAGAGGAGACGCTATGCTTGCTCTTTTGCACATTTTCATATTTCTCCAGTTGTATTTCAACTTCTTGAGGATTTAATGTTTTTATTTCTCGCGAGATTCGCTCTATGTATCTCAGGGCATCTTTTTGCTCTGCCTCAACAGACGATTTCATGGTAACCGCGTCGTGGGCCTCTTTGACAAACTCATTCTCACAACAGTATTTGCACTCTGGATCATACTCATGTTCTTGCAGCAACTTTTCTTTCTTTAAAATATCGCCGTGAGCATCTAACAATTTGTCAAGACTATCTTCTTGTTGCTTTAAACTTTCCCTATGGGTGCCTATCTTTTCTCTCAAGGTCTCATATTTCTCCAACTCAAATTCTTGCAGGAAATCAACGACCTTTTTGTAAACCCCTTGTTTGGTTTTGAGTTCTTTTTCGCCATCACCAATCTTGATCTTAAGAGCAGTAGTTTGGTTTTCCTTGGTTCTAATCTCATTATTTATCGCAGCAATATCTATAACTTCTGCAGGGATCGAATCTATTTTTGCCTGCGTGTCTGCACACTGAGTCATCAGTGTAGACAAGCCGCCCTTCAGACTATCACACTTATCCTGTTGGTGATGGAGATCTTCGCGTGTCTGTATCAATTCCTGCTGGGCGCTGAGAATTTCATCATCATAGTTTCGGGTACTGAGTCTTTTGAGGGCGCCCTTAAGGTCTACAGAATCTTCTTTAGATAACTTAAACTTTTGTTCAAACAATTCCAAGTCCAAGAACTTCGCTATAATTTCCTTGCGGCGCGTTGACCCTTCATCAATAAAAGCCAGGGCGCCATGCTGGGACGATAACGACGATACTGAAAAGTCATCGAGTGTTCCGAAATGCTTGCGAATATTCGCATCCGTCTGAGTACGGGTAAGGCCATTAAGTGATGTTGTCTCACCCATCACTTTATCAAATACCTCAAAGTTCAGTTCAGTCTTTGCCTCATTCGTTTCCTCTCCCTTAAGACGCTTAATGTACTTGGATGCGGTTCTTTCAATTTTATAAAGCCTGTCTCCGATCTCAATTTCAATCTGGCCGGCGGCACAATCTTTATTTTGATTAATGACATTGATGTTTTTGCGCTCATTCTTAGATGTCGAATTAAACATAGTCCAAAGCACCGCATCGATAATGCTACTCTTTCCGGAGAAGTTTTTGCCAAAGACGCCAACGATGCCACTAAGTTCTTCAAAGTTTATATTGTTGTCTTCGCCATAGTTGAACAAGTTATCAAAGCCAAAAGACTTTAATTTCCAATTGATATTTCGTGAGATGTCCTCGTTATCTTCAACCATCTTATTGTATTTTTTATTTAATTCAAACACCTTTTCTAATGTCTCTGGCGTTGCTTCATAGCCTGCAAGGTATTCGTCAATCAATTCTTCTTGCACCTCAATATCCCTAAGGTTTTCAGTTTTAAGACCATCAGCGAGGCCTTCGACACTGCCACGATCTCCTGATGCCCTATTGAGAAACGAGATGCTCTCGGGCTTGAATCTATGCTTCGCAATGTCTACTGCGCGCTTCATGATGTCTAACGGAAGATTGTTATTACTAACGAGACGAAGGCGAGCACCAAGCGGAACAGAAACATTCTTTGGCATTCGTCCCTTACGAGTAAGCTCAATCGTGATGAAAGGCTTTGGATTCGTAAGCGAAACGTGGCGAGTAGACCATTCATTTTTATCTTCAATTTCCCAAATAAGGTAACCCTTATCATTGCTTTCGCCATGGTTCTGTTGTACCAGAGATCCCGGATAGCGCGCGCGGCCGGCCTTGTCCACCTTTTGATCAGTTTTATGAATGTCGCCAAGTAAAGCATAGTCGTATTTTTCTACTGTGTCTAAATCGATATCTCCATGAGTCATCATCCAGCCAGTGTCAGTAACAGAACCAACGACCGAACCATGATACAAGGCAATATTGACTCGATCCGCCGGCAACGTCTCTTGCCAGTTCTCTGGATCTACAATAGATAGTACGTGCAAATCAATACCGTCAGCCACTTCAATGACTTCTGAATGTTTATGGAAATGCAAGTTAGGGTGACTTAGGTTGTCGACAATCGGGCTAAGCGCATCTAAGCGGCCGCTGTTTTTTAGGTTCATGTCGTGGTTACCGAGAATCATATAATAAGGTGCAATGTCTGCCAGATTGGCAAACAGGTCACTCATCATACGAATCGCCTCGGGACTCAAATCAAGTTTAGTGTGAAAGGTGTCGCCAGTATTAACAATAATATCGGGCTTTTCTTCTTTCAACTTTTCATATAACTGTTCAAATACCGCGCGGTATTCCTTATGGTACTTCAATTTTCGGACATGAATATCCGATACATGTGCAATCTTAATGCTCACAAAAACTCCTAGTTTAACATCATCCAGGCGAGAACACTAAATCCATACCATGACGTATAGATGAAAATTGCCTTCGTAAGCGTATCAATAGTAAAGCTAAGCATACATGCCTCCCCTGTACATGTACTATATCACCCTAGGGGCGCGCTGTCAAGCGTTTTCTTTAAAAGTATTTTTGCCCTTGGCGCTGCGTTCAGCGTTTTTGTCCTGTAATGCCTTATAAGCTATCGACCAGGATGACGGGAGGAGTTGAGTACTCGTCGATGAGTCATAGAAGTCGCCTTGACCTTCGGAGCCCCACTTGTTGAAGTCCCTCACTAAATCTGCTAAGTCTTGAATTTCCATCGTTTGGTAATACTGTTTCAGATCTTCTTTTTCGGCGCCTCTTGTAAAAGTATCCTTGTATCCATCAGGTAACGAGTCGTACGGAACGTAAGCGATATATTGATAACCATTTGCCGTTCGTTGTGCTTGGCCGGTGCTCTCAATATCGCCCACAGATGCAAACTCAGCCTCAAGGCGATCCATTGCAATGTCTTTAGCGTCGTCAGCACCGACACCTTTTTCTAAGTCTGCAGGTATCTCGCCTTCGCGGCCGCTGGCGTCAATAGCATTCTGAATGAAATCGGCTCTGGCATCTGACATGTTTTGGCTAGCATCAAAAGCATTCTGTATCTGTTCGGCCGCGGCGGGCGTAACGCCAACGCCCTGTAGATCGTAAACATTCGATGCTACTTGACTACCGAACGCCAATGCAGCCATAACTGCAATCGGCAGCGCTGCTTTGGCTGCGGCCGACTTTATCGCGTCCAAGACACTTTGCTCAAGAAGCATCCTTTGTTCTTCTGTGAGTTCCATATTCATCTCACGAACAACCTCCGTAATCGTCTGTTTAACAATACGGAGTTCGACTTCTTCGCGGATGACTTGCCGAAGTTTAGATTCAGCTATTCTCATCAGACCTTTCCTTGCCAGCCTGTTCCACCTTGCTTTTCTTTCTTCTTCGCGGCTTTCTTGAATCTCTTGGCGAGAGCCTTACGCGCCGGCGTGCAGGTTTTCTTTGTCATCGGAGTGCAATCGCCTTCGTGCTCGGGATCAACTGCTTTCTGAATCCAATCGTCGTCCTCAGCCATTAAGACTTCGATCTCTTCGGCAATTATTTCTTCCATCGATGTTACAGCTTCTCTTGTAAATTGTGGCGGCTTACTGGATTTTTTCTTGGCGGTTTTTAAGTGGCCGCGTCGAGAGCCTGTCTTATTAGCCAACGCCAGTGCATCGACGAGAGAGACGATTTGGCGCCCCAAACGATCGTTTTCAACAGCCAACTTTATATTATCCATATATTTTTCTAGAGATATATTAAGGCCTGCGTCTTCAAGAAATTGGGCTATCGTTGGCTTGTCAAAAACACTAAGGGCGCCGCCGGCGGCTTTCCATGCAGCTTTTTCTTGAGCGTCAGGTTTTCTTTCGGCGCTGCGCTTCTCTAGATCTGGGTTGGGTATCTTAGTAAATGTGTCTTTAAGCTTTCCACGAACCTTTGGCGGTACCATATCGCGTGCGCGGAAGGGCGCGTCATCTCCGAATTCCTCGGTCAATGTCGCTTCGATTTCTTCTTTGATTATCTCTTTAAGATCTTTTTTGCTGATTTTCATGCTTATTCCTCATATTGCTGATAACAAATTCACCAGTAAATAGTTGTCTGCATCAATAAAGGAAGCGTTTATCTTTCTTTGTTGGAACACCTCTTTCGGCATCGACCCGACGTCCTCATATCCCGACACATCTATTTTGTAAAGCTCAATGTCATATCTAAGAAGCATTTGAATGATCTTGTTTTCTTTTTTTCTTGCGTCTGGATCAAGGGCAATGTAAACCGGAGTGTCATTAAATACAATTTTACGCAACAAATCAGAGCTTGGCCGCAAAGTGGAGCCTAGAATAGGAACAGCATTTCCGGCGACGATGGCATCGAAAACTCCCTCTACTAATATTAAGTCAGCAGTCCAATCTACAAATAGGTCGTTGAAGACCACGTCCTTCGACGCTCTCGGGTTTTTGTACTTGTAGGAGTCCCCAGTATAGGATCTTGCTATAAAGTAGCTACAATCGCCATTCTCGGCGAAAGAAGGAATAATAATCCTATTGCGATACTCGCCACTAAAGCAATAACCGATCTTCCACTTGAGAATGTCAGCCTTGGTTAGTCCTCTTTTCTGGAGATATCGGTAGGCATACGTGCCGGTGGCTGGTGTGCTGTTGGATGAGAGGCTTGTGAACTCTTCTGGGAGTTCCACTTTTTCTTTGTCTTCTCGACGCTCTGTTTCCATAAAGAGGTCAGCAAATTTCTCAAGATCACTTCTGCCTGATATTGCGTCCCATTTCTGTAGTTGCAGATAAGAACCATAGCGCCTAATAATACGCCTAATATTACGACCGCGATAATCGCAAATCCAACACTTATAAACATGCTTATCCAAGTTAACAGAGAACTTACGCTTGTGGTGATTGCACGAAGGACACGAGAAAAGTAACTCGTTTCCTTTGTCAATGCTGTTTCCAAGCGTTTCATGTAATATCTTCTTTGCCTCTTTCTTATTCATACGCCCTCGTTCTTAAGGTAACACACGGGAGTACTAAAGTCAATAAAAAAACGGCCCTCTATAAAAAATAGAGAGCCGTCTATCAGATGTGGGCGCCTACTATGATGTAGACGCTTCGTCATTCACCGAAACCAACTCAATCTCAAAGTTAAGCTCTTCGCCGGCGAGTGGGTGGTTAAAGTCTAAAAGAACGTCTTCGTCTCTTTCTTCTTGAATCTTTGCCATAAATGGGCCACGTGGGCCGTTGCCTTGTACAACCTCTCCTACAAGAAATTCAAATCCCTCGCCGAAAGCAGACTTTGGCACGGTCTGTACTGCGTCATCAACGCGCTCACCATATGCATCATCCGCACTTAAAGAAATGCTCTTTGTCTCGCCTGCAGACATACCCACTAATGCGCTGTCAAACCCTGGAATCATCATTCCCGAGCCGACTTGAAAATTCAAGGCCTCCCCGCGAGTTTTTGAATTATCAAATTCTGTCCCGTCACTCAGGGTGCCGCGGTAGTGCACACTGACGTTGTTTCCGTTTTCTACTTTCATCATATCTCCTGTTTTGTAATGAAATTTACTCTATTAATATAATACACTTTTCAACAAGTGTCAAGCCTTTTCTGTATCTTTTTATTCTGTCTATGACAGTGGTTTTTGAAATGCATAAAGAAGGCCGCGTTGTAATGGTTTCCCATGGGTTATGTGACTTCGATGATCATTAAGGTCAGTAACATCAATAGTTGTAAACCCATGCCATTCCAAAGTCCGTAAAAACAATTCTGATTTAAGGGTACCGGAGATAATCTCGGCGGCAGATCTGGTGTCAACATGAATGACGGCGATGGCGCCAGGTTTTAGAACTCGATGTATTTCTTTTAGATATAAATCTAACATTAATGGCGCCGCATTCGTCAAAGAATCTAGTGAAAAAACAAAATCAACGCTTCGATCAAGAAGCCCACTGAGTTCATATCCCAATGTTTCATAGAAATATATCTTCTTTGCTTTTACTTTGTCGGGGTATCTCTCTCTGATCGTGTCGAACCTGTCGGAGAAGATATCGACACAGGTTACTTTATCACAGTATTCGAACAAGAGACCTTCCCACTTTCCGTTTAGGCTACCGATGTCTACCGCCATATCAAGCGACCCTGGTTTAATTAATAACCTCTGTTCGAGAAAGTTTTTTACTCTTTGTTCATAATCTTCCTTTAAATTCCAGTGGCCATCGAGGTCTTCGCCTTGGCCAGCAGCGGGAAAATTACTATATGTAAGCCTTTGTTGAGATACCATCGACTCGGTATCGGGATCCGGAGCGCGTAAAGGTGGTGCCACCTTTGCACCTTTAATTCTATACTTCACATTCACCTCTTTCTTCTATCGCGGCGCCGGCTTTTGCAATTATAATAGCATCGGCCCGATCGTAGGATTCAGGCTTAGGATTTCCGTGCTTGGTATATTCTATTTTGAAGGCCGGTTCTGTTTCCAGTAAGTGCTCTAACACAACTTGCTTTGCCTTTTGGCCGCGGGGAACTTTAATGCCTGCTTCTTTGCGGGCGCTGCTTGCACCAATAAACTTTGGCTCGATTTCAAAAGTTTCATAAAGAAGCCATGACACAATGCCATTGAATCTTGTGAGAAGAGATAATGTTTTTGCAGACGATTTGCCGCCCATGAACATGTGAAGTGACTGTTCAATATAAATATGCTCTATCGGAAACTGTGAATGCCCGAATGCAAGGACATCTTCGTTATTGCATTGATACATCTCATATAAATCAAGTATCTTTTCTTTGATTGCGACTGTCTTTTCAAAGACGCCTTTGTGTTTACGCAAATCAATTGAATCATAATAAACTATTTGCTCATCAGCAACCACGGCGAAGCCTGTGATACTGGTACTTATATCGACACCTAAAACCATTTTAAACCCTATATTTGCGCCAGCTATATGATTTTCTATTATCTAAATAACTTTCGTTAAACATCTGAGCATATGCTTCTTGCTCAAAACGAATCCTACGGTACGCTAGATCTTTATTTCGGAATTTTATATACCCTCTCAGGTAATCCCAACCATACAACAAATAAAAGAATACCACAAAAAGTTCTTTTTGTTGAAGAATATGTATAGTTTCATGTCGTAAAACATCATCCGACATTTCATCGTGAGAAATTATGAACGGATACAGAGTAATTGCTGTAATATCTACCACTATGGAAAGCATCCTAGTAATCTTGGGAGCGATTATGACTATTGGGTTCATTATATATCCAGCTTAAGTTTGAAAGTGTAATCTTGATCTTCTTCTTTTAGCACTGGGTTTGCTAATGTGGCTAAGCCAATGAGATTTTGATCTTTATCATATAACCCCACCCTAGATATATACACTTGGCGTTTGAATGGCGCATCAAAGGTAGCAAAACTTGAAGATGCTATGTTTTTAATTTTGCGTACGGGGTTCTCTTCGTATATCTGAGAACCAGTTGCTTGTATGAGTTCTTGTCCGTACCTTATAAATGTCGGGTTATTGGAATAGTTGGCTTGGCCGCGGCGGGCTTGTGCAAACATTGTTTGAACTTGGGTTTCTGTTTGGCCATGAAAGTTTATTGAGAAGGATGCTTTTGCAAAATCAACATTATCGACTGTTTGAGAGTTTATGCCGTCACTAGCTCCGGCGCCGAAATAAACCCATTTAGATGTAACCAGACCGCCGGCCGTAGTGCCGTCGACCAAAGGCAACTCTTGATCGTTAATTTCCCAAGAACCAGTCAAAAGCAAAAACCCTTCACTGTATAAGACAACCCCGGCGACTGCTCCCACATTGGAACCAGTTACTTCGATCAACTCTCCGTTTTGCTTTGTATCTCTTAGCTCAGCTTTTTTCGAACCGCTAACAAAGTATTTTAAGACAACGGTGCCTTCTTTGATTTTAGAGCCGTAAAAAATCGAAGGGACTGATATGAGGTTGATGGGCTGCTCGGCTTTGTCCCAGTGATAATCGCTGCCGGCAGTGCCGCCAACGATTGCGTAGTGTTCGCTTAAGTATTGGTAGTGGTTTAACCTGTTCTTAAGGGCATAGAAGTGCGGGTATTCTGGGGCACCCCCACTGAGTTGACTCGTACTATCAAAAGTATTGAAAGCTGGTTCCCGATAACCAGGGTTGGGCGACATAAATTCTCTTGTGATTGAGGCAGTTAACGGATAGTTTGCCCTGATGATGTCTCCGTATTTAAATTCGTTATTGTAGGAGACCTTGCCGGCTGTTTTGAATGATGCCCGGGCAGATCCTTTAGTGATGTAGGGAGTAATAAGATTGTTGGGGCCGCTGCCCAAAGCCGAGCTTGTAAGAATTGACTCATCGGCGTTTAAGGCATACGTTCCAGCGCGGTCTACGTTGTATTCATAAAGGCTTATACCGCCGCTGACACTGGAAGTTATGCAAAGAATGTTATCCGAGAAAGCGCCGCTTTGATGAGGGGTGTTATTGTAATACACCTGGGTATTGTACACCACAAACTCAACCGCCGGGAAGGCGCGCATTGTGTTTAGCACAATGTCGTTTTGGCCAAACTTACGAAAAGACATTTTAGTAGTCCAATCGGACTCTGATCGTCAACTCGTTTTGTGGTGTCTTCTTCAGGGGCTCGGACAACTTGGCGACGGCCAGAAGTTCGTTTTGAGCGTTGTAGAGGCCTACGGTGGAGGCATATGCGACCGGAAGGTCGGACGCGTTATTCTTGACGCGGATCTTGCTGCCACTAGTGTATGTTGGATTTGTGCTATAGTTAAACTTGTTAACTGGCAGGCGGCAGAAATATATTGTAGAGTTGATTTCTGTAGAGTTATTGAATGTTAGATTTGTTATTCTGTGTCTCAGGGCATCGCATGTACCGGAGATTGACGACGTTGCAATGGATGCACTGCATGCCAGAGGCGTCATGTTACCTGCACCGCCGCTGAGGTAAGAGCCACTGCTAAACTGATTATAGCCGGGCAATGTGATGGCTGTATCCCAGATTGAAGAAGAGAGAATTGCGATGCCGGCTTGGTAGAATACTACGCCATAACTAGAAGTGTTTGCAGCGTTATTTCCTTCAGACGATGTTGAGTCGAATAGGACTCCGTAATCACCGCCGATTGTGGACAAGGTCCCATCGCCACTAGTGGATGCTTTTAGATCTTGCAAGGTTATGGTAGTAGAGTGAGCAGTAGCCCAAGCGCCGCGGCCTAGCTCTAATGAGAAGGTACCTTTCTTAATTTGGTCTTTGGTTAGAAGACGAGAGAAGGATACCACAAATACATCTTGCATAGTACCGACGTTGTCAAGCAGCAGGTCATCTTCAAACAGTCTAACAGTATTGTTAGAACCAGTGTAACCAAGGAGTACTTGGGCAAACTGGTTGTACATATTGATTTTCTTGTTGTTCTGGACGTTGGTGGATGCCGACAAGGTTGAAGATTCGTCATAGCCAACCGAGATGTCAAAAATATGGTTAGCGGAAGAACTAAGGTACGGGTAATCATATACAGATTGGAACATTCCGTGTGTGTAGTTCTTGATGTTCTCGTCACTGTACGTGCCGGAAACGATTGTTCCTGTGAGGGGTATAACCTCATGCAGTATTGTTTTGGTGTTGGTAACGTCAGTATTTACGTTAAGTGGTTCATACGAAACAGGCATTCATTTTCTCCGGTTTAGGTTTGCGCTAATTTAATAATTCTTATGGGCAATTGAATCGTGGCATTTGTCGCGACTCCTTGAACATATATAGTTGTATCGATAAAATCGAAAAGAGTGCCGTCCGCAAATAAATCATTAGAGGTTGTACCATATTTAGTATAATCAGATTGTGGTAGGTTCGACACAATGTTAAAGTTTAAAGCAGTAAAGACGCCACGTGGTCCAGCAATTGCTGAGTAATTTGTGCTCGTGTCAGCACTGTCAACGCCAGATTGCGCGTATACTCTACTCAAAGAAGCGTTAACAGTAGATTCATTGTAGTTTGAAAGCTCTCTTGATCTACGAGTATTTTGAGCAGCGACAAGCGATACTTCTAAAGTAGCGCCGTTGGCGCTGCTGTTGGCAAATACTGAGGACGGACTGGGTCCTATAACGCTGCCGATAAATCTGTTATCGTATCGAACCAAGAAACTATTATCCGCTAGGCCAACAGATGTGATATATGCCGACTGGCCTGAAGGATCTGAGGCAAGCTCACTTGAGTTAATGCCGGTTTCTATGAGTACAAATCGGCCCGAAGTATCACTACCTTTAAGGATATTGGTTTCAGATCCGCCGGCGGTTGACATAACCTTGCTTGTTACAGAGCCGGCCGCGTTTGTTTTTGAGTCATCTGCCAGATAAATAACGTTTTTGGCTGCTGATTTTATCACGATTCGGGAGTTGAATGTTTTCTGGTTTAACTCGATTGCAGGGATATATAACAAGTCTTGTCTTGCATAAGAAGTTAACCCGTAGTTAATATTAGCGTTCATCTGAGTGAATGCCTCAAGCACGGGTGTTTGGAGGATTTCTAAGTCGTAGTATGCGGAGCCTGACGGATGTTCTTTGTTATATAATCCGTAATCAATCTCATCATCGCCAATAGCAAATTTAGAAATTCTAAAATTACCTTTCGCCATTCTTCTTCTGCCCGTATCGGTCAGAACGGCGTCCAAAATGATGTCGCCGGAGTTATCTAAAAATGCCATTTAATTTCCTCTCTATATAAATAGTCTTGGTTTTTTAATCTTCTTCTAATTTTTAGTAGGATCAGTATAAGTAACGTTCAAATCGATTTTTTTGCCAGTTTTCTTGGAAGTTAATCGAATTTTAAAAGTCTTGTCCCATATCAAATCTGTTGCAGTGCCGATATCAACATTCTTATACTGGGATTCTGCGGACTGGTTAAAATCTGCATTATCTGAGTTGATTTCCGTTTGTGTCAAATTTGGAGTTAGCTGAAGAATTTTCTTAAACTGTGCTGATGATTTTACGAAATCATCTGCCTGTAGATCTTCTTCGAATAAGACTTCAAAAGTAGCGTACTTATACCCTCCGTCGTTTATTAGCTCTGCTTCTAAGATTGTATCAACATTCCCGGATATTCCCTGTTCATTGACCGCTCTAAAAAGATAATAATATTTTTGATTTGACTTTACAATATCACTAAATACGGCTGTTGTGTAAGAAAAATCACTGGCCTCTATTGCCAAGGACAGTGTTGACAGAAGATTTCCTGAGAAATCTCTAAAACTTCTCGGCTTTGTACTGAGTCTGTATACTTCCACTGTTCTTTGCGGGGATACCGTTTCCTTGTCGATCATTGTTGTTGTAAGGAAATCGTTTGCTTGTAGAAATTCTTCTTCAACGGTTATGTCCAGGTTATTGATCGGCCTAGGGTAAGAATGGGCGCTAAATGTTTGGTAAACCAAATCAAAGTGCAATCGATTAGAATTATCCAGTACGTAATTCGGAGCAACATCCAATTCATTCGGTGGGTTATCTAATACCTTGTACGACTTTGTCATCAACGGCACTTCAACTATTTTAAGAGATGGTTGTGACGTTACAATAAAGTTAGCAACATAGGGGGGCAACACGCGTTCATCGGCGCCGCGTTTCGAAGACACTGCTGTGCGCAGAGATTCATCGCTCAAAGAAGAAATTGGCAAGGAACCTTCTTCGCCATAGACCTCTGGAATGTTCTCTAGCAAATCCTTACTTCGTTCATTGGTAAATGGATTATAGTATTCAATGCAATATCCCGATGGCTGATCAACCGGACCATCAGCCAATCCTGAGGCAGCTTCGACTGAGCCAGGGAGTCCCTCGCTGGACACTTGGCCAACTATCTTGCTTATTTGCAGGTCAGAGTACCGGTACTTGAACCCTTTGATTGCGTAATATGCGTATATTTTATAGGTGTAAGTTGTATCATACTTTATTTGTGAATCTATAAGATTTAAAATATTCAAACTCTGGTCATTGAAGATCCAAAAGTTTTGCAAGGCGTCCTGGGTGTTTGAATCGCCGGTGACGAGTCCACCAATTTTTTCAATCCTGTAAGCAACTATTTCGTTTGGTTTGCTCTCGGGCTGCAAATAGTTAAAAGTATCGACGTCATAGTCTATTGATAGATTTTGGGAATTCAATATGCTGTTTATATTACTGACGCTAGTGGCATGTTCAGAGTTACCAAATGTTGATAATATATCGTTAATGGTTCTAACTGAGTTTCGACTAGTATATGATCGATATACGCTTTTCATATCGTACACCGCCTCGGTACCAACGCTGTTGTAGTCAACAACAAAGAAGTCTTCTTCTTCTGGTTGGATATTATCATGTATATGTAGGAGGGCCTTAACCAAATCAACAGTTTTGTACGATTTGGTTGCCGTTGTGCTTGCTTTGACATCCGCGCCGGTGGTTACAGAAGAAGACATAAATATTTCATTTTGCATGAATTGTTTATTGGTAATTGGCACCGCTTCCTCTGCTTGGCCTAGGAATATTTCTTTGAGAGATCTTAGAAACAAGGCAGCACACCCATTTGTTCTAATAATAGAAGAATACTGGCCGGCTGTTTGAGTTGGAAAATTAATTTTATTGTAATATGGGAAAGCTACAGCTAGTTCTGTTAACTCATTGTCTTCGTCCAACATACTTGGCCTTCCAAACAAAATATTTTTATTATGCTGCATAGCATATTCTAAAGCCGTCGCACTAATTTTTGAACTATTTTGCACCAAGGTACCTGTCAGGTATGCTGATAGTGGTACTTGCCATGTTGGAGTCAATTCTGTGACTGGGTCTGTTGGGACGACGTAGTTTGTTAGCTCGTCGTGCTGGAGTGTTCCGCCAACAGTGTAGTGGTCAAAGATGTTTGGGTTTAATAGGCCTTGTATTTGGTCATCACTACTCGCACCCATATGCGCCGCATGCAAAGGAGCATATGCGGCCAATGTCATCGCATAATAATTTGGAATCAGTAATTCACTGTCTAATGATGATGCATATGCCTGGTATTCGCTCAAATAGTGATTGTAATCATAAGTAGCCGCAATGAACTGTTTCTCATTTGCCGCCTTTTGCAGGTACTGTTTTTCTATATTGGGGTATGGCAATGTTGTTGTTATATAGTGGTCGTCATAGGTGGCGTTGTTATACATTGACTTAACCGTAGTGTATTCATATTCACCTCCTGTAAACATTTTTTCCCAGTATTTGTTACCCTTAAGTACATCGGTTAAATATGGGGCTGTGGGGTTCCCTTCAATCCTACACACAAATCGAGTGCTTGGTATAATTGTTTGTTGGTAATATTCACTTCCGGCTCCGTAACCTCTCGCGCTGACAGCCTCTGTGTCGTTCGTTGTTGTTCCAGCCACATAAGTTGAAATAGCGTCATCAACTTCCGGGCCCGTATATGAAACAACCGAATATATGTATTCGTTTGTGTTGTTCATGGGAAGGAATTTATAAAACACCGGTGGTACATAGTATTCTCCGCTTACGTCAAAGTCGTTGTAAAATACCCCACCCAAAGTGTTCCTAAGACGATCACTAGTGCCGTCTATCAAATTTAAATCTACTAAAGAGACCTTTTTTGACGTCGGTTCAGCGTATGTTTGATTGTCGGAGAGCATTCCGAGCGGCACGGCCTCGGTGTAACCATGTGCCCGGGCCCGCATGCGATCCACTGCTTCATCAGAGTCATCGCGGCGGCCGGTCATTGTTAAAATTATTCCACTTTCGGATTTGAAGGTTCCATCATCTCTAATACCCATTAGTAGTCCTCTCCACCACCACCATCACCGCCCGGGGAAAGAGTTCCCGCGCGGAATGCGGAGCCTTGAGCAGTGACGACTCGATTGGTGCCGGTCACAGGCCCGTCTGGTACCACTTCGTCTATTTCGCTACTGCTGATTTCTTCGTACATTGCGTCAGTAATTTTTAGGGGTGGCGTCGTTCTTGTTATATTGGCGCGAGCAGTATAGCCGGTTGCCATGGCGTCCACCAAGTCACCCATAGCCTCTCTTATTCTTTCAATCGTGCCCTCAAATAAATCGGGACTGACACTCGGGTCGTAATAGCCAAACTTCGCCTCCAGGGCAGCCTCTTCATCTTCGTTGTAGTCGAACGGATTTTCATACAGCACCTCGGCGCCGTAATCGTCGCCCTCAGCGTATGCCGCGGAGGGGCTCAGATCCGGGTCTTCTACTGTGCCCCCAGGGGAAGCGTGTGCGTACATTGCAAGTCCGGTAGACACCCCTTGAATCCCCACTTCCGGGTCAACAAATTGGGAGGACATGTCATATTTCACTATGGCGATCGCATTGTCCATAGAATACTGAAAGGTCACGGCCCATGCCGGCATTGAAGCCACATCGTCCCACCCATAAGCACTATTAACAAAACCTTTAGTGACGGGAAAGATGGTGAGACCTATATCCATTTGTTCCGTGTCTATGCAGCCGGGAGTCGTTGCCGAGAGTGGCGATGATATGTTCTGCCCCGTGAGCATGTATGTGTCCGTAACCGCTATCTCTGTTGTCTCATCGATTGCGTCGATTGGCCAATCTTCAAGAGTTGAAAAATCTGGTGCCGGTTCAGCAGGAGGGCTATCGGTGCCACCTCCCCCGCTCCCGGGCCCGCCGAAGCCGCCGCCGCCGCCTAGGCCACCAGGGCCGGTATATAGGCCGCCTCCAGGTATGACGCCCGGAGTAAAGCCTCCGATGTCCTCATACTCAACACACAGGCCCTCTGTATCGCCATATGGGGAGTCGGCGCCCTCTTTGGCAGGGATGTCAATTGATATATCGGATCCTGGTCCGGGCATTTACTTACTCCTTAAAATACTTATTTTTTCCAAAGTATTTTCCACTTTGGTTTAAGATGGTCATATTTGATGTTATATATGACACATCTGCGTTAATTACTACCTCGCCGGTAATATCTGATTTTGTTTTTCTATAACCAATCAACGAGTTAACATCATCATCTAATTGAAAGAACGGATCCGATTTCGCGATAAACTTGTCTGTTGTTGCGATCGCTTCATTTATGGTATTTTGAAAATCTTTTCTATCCATTATATTTTTGTTCTTTATTGTCGTTTTATTAGAATCCGCCTCTAGCAATGAAAAATCTTTTTGTATGTCAACAATGCCCACGTTCATTGAATGAAGGGTCTCCGCAGCGACTATATTTCTTCTGTTGTCAACGTGACTGCTTCTCATTTGCTTTAAGTCTGTGTAGGGTCCTGTCGATAACATGACTGCCACGCGTGCTGATTCAATATTGAACAACGTCGGCTCAGTTCTTTTGTCGACGATTTTATCAACAAAAATTTGTGAGTTGTGTCTGCGTGATGTCGTTGGCTTGCGCTTTTTCTTGACAGGGGTTATTTTAGTTAACATTTTACTTCTCTTGGCCCAGATAATTAGTATCGATATGTATTTTAGTCGTCATCGAAAAAGTCCATCTTATCTGCGCGTACTGTATAGTCACCAATATGATCGATAACTCTCTCGGAAACAATTGTATTTAGTGTGAAAGTCCGCTGAGTTTGTGGTGGCGCAGCGGAGCCCGGGCCGGCATCCTCTCTGCTGGCATTCGCAATATTCTTAGCATTGTTTTCTGCAGCTTTTAGTGAGTTACTGAAGGACATGAGTTCGTCATGGAATTCTAAAAGATACCTCAAGCTGCCGGTTTCCGGTCGTACAGATTCTATTATGACGTTTGCAGCCTCCTCCATTTGTGCTTTATCTCCACTGTATGCATTTGTAAAAATGTTCATATACAGCGTGAAAATCGCCACCATTCGAAACCATGGAGAGTCTCTGGGCTCAGGATACATTCCTAGCATCTGCTCAACAAAGAAATCATTAAATTTCTGGTTGTAGTTATCATATGCACAACCTTCTATTGCAAATTCAAAGTATTCATTAAATTCTTCTAGTATGGCGTGATACTGGGTCACTATAGCTCCAATCATGGTGTCTGATTCATCGAAAAGCTCCACCTTAAAAGTGACCCAGTCGTTTGAATATGGGGCGTTCTTAAAGAATGGATTGAAAAAAGCATCGTCATCGTCAATAAATATCTGATAGTTGAAACACATCAATCGATAATCATCACGCCAAGTTGTACCAGCATATAGTGGCGCGTCGCTGAAGCCGGGGAAAGCATAGTTACGAAGTGCCAGCATACTATACTGGTCGCTTGGCTGATATGCAGGGTCGGCTAATAATGAAGCCATATCTAATTCGTCAGGAAGCAATTCCGCTTCTGGTGTCGATGTTCCCGAGGAGGTAGATGATGTTGTGCCAGAGTCCATGTTTCGGGCGCGCTCGGCGTCATCACCACTATAAGACGATGCAGATTCGCCGGCTGCATCCGCGCCTACTGATGGTATAAACCTCGAATACTCGGTTATTTGGTCAAATGTAATGTTAGAAAGAGTGTTAACTTTTGAATAAACATATGGGTTGCCATTTGGTTTCAGCGGTGTGCCAAATCGTAAGTATTCAAATCTTGTGGCCTTGGCGCTCAGAGACTCACCAGTAAGATCTTTTTTAAGGAATAACTTGACACCATTTTCTCCGAAATTATGATTTATATATTCTGCTTTAGAGAAAGTTATAGCGTTGTTGGTTATTTGTTTCGCCGCTGGAAAGAAGGCCAAAAACCTATCTATATTCATCACTTGCGATGCTACTGATTGCTTACGAATGTATTTCTCCATATCAAAAAAGAAGTAACCATATTTCTTTAATATAATATCGTTTTCGGCTAGCGCAGAATGTATTCCTATATCTGTCGCAGTTCCGACATAGTAACCTTGGAGTCTGAGAATCTCCATAATCGCTGCTTTGATCGCATCTCTTCTTGATATCAGATCTGCCCTGATCAAATTAATCATATCAGAACCAAATTCATATATAAACCTATCGTAGTTGGGCGCGTCAGATCCGGGGAGGGTAGCCAGGCCGAGGTTGGCCGGCAAAGACCAATCTCCGTAAATCATTGGCACCTGTTTCGTTCCCGGGCTGTAGTATCTTATAGATACCAAGCTCTTGCCGGCCTTCAAGGTGCCCCCCATGCCAGCAGCATCGGCGGCTGCTTCATTGGAAATGGCAGCGGTGCCAACCATAATTCTACATAATCTATTGTTTAAATACTCACTTAAGTGTTCATCTATTTTGCCATAGGCTTGAACAGTGAGAAGCTCGGCGTTCGTGGCGCGCTCAGATTCACTATTTAAAGTTTCGGCCGGCAACACATTAATCGATTGCATAATATCATTGAGGGTGTCCCTTGCTATTGCTTTTGGCATCTCGCCAAGGTATGAATCAAAAGTACTCGTACCAATCGTAGAGCGGCCGGCGTTGGCGACCGGTCTTAACTCTGAGTCTAGGCCGAAAAGATCTCGAATCAATATTTTTACCTGATTTCGAATCACAGACATTTTGCGTCTCGCTATTGCAAATCCATCAATAAAGGACAGGCCACCGTCCCAGGCGGTCCTGGAGCCAACAAAAAAGGACTCCATCTCCGGTCGGGTACCTTCTGCGTCGGAGCCGAAGAGCGTAGCCAGATTCTCAATCGCTTTAATAGAGCCGACGTAGTCTAAAGCATCTTCTTTCACATTTTGACCGGCTCCATAAGAAATCTCCACGTCTTCATCGGGCCCGATTGTCCACTCGTCGGCGAAAGAAGAGTCAGACGGCCGGGTACCTACATCGTATTCTGAGTCGGGCGCTGTTTCAGGGTTTGTCGAAGAGCCACCATCTGGAAATCTTCTTCTGGGTACGTACACTCTTAGTTGATCTTCAAGACTAGACAATACCCAAGCTGCGAGGAATTCCTCGTGACTGTTGGTCGCTGCACTTAAATCACTTAAGTAGGCGGTGTTGCCTTTGTAACTGCCAATACCGTCGCCGCCGGAGGTTGCCTGGCTCAAAATTGCGGCCGCGGTCTCAGAGCCGTCGCGTCTTTTGTCGTATGCGTTCATGCCCTCGGGTGTATATCCAAAATAATGTGCATGGTAGTTCGTGAACCAATTAAAATCACCAACTCTGGTCCTGTCTGGGCCATCAGTGCTGCCATAAACAAACCTTATGCCCTCCCACCTTTCAGATTCCCCCTTGTTGAAGCCGGCGCCTGCGCTCTGGTCTCCTGGGTTTCCTCCCCCCACAAAGCGATCTGCCCAAGTAAAGAAGACCCATTCGGTGATGGCGTCGACAGCTTCTTGATAATAAGATATCATTCCGTCTCGGGGGCCTTCGGTTGAGGAGAGATCTGCTGTTAGCAGATCTTGTAAGTTATTCTTTAAGACACTCATCATTTCATTAAATTCAGAAAGTCTTTCCGAAGGAGTTACCGGTAGCTCTGCGGTGCCCGGGTATTCGGAAGACTGGTTTGCTATTGGTACGTAATTCGCCACATTTGTGTGCAATATTCTGCTGTACAAAAAGTCTGTGGATGTCAGTCCTCCAACATGCGACATTGCATCGAAATCTGCTGCAACAAATTCCCGGGAATCTACAATTTTATAGTTTCGAAGCACCCTCATCACAACTTCAGGTTGGGAGCGGACTTGAGCGTCAATATTTTTTACAAGAATGCGATACCGCTCATATAAACGACTTGTGCGCGTTACGTCTTTAGTGACCGCAAATATTTGACCGGTCCTGTTTAAACGGTTTATAAAATCTGGCTCTTCGCCGTACACAGACATTATATACATGATACCCTCGATTGCATCTTTTAAATCTACGTCTGTAGATAGGTATTGGCTGTATTCTGATAGCAAAGAGTCAATCGCAGCAAATATATCATTTCGACTGTAGTTCTCAGTTTTATAATACTTTAGGTTTAGGCCGCGGAGTGGAATGTTGGGATAGTACAAACCTTGCTCGTCCATATAAGCAGGCTCAGCATAGGCTGCAATCCTCCCGTCACGCATAACGTCTTCGTAAGAGACATCACTAAAGTTTAATGCATAGGCCGCGGGACTCAAGCGGGCTGCAGGTCCTTCAATACTGGTACCCAGTATGATTGGGTTACCATTTGATATCGTTGCAAAATAGGTTAAATTTTCTACCTCTGGAAGTTCTTTTATATAAGTTGTTACAGAAATTTGAGACATTTTGATTATTGGATTATTGTCCTCATCAAAAACTGCAGTAAGTTGGACAGTGTCGTAAAAGTCACTCAGCGGAACAGAAACAATATATTCACTTGTCTGACCTAGGCCAGTCAGAGCACTTAAATGGCTGAGCAACTGATAATTTTCTGCATCGTACGCGGCTTTGTTTGTAAGAAAATCTCGGCCGAGATCGGAAGCAGGAGTAAAAATATTTTTTAAATTCAAGCGTGAGCTTTTCAGTTTACTGGTGGTGGAGGTATTGCGGGATACAAATATATTAATATATAAGCTCTCATTATCTGTTTCGTCGTTGGAGGTGACTGTCTGGAACAACTCTTTTGACAACTCCTCTGCTTTGAAGCCGTCCCATGTGTTCATCAGCACGGAAATATCAACATCAATACGGGTTATGGTTTCCGATTCTTCTGGGTCCGCCTGGTACCTGCCGCTGGTGCCGGCGCCCACTGCACTATTTAAGTCACTGAGTTCCTCATATATCGGATCATCGCTGCGCATATTTTTTAAGCGAAGAGTATCAATCACAGGCGTTGGCAAGTTTCGGCCGAATTGATTAATTAAATCGGCACCTTTTACTAATCTAGACATATTTCTGGTTGTACCTCGCTTCCGTAAATATCATTATATACATCTGTTCTATCGTCAGTATCGCAGTCAATATCTAGATCAATATAATAAGATGATTTGTTGTAAATTTGTAGTTGTTTGCAAACTATTTCTGGATCTGCCTGTGCATCTGGTCGAAGGTCAAAGTAATACTCAACGGCAGTCTTGCTTAATTGTTGTGCGGGGTTAAGCTCTTCCGGGTTTGGTCTGACCATTAATCCGTCGATTATTTGCGGGGCTTTGTTTTCAAAATATTTTCTTTCCAAGCTAGAACCTGTTACTACAAATATTTCAATGTCAAAGTTTTCAGTCAATAATTCAGTATTGACTTCATCGACGTATATGATTGGATCTTGAGAAGTTAGCATAATAAAGTTATCATCAGCAAAGGGCGTTGTACTATCCTGCGTTTTTCTAATCGAGTTGTTCTGGACTTGGTCTGACAATCTGGTTGGGTATTTGCTGGATCTGATTTGTTTTTTGTACTCAACCGTAATGTTTACTTGAGGTATCGAACTGGTTACTGCTTGACTGACTTCTAGCTTTGTGGTAGAGCTATCAATACGACCATTCAAAACAACGACTTTCCAGGCCGGCGCGTTATCCGTTTCTTTGCTATCTAGCAGAGCATCGCCAATCGCCTGATCAAACCTAAATATATCGGCTCGGGGAGTATATTGGATCGGGGTTACGTCGCTAGCATAATAGTTCTTGGCTTGTTTAAAAATCATATCGGCGCCGATGGCATTGCCGAAGTCATTTGTTTGGCTCTTTACTACGTCGTCAAGGTTCTGGCTTATTAACGTCTGTTGTGTGCTGTTTATGTCCTCGAACAACACAAGGCCTTCAAAATACGATGTTTCATCTTTGATTCTTGTATTTATAGAGTTTTGCGACTCACTAATATTATTGTACATGTTGTCATATGTAATATTATCATCGAAGAATGCGTAGTAATGCGGTTTATAGCGACCGACTGACATCAGGTACTCGCCATAAGACGTGAGTTTCAAATCATAAACTCTTTCTTTTTTATTTAAAAACTTGGCCATGTGTTGTAATTACTCTTTTAACGCTTTTTTTGCTTTTGATTTAAATTAAGCGCCTTTTTGCGGCGTAATTTCTTATTCAAGGTTTGGTTTTGTTTACCAGTTGTTTTTGAAGTCCGAGTTTTTAAATCGGCTGGTGTGGATTTGTCAAACTTCATCTCTACATCTAGCTTGATTGACTCAACAATCGAAACAAAGTCGTAAGGCCAGTTATAATTTAGCGGGTATTCTTTCTTATCAAACTCGCGTGCATCGGCAAGGCTTTTCTGTCTTGATGTTTGGGAAATTTGAGATACTGTCATATCCGTGTACCGCGCCTGGCTTCTTTGCTTGACCTTGAACACCATCCATCTCAAGTTTGGATTAGACAATAAATTCTTCTCTGTTAGAAGCTCAGTGTTTATTAACTCGTGGGCTGTTGAATCTTGTTGCAGTTGCATTGTTTTGTAATTGCGCGGTGCTAAGTTTTGCCAGATATAAGATAGATCATCTGCATCCAACTCATATTCAAACTCAAACATATACATTACAATTGGGGAGATGCGGTCGTTATTTAAGAAGTCAAACTGTGGTGGCAACACATAATCGTCCATTCTGTCGACTAGTTTTCTTATAGAAGCGCCAGCAGAGTCTAAAGAGTCACCTTCGACTGTACCATCCGTAGTCTTCATGGCTGCGGTGATTCTTTTTCTTGGTATGTTAATGAATTTCTTGCGGCCTTGAGCGTTTGTGCCGGCAACGTCCGGCTGTGTTTCGCCGGCGGCGAGGCCTTCCAATATATAAGGAACTGCTACAACTGCTTCTTTTATCACTTGCTTCTTCGAAATCTCGCCCAATCGAACACTTGAATTTTCGTTTGTGAAGCCCATGAGATCCGCGAAAGATTTCATCTTTCTGAATACGCTGGGGCCGTCATCTGGGGTATAATTGTTGTAAATGGAGCTACCCGTCACAACTTCATAATGAGTTTGCAGCCAGTTTCTAGGGATGTCGTCAATTTCCATGAATATTCCCATGTCCGGATCAGTCGGCATTGTACCAAACTGGTGCCACATGCCGCGCGGTACTGAGGCAGATCCGAAGTTTTGTGGCAATGTCAGGGTACTGCCCGTAGTCTCTGCGATACTGCCACTACCAGGGCCGCCAATTGGGTGCAGGCCGGTATTGGAGAAGTTAAGCATTGGTGTCTCGAATTTCGGCTGGATAACCCATCTTTGGGCCACCACCTCATTTTCATTTGACAGCACGTTTCCAAATTTGTCTGTCCTTTGTTTGATAACGTTTTCTATACCGTATAAATTCACACAAGAATCAACTTGCATTGCATTATCATTAATGTTATCGCCAGCATAAGGAGTGTAGTTTTGTGAAGAGAATGTAATTCCAGACCTAGAATTATCTAGAACCAAGGTTCTTCTGTTGTGTCCTACATCGTGCTTATGGTGACCTGGAAGTTCTGGTCCCGGATCATATCTTCTTTGCAGTATTTTGGTTTCTTGCAATATTTTTTGCAAATCGTAGTCGGTCGAGGCCGAAGGTCTAAAGACAAAATCAACCCAAGATTCACCGTCGTAGTACGGAGGTGTGAATGACCAGTTATAACCGTTAAGGGAATCTTTTGTACCTGTTGTGCTGGCACTGAGTGCCATCAAATCGGTATTACCGGTGTTGGTGTTTCTGCTATTAGGGCCAAATTCACGGCCTGCTACGGGTGGACCAAACGCAGTTGTGCGACTGTACATCGTAAAGTTTTGTTGGAATCCTGGGTTCATAGCTGGATCTTGTGGAATTTCAAATGACCCGGAAGAACCAGGCGCGGAGCCTGCACCCAAAGAGCCAGAGTTTCTGTAAAATGCCTGGGCTCCAATAGCGGAGAACCATTCGTTGTCACCTGTCGAGCCAGACTCAAATTGATATGTTCTTTTTCCAGAGTTTGAAGCACGCATTCTTAACCGGGCGCCGTATACCTCTCCTTCTTTGAATTTAAATGTTGATAGATTGACACCATTAGACTGTAGCTTGGTATAGTTTTGGTCCTTCAGGAAGAACTTTCCAACTTCAGCAAAGAAGTTTGAGGCCATCAAAGTGTATAGGGTGCCTGGATTGCGTGTGCTAAGTGAAGCGGTAAACGGCACTCTAGCTGCGGGGTGTTCGGTTACGGCGCCTAGGCTGACCGATGGGTGTGGCTCACAATCGGGGATCGTAACATTATTAATACTCTTCAGCGGGTTCATAATGGCCTCAAAAGGTACCCGTAAGTCCCAGAAGGCGCCGCTAAGATAGTTGTTTGAGCCAGATGCCTGGTTTGTACTAGAAACCCCAGCAGAGATAAGGTAGTTATCGCTGCCGCCGGCGCCAGTGATATGACAGGATCTAAACTTGTAACCATTGGTAAGAATTGGATAGTCGACAGCCATGCCTGATTTAATTGAATTATACAGGATACCAGGCGCAAATAACGGCTGCATCACCGGGCGAGCATAGCCATATTGCGATAGGAACGAACCCTGGGTGGAGCCGACTACATCGGCTTTTGTTTTAGCATCAGTGTTCACTGTTGTTATAGTAAGGCCGTCAGCAAATGATTTTGAAAACTGACTGACTAGATCGAGTGAACGTTGCGCAGGATAGAAACCCTTATACGGATTAAACTTGATTGCCGCGTGGCATGTCAGCTTAATCTCTTTAGCATCCAGTTCAGACATTTGTTTAACATCGGCAAAGTGCCTAAGGAAGTCAGAGTTTGAATAGTCTTTATAGAAGGTATCCTGTGAGCTACTCAGTGCAGTGCCAGGTATCTTGAATGTGTCGAAGTTTTCTCCGCCAAGAACACCGACTTTAGCATAGTTTTCCATTTGATCAGAGATTCTAAATTCTGGTACCACTGCGTATCCTTTCGCGATTGTCTTGATGTCTTGTCGGAAATCATCATAATCGTTATACCAAGGCTTAGAAGATGCAGAGACAAAGCTGAGGACTCCATTGGATGATGTGAAATAGCCGGCTTGTTCGGGGGCTTCCCATTTTGCCTCGCCTGAACCAGTTTCTATATTATGTAAACCAAGCGCAATGTTGTTTGTATCGATTCCTTGAGCCATGATGTCCTTAGTGAGGACAACTCCATTGTTTGTCTGACCAAGATACGGAGCACGAAGAGCCATCTGGACCGAACTTGGGCTATTGGTGGACAGTGGGGAGTTGAGCATGTGCTTGCGAGAATACAGGCCGCCGTTTCTAATGCACAAGGGAATTGTAAGGGCATCGTATTGTTCGACGCCGACGTAAGTGCCGCCCAAGGCCGGCCTACTAAAGTGATAGAATGTATAAGTGTTTTGAAGTTCTCCAGCGGAGTTTGATCCTATCAGGCTTGAGCCGGTGTAAAACATATTGGTGCTGAAGAGGATAGTGGCTTCGGTGCCAATAATTCTTGGTGGCCCAGTTCTAGTTTCAAAATCAAACGGTGCGTCGAGCGGAAAGATGCTTTGTGTTAGGAATCTTGTCTTCGAAAGGAAAAGGTTATGAGAGCCATCGGGCAGCCAATCAGCGTAACTAACCACACCAACAGAGTTGGGGACTCCCATACCGCCAGTCACGCGGTTTGCCAGAGTGTCTCTCCAGAATTGATTGTCATACCCAACGCGTGTAACTGACGAGGAAAGGAATTCTCTGCGGGTTGATGGGAAAACATTTTCGGAATACAGGAGCCAGTTCAACTGGATGTTGTTCCGGTCTTTCATCGCAACCAACTGTTCAAACGGTGTAACTTCGCTGTCGTAATTTAACTTAGTAAAGTTATCGAGTTGCCACTCGTTGAACCCGATCATCTCATTGTTGTAAGATGTTTTAAGAGTTACATTTTGGAATTGTTCTTTTCTGCCGCCGGCTGAAGTTGATAAAGAGTTGACAAAATCTAAGTTAACGTATGCTGGTCGACCTTTCATTGAAACAGGGGGCAAGTCGAAGTTGCGCTGTACGTTTCCAAGATACATTGTGGAAAGCTTGTTGGTCTTGTGCTCGTTCGTTAAAATTGGATTGTCTTGCTGGCGCACCTGTTTCCAAGATGGGTATCCGTATTGATTTCCGCGCTTGAACATAAGCATGTTAAATGCGAATGGTACGTCTGAGATTATTACTCTGGCTTGCGTATTTCCGGAAGATGCGTCACCGTACGCTATATTATAATATTGTTCCTGTTCTTCATCAATATTGCCAAGCGGAACCGTAGCTGGGTATCCAAGAGTATTTGTTGATGCAGATATTGGATCGTGAATGTTTAAATTTAATCTTGATACTTGTGGTAAAAATTGTACTAAAGTGCTCCCATTTATCTCAGGCTGACGTACTCCGAACTGCACCCGATCGGGTGTAAAACTGGGAGTAACAGCGGAGCCGGCCTCACTTGCACTTACAAAGTTGATAGGATCTATATACGAACTTCCGCTGCGGATCAAATAGTCGGGTGGAGTAAAGCCACAGTGCCACCACGATGCCGTTGAGTGTACAGAGTTTTTAATCCAAGCGTATTGTCTAGAATCGCGTGGTATTTGGTGTTGGATGTTAAAGTTATCGAACAGAGGCTCAGAAGAATATGTAGATACTTCGGTGAATCCAGAGGTGAGAGAATATCCGCCGATGACGGCTGGGTTATACCCGCCGGCGGCATCATGTGAGGCGGCGCCAGTAGCAAAATGTACCATGACGTCATCTGCTTTTGAGTGTGCCGGATTCATGGCATAGAAATTGTTTTGTTGACCACTTACATCCCATATAGCGTGGCTGCTGCTGTTGAAAGCAGGATCGCCTGTTGTGTACGAGAGCGCATCACCTTGCGCTGAGTCTAGCGAGTTGGTGCCCTCTCCAAGAGGTAGCCACATATGCAATGCGCTAGGGTCGTAATTATAGGTTGTGGAGGCCAGCAAGTTGATTGGGTTACCAGAACCATATAACTCTTGTACATCGGTATCGGTTATGGGACGCGTCCAGAAAGAAAGCTGGTCCATGGCCCCGGTGAAAGGGTTTGTTACTCCGGCAATGCTAGAAGCATCACCACCAATAACAAAAAACTCATCTCCTCGATACGGGGCGCCGGCGCCAGTTAAAGAAGACGGAAGCGCCAGTGGATTATTTGCGGTATTCGAGAAGTCGTACTCTTCGCCGGCGGCGCCGTTATAGCTAAAGAAGCCAGTGCTACCATAGTTGTTTGCATATTGGTCAAAGTGACTTTGAATCACACCGGAGGTACCATTTTTACAAGTAAAGCATTTTACCCCATCAACATAGAAGCTTGCCGACAAATCATTAGCTAGCGAGCCGTTTGTGCCGCTTATGACAAGTGCTATATGATGAAAAGCTCCATCATTAATATCTACATTGCTGTTTTCGGGCAAGAATGTTCGATATTCAATATTAGTCCGAGTGCCAGTTGATACTGGATCCGCGGTCGAACGAGTGCTTAGGGTAAACTTCAAATAGTCATCGCCAGAATTATCTGGAACGGTTCCGCCGTTCTGTTGTAGTTCACAGTCTCCGGTACCGCCCGGGCTTCCGGTTTTTCCCTTTTCCATATAGAACATAGGAGCACCGCCATTCGCTCTCCCAACTGACCAAAGCCACACATTGTCGGTGGCCTCTGAGGTCGGCGTAAATCTTATCCAGCCTGTCGACGACAAGCCGTTATTGGATCGGGCCCCAGAAACAAAAGTCTGTGCTGTCTGCGATGAACTGGCAATGAGCACTGTGTCGTCAGCAGTTCCAGACCAATATGCTGCGCGGTCGTTGGTGGTATTGAGGGGGTCATCGTTTGCCGTAAAAGTAACAGATGAGAGTTTAGGGAAACAAAGATTGTTTCTGTGTATTTTGTGAAAGCCTGGTAACTGATCGTACGAGGCGCCCGGACCGTTAGTGGCGGCGCTTGTGCCCGTTACGTGTAGCGAGTCTCGGCCGAACCTTGCAGTGTGTCTTGCATAGTGTGAATAAAGGCCGTAGTCTTTGCCGTGGATGTCGAATACACGTATTCCGGCGGTACCACTACCTGTTGGCTCCGAAAGGCTGCCTGAGGGGCCCTGAGAAGGTTTAATCACTGTAAGATAGCGGTTGTTAATAGAGTTATAAACTGAGTATTCGTTGCCTCGGAAGTCTCTATAGCCTGTTCCGTCTGTGAGGGGTCCACCGACTGTGGAGAATCTGTTATCGATGATGGTTCTGGTGGTTGATGCCGTTAAGTAGCTTATACTATATTCACTTAAGAACTGGAAGTGTGATTCTTCTGTTCTGTGGATGTCTAAAATTGTTCTTGTCTGCGTTGAACTGGTTGAGTTGTTCTGAAACAACTGGCCTGGCAGTACTGGTTGTTGTACTATAAAGTTTCTTGGGTTCTCCCAGGCACCGAAAGTATGAAGTACGTGATATTCTTGTTCATAGTTTCCTAAAACTGTGGTGTCACGAGTTGTATCCATGCTCTTAATATTTCTTATATTTACCGGACGCTTAGCAATAAAGTCACGATAGTACACTGCCTTGTTGGAAGCAGTCATTGGATAGGGGGTCTCACCTACTTCATTTGCTTCTGGCCATGGATAATCGGGGCCAACCATTCCTATAGCGCCTGATCTATACGAGCATTTACCCAGCAGAATTCGCCATGCTTCTCCACGGTTTTTATAAGTGTCTGTGCCGGCATTAAGATTTATGTGACGAGATTGATGGCCTCCAACTGTTTGATTTGTGAAGGGGCTCTGCATTGGGATTTCCATCTCGTCGCCGTAAGCATCATTGTGCAAGTTAGTAATTGTTAAACTTGAGGATACCTGGGTTGCTATTAAGTTGTCTACACCACCAGAGATCGAGGCGCTCATAACATTGAATGGAAAGGCATAGCTATTTTTGGTGTGCGTGTAGCCTAATCCACCATCATAATCGCGGCCTTGCACTACGCCAAAGTGTCTTTTTCTTTTTACAGAAACGTTGCCTTCTTCGTCCCACTGTGCCTTGGAGTCGATGTTTGCAACACCTTGATCTAAATCTCCAAATAAAACATTCTCTGGGACAAACACACTACCTGATGTGTTTACCGGGCCGGCAGGATATAAGGATGTATATGTGTAATGAATATTTTTGTTATCAGTAAAGTTGACGCCGCCCTTAATTGTTCTATTAATCGTTGGCGTTTTCAAAGCTGCAAGACCTCCAAACTGTGTGAATAGAAGATGGTTTCTTTCGTACTGTGTTCCGTCAGCCTTCGACAAAATAACCTGAGAACCACTTATTTGTGGCTTGCTGTGCATTATGTTGCGAAATTGTTTTCTCTGAGCGTCGACGGTTGCATCTCCCGAGGAGATCTCATACGAACCTACACCCTTGGCGCCCGGTTGTGCGCGCTTTTTCCAGTAGTTTTTATGTACGTTAGTTGGTCGCGGAGATGCTTCAACGCCACCATATAGGTCAGTCATGTACGTTAGTAAGAATGCGCCTACACCTTGAGTGGTGCCCGCGGCTTCTGGATACTTAAACTCAAGTGTGGGAAACTTACTATGGTATTTGTTCCTTTCAAGTACGTGACTTTCCACCGTGTTATACATGTCTTCTACAAAATCAGCAGATGCGGGAACGACTTGTTGGATTATGTTTGCGATTGCATCGTCAAACCATCTGAAATACTCGGTAAACTTCTCCACTGACTTGACGTTATTGAATCTCTCGAAGAAAACTTTACGAAGAAGTTCCAGCGGCTTGTACTCAGACCGGTATCGATGAACCGGATCTCCAATAATACTGTTGAAATCGACGACTCCAGCGAAGTAATCTAGAATTTCTTCTGTAACTGCGGCATATAGACTCTTTTCAATAACATATGTATAGTTCGGAACCTCGTCGAATAGTCCGAATAGCTCATCATCTTCTGATAAGATATTGACCATTTCAGATGCGATTACGATCTCTGGATCAACAAACTTAAATTCATTAACCAGTTCATTTTTAACAACGTTTTCGTTATCAGCAGGGAAGCCATGGGCCTTTCCTGGGTATACATATCCGGCAATGGAGCCGGCCCAGCCAAAGTTGTCCCTAATAAAAGCAGAACCTGAACTTAAGTCTGTAGAATAAAACTCTCCGGAGGAGTCTGAACCAGTAACCGTACCGAAGTACCAGTTTAGCGCAAGTGTATTGAAATTGTACGGTGCAACGTTCACTGTGTCTAAGGCTGAGACCGATCGGTTCGAACCAGAAATACCAAAGTTTTCGCCATCTAGTGCGTGTTGCTTTAAGGATACACCATCAAGATATTGAGTCCAGTATCTAACACTGTTAATTTGAACGTCTGTCGGGTGTACCAAGGCACCAGTTATGTTGGTCTTCTGGGCGCCGGCATAGACTCTCTTCCAGGTACCTATTATATCTTGTCCTACTGCTTTTGTCACCGAGGAGCTAACTTCAAAACTATTATCGATTGAACCTAAATTGCCATTATATCCGCGGAAAATAACGTCATAAGTATAATCAGCCGAACCTGATACAAGATCTGAATTTGGATAGTTTGACGGTTTCAGTGCAACCGACAGGTTCCAGTCCTGGTTATTGTACACATTAAGGAAGGTACTTGAGGTAAGCTCGAAAGAAAACGGATAAGGTTCGTAAGAAGACGACAGTTGGAATCTTACATTTTTGGAGTCACTTTCATCGCGGATTGCGAACACCTGGAAGTTAGCCACATCTTGAGAGGCAGTCAAATCTGAAGTGTCATCGGCGCGATTTAATCCGGTGCCGGCAAAGGTTCCAGTCAATACAGTCTGCATTCCAGCTAGCGAAGAGCTTAAAAAGTTTCTATCCATCGTGTTTGCGGTTCTAAAGAACTTTGGAAACCTGATACTTGTTTCAAAGGTAAGGCCGTGCTTATGTTGCTGATCTTTGTAGGGCTCTCCAGGAGTTACCTCATTATAGATATACCCCAGTGAATCAGCATATGTTGGATCTGCCGCCTGGTACATAACCGCGGTTGTATTTGAGGACGTATTGAAATTCAACATCTTCCGCTTCTTTTGCGTTTGCTTTAAGTTGTTGTTAAGTTCGTATGTTTGGTTGTTTGCGTACGCATTAAAATAAACCAAGTTATCATCTATGTTGAAGCAACGTAATACATTCCTAATCGAGCGAAGAGTACCTTTAGACTTAAATATTGTAGTTAAGTTGTTATATAAATTTTGGTATATTAGGTTCTTTGTTTCATTCAGATCGCTTTCAAAAATCTCGGTTTCAGTTCTATTCTTAAACTTTTCTAATATTTTTGAATCCACAAAGATCTCTGGTGTTATTAGACCAAGTGATTGTGGTAAATGTTGAGCAAAGGGAAGCGGCTCTTGTGAGGCGCTCGTATACTGGGTATGCCTAAACGATGGAAGTGCTTGAATTTGCAAGTACATTTTATCAAAATAGGCGCCCATGATGTGTGCCAATTGTTCAAGATCACTATTTCCGTCATCTTCTACTTCTTCGACAACCCATGAAGGAATGAGGTTTAAAAATTGGCCAGTGTTTTGGCCGTCATGATATAAGCCAGTTGCGCGCAAATCTGCTTTAAGTGACACAACCTCTGGATGGACTGCGTATATGATTGGATCAAGGTATTCCGCTTCGCTTGCACTAGCAGAGACGATGGCAGAGCCTGTATTTCTTGAATTTGCTGAATATCCTGTCCATGTTCCATTACAAAGTCGGCCGCCATAGTCTAGAACAACACTGTCAATACTTGACGTTTGTGTGATGCCTTCGTTGAACTTATAGTACATGCCAAGTGTTGTATTAGCGATGTCAAGATTTGTTCCGCCGCGGACTTGGTCGAACCAATAGCGGCCAATTTCTTCAGCGCTGCGTGCAGTTTTCCAAAACCTGAACTCATCAATAGAGCCGTCCAGTTTACCAGCACCAGCATACGCAGATGGCAAAACACCACCGACAGCTAATTTGCTTGGGGCAGTAAGTAGTGCGCCAATTCTGCCTTGCGCTCCCTTTGGAGATAACTCTCCAATGGCTCCGCCACCACCACTTGTAAAGTTAGAAACTGTGGTTGAAGTAATTGCATCCGCATTTGTTCTATTTCCTGCGGTACCTGACGTTCCTTGAGTTATTGTTACAGTGTCAACTCCATCAGATACTGCTGTATAGTTGGCATCTGTAGTGTTGTCAATAGCAGTCACCATAGCTGACGCGGCTGCGATTTTTCCTGCGGACCCTCCGCCGACACCAAGGAACCCAACCGTTGCAGAACCACCAGAGCCACCACCAGAGGCGGCAGTAACACCTCCATTAATTGTATAGACTGTGCTGGTTCCTGCTGAATCAACTAATGTAAATGTTTCTCCGTTAACAATGCCACCAGAATCAGAAATTACGATTGTAGCGGTTGCCGCTAAATTCTGATAAGTATTGGTGTCATTAAGTTCTCCGTTAATATAAAGTTTTGCATTAAAGCTAGAACCAGAGTTCTGAAGAACAAAAGCGTAGTGCTTCCAGTCACCCAGTGTGCTGCCGTCAATTCCTGAACCAATCGAGGACGTGTTGATTTGCTCGACAGCCCCACTTAATGTACCTGATTGGACAGTTATTAAGAACGGACTCTCGCTTGCGGAGCCTTCTTTAAGCTCAATCCTGATTCGGCCGTATGATAAATCCACACTGGAGCTAGGATTGTTGTTCCACGTGTCAAAAATAACTTGTCGGTCTGTCAAGGCGCCGATCGTAGATGGCTTGGAGCCTGTTAATGCCCAGAACTCAATTGTAACACCTGTGTCGAAATCTGCTTTAAGGTTAGACTCTCTGGTTCCGTCCCCATAATCAGATGGGTATCCATTGTTGGTGTACAAATTGTCATCATAGATATTATTATATTGAAATTTACTATTTGTTGGGTCGGGGACCAGATTTTTTAAGTCTTGAGTTTGATTTAGTACGTTGGGTCCGCCGTTGAAAGTGATGTATTCTAACGAAGAGGGTATGCCGTAGCCATTTATCTTTGTACTGGTTCCCCAACCATCTGCTGAAATGATTGCGTATCCGGTCGTTCGTGGATATTTTTTATTGAATATAAATTTTTCAATGTCCAAGGACTGGTTGTAGAACTCATTTATGTCTGCATCCGACCCATCAAATGGATAGAAATCTACAATTCTGTCAATAGCACTCTTGTAATATAGATTAGCGGATCCATATCTAGCAAATGTCTGCGGATTTTCATAATCCACTTGCGGCAAGAAAGAATCTTGTTTGACCTTGATTGCTTTTAAGTTAGTTGAGGATTCAACATCGGCGGTTAAATCTTTCTGGTTATTGTCGGATAAGTAATTGCGACCAAATAAATCTTTAATACTCATTATTCACCACCCGGAACTTAAATATCTCATCCTGTTCAAGCCAGGAGTTCAGTTCATCATCGTAAAATGAGAACTTGAATCCATATTCATAGCCGGGCTCAAGAAGTTTCATATTGAAATCAAAGTAGTTGCCTGATACATCGTAAGACAGGCCTGTTGCGAAATCGCTGCCTGTGTTGTGTGCTACTGCTTCTAGTGCATCAAGAATTCTAAACACGCGATAAGAAGCGCTGACTACTGGGAAGTGTTCTGGTGTTTTCTGCGCTTTGGTGTAAATATTGGGATTCCAATCTCTGTTTCTAACGTACAGGTTGAAGCGCGCGGTTTCCCTTGGCCCATATTTGTTTTGAAGATTTGTTATATTGATATAATATACTGGTTCTCTAGTGTCTGTAGTAGCTCCGAACGCCTTTGTTAAAATCGAACCCGTAAAGAATTCTATATTGTGGGTTGAGGGATCCATGCCAGAACCGCTCCACCAAACATCATACAAGGTAGAAATATCAGAGATGGCACCGGTAACAGCGATAGATGCGGAATATATTCCGGTTGATACGTACCCACCGGTCACAGCCGTATGTCCATCATATAAAATAAGTTTAGAACCAGACGCCGCATAGTTGGTCGAGGAACCAGAATACAAGCTAACCATTATTGAACCAGTCGAACCAATTGCAGGAATGTTTCGCAGGCGCCCTCTGATATAATTATAGAGGTACAAAGTGTTTAAGTTGTCAACGCCCGGAGCTAAGGAACTGCTGAAGTAGAAGTCGCCTCTGTCATCCCTCTTGGAGGAGTCCCACCGGGCTTCTATTGTCGGCTTCTTAAAGAAAAATTGTGTGCCGCGGCCAAAGAATCTTTTTGTGTAATATGAGTCTGTAGCTCCACCGGTATTATTGATTATACTTCCTGTATATGGTGTCTGTACCAGGGAGGTGTTATTGGAAGATGAGTAGTAAGCCTCGTATGACGAAGAAAGCATAATACCAACACCGTAGTTCGCTTTAGTGCCGGCAATCCAATGCTCCACTAAGGGCGAAATATCTATTTCTAAATCTTCAAGGCCGGATTCAAAAGTCTGTTTGAAGTGAGGGTCGCTAGCACCAGTAAGATAGGCGCCACCAACCGTTGTTTCGCTATCGGCGCGAGTCCAGAGTGTCGTTTTCGTCGCGTATAACCAGTTAGAGCCAATGTTGCCTTTAGTAAGATCCTTGTAATTTTCAAGGTCAAGGCCGGTCCCCTCTTGCCAAGTTTGCGCAATCGGTAAAACTTCCAAAGCAAAATCCCGCGGGACTGTTTTTGAAGTCTCAGCATTGTAGACTTTTAAATAAAAGTTTACTGATCCGCTAGCAGGTACTCGGCCAGCAGTCCGATCGGCTGTAATATCAGTTATCGGGAACTGTAATAGTATTCGTGACAGTTCTTGAGATCCGCTTGTATTCGATGCAGTCGGAGTGAGGGCGCGACCGTATATTGAGAACGTTTCGAGCACGTCGGCGGCGCCGGCGTTGGAGCCGGTTCCTCGGGTTGATAAATTTGGTTGAAAAGCGTTAACAATAGTATTGTCAGCGCTGGCTGTGTATTTAAGAATTGCCATTATCTAATTATTCCTGTCATATCAACATCTGGGTACTTAAGCTCTAAGATAGCGTTGTTTGGCACGACAAGGTACGAGCCGTCACCTGAAAGATTCTCATTAACGTGGATTGCCGCATTGGAATACCCTGCGCCACTCTTGATGAATATCTTTACCTTGGTAACATCTAACACGCCAGTAACGTCCTTGAGGACTTTATAAATATCACTGATGTACAAAGGCTCTCCAATAAAGAATGGCTGTTCAAAATGTTTCTTTAGCGCGTCGATACAACGATCTAAAACAATATATTTATCTGCCATATTCTGCGGCTTCGCTATAAACTCTAATCCAAAATTAAGGATAAAAGGATCTAGTATGTCAACAGTATCATTAATCATTCTATACTGATTAATCCAAGTTTTTAAGTTGTTTTTTATTGTTGAGTTACTTGCGGTTAGTTTGCCGGCCGTATCTTCCGAAATAACGTACATATTTAAGTTTCTTTTTTGTGAATCTGGATCCTTCTGGACTGACACTCTCTTGATAGAACCAAACTTTGGATGCATGCGGTAAGCTATATTTTCATAATCAGTCTGTGTGACTGCACGGTTTTGAGTAGGAAAGGTGTCGTACACTCTTTGCTTTATCTCTGTTGTCGATGGATAACTAACATTTCCTACGATTGGTTCCTCATTAGAAACCTCTATTGAGGCGCGAACGGCAGCAACTTTGTCACCTGATAAGTTTTGTCTGTTTTCAAATTCCAGTACGGCGGAGTTGACTGAGTTCAAAGATCCGACTGCAACATTAGAGTTTGTTCCGTTTGTGGTTCGATAAGTAATTATCAAGGTGGTGTTGGTTGGGACAATGCCGAAGCTTTCATTTTCTGACAAGCGACTCGGATCAAAGGTTACGGTTGTTGTATAAGTTTTTCCAAAAACGTCAACTGCAACATTCTGCGGATTTGCTACCACATCAGAATTGCTCATTTTTCCACTGCCAAACTGTAGCGTGATTTCGTTTCGACTAAACTGCGTTACAAACTTTCTTGAGACCAGGGTCGGTTTTATGATTGATGGAACATTGTCGTTTTTAAAATTAGAGTTGGTGACTTCTTTAAACACTGTGTCTTGTACTAGATAATCGACTTCAAAATACTCATTACCTTCTGTATCAAATACAGAAATGATTTCTGAAACGTTCTGTGCATCAAGGGACACTGTTCTGAATCTTTCAAAGGCACCCACCGGTACCCGTTCCTGGCCGAACTGGCCCGATACAACGTTCCCATAGGCCTTGATGGCGTAATGGGTAGGCGCGCCGGTTGTGGGGTCCACACGGGCGGCTACAAACGTGTTTGCTGGGCTAGCAAAATCTACATTCTCTGTCAGGACATAGCTTAGGCCGACACCTGAACCGAAAGTTGTTCCTCGTTTAAGAACTGGTATATAGTCAGTGTCTGGGCCGATACCTGTAGTTGAAGCTGGAACAAGAAGGAACATGGCTACAGAACCGTACGTTGATGGGCGCCCTTGTGTTTTGTAACCTAGCACACGGCCGTGTCGCACAACATTGCTATACTGATAGGCGGTGTCTAGAAACGATTCATTAACGTTGTAATCTAGATAAAATGACAGTTGATCACCGACATAAGAAACTGCGTCTATCATGAGAGCACCGAAAGAAGCTTCGCTAAAATCCTGGAACGAATCTGGATAGAATCTTTCTGCGATTTCTAACAGATCTTGTTGGATTGTTTCAAACTCGCGATGAGTATAATCTATTGGGAGCAGTTTTTTTTCGTCTTTAGGCATAAAAAATCCTCAATTTAAATAGTAAATTCTAACAAATCTTTAATATTTAAATTTGGTATTGTGTATCTGATTCTAACATTTAAGGCATTGTTGCTTTGCGCGACCTCATCAAAACTAATTTCTTGTATGCTAACTGAGGGTAAATAAATACTAGTTTGTTCAAAGATATCTCTTTCTATTTTAGAAAATGTACTTTGGTTAAAATTCTCAAACAGATACTTGTTCATCCCAACGCCAAAATCTGGTTCCATGACACGCTCACCCTTATTCGTTAACAATAACATTTTAAAGTTTTGTTTCACTAGGGTTCTAAAACTTTTGATCATTTCAAAGCCATCACCAGAATCTCTGGCAATCGGCAATTTAACTGAGAGGGATGACATGTTTTTCCTTTATTAAGTATTTAGCACTTAAACTTATTTAATCAACTTGAATTTTTCTTGGAACACTCGGCGCCATCTGCGTTAAATATATTTCCGCGGACTTGAGATTTTTGGAACCAAGGCAGAATCTTCATTGCTGGGTTGAATCTAAATCTTTCTACAATGCCGGCAGTAAATTGATCCACTATTGAGGGGCCCGAGGATTCTAGGACATTAAACTTACGATCGCGATAATAGATCTTGAAGATATCTTTGATTGTTCTTGTGGTGTTTCTAAGCGGCTGCTTATCCCATTCATCCCAATCTAGATAGCCGAAGCTACTAAGGAACCCGTTTCTATCATCTTCAGATGCCCAGCCGGCTGTCCAGGCTGAGTTAAGTGATAGCTTCTGGTGTTCAGTACCGTCAGCCGAAGTCACAGTCTCAAGGGCCGCGCCAGTTATTCTGCCGCCAGGTTTTTCTTTTTCGGAAGATGAAGTCATATCTCCCTTTTCGACTGTTAATTCGCCCACAGAGGGCAAGAGCCCTAGGTCGTTATAAATCGCCAGCATTGAGAGCGCCTTCTTCATTGGGAAGATATAATCAAGCGTGAGCCTGAAGTTAGTATCATCTTGAAGATTGTTAAGCAAGCAGAGTAAGAGTTTGCTATTTGGTGAAATCCCCTTAAACTGTGACACTGGCAGATCTAGGGCATCGATTCTTGCTTCTGCAATTGGGATTGGAGAACCAACAGAATCGCCGGCGGCAATACCAAATTCTAAAACATATTGGACACCAATATTACCAGTTATTCCAATCGCTGGGGCAGTCCCCACATGGTCACGACCATTACCGCGTATAGGCGGCTGCACAAGCTCTAGTGTGCCCGGGTAATAATCCGATAAGTTTCCGCTTCCTTTACCGCGAATCTGCGCCTCTGCTGCTGCAGACGTCATGGAGGCGCCGGCAACGCTTACATATTTTTTCAGATAGAAAGTTTTTTCGCCGATGCTTGAGCCAATGTCTCCCAATAGACTTTCAGACACCATTCCATCTATTTTCTGTTTTGTAAACACTTCCATGACATTGGCAAAGGGAATGAGCCTGTCATGCTCTTCTAATTCAGAATGTTCAGCGCCGGCCATGTAGATACTGGTACCATCAACATCTTTATGCACATGATATTCTCCAACATATGGTATGCCGCTCGGAAGAGCCAACATGTCACCGGTCGTATATAGATTGGTTCCCTCAGATGGCAGGGAGCCCGCGGCAGGCTTCTCTACGAACTCGCCGTGAAGCTGTAGGCCTTCGCCACCATTACAAAAATTGTTGAAGAAATAATAATTCATATTTGTGATTGCTGGATCGAAACCTGCTCTGGAGCAATTCTTGGTAAATACCTCTGAAAGAAGTTTAAGCTGTTCTAACACCAACTCTTGCATTACAATCTTGGCTTCGCTTTCAACTTTCTTTACTGCTTCTAGATTCTTACTCTCTCTGAAGCTCTTCATGGATTCAAAGGTGCCATAATCTTCGCTGTTGTAGTCATCGAAGTCAAATGGGTACTTATAGCCTGATTGCATATTATTAATTTTTTCTAATGCTTCTTGGACCGATTGAGGACAGTTGCTGGCCGTAAAGGTTTCGTCTAGTTCATCGTCTAGACGATCTGAGTACATCTGCACTGCCTGTTCAAGATAGGCATACCAGAACTCTGTATCGTTAAACGGATTGAGGAAATTGCCTCCTGTTGACATCATGGCCTCTTTCATAGCTTCCACAATGTACCCTGCATATATCTTACTGTAGTTGTGCTCAAAGTCAGGAGCAAACTTTGTAAACGTTGCTATCGATTTTACAAATCCAGTACTGGCAAAAGTCTTGATGCCGGCCATGACCAGTCCGCGGATTGCAGCCTTTGATGGACGGGTTAAAATTCGATTAAAGGGTACCTCTAAGATACAGTCTTCATCGCCCAGCAACCTCTTGTCTTCGGGGATTCTTGGATAGTATGTGTCAATCATTTGACTGATTTGCGAGAAGTTAGCAATACCGTCAGTCTTGGGGTCACACGGGCTTCTTTCTGGGAACAGCAGGTCAACCATGCCAGTCCAGCCTGAGTTAGGCAGTGGCTTTGTATAAACAGGCGGGAACATGTAGCTTCCCCCATACTTGCCAGGATCCAGATAGAACACTCTGGTGTTCTCAGGATTATCAAGATTATCATATTCATTTCTGCTGATTCCTAGAATTCCGTCCTCGCTGCTGACGAAGTTAAGATCGCCGTCGTCATCTCTTACTTTTAGTTTATACACTGATACAAAGTCGCCTACGCCGTAGTCATCGTTATCGCGTGCCAAGTCTGCGTCCAATATGACCCCTAAATCAAAGTCTGAGCGTGTGAGCGGATCAGCAACAGCGCCAAAGAGCCAACCTTTGTCATTGTTTCCTATTTCTCCAGCAAACGTGTTGTAGAAGCCTTTATTAACCCGGTTATATAAACCCCTTGCTGCATCAATTGACAAGGCGCCATTGGTTAAATCATGCAAAGCGGCAACGGGTGGTGAATAACTTTTGTATCCCTCAAATGTTTTTGCTAACTCGGGAAAGTTTATAAGGTCTATGTTGTCAAGGCCGTTGTCTACAGAAAGAAACTCATATCTTCTATCTTTAATTATGGCGGGCTCATCTTCAAACATCCCCGGGCGATCCTCTTCTGGAACCAACTCAAGTGCCGAAGCGGCTGTTTCTGCAGCCATATTAACCATGGAAATGACTGACACTCTGGTATTATCGTCCGGACGGTTTACATACGCGCCGTCTTTCTTGATTAAATCTGAGTAGTATGCGCGGAGGTTGAAGCCGTAGGCCCAGTCCTCGTCAGACCTGCCGCGAGCGCGGTAGCCCTTAGCGTTATCTTTAAATTTAAGAGTGACATCTGCTGTATCTTTTCTGGCTTTACGAGTAATTACTACTCTGTCATTTTCGAAGTCCACTCTGTGGGCAGCATTATAGCCATGGTTTGGCATGTCCACCAATTCAACATCTGTATCCCACAGAAATCCAACAAATCCTAAATCACTGAAAGATTTGCTCCACCGCTTTGTCTTTCTTTTGTCGTTTGTGCTGTTAAACCCAATTTCTCCCATGGGGCCCCGCAAATCTGCGATGTAGGTGCCGTTTGGTTTGGACACACTTGTGGAAGTTCCTTGGGTTTGATATGGTGTGGTTTCGGGCAAAAACTGTCCGCGGAGCCAGCCAGCAACATATTGCGGATATGCGCCGCGGGCTTCACCGGCAAACAGTCCAATCATAAAGTTGATTACTACTTCTAGCGGTAGTATTGTAATCCATACTATGAGTTGCACCATCCATACTGGTAACATAAACGGATTAGCGGGGACCGATGGCGCTGGTGTCAACTCGTTTTCAGAGAATTCTCCGTAGTAGTCGACCCAGCGTGCGCCGGACGCGACCTTGTCTTGGTGAACAGTCCAAGGATTTCCGTAAGTATCCGAGAGTACCATGTTAAGGAGGCCCCAGTTCTTTTGTTGATAAAAGAATGCACCTTCACCAAGCATATCTTCAGTATATGCAAGCTTGATTTTATCCATCTCTCCCTTAAGGGCAGTCGTTGCAACTATTTTTGCAGGCTCTGGCTCAATCGGCATCAGGCCATTGTCACAGCCGGGATCAGAAAAGAACGGTGGCATGTTGGCTTCTACTATGTTTGGTATCCCCTCATGTATGACCTTTCCAATATCGTCTAGGTCTTCTAACAATTGCGCTTTGGCGCTCATGTTGAGTGCCTCACACTGTGCCGGAGACATGCGTCCTTCCAATAACGAACAACGCTTCTCATTGAATAATTCTAACTCTTCTGGCGTCGAACACATTGAAGGATTAACTGGCGCATTTAGTTCTTCTGGGAAGGCTTCCAATATATCCCTTAGCTCGTTTCTTGACTCTGCCGGCATCAATAGGCCTACGTTTTTGTAAAACTTAGATATCGATGACTTGTTTGGCAGAGCTTCGCGATACTCTGGGTAATCGTGCTCCACAATGCCATCTATGATATCCAGCGCCATGGCGGATGGGCCATCGAGCATAGCTTCAAACGCCTCCTGTCTGGTCATAGCGTTCATTGAATCTGCAAAGAAGCTAATCGCCCTATCGCGGTCTGCTAGCGCAGCACCACCAACACCCAGTTGGTTCACGATCTCAACAACTGTGTTCTCCACTTGTTCGTTGCTAACAGTGGGGCCACAGATCGTGTCCCTAATGACATCAAACAAGTTTGTGCGGCCGGCGATAGCGCTGGGCAGCGCAGCTACAACTTCCCCTACGGTTTCCAGAGCCTTGCAAATTGCGTTACCAATAATCTCACAAATCTTGCCAAGAATTGCTAGAAGAATTTTTGCCAGAAGAGCCCAGAAAGCCTGTTTTAGCAAGAAGAAAAGAAGCCCAAGAATATCAGCTAGCTTTGGCCACATTCTAAATGGATTCTCCATTCTAATCGAAGTAATATCAACTTGATTTCTGCAGAAGGGCATGCCTAAACTCTTGACAAAGTCCATAATACCTGGATTAAATAAAGGTGGCTGCGGACAATCAAGCAGTGCGATGACAGCGGCAATCAACTGCGCTCCCGGGAAGCCGCTCATATGGTCGAGGAGTGCTAGGTAGTTATCCTCATACACTTCGATTAGCGCGAGGATGTATGCATCAAACACTTTCTGGGAATCTAGCTGTGACTTCTGTTGTGCAGACGGGCCGGCTAGTTGCTGGCCCAGAGTGCGGCGCTGTACAGTGGGGTCGTAATTGCTAATATCTTTATTCTTGGAAGGCACCTGGGCACCGAATGCGTCGGGCCTACTCGTTTTTTCTTGGTGCTCAACAAATGCTTCGTCTTCCCACGGTTTTACAAAGTTCACTTCACCAAAAAATGGTGCATCTTCAGCGCGTGGCGATTTATCATCGAGTGCTTCAAACGTTTTTCCAGATTTTAAATTCTTTTTGACAAGTGCATCGAGTTCAGCGCGTTTTTCAGGAGGTAAGCCAACAAACAGTACTCCAAAATCTCGAACTCCCATTGCCTTGAGAGCAGTTAATATTATTCGGCCGAGTGCTTCAGCCAAAGTCAATCCTTTAAATAAGCACTCAATCGCTTCGAACATAAGATCATACAGACCACAATATTTAAGAGGACCGAGGCCATGTTTGTATAATTGATCTAGAGAGCCCATACCCATTCCGCCGAAGCCCTTATACATTATGGCTCTCTTGCACATGTTTACAAAAATTGGATCTTTTTCGTCAATCCTGTAATAGGCCTGCATGCGCGCATTACTTTGCATATTATGAGGATTCGAGAGGCCTGGGGCGCCCTGGTTTAGGCCCATTTCTCCAAGATCTCTCTTTACTTCGTCTGGATCCAGGCGACACAGATTATCATGGAAGGCCTTTGCAACAGCATCTCCAATAGAGAAAACTTCGTCAAAGATATCCTGACCCAAGTCTTTAAACTCATTCTCAAGATTGTTCTGGATACAAGCTGATGTTGTAGGTTCTCCTATATCGCCTTCAGGCTGCCACGCATATATTTCAGGGTAAGTAAACTCTTCGAGAAACTCAATCCATGGCTTGGGGCGTCGGGCCTTGAAGCCTCTGTCCATTTCTTGCATTCTTGCGAAATATGCCACTGCGGTCTTGTCTTTCCAGCTACCTCGCCGGCGTAAAGATCTTAATCGATTCTTTTTATATGTAGCAGCCGGCCGATCACCGCAGCCCTCAGTATATACTTGCATTTTTTTAATGTTGTAATTGCCATCAAAGACCATTACCAGCTTAGTCATAAGCTCGTCTGAACTGAACAGGTCCCAAAAACTTACTGACATCGTGAAGCCGCGGCTGCTAAGCCATGAGTCTAAGTCGCTGTACAGTGTTCCAAGCGCTGATGTCCCAAAAAGACCATCATCTCCGTAATCCGAAAGGTCAAAATACCTGTCGTCTTTTTTAAACTTTAGATGGCCGCCTTGCGTTCCCGTAAACACTTTCAAATATCTGTTGTATAAATTGAGTCCCTTTCTGACTCTGATATTCATGGGCGTCATTTCGGCCGTAGTAAACTTGACCTTTATATCGTCTTTTTCTACTTCTTCTGGCTCGCCGTCATCAAGTTGTATCTCGGGGAGCCCAAACACTGTTGAGAAGTCCACTGAATAGAGAAGCTTCAATCGTGAACCTTGCCGTGGTTCTAAATGAAAGTCAGTAAACTCTGTTACCTTGAGCACGTTCTCTACAGTTGCAAAAGAATCATCTTTTTGAAACTCTTCTAGCATCATTTGAATCGCATCGCGGCCGTACTTCTCGAACTTTTCTTTCAGAGCCTCGTCAGCTTCCTCGTCAGTCATACCTTCTGTGTATCCAGTTGTGGTTTCTGGTGTCACAAAGGTGATTTGGTATTTACAATTCTTCTCGTTTAGTATAGGATCCGTCTGGCTGCGGTCACGCCAGTTACTGTTGATCGCGTACGGGTTGGGGACACAGTCCAAGCATACTTTTCCAGGAGATACCGAAACGTCACAGACATCCGGTAAGCCATCTCCGTTCTTATCTTGAAATTTTAGATACGGAGAGGTGCCATCTTTGGGCATTCTTTCCGGTATCGGAACCATTGTTTTATCTACACGACTTTTAGCCATACCACTATTTCCTTTACGTTATGTTAACGTTTCTGCTACAGATATACTTATAACCGCCGGGATTGCAGTAATTAAACTCCCAGTTGTCTTTGTTGATTCTAACATGATACATCGTATTCATAACCCAGTTCAACTGCGCTGAGACTATTGCAGACGAGGCGCCGGCGCGCCATGGCTCCATAAAAGAGATGCCTAAAATAGCATTGAATATTACTTGTACTAATGACGTGACATACAATGATGACCATAGATCGCCAAGAATGTCACTGAGTTCAATAAAAGCATCACGAGCGAGTTCTCCGCGGACGGCTGGCTGTAAGTTATTGATGTTTTCAAGTGGGTGGAGGATCCCGCCAAATGTAATATAGCTGCTGTTGATATTGCCAGCCACTAAATCAATCTGTGGGGCCTGCTTGACAATCTTGCCGCCTAAAGAGTTTGTCTCTCCGGATAATGCGTAGCCCTCGACGCTATCAGCCTCTCCTGTTATTATTTTGACACCCTCTCGGCCAATGACTCTAATTGCATCTGCTTTTAAGCCGATGCCCGATCGGCCGCGATTGGGATCTGCAAATCCGCTAGCGAGCCCAAAGTTTTTATCAATATCGGTCAGTTGGCTTATATGTATTCTTGCGGCGTCAGCAAAAAATGAGTTGTCAGTCTGTGCGGTACCCTCTCCTTGGCCGGGAGGGCCGTCGCCACCATTCGCGCTTGACATTCTTCCGACAACCAAGTCAATAGAGTTTGCAATGTTGGAACCAATGGCGCCATAACCAGATGCTGCACTATCAGGACGGTCTGTTCCTAAAACAATGTATGAACCGGCTTGGTTGATAACCTGTTCGTTGGGGGCTGATTTGTAGGATAACGTCCGCAGAGGTATTGCTGTATGAAATAGCCCATTGCTAGAATAAGTATATCCTAATCCAGCGTCAGCCTTTTCTTGTGTTGTTGCATCACCAAGACCACCGTCTTTGCGGTTGCGCTTATTATCATATATTTTTTTCATCTACTTTCCTGTTTATTCCGTGTGCTCAGTCGTGCTTTAGGTTATTTATGAAGACAACCTTGTGGGAAGTTTTGCCTTGCCGTTTGCTTTACCTATGTAATCGCCCTTGTAGACAATCCCGGGATTTTGACGTAGGTATCTATCGGCCGCGGCTTGACCCTTGTTTTCCACGTACCATTCGTAAATGCTAAAGTCATCTCCATGTTTCATAGAAATTGGGAAAAACACTCTTGCATATACATCTTGTATCGTCTTATATTCTCCTTTAGCTCCGAGAAGATATTTCTCCACATAATCCATCTGTGCGACTGGGCCGTTATTCAAAAAATCGTCAGGCGGTCTCTCGCCGGCCTTCCAAATAGCTCCAACTTCTTTGGCGCCGGAGGTACGGCAAAATTGAATAAGTCCCCAACAATCACTGCCGCGCTCGTTTTGTTTGGTCTCGTCGAATCCGCTCTCAAAGTTAATCAAGTTAGCTAACCAGCCAGGATCTGGAATACCTACGCTGTTTGCTACTTGCACGATTTTTTCTGCCAAGCCAGGGACTGCTGCGGCGGCTGGATAAGCTGCGTTTATATCTGCGGCTGTGGATGGGCCGCCCACTTTGCCTTCTTTTGAGAGTTCTATATTGTATTCAGTAATTCTCTTATTGCCAAAGGCATCCTTAGAGGTCAGACAGTCTAGGTTAGTCCCTTGTTTTGACAAGGTACCAGAGTTGGATGGGCCGATAATCCAACAACTATCTAAGTTGTACGAAAAATCTACTTTCTCCAACTGCACGTAAACTTCTTGGCCCGGCGCATAGTTTGACTCGCGACTGAGCGCTGTTGTATGCATATTTTTGATCATCGAGTTTATCTGCTCATTTTTACTGTCCTGGCACGGTTCGGGCAAAAAAGCGTGAGGCGAGTCTGCCGATATGATTCTCACCTTAAATCCGTAAATGGCACCTTTGTCGCCGGCAATACTATCCGGGGCAGTTGTGCCGGACGTTCCAGCCACTTCTTTGTCAGTGAATCCGGTTGGTGTGAGTTCGCTTAAGATAACTGCGATAAACTGATCCTTGCCCTCGTAAACGTCACTTTTTATGGCGCCCTTTCTGGTTGCCGCGGCGACCGTTTCGATAATGCCTCCGCGGATCGTAAGTGCCTCAAACGGTAAAAGTTCGTTAGACATCTGCAGGTTCACCCTGAATCAAATTGAATATGCTGTCTTTGTCTTCATCGGACAGTTCAAACGATGCCACTTGATCTTTCTTTTGAATAGAAATAATTTTAACAAGCTGCTCGTTTGACCGCTGCATCGTCTCTATATGCTTTGCTGCTACTGGGCTTAGGTATTTATTCTGATCTGGCTCAGTCACAATTTTATTCGCGATCTCATTTAAAAATTCGCGGGCAGCTTTGCGATCGTCTCTTATGTTACCTAACGCTTCATTTACTAATGAATCTATGTCGTTGTTTTTCATAATGCACCATTGTTCCAGTTCTGTGTAAAGAAGTAATACTTTTTCTTAAACTTCTTTAGTGAATTCACTATTTGCTTAGTGTTTAAGCCAGTGATTTCACGCAGGTACAGATAAATAGCTTTTTTATTAAAAATTTGTATATCTTCTTTTGAATCGAAAAGAACGACTATCGCCTGATACACTTTCAAATCATTTTCTTTCATCTGAGAAGCGTCCCACGATTTTAGTTCTTTATAAAAATGATTCCAAAACTCGTTTTCTTCCCGTTCGGTTACATAAGATTCATTTGTTGACAGATATTGCTCTTCATAATTCTTGGCAAGATTGTCAAAGTTTACCTCTGTTTTATTCTTGCGCTGTTGCTTCTTTACTTTGTGAATAAACCAGTTTTTAGTTATAACTGAAAAGTAAGAAAAAGCTTTCGACCCCTTAGAGGGATCGTACTTGTCCAATATTGTCATCAGCCAAATTTTACACTCGTCTCTTAGCGAGTCGATGTTTGGCAAATTTGTAAATTTATAAGTAAAGACAATCTTATCAACCATTTCGTTAAAAGCTGGGCCAATCCAATTGACATATAAATCTGTTCGCTCTCTTATACATTCAGTATTAGAATACCTAATAATGGCATTCTCATGATCTTTTGTAAAGTAGTGATTCTTCTTACGACGTTTCTTCTTCGTCGGCGGGGGTTTCTGTATCTTCTGCATCTTCTTCTATTAGTCCATAAATATATTCGAAGGTCTCCAACTGTTTATTGAAGGACCTTGCATGTTCCATTAGGGCACCGAGAGTTTCGTCACCATAGAACATTTCAAGCTCATATACACCTTCAAGGTGTGCAGCAAGAGCATCAACCATTTCTTTAAGATCATGCATCTCCTCAGAGATGCTTAGAAGCTTGACAATGGCCGCTCTCGCATATAATACTACGCCGGTGCTAAACACCAACGATATAAAAAGTATAATAGATAATGTTACTTCAAGACTTGTCATACGTTCTATTCTTTATTTCTTTCTTTTGTTGTTCCAAAATATCTCTATTATCTTCAATATACTTTTTTGTAAGTTCACCGGTATTTTCGGTGTCATTATTTTTCACTTTCTTGTTGATGAAAGGCTTGTTCAGTAATCTAGTCAGACTATTTTCTGTTTCACACTTGTCACAATCGGTGATATAGGCGCCCGAAGCATGCATAACTGTGACTGTCTCATTACAGTTCCCGCAGTTATACTTGAATATCGGCACTATCGCTTCGCCATTTCTTCTAAATCTTGGTTGGAGATTTCTGCATTGTCAGAGACACGCACCGTAGGCGGGTTTTCAACAATGAGTCCCTCATCGGTTTCAAAAAGCTTAAAGCCACTTAAAATCGGGACAATGTCCAATTCATTAAGTAGCGATTCTTGAAGAGCCATCATGATAGCACCGAGTGCTTGGTTTGATAATTGCATTTTTATTCCTTTAGCGATATATAATCTTCGCTTAATGTTATTATATCATTAAATTTGTTTCTGTATACGTCAAAAACAGTATATTTTAGCTCCTCACAGAAGCCTGTTGAGCTTCCTGGGCTGTATACGTGTTCTTTTATCTTCATAACTATACCCAGGCCGGCGTCTTTAATAAGGCTCGGATCATCGTTGTAGGGCTCTTGCCATTGTATAAGTGAGCCAATACGCATATTATGATTTAGCGAGGCTCTTGAGATCGGCGTCGTACATCATTCTTGCGAGGCCTTTAAATCTGATTGTTGGTTCCCAGTCCAGCTTTTCTTTCGCCTTAGATGGATCACCCAATAACAATGGCACTTCATGTGGTCGGTATAGTCTTGTGTCTATTTCCACGTGTTCATCCACATTGAGGCCGGCGTAATCAAACACCTCATGTAAAAACTCTTTTACAGTGTGTGTCTCGCCTGTTGCCACAACATAGTCATCAGGGGTATCTTGTTGTGTCATACGCCACATGGCGTCCACGTAGTCTCCAGCAAACCCCCAATCGCGCTTAGCATCTAAATTTCCTAGGTAAAGCTTGTCTTGGCGGCCAAGCCTAATGTTTGCTGCAGCCTTTGTTATCTTACGTGTAACAAAGGTCTCTCCTCTTCTGGGAGATTCATGATTGAACAAAATGCCGCTGGAAATGTGCATGCCATAACTCTCGCGATAATTGCGACACAAGTTGTGTGCGAACACTTTTGCGCAAGCGTAGGGGCTTGCCGGCATCAATCGTGTTGTCTCGCTTTGTGGATTTTCGGGATTGTCTCCAAACATCTCAGACGATGAGGCTTGATAAAATCTAGATTCCGGACAGACAGAGCGCACGGCCTCAAGCAAACGCAAGGTACCCATGGCAACGATATCTGATGTTTCTTCCGGTGTGTCAAAGGAAACCCTGACGTGTGACTGGGCTGCAAGATTATAAATCTCATCTGGCTTGTACTGATTTAGTAATCGATACATATTGCCGGCATCGATCATGTTTCCGTATGCTAGCGTGAAGTTCTGTATCTTATCTACATCATTAAAAATGTGATCGATGCGGTCGGTGCTAATGAGGGAAGTTCTTCTCTTTACTCCCACCACGTTATATCCTTTTTCCAATAACAGATCTACGAGATAAGAACCATCTTGACCCGTTACACCTGTTACTAAAGCTGTTTTTTGTTTGTTACTCATTTTGATTCTCCGAATACCATTTATAAGTTTTGGTCACACCTTCCTTAAAAGTTGTAAAATTGAAAGAGCCGATTAGTTTCATCAGTTCTTCGTTGTTCCCATCTTTTCGAAATTGGCCGTCCATGTTTCCATTAAAAGATAATCTCACATTTTTGCCGGCTTGTTCAACCAAAGTTCTAGCCATCTCTAATATGGATAAGTTTTCTTTCGGTGCTACAATCAGTGGGACTTCTGTATTGTGTACCTCTAGGAGTACAGGCAGAATGGCACATAAATCGTCCACATACAGTTGTTGCCTCATCGGTAGGCCGGTGCCCCACAAATCTATTTCAGAGCCCTCTGTGGCTGTGTATACCTTGTGAATCAAGGCTGCTACAAAGTGTGACGATTCCTTTCCAAAATGATCGTCTGGCCCATAAAGATTAGACGGACAGAATGTAGAATAGTTCATTCCACACTGATTTCTATACGCCCGACTACCAACCTGGAGCATTCTTTTTGTCATTCCATATGAAAAGTTTGTCTCGGTCGGCGGTCCATTAAAAAAGTCTCTCTCAGTAAATGGGAAGGCTGCTATATCTTCTGGGAAGGCGCAAGTGCTCAAGGATGAGAGAACACGCTCAATGCCTGCTTCATAAGCTTCATTGATTATGTTTGTGTTCATCATCGTATTATTATAGAAAAACTCAGCCTGGTTTTTAATATTATCTTTTATTCCACCGACGCGGGCAGCGAGATGAAGAACTGCGTCTGGTTTAAGATCCCCATATAGTTCTTTAACTTGGGTTGTACTGGTGAGATCGCAGTCTTTCGATGACAGGTATGTCCATTGTGGTCTGACTATAGATAACCTTTTTCCCAAGAATCCCGATCCGCCAGTTACTAGCACGTTGTTATACATTAAAGTAATTCTCACAGTTGCATTCATTAGCAAAATATTGTTTTACCTCATCGCTAAAAGAATCATTTATCTCTTTTAGGGTGCCCTCAAATCCCTTGGGACTCGAAGATAGAGACGCACAGTAATGCCAAACCTTTATTTGATTGTGGGTGTGATTAAATAGATGACCATCTTTAACATAAAAATCTTTTAAATTCTTGTTAGAGTGACTTACGGTGCCCTTGCTACGAACATTATAACAAACTCCTTTTTTAAGAACAGGCAGGTCAACAAATTGAATGACCCCGGGCTGCTGCGTGTGTGGTGCAACGAAGATGTTTAACGCGGCTTGTTCCGAAAGATAATGGTACCGAGTCACCATCGCAGTCTGGGATGTCGGATCCCAAGCATTCGGTGATTTGATTTCTGACAGCTTACTTCTAATAAGATTTATCTCTGATTGGGGCATATCAAGGTCGTACGCACCAACTTCATGTGCCAGTCGGAATCTATATTTTGGGATCAATGTTATGGCCCGATATTTATACCATATTTTACATACTTCCTCTAATATTTCTTGTGAGTTGAAACAGACAACGTCTGCATTAACATAGGCGACATCTGCGACTAAGGTATTGTTCTTGTAAGACTCTTCGTATATTTTATGAAAATCTGCTATTGGGGTCCCTGCAGCATTTGGATCTTTATTAATACAAGCCGGCTGCCCCAAAACCATGTTTCCGTTGTGTTCCCAAGGAAAAGCATTTGCGTCAGGATAGTCACTGGTAACAGCTATTCCCGCGGGTGTTTCTATAAACTCCGTGAGTCTTGCGGTCGTTATGGTGTCAGCACCTAAACAGATAACTTTCTTGTAACCGCGAAGCTTCATTAGTTCAGCGGCGATGAAAAATTTTCTTGCGCCGATATCTATTTCGGTTTCGATGCCATCAATAGAAAAGTTTATGTTTTTAGAAAAATGGTAATCACTAATGTTGTCATCTGTCACCTCAAATAGTTGTATATCTGGGTGATATTTCTTAAAGCTGTTGACTGCATTGGATGCTATTTTCTTATACATCTCTCCTGTATGGTATATAACACAGCAAATCTTGTCTATAGGGGTTCCCAATTTTCCTCCTTCGATTTGCGAAGAGGGGAGTCTGTCAGTCTGTCTTTTTCTTGTCGAATAGACGGACAGTGATTGCCTGTACGGTGAATAAGATCATAGAATATCATTAGACACATTACTTCGACAGTGTGGAAAAATTCACAATCAAGGGATAATTCATCCACGCCTTTGCGCAAAACATCAGACGTTTGACCGCTAACCATAAATGTCTCATAGCCAGTATCGTCAGCCCAATGTAGGGCATCGATAACATTGCCCGAATTGCCCGAACAAGAGAGTCCTATAATTAAGCACTCCTCCGGTCTTTCAACACCATTGGCAATAGTTTCTAGCCATCTAATAAAGATCTTGTCATACCCATGATCGTTGGCGTTGGATGTGATAAACCCGACACTATCAAATGAATATACAGCCTTATCCGGTATCAGTCGCGATAAATCGGTCGCCATATGGCTCGCTACGTAGTGCAAGCCACCATTTCCAATCAAAAAGATCTTTTTTACTTTGCTCACTTTCTCGGCGAGTATCGCATACTCAGCCGATGAGGCTGCCGTGTGGCATTTTTCTTCAATATTCTCAAAATTAATTAACATTTACTTTATTGTTTCCTTTATAATTTGTAACGCATGGTCTATTTCTTTTTCATTTACATTCAAATTTGGTCTAAATCTAACAGATTTTTGACCGGTTTTGTTGCAAATTAAGCCGTTTTTATACAACTTGTCTACTACTATATCACGCTTTTGAGAGTTTGGCAAATCAAATCCTATAATTAATCCACAATTTCTCAAATTTAGTATCTCCTCTATGTCGGACAACCCGCCCATTATGGCCTTACTCTGCTTGTTGACATTGTCCAGTATATTGTTTTTTTCATATGCCTTCATGATGTATTTACACCTTACCATATCGGCCACATCGCCGTCCCATGTCACCTCTAATCTGATACTGTTCTTTGGATTAAATATTTCTCCGTATTTTTCTTGTGCCATGATTCCCGACAACTGTGTCTTCTTTCCAAAGATAACGATGTCAGGCACTATATCAAGATGCTGGAAGTACCACACTTTGCCTGTGCCACCAAAACCAATCTGTATCTCATCAAACACTAGTGGGACGTCATATACATTGCAAAGAGTACGCAAACCATTAAAGAATTGGTTATCATGATAGATATCTCCAGCGCTACATTGAATTGGTTCGACTAATACACAAGTTATTTTACCAGTGCGCATTTCTTCTTCAACATTCTCTAGATTGCAGGGAATCTTTTTAGAAAAGACAGATGGATATCCATCCAAGCGCGTATCGGCGCCAGGAAATCGAGAGGTCACAAAGCCTCCGTAACTATTGATTCCATGGAAACTGTTATCGAACGATAAGATCAATGGGCTTGTGTGGCGCTTATAATCTATGCATGTTTTAATTGCCGCTTCAACGGCTAGCGCACCGGTGCAAGAATAGTGGAAATGTTCAAAAATGTCGACCCCAGCGTATCGCTTAAAGTCCCTGTCAAACTCCAGCGTTTCGTCGGAGGTGAACTCACAGTTATTTATTTTAAAACTGGCTACACGTAAGTATTCTTCTATAAATTCATCTGACTTGAAAATCGGGTGATTGTAACCAAGAGGCAATGACGCATACATGCCAAAAAAATCTAAAAGCTCCCTATCGGTGTTTTTATCAAATAGATAAGATTCGTGACTTTTTGAAAAATCAACCTTAATATCAAATTTACTACTACGGGCTATACTTCTCATTTGTTAAAATACTCTCTTATTATATCTTTTACACTGTCAATATCATCTATTGCAGTTGTTCTCATGTCTCCGATCCCATATGGTAATATACAAACTAAAGAATTGTCAATGTTCTTCTTGTCTTTTGACAAAAAAGTAAAATAGTCTTGAAGCCTATCTTCGGTTAAACGATAGTCTGGTATATTTTTTTTAATCATCCCGAACAGGTGTTCGTATGTGGCCTGCTCTATAAGTCCTTTTTTCAACGAAATATAGTTAGCAATATCCATTCCTAATGTAACAGCATTGCCATGACTTACTTCGTATCTACTAATCGCTTCTATAGCGTGACCAAAAGTGTGACCGTAATTGAATATCTTTCTCTCGCCTTCATCAAACTCATCCTTTTCAATCATTCTCTTTTTAATGGAGAGGCTTTCTCTAATGTGCTTGGCGCAGCGGAGGGCCGGATGTTTAATGACCGATTCATACGATTCTGCTAGTTCTTTCGACATGTTGCTATCTGCTGTTAAATAATAATGGAATATCTCGCCGATGCCAGATTTGATGTCGTCCTCATGCAACGTTTCTAAAAACTCAGGGCAACAATAGATCTCCGCTGGTGGATAAAACGTGCCTAATAAGTTCTTTGTTTCGCCCAAGTTGATGGATGTCTTGCTGCCTATGCAGCTATCTGCTTGAGCCAACAGAGTCGTGGGAAAGAATCTCCATTCAACACCACGATATAGAACTGATGCTGTAAACGCTGTTATGTCTTGGACAACACCGCCGCCCACAGCAATAAGTTTATGATTTCTTTTAAAACCCTGGGATACAAGTCTTTCGACAAGGGCCGTGCAGGTTTGCAAGGTCTTATTTTGTTCATTTGCTTCGACAACAAATATGTTGTGTTCATCAAATCTTGAACGAAACAGGGGAAAGTATTTGTCTACGTTTGAATCGATTATCAAAAAAGACTTTTCCTTAACATTCTCAACTAGGCTCTCCGACAGTTGTTGAAACATAACTTTATATTTTCTTCTATAAGATTTAATTTCAATAGTTTCGATGTCACACATTTACAAATCCGCCGTCTACAATGATATTCTGGCCAGAAATATATGTATTGAGTTTGCTGCACATGAACAGTACAACTCTCGATATTTCATCCACCTCAGCCATTCGTCGCATTGGAATCTGTTTTGTCAAGTCTTCAATACCCTGTTCACCCAAGATTTGTTTGGTCAGGTCAGTTAATGTGAACCCCGGCGAGACAGTGTTGATCAAAATGTTATGTTGAGCCAGTTCGGCCGCTGAGGCTGCCGTGAGGCCTCGTAGACCGAACTTGCTGGCAGAGTAACTGGCGCGGTGCGGAATGCTGACTGTGCCCCATATAGAGGAGATATTGACTATCTTTCCGTAGCTCTGGTTGAGCATGTTCTTGCATACAGCCTGCTGTATCAAAAATGGTGCTGTGAGGTTGACTTTCATTACGTCATTCCAGTCTTGCTCTTTGACCTCGCAGAGTGGATCAATCTTGTTAATGCCAGCATTGTTAACGCAGACATCAAATGTTTGTTCAGAGATCTCTTTAATAAAGTTTTCGGTTGAAGTGTTATCCAGAAAATTCGCAGAAACAAATTGTATGTTTTGGTGTATCTTTTGTTTTGGTTTTTTCGTGCCAGTAATCAAAACGTGTGCACCTAAATTGGCGAAATCGTTTGCAATTTGATTACCTATTCCGCGGGTACCACCAGTTACCAGCACATTTTGGTTTGCAAAATCAATATTCATCTTCTGCCTCATAGCTTTCCAACAATTTATTAAAATCAATATATTCAAACCACTCATTAATAGGTGAGCCTGGCGAAGATGAAATTACCTCAATGGTCTCATCGGCGCAAACATGGGCCGCATCTGGCGATCCGCAAGAAACGGGCTGGTCATTGAGGCCAGTGCCGGTGGCCATTATTTTCCATGGTTCTAAGTAGCCGGTGGCCGGCCCGAAGTTAACTTGATATACAAAAGTATCTACATCAAAATAATTTTTGTGAAAGTGGTTGAGGTCTCTTCCAGCACTAATTGATTCGACACGGGGAACGTAGTTGGCATCGATGCCCAAGACGACAACTCTTTTATACCCCAAGCTGCGAGCTAATGTTACTGACCAGGCTCCGGAGATACCAAAGTGCTCTAAGCATGAATACGGATCATTTGGATCCCGAAGATGTGTGCTCAGTCTTTCCCGCGCTAGCTCTGGGTCTACATAGCATGTTTCTAGCTTCGGAATAGTCTTGGTGCGCTGAGCGGGGGTCCGGAATGTACTACCAACCGCCGGTATCCATATGAGCTTTTCCGGAAGCGCCCCTGCTTGAATGTTATAGTGTGCAGCGACGTCCTCCGGGACTTCAAGATTGCTGCAGCCATAGATGAAAAATCTCTCAATTTCGCATTCCGGGCTTAACATCATTGGAAGAAGATCTGATTCGTAAATAGTATTTATCAATCGTATATCGATACAAGCGTGGTATTTTGGCCAAAAGCCCCAGTCTTCATAGGCAATATACTGCCGATTCAAGGAAATAGTATGAAGACCCTCTAATTTTTTGATATCGATAGCGTTCAAGCTCGGGCCCGAACCTATGACAAACATTGTTTCATTCAAAAGTACATTATCTTTCATTTGTATGCTCTCCATCTGGATATACATGTGCCACATCTTCCCGGCTGATAGCTAGGCGAATTGCAGGCTTGTCACCGGTGGCCTCTATTCTGTGTATTATACCCTTGGGTATAAAAACAATATCATCTTTTTTGACAATTTTCTTAACTCCGTCGATTTCCCACTCCCACTCTCCATCGACGATATACCACCACTCGTTCCAATCTGGGTGATAGTGCCTTCGATTTCCTTGGCCCGGCTGTTGGTGGATCAAGGTCGCGCTGTTGTTTTCCGTATTTACAACTCGGTGACTCCACGACTTTGTTGACTTGAACGAAGAACGTATCTCGTTGATATTGACTATTTCTTTGTTGGTGTCATGTAAATTATTATTTTTAACTCCGTCCTTAAGCAAGATTGAAGGAACATCAACTTCCGAATGCGTTTCGCCATAAAATTGAGGTGCATATGCTTCTTTTGATATTGCTCGGGCAATTACTTCCGCTAATTGAAAATCTTCTTCGTTGTCAACGTCAACTGTCGCAAAGCCCGAAACAGTATAGAAGTGTATATCGCCGTCACCACCGTGATAACCACAATTGTACTTATCCATATTCGCAAGATAGTTGGAGGTTTTCCAACCCATCATGCCGCATGCATAAGGTTGTACCGGCGTCACATCCTGCGACGGTGGGGAGATCTTCTTTTGGTCAAAGTTGACTGGCTGTCGATTATATATGCACTCTATCTGTTGATCGGTAACTGATACAAGTGTGTCGGCCTCCGTGCCGAGCATAGTGGCGGTAAATTTTAGTATGTCGCGTGCTTTTATGAACGGTGATGTAGGTAAAAGTTGTACCAATACATCACACTCTACATTGTTCATAAAGTCTTGTGTGAACTCATCGTTTGTTGCGCTGTCGGTTGAAAGTTCCGCGGGGCGTTTATAAAAACTTACGCCTTCTTTTTCTGCAATCTCTCCCAAAATATCTGACTCTGAGTTAACGTATATTTCATCGAAGCATTTTGCCTCTTTGGCGGCTCTAATAATATAACTTATCAATGGGATTCCATTTAACAAGCGTATATTCTTTTTTGGGATTCTTTTGCTGCCAAAACGGGCAGGTATCATTGCTACTACTTTCATTATATTTTTCCTTCCCATTTACAAATGGTTAAATTGTTGTTTAGTTTTAATTGTCTATCAAGTTGAAAAAGTTTTTTAACGCCTTTATCAGAGATGCCGTCGACGGCGCCGTCTATCCATAAATTGAAATTTTGTCTTAGATACTCATCCACCTGGATCTTGGTTCCATAATATTTTCGCAATATTTTACCAAAATACAATATTTGAGGCTCCTGCAAGTGCAGGTCATCTAACCTTAACGAGGCGCTGGTGAGTTTATTATCAACTACTTGAACTGGGTCATATTTGATTGTTTGAGAGAGGTGTGCTTTGTTGTAGTATTCTCCACTCTTTGAACCCATATCAAAAAAGGTGAATCCTCCAATATACAACTCTTTTATATTATAGTTCAAGAGAGTTATCACCCCCAGCAAACCAGTGTTAGTGGTTGTGCCTATTTCCTTGTTAACCTTAAACAAATAACCATCACACACGTTATGAAATGGGGCGCCCCATTCGTGGATAATCTTTTCGGCTTTTTTGATGTCCCACATTGAAAGCTGTGGCTGTATAAGATACTTCACAGATTTTGTGAAGTCCATGTTTTCTTGCAAAGCTCTGATTTTGTTAAAGTTTAAGCAGTTTACTAGTATATCTGTCCTCTTCCCGTAGTCTTCCCAAAGCTGCTCTGGCATGTGATAGGCAGTATTGATGCGAACTACCAAATCATATGAGTCGAACAATTCACCAAGACCCAGGCCATCTAAACTTGGAGCGGGCCCAATGAATGCCAAGCGCTTTCCTGAAATCAATTTTTCCAACTCTGGGTCTTTCACGTAATCCTTAAACTCGCTTACAAGGTAATCCGCTCGTCGGCCAAGATCAGCTAGTTGCAATTCGGGGGTCCCAGATGAGCATTGCCATTCCGGAGCGTTTTCGGCGAGGGGAATACCAATAATATTATCGCTAGTGGGTTCATACCATTTGGGCATTCTTTCTACTCCTGTGTGTATCATATTCTACCATATGAAATTCTTTTTATAATATTGAACAATATCGTAAATTTCTTTGTTAAAGTCTCTTTTGGCGGTCCAACCTAGGGCCCGTAGTTTGTCATCGTTCAAGGCATATCGTACATCTTGACCTTCGCGAGAATAAGAAAAATCAACATGTTCTTCCCAATTATAATCTTCTTCAAAGAAGTTGTCAATAACTTTTAATATTGTATCTATGTTCTTTTGCTCAAAGCCGCCGGCAACATTATAGATTTCGTTCGTGTTACCTGAGTCTATGATGGTCATAACAGCTTCTGCTGTATCATCAGCATGCAACCAGTTTCTCACTGGCGTTCCGGCGTTATGAAGTCTAATCTTTCTATTTCGCATTAGATTCTTTACAGAAAGTGGTATCAGTTTCTCTGGGTACTGCCCTATTCCATAGTTATTGGTTGGACGTAGCAGAATGTACTCGACGCCATATGTTCGGGCCCACGCTAAGATAAGCATATCAGAACAAGCTTTTGCCGCTGAATATGGATTGCTTGGGTGTAAAATATCTTGTTCTGTATGTTCACCGCTTTCAATATCCCCATATACTTCGTCAGTGCTGAAGTGAAAAAATACCGGCCGTCTATTGCAATTGACGGGCTTGTTGCGAATCAAGTCCAACAAGTTGCGAACACCCACAATGTTACTATCAATAAACTCTTGCGAATCAATGATGCTATTTCCTACATGAGATTCTGCGGCCGTATTAATAACGTAATCACAGTCATACAGATGCTGAAGATCTTTTATATCCTCTTTGATGAAAGTAAAGTTGGGGTTAGCTTCGAAGCTTTTTAGCAGTGAAGTGTTGGCTACATACGTGCACTTGTCTACTCCATACACTTTCCAGCCCCTGTCAAGGCATTTACGTGTTACATACGAGCCAATAAACCCCAGGCAGCCGGTGACATAAACGAGTTTCATTACAAATTCTCAAAGAAGCCATCAACTGCTTCCTTAATATATTCAAGTTTCTCGCCGGTGAGGCCTACATAGGTTCCTAAAAAGAACGAGTTTGTCGTAATCAATTGGGCGTTAGGGAAGGTTTCATACATATCACCATATTCTTCAGCAAGGTGAACGTAGCCCGGGTGAGCCAAGATGTTGCCTGAGAAGTAAGAACGTGTTTGAATTTTAAGACCCTCAAGATGGTTTACTATATCCGAACGAGAGAAAGGGGCACCTTCCTTGATTGTCAACAGAAAGGCAAACCAACACGGGTCTGACTTTTCGGTAGCCTCCGGCATATGAAAGTATTGTGCATAAGGCTCAAATATGGCCCGTAGCTTGGCCCAGTTTTCTCTCCGAGCAGCATCTAACATTGGAAGTTTTTCAAGCTGCTGTAGGCCCATTGCAGCCTGCAAATCTAGTGGTTTAAGGTTGTAACCTATTTCATCGAAAACATAGCGGTGATCGTACACAGCATCTTTGAGGCCGGGCAACCAGTTTTTAAATCTGTTACCACACGCTGTTTCGCTTGTGACGTTGCCTGGTTTCATTGAGTTGCAGTAACAAGCGCGCCCCCAGTCTCGGATACTAGCCAATGCCGTACGTGTCTTCTGACTGTTAGTTGCAATGAAACCTCCCTCTCCCATCGTCATATGGTGGGCTGGGAAGAAAGAGCATGTTGACATGTCTCCATAGGAGCCCAACTTCTTACCGTCGTAGTAAGATCCCAAAGCATCGCATGCATCTTCTAGAAATACCAAATCGTATTTTTCTACGAGAGCCATCAATCTGTCCATGTCAGGCGGGTTACCCAACACGTGTGCAAACATTATCCCCTTAATGTCAGGGTCGCTCTCAAGGACTTCTTCTACTCTATCCAGGTCCAAGTTTACACTTGGAAGCTCAACGTCTACAAACACTGGTACAAGGTTGTTTTGTATAATAGGATTAATGGTTGTCGGAAAACAAACAACTGGGGTAATAATCTTGTCTCCGTCCTTTAATTGTTTTGGGAATCGTCGCGATTTAGTAGCGGCTACCATCAGCAAGTTTGCCGATGAACCTGAGTTAGTTAAGGATCCGTAGAGTTTTCCAAGCTTAGACGGAAACTTTAACTCAAACTCTCTTGCGTTCTTGCCAAAAATCATCCAACCATCTAGTATTTGGCGTACAGCGGCGATGTATTCTTTTTCATCAAAAACCGGGCCCGAGTATGCTACCCAGTCTTCGCCAGGGGTCCACGTTTCATTTTCGTGCTTCTCAGAAATGTAATCAGACACCAACTCTATAATTTGTTCCAACTTTTCAGACATTCTTTTACTCCTTTATTCAGACCCATCAGGTCAATGTTTAGCGAATCGAGCACGTGTGCCTTACCCGTATAGGATTTGCCCAATTCTTTCTGTTCTATTATAACCTGCGACTTTGCGTTTGTCAAATCTTTAATCACCTGTGCGTGTTCGCTCAAGGTGTGTTTCTCTGAGTAACATAGATTTATGTCTCTTGGCAGACTCATATCATGTTTTTCGATAATATGCTCGATTACTCGGCCTACGTCTTGAGCGTAAAAATAGTCCATGTACCTGTCACATGTTATTAGCGCGCTTTGATTTAGTTTGAAATTGTTATAACAAGAGCGAAACAATCTTTGCGGTTCTTCGTGTTGCCCAAAACACCCAAATAAGCGTAAGTTATAAATATTACTATTCATTTTTGCTATTTTTCGGGCGATAATATTCTTAGATAATCCATAATAATCGGTAGGTAATGATGCACTCACCGATTCTTCAGTCGCACAATCAATAGAGTTCATGCGATTAAACTCTGCGCCGGATCCAAAATTGAACATTATTTTAAACTGATCAGAAAAATAACTCAAGTTTTTGAACATCAAGATATTATCGATAATGTCATCAACCGTCTGCGTATCTAATCGTTTGCCACCTTTTACCGCGGTATGTATGACAACGTCTACTACATTGTTCTCAAAAAAACCCCTAACGCTCTCGTAATCGGTGACGTTAAGGGTAGTTCTGTCGGTTACAAGGAGTTTGCAATCCAAGGCTGTGTTATTTAGAAAATAGTGCTTTAGCTCTTTCGCAAGAAACCCATTACCACCTGTTAATAAGATATTCATCTAGATGGTGCTCCGGGCTATTACTTCTTAGTTACCGTGTTTGGTGTTGCACTATGGTTAGTGGGAAACCCTTGGTCTGTCTCATACAATACTTGATCGTGCTTCCAGTTGCCTCCGCCGAGAAGTCTCTCTAGCTCTTCTTCTTTGATGGCGTAAAAGTTTTCTTCTGCCGGGAAGTTCCCAGACCGAACTTCGGCTGCATATTCCTTCAGGGCATTCTGCATAATTTGGCCAGCTTCACAATACCTCTTAACAAACTTAGATTTGAACTCCCAAAAGAGGCCCATCAAGTCATGAAAGATTACCAATTGACCATCTACCTTATCACCAGCGCCAATCCCATAAACAGGGATCTTAAGTTCTTTGGCAATAATTTCAGCAGACTCGCGTGGCATGCCCTCTAGCAGTAGAAAAGAGCAACCAGCCTCTTGCAAATCAAGGGCCTGTTGTAGGATAATCTCCGTTTGTTTGGCTGTTTTACCTTGAACTCGATAACCCCCGAGCTTCGCTCTAGTGTGAGGAGTGAGGCCCAGGTGGCTCATCACCATGATGCCGGAATCCGCGATGGCCTTAATGCGCTCAATCATAGCGCCCTCAACCTTTACACAATCCATGCCGGCAATAACAAAGCGGCCTGCATTTCGCACCGCTTCTTCGTTGGATACTTGGTAAGACATATAAGGCATATCTCCGATCAAGAACGCATTCTTGGCGCCTTTGGAAACTGCCTCAGAGTGTCTAATCATATCATCCATTGTTACGGGGATTGTAGTCTTGTATCCTAGAGTGGTCATCCCTAATGAATCACCCACCAAAATGCAGTCTACACCCGCACCATCAGCGATTCTTGCTTGTGGGTAGTCATAAGCAGTGGTTATCACTGTTGGTGTTTTTTCTCTCTTTTGTCGACGTAATCTTAAAATTGTAACTTTGTTTTTATCATTTGCACTCATGTTATTTCTCCTCTATTGAATGTACTAACATATTAACACGTAATTCCTCTTCTGTCAAGAAAGGAAACATGTTTTCTAGTGGTTGGGATACTAATTGTCCGCTATCTAATTTTTTTGCACCGATTGTGGGCAGTACTTTGTCCCACTTTTTACACATCACTTCACAAATAACGGGACCATCAAAATCTATTATCTCCTGCATTTGGGCATCAAGCTCCATATTGTTTGACATAGAAAAGTATTTTATCCCATATGCGGCCGCAATTTTTTGAGTATCGGGAAATGAGACCCCGCTATCTTTGTCAGTACCCACGAATCGATCTTCAAAATACTTTCTCTGTGTGGTTCTGATTGAAAGGTAGCCATCATTGTTCCACACAAATATCTTAACCGGAAGATTATATTGTACAATAGTTTGCAATTCCTGTATGTTTGTCTGAAAAGAGCCGTCGCCAGTAATCCCCGCTATGCAAGGATTCTCCATAGCAAAAGACAGCCCAATACAGGCCGGCAATGTAAAGCCCATTTCTGCTTGGGCTCCAGGTGTAATCAGGCGTTGACCGTCTTTGATTTGAAGCGCCTGGCACGGCACATAATATGCAGAGCCAGCATCTCCGACTACGCTAGAATTTGCAGGAAGTGTTATAGACAGTGTTTTCATGAATCGGTACATACTAATACCATCCTCATCGTCTTCGTGTTCCGGCAAAAAGACAGGCCATGTAGATTTCCATTTCGAACATGTATCTATCCATGCTTGAGTTGAGCGATATTCTGTTTCAAACTTCAGCATAAAGTCTTTGGCATCCATTTCCACAAACAAGTCAATTTTAATAGTGTCTTTTTTGTGCTCTTCCGGATCTATATCCACAACTGCGATATTGGCCTCTCTCGCAAAGTATTCATATTTGTAGCCGGTAGAGGGCACGCTTAGTCTACAACCAATCGACAATAAGAAATCAGAATTTTGCACTACAAAGTTTGCTGCTCGATTGCCCTTAATGCCAACTCTGCCTATGTTCAATTCATGTTCCGATGGCAACAAATCGGCTGACAGAAAGGTAGTGACTACTGGGATGTTGTGCTTTTCAGCGAACGTTTTTATTTCTTTTGAGGCGCCGGCTAACCTCACGCCATTTCCTGCTAATATTACGGGCCGAGTGGCTTTTTCTAGCATTTCCCTAAGATTGTTTAAATCGGGAGAAAGCGTCTTGTCGTCGGGAATATACCTTTTAAGCTCAGAGGGGTTTATAAAGGCCCCTTGAACGTCCAGCGGGACATCTATCCAGACAGGGCCGCGGCGTCCCGTAGAAGCCAGGTGAAAGGCCTTGTCGAGGTGATATGCGATGTCCTCCGGAGCCTCAACCATAACTGCATACTTTGTGATTGATTTAACTATTTCTACAATGTTTGCCTCTTGAACTCCGAACTGACGAATATTCGCAGTTGAACTAAAGCAAGTTTGGTCTTTGTTGACCTGACCTGAAATAAATATACAGGGCAAGTTATCCTGCCATGCATCTAATAGACCGGTAATACAGTTTGTACTGCCACAACCTGTGGTTGGTATCACCACCGAAAACCCATTAGTATATTTAGCATGTGCTACAGCAGCCATGGCGCTCGCTTGTTCGTGGTGATTGCAAACAGAGAGCAGTTTTTCATGCTTCTTTACAGAGTCGTTAAGGAACATTGCGCCGCCACCGGTAAGAGTGTAAACGTGTTTTACTCCCAATTGGTGTACTCTGTCTGCGATATAGTCGACCAATCTTATTTTGTTATCCATTCTTCCACTTTTCCATCCATTTTTGTTTTATTAGCAAATCATATTTTGTTGTTTGTTTATGCATGCCCCAAGTTGCCTGATCTGAGTGCCATCGGTAATAATATCCGATCCACTTGGGATAAGGATATATGAAAATGCCGTTGTCTGCTATATTGAAATATAAATCATAATCTGCTGCGCCAGAGCAAGTTTCTGAGTCCCATCGTAATATACCACTATCATGAAGTTCTCTCTTGTATACAACTGTGGGCGTCGTCACTGGGCACTTTTCAAACAACATTTGTTTAAATTGGCCCAAGCTGTTATATGAGTGTTTTATTTCCTCTAAAGTTATGCCTTTGTCAGAATCGATTCCTATGAGGGGGCTTTGTAAAATCTTTATTTTGTCTGGGGCTTTCGATATTATCTTGACAATTTTCTCAATGTATTCGGGATCGATGTAATCATCCGCGCCCAAGATGGTGAAATAATCACCATTACAAAGACTTAGAGCTTTTTCCACCGGCTCAGTCCAGCCGTAAGGATAAATATTGGGTACAGTCCCTATGATTATTTCCGGATGGTGGCCATGGACTTCTTGGATTACTTTGTAACTGTTGTCGCTGCTTTCATTATCAATTACAATGACTTGAATGTTCTTATATGTTTGTGATAAGGCACTCTTAATGCTTTTCTCTATCCACTTTTCTGCATTGTAGCACGGAATTATTATATCTATTTTCATTTTGTTGATACGGTGTGAGCTATCATTATATCACGTATTGGCTTTTTGTCAAGTAAGCTGGCTTATAGGGCCATAACCTGCTGTAACACTTTGGTGAGCCTGATCTTTGATTCATGTTCTGTGATATATCTTTTAAAGCCGGAGAGGGCGATTGCTTCTGCTATCTTAGGCTTAGAATTCAAAAACTTAATCTTATCTTCAAACTCCCTATTGCTCTTAAATGTTATTATTTCTTTGTCAATCTCAAAAAAATGCTCTATCCCTGGGTGGTGTTCAGTCAGCAGGAGTGTCTTGGCCGCGGGGATCTCAAACATCCTTTGTTTCATTTGTGTCTTCTTTTGCGGATCATTTTCATTAATGCTTAAGTTAATTGCTATTTTGCTTCTTGCGTGTGTTAAATACATCTCTTCTTGCGAAATATTAGAAAAAATGTCAATTGGTAGATCTTTGTGCTGTTCAAAGAAATTCTTCCGCAGGCCATTCAAGGCGCCAATAAAAGATACTTCTATGTCTTTATCTTGGTAGCTTAACTTTGGGTACAAACTTATGTTGGAATGCCAGGTACCCAAAACAATATTGCTATAGCCGGCTCTTTCATATTTCTTTATATAATCCGGCTCAGGTGTTGAACATATATTGAAATACTGGCATACTTTTTTAGAGAAGTCGTAGTATCTCCAAGTATCATCACAAAACCAATTGAATGTTCTTGTGCGGCCGCTGTCCGTCTCTTGTTTTATTTGGGACCATGGCTCCCTAGGGGCAATATTAAAATCGCCGGTTAACATACAAAATATTAAATCTGGCTTCAGCGTTTCCACTACCTTCTTAAAATCTTTTTCAACCGGATCTACTGTGTCAAAAAAATAGACTTCATGACCCATTTCAAGCAATGGCAAATAAAAATACCACCAGCCGCCGTCGAGGTGGCCTCTGTATGTCTTGTTAGTTACAAGGACTATCTTCATAGGTCTAGAAATGTCCGAACCCGGTTAACATAGCAATGATTTTTCAAAATGTTTTCTCGATTAACTTCTTTTATATTGCCAATTTCGCTTTCTGAAAGTGAAAGAACTTCTTTAGCAATAGTGACCATTTCAGAAGGCTCAAGGGTTGTCCGGACACTAGGGAACATATCGTTTAGCTGTTTAATTGTATCTGAAATCATTAGGCCGTTAAGGCCAAGCGACTTAAAAGTTCTTTCGTTGGTATCGGTACCGAGTGTTCTTTGATATGCGTCGTGTACATTAATCGTCATTTTACTGTTCGCTAACAGATCACATTCCTGCTGGTGAGAAAGGTTTTTATTTATGAAGAACCCGCACTTCAAGCCAGAGTCCTTAAACGCAGCAAAGGTTTTCATCATTATCTTTCTTTTTTCATTAAACCCGTTGTCAGCCCAACCTCCCACAAAACTAATGTCAAACTGTTTATACTTATCCACTTCAGTGGGATTGTAACTTATTGAATCAAAGGCCAATGGTATCGTGTTTATTTTCCCATCCCATAGAGGATAAAAATCGCTCCCGGAAGTATTGGCGAACGTCCAAGGATATACATTATCCATTTGATTTATTTTTTTACTTGTTTGTGGGGCTTGTTGCGACGTAAAGTTTGGGTGGCCGGCCCAAGGCTCAGGGAACCTGCTTGGTTGTACAAATAAGAATGACTTGTGGCTATTTTCTAAAATATTAATATTTCTATCTGATATATCATAATCTGTCACCATCACCATATACTTTTCATTGGGTTCTGGGTTCGGCGCCCCTGTTCCCGGACCGCACTTAACTACCTTATAACCAAGAGAACTCCAGGCCTTTTGATATCCTTGATAGATCCATTTGCCGGCGTGTGTTTCATAATCACATATATAAATTTTCATGATAACTCCTCCAAAACTACGTCTTTTATCATTTTTCTTTTTACGCGCATATATTCAATCAGATCTTTGCCTTTTAGTTCATACCAAGGCTCCCGAGTCGCTCCAATCATTTTATTAACGATGACGCTCATTCCCATCATTCTTGCTTCAACTACAACTCGTGAGAGTGTTTCCGGGGTTTTTGGTAAGAATAATAAAGTTTTGTTTTCACTCAACTGATCCAAAAAAGACTCATAATTTTTACTAGAAACCAATTTATACGGCATTTTTTTATGTTTACAATACATAATAGCCTCACGGGTGTTTTTATGTATAATGTTTGATTGCATAATTGAGCAACACTCAGACTTCGGCTTTTCAGCCATTGCTTTCATTAAGTCAAGTGAGCGCAGTGACCAAAGATTACCGCTTAAATTAACCAGATTATCAAGCTCAGTGTTCATTTTTATTATTTCCAAATGAAACTGTGATTGACACAGAACTGCTCGGGCATTTTTATACAGTTCTATATTGACTATTTCTTCTTTCGGTGCTTTAAATCCCGGATACTCACCCGGGTTTCTTGTATTCAAATATTTATGATCGTGTTCGTATATAATATACACTGTGTCACAGATCTTATCCCTGAGGGCAGGTTTTAGATTCGCAAAGTTTGCAATGATAAACTTCGATTCTATATGTCTGTCAATAAACTCTATTGTAACTTTATGACTATTAATTTTTAATACGTCGTGGCCATCTTGTGCCAACATCTTGAGTAATTCTTCGTTATTTAGTTCGCCGCCGCCAAGCACTTGTTCCGCAAAAGCGTCGGCTATGAATACTATTTTCATCTAACTCACTACTCTATTTCTTCAAGTCCTAAATTGTCTAGCCAGTTTTCAACATCAAAATCGTCTTCAGTTATACCCATTGCATTTATAAAATCTTTATACAAACTTTCTTCACTAAATCTTTCTCTCAATTGTTTGGCATATTCTTGAGCATCGATGCCTTGATTGTCCTTGATGTCGTTAAGACATGCGCGCATCTGCTTTTGCGCTGATTCTTTTCGGGGATATGCCCACATTGAATCTTTAATCAAAACACCATCCCACACTACATTGTCAGGAATGGGTTGAATATCAAAAGATACATTATAAAAATATTCTTTTCTAGATTTATCGCAAAGAAAATCTAGCTGGCCGGACCAACCGGTGGCTACGACAGGAATACCCATATATGCTGCTTCAAAAAGAGGGAGGCCAAAGCCTTCACCATGAGTAAACGAAACTGCAGCTACCACCTTAGGATGGAGGTAGATCTCATGCATTTCTTTATCCGTCATATCGCCGTGTAAAAGATACACCTTGCATTTTCTATCCGGATATGTCGATAGAATATTCAACAAACGGCCATGGCAGACCTCTTTGTCAACTAAACTATTTTTAGCATAATTTGTTTTGACTATCAGGCCCACGTCTTCATCATTGAAAAACTCTTCCACGAACCAGGCCACTGTATTGTCAAGGTTCTTTCGGGGGCCCATCTGCGCGACACATACAAAGTTTTTCTCCGTTGTCAAATCAAGCGCTAATGGTTTCATATCCTCATATTCTTTTACAGGATAATTTACTGCTGCGATTGGGGAGGTTGTTCTAAGGGTAAACTGTTCACCGGTTTGTTCATAATGAGCGTCGTAGGTAGTATCTTCGAATACATCGCGAGAGTGCGTTGAAACAACGATTACTCGATCCATCTGATTTGCTTCATGAATCCATTCATGAGAGACTCTTGTTGTTTCTATTCCAGCGGTATAGCCAACATTGACATCAGCGAGCTTTTCAAACTCGTTTGGTATTGTAACCTGTACTGAGTAATCAAATTTGCCGCTGTGTTGGGTATAGTGAATGGTTTTTTCAATAATTTGATCAATCCATGTACGCTCTTCTGTAATGTCGCTTAACCAGCTAGTTCCTCCCCATTGTATGGGGTTGATATAGATGTCAAACACGTCTTCCCTGCTGCGTAATGCTCTAAGTGCAAATCGAGCTTGTTCGCCATAGCCGGAGCGCGTTAATACGGGGCCCCTTAATAATACTTTTTTCATTATAAAACCTCCATTAGATTCCAACGTTCATAATTTTTTCTTGTTTCCCAGGAGCCATTTTCTTCGATAACTTCATCAATAAGGCTGGTCCAGTTCTTTTCGTAATCCTCAAAGTTATAGTTGTCCTTAACATGTTGTAGGCCCATCTCTGCCATTTTTTTGTATTTAGGCCCAGATAGTGCAAGGGCCTTTTTCATAACCTTGTTAAAGTCTTCTTGTGATATACGATCCTCATAGATGTAAGGCACTTGGAGCGAACCAATAATTGCCTTGCTGCACGGCTGTATCCCCCAGCCAAACCAATTTTTACCGTCTGTTACCTGCTCCTGTAGGCCGCCTGTCATATTGACTATGATTGGAGTACCACAACTAAGTGATTCCAAAGTCGACAAGCCAAAGCCCTCTGCATCGCTAATACCAATAGTAAAATCAGATGCGCCATACATTGCGGCTAAGCCCTCGGGGGCTACCTTGTTAGAAGAAATCAAAACTTGTCCGTCTGCAACACCCAGATGCTCAATTATGTGTGGTAAGTCCTGACCGTGTGGGTCTCTAGGGTCTGTATGCATCAGAAGTACGGCCTTATCATGACCCACCTCATCTAAGAGTTCCTTAAACCACCAAATAAGTGTGCCGCTTTGCTTTCTTCTAGCGTTGCGGCTGTTCCAAAAGAATATCTTCTTCTTAGGGTTATCAAATTTTTCTTTTGAAGCGGCAAGAATATTTTCTCTTATTTTTGTAACTTCAATCTTTTCTTCAGAAGTTACCGAAGGTTTAAAAATACTTGGATTAACGGCGTGTGGCATATAAGAAGACTTGACCTGCGGTGCCACCTCTTTGACAATCTCATGTGTTACTTTTGAAATGCATGCAACGTGGTCATTAGACCGATACCATTTTCCATTAAAGTGTGGCGCGGGAAAGTTATCCCACACATGGTAATATACCATCGGCAAGTTTGCGCGGACCTCATTTTCAATCTCCCACAACCATTCGTAAAAACGAGGATCGGTCATAAACCAAAGCAAGTCTGGCTTTTCTTTTTGTAGTACCGATCTAATAATCTCATGATTACCATACCCATCGACAGGGTAGATTGTCCAGTCTGTACCATATGGTTCTACGTTGACGGCATTGTAGTCAGCGTGCTTCATGGCGCCACCTAGGCAGACAAACTTGTATCTTTGTGTCTTGAGGAGGGCCTCAATCATGTATTTTGTTTGAGTACCAACACCAGAAGGTGAAAGTGGGTGGTCAGCAATAACCAAAATCTTTTTCTTTTGCATATTTTTATATTTCCTTAGGGACAGTGTTCTGTCTTATAAAACTTGCAACCATATCCGCCGGTGCAAGAGAGGCGGTTTTTAATATGGCGCTTATTTTTTATATTGTACAACGCTGTGTTCAAAAGTTTAAGGGCATTTTCAGTTTTTCTCGGGCCGCTGGTAACTCTGAAGAATTCTACATTCTCTTTTTTGGCGGTTCTCTTAAGAAGTGCGAAGTGTGTTTCAACATTTTTTGGGTCTACGTCCATCTTTTGGCAAAAATAGTTTTTATATAGTGTGAGTTGATATGCAATGATTGGGTCACTTCTTTTTTTCATATCCCAACCCCAAGAACATGTTTTCCAATCAAAAATATGTACTTTACCATCAGGGGTAGTGACCACTGCGTCGATATAACCCTTGAACTGGTATTCTTCTTCTCCCACGATTGGTTCAAAGAGAGGTAATTCTACTGCTAATACTTCATACTCTTCGAAGTATTGATTGAGCGCGGCCTCTATCTCTGGAATAATTCGTTTACCTTGGCCGAACATGTCAACAACTAGTTTTTTGTTTATTTCTATGTCCTCGTCAAGATCAGATATATTCTTCTTTAATTCTTGAACAAAGAATTCTTCGTTAATCTCTTCTTGCAAGAGTGTTTTTTCGCAAACAGAGTGCATTGCAGTACCGAACGCTGTGTATTCGTTGCCTTTGAATCCGTCAATCTTGTCAACTCGCGTTAACTTGTGATAAAATGGACAGAATTTCCAATCTTTTAATTCAGAATATGATATATGTGGCATATGTGCTCCTATTGCTTTTATATTATAACCTGTTGCAGGTTACATGTCAAATTCAATAGGGTTCTGCATCTTTATTAGTTTCTGATATAGGGCCGGGCTGACCTTTTCCATGAAGGCGTGCTCTGACTCTACAAAGAACTCAGTAAATCCTGTGGCAAAATACTCCCTTAACGAGGTGGCAGCATATGGATTTAGAAATAGACCCTGTACAAACACAGACAATTTATCATATCCTATTTTTTCGTATAGAAACATATCGAATTCTTCGTTATATTCTGTGTCCATAAAGAATGCCTTTGGTGCGCGGTAACCAGATTTCCACAAGATATCATGAAGGTGTATACGCTTGCGCAAAAACTCATCTTTTATTTTATCATCTGCGTATATCTGATATCCATAGGGGCTTTCTAGAGAGTGGGAGATCTCGTGCACAATATCGTCAAACAAATCTTTCTCATCTTCTTGAAGATGTGAGATGTAAAGAGCGTTGTCATTGTAGAAGGCGTTTATCGAGCGTTCTTCAAACTCGTCAAACCAGCCAAATATAATCATTTCTACCTCACTCAAAAGATGGTGAGGTATCGTATCCTCTACTTGACTAATAACCTTTTCAACATCAATATTTTCAACCGGATGCTGAAAAAAGACATGGAGGCCCGTTGGGGTGTAAAAATCCACAGTTTTATTCTTCAGATTGTTCTGTTTTTCTATTATATAATGTTTCAGCATCATCTAACCCCTGTTTATATCCAAGAAGAAAGTTTTCTTCTGCAAGCGGATACATAAATTCTGGGAAGTCCATTGCCATGACTTCTGCAATCATGTTAACTGTGACCTCTTCTTTGTCAAACTTCTTGCCGGCGAATTCGACAAGGTAATCTTTCAGTTCGGAATCCTTTTCTACTATCATAGATAGCATAGGATTTGTGTGTATTTGCTCTTCAGTTTGTGCTACCGCACTTGGTTTTTTTTCAGACATTTTAACTCCTATTTTTTTAAAATTCTGTTGTCATAATCATCTTATTTCATGTATGGATCACTGCCGGCGGCGTGATCTGTAATATCTTCGTCAATAAAATCTTGTGTCTCTGTTGCTGTCATTTTTCTTCTAAGACCTCCGAGAAAATTTTAGCTCCTTGTATTGAGCACGGGTTCATATTTATAAAATATGAAAAACGCGATTTCGTAGTTATAGGCTTTTGTTCAACCCAATGTTTATAATAGTTACCATCAATTATCAATAAATCGTTTTTTGACATAAGTGAGTCCACACATGTTATTTCTTTTGTCACTGGATGTTCCATAAATAAGCCGCCTGTATAATCATATCCGGGGCGTGATAGCAATAATATAGCTATTATATCATCAGCAGAATCAACATGTTTGAACAAGCAATGGTGCTCTAAATCATAGTGCATAAATCTCGACCAACCTTGATATGTTTTCATTATTTCCATTGTTAGGTCTTTCCATTCAGCTTCGGTAATGGAATTTGCGACTTCTAATGAGCATGTCGTTTCTGACCGGCCAGAAAGAAATGAAAATGTCTTCATTATAAGGGGATTTGAAGCATAGTATAAAACTTTTGTTCGAATTAAACATAGTTCTCTAAAAAGCTTTGATATCGCATTATCGTCTGTATTATGTTCTGCTCCACCCAATCTTACTTCATAGAACGGCCCCATATCACCGGGAGGGCGAAGCGTACGGAGCCCGGGCACATGCGCATACGGGCCGCCGGTGAGATCACTAATGGTGCCATATCTGCAGGTATCATAGTATTCTAAAATTTGTTTTTCGTCAAAGTTTGTGAAATTATTTATTATACAATATTTTTGTTTTTCATAAGTTTTTCCAAGATTTTCAAAATTCATAGCTCGTCCTTCTTCTCCGGCTTACCCTATTAAATAGAATATAACACGAGACTATCACTTTGTAAATCTCTTTTGTCTACAGAACCTTTGATGCCAACGTTGCCAATTCAGAGCGTTCGCCCTTTCTAAACGTAACGTGTCCAGCGATTGGGAACTCTTTAAACTTCTCCACAGCATGTGCAAGACCATTTGATGTCTCGTTTACATATACGTTATCAATTTGTTCAATATCACCAGTCAATACAATTTTTGTTCCTTCTCCGATGCGTGTAATAATCGTTTTTATTTCATGCTTTGTTAAGTTTTGAGCTTCATCAATAACGATAAAGGCGTTTGCAATGGAGCGGCCGCGAATATAAGTTAAGGCTTCCAACTCAATCTTGCCTTTTTCCATGTACATCTCAAGTGAAGTTCTGTCGCCCATCAAAAACTTAAGATTGTCTTGAATCGGCATCAGCCATGGGAGCATTTTTTCTTCCATAGTACCCGGCAAAAACCCGATATCCTTGCCAAGAGGCTGCACCGGCCTGGATACAATGAGGCGTGAATAGTGATTGTTTTCGGCTCGGAGGCCGATGGTCTGTTGTAGTCCTGCTGCGATAGCCATGAGTGTCTTTCCTGACCCAGCACGACCAATCAAAGAAACAATCTTAATGTTAGGATCCAACAGCATATCGATTGCGAAGGCCTGTTCCTTGTTCCTTGCGTCTATGTTCCAATCGGGGATACTCTTATGGATTACCTTTTGCAATGGCGTGAAGTGGTCTTTAAAGCGCGCTAATGCGGATTTCTTCTCATTAGCATTAGATACCATCATGACATATTGATTTGGGCACCACACATATTCTGTTTCATCTTCTGAGATGTATATATCTTCTCCGGAGTAGTACCGATCGATTACTTGATCATCTACTGCGTGGATTACAAACCCTGTGTATAGCTCTTCCGAAGACTTAACTGCTTTTTCGGAAATGTAATCCTCAGCATCAAGACCTATGGAGTCGCAAATAACTCGCATATTGATGTCGCGACTGACAACAATAGTTTTCTTTCTCTCATATACAGACTGAATTGATTTCGCTGTGGCTATGATAGTGTGGTCAGGCAGCCGAATATCGAGATCAGGTGGAAATATTATATCCTTAAGATCGCTATAAGAGACGACCTTAAGTATACCTAAACCTTTATCTATTCTAACGCCTTTCTGAAGAGAACCCTTAGCTCTAAACTCGTCCATGAAACGTATGAACTGTCTAGCGTTAGAGCCAACTGAGTCTTGTCGCTTCTTGTGTCCGTCGACTTCTTCCAAGACTTTCAGTGGAAGAAATATATCATGATTGTCAAACTTAAATATCGCGTTAGCATCAGTTAGTAATACACTGGTGTCGAGAACATAATTTTTTTTAGCCATTTTACCCCTATGGTGTCAGAGTAAATAGTCAATACGTTTACTTTGCCGCCAAAGTCTGTAGATTCTGACGATATTTTAAGAGCGCCAACTCTTTGTGCTTGGCTTCAATCATAATATCGAATTTGTGGCCATAGTCATTAAGAGTATTGTATACAAGGTCAGAATGTGCTTGTGGTTTGATCTTGGGATTGCCGTGCTCAAGCGAGCGAGATTCTGCATAATGAACAACTGGCTTGATATCACCCCACGTAGATAAGGCAAGTTCAAGTGCTTCTTGCTCGGACTGACCGCCGGGATGAAGCATGTGGTGGTGATAGTCAAATACAATCGGAATACCGATGCGCTTGTAAACACCGTCATACAACTCCTTGGTAGAGTACAACGAAGCTTTGTCATCGTTCTCGACAGTAAGGCGTGAGCGCACATTGTCAGGCAAACGTTCGAAGTTGCGACAGAAGTTGTCGAGAGCGAACGGCTTGTCCCCATAGGCAGCACCGACATGAATATTGAGCTTGGCGTACGGAGTGCGAGGCAAACCGATAAGGTCAAATAAGTCACCGTGAACCGACAAATCAGTCTTGGTGAGTTGATATACACGCTCCTTGGGTGATGCTAGCTTGTTAAACGGCCCAGGATGCGATGTGAGACGCATTCCGTGCTTGCGGGCAAAGTTGCCCGCCCTCAGTGCCGCGGCGTGTATAGCGCCGAAATTAGGCATGTCTACAAGGTCATACTCGGAAGCCCAAGGAACAATATCGGAAGAAAGCCGATAAAAGTAAATATCGTTGGCAAGATTCCACTCAAGAATAGTGTGCAAATCGCGGAGATTTTGCAGAGCAAGCTCGGAAGCGTACTCAATACCGCGATCGTGATATGTGCGCTTGATCATAGTACGGTTAGTTGTGATGCGCTGCGACTTTGGCAGCGTGGAAAAGCCCTGGTTGATACAGGCGTAGCCTAAATGGTTCATGTTATACCCTCCTACAAGTACATATACATTATAACCGGTCAAGACCAAGCTGTCAATACTTTTTGATGATTTGCCAATCGGCTACAAAGACCATTGGCTTGGAGCCCTTTTCATATGGTACCCCGTGCTTACGCAATTTATCAACTTCTTTTTTAAGAGTTATTTGAGCATTCCAGCCGTCAACTCCGAGCTTAAGTTCAGATTGCAAGGCAATATATCTTTTTCTTAAAGTTACACAAACATTTTTGCCTGTGAAAGATTTAACAAGTACTTTATCGTTTTTCTGATATGATTTCTTCGGCTTCATAAATTTTATCTATTGCACCCGTGGTGGCTTTTGGTAGCAAAAGCACTCGAAAACAGAAAAATGCAGCTAGAAACATTGCTATGGCTAGTACTGTCATTTCTGCCGCTATTTCAAGTTTTCTATTAAGGCCCACAATAGTATATATGGGCAGAATATAAAATGGAGCGGGAGACGAGATTCGAACTCGCGACATCCACGTTGGCAACGTGGGGCTCTACCACTGAGCTACTCCCGCAAATGGCTGGGGCGACTGGATTTGAACCAATAACCTCCGGATTAACAGTCCGGCGTTCTGCCAATTGAACTACACCCCATTAGTGCGGCTTTCAACATATAGGCAAGCCGCCAACCTTTTGCTTATCTCTAAGCCTCTATGGTCAAAGTCCCGTTGTCGGTCTTTACTGAAACTTCCCAGCTTCCCAAATAGGGGCTGTGTTCAATAATGTCTGAAAGTGGAACTTTTACGTTAGCACTTAAGGTGCAAAAGCCTCTTTTATGGTCGTACTTTTCAGTTGAAGATTCAATGAAATCATACTCATAGAAGTTTTCTTCAAGTACATCCGCCAGGAAAGTTGCAAAATCACCGTCGCGTTCGTAGTTATCAAGAAGATCGTCAGCGCGAAGTTGCTCAATAATGCTGCCCCCATACTGTTGTGAGACACGCAGGCCGCGGGTTGCGATTAGGTCAGCAAAAGTGCTAACCACATCTGTCTCTGACAAGGCGTCTTCCACTTCCGTTTCATTATGAACGAAAACGTCTGTGCCCTCGCTATAGCTTAGATTTACTACCGTATCTGGTGATAGGTTGAGTGATTGTAGTTTTTGAATAATTGACATTTTTTCTCCTTTTAGTTAGTCAAGATGGCTGCCCCTCGCAGACTTGAACTGCGGACCCTCTGATTAACAGTCAGATGCTCTAACCAACTGAGCTAAGGGGCAATTGTTACTTTTCAATCCAAACAACAATATTATTGTTGCTTGATATTATATCTTTAACATTATTTTCATCGATTGTCAATGGTAATACGCATTTATTTTTTATTTTTACCGCAACAAGAGTTTTATCAGTAGCAACCCATGGCAATAATTCATAAAAACAATTTTGTTTTATTATTCCTCTGTTGGCGCTGGCATAATAAAAGTTGTTATGACCTTTTTCTGAAAAATAGCAGATTATTGGCTCTTCATTGCGTATCATTCTTTTTATCCCACAAGTAATCTGTCCAAAGATTGCTTATTTCTTCTTTGCCGATGGTCCGAAGAACGTTAGTTTGAGGTTTAAACGGTTCTCTGATTAGCTTCATCCCGGCCTGTGTTGGAGTGTTCGCACCTTTTTTCTGATTACATTTTTTACACGCTGCAACTAAGTTGAGCCAGCTATCCTTACCACCCTTACTTTTCGGTATCACATGGTCAATGGTTAAAGAGTCGTTCTCGAAATCTTTAGCACAGTATTGACATTTGTTGTTGTCTCTCCAAATTATGTTATTGCGTTTACAAGTCATTGTTTTAAACTTAAATTTAACATATCTTGTCAGCACTATAACGGCTGGTAGCCTAAACGTTTCCGATATCGACCTTATCTCTTGAGTGTGATTCTCTATTGCATAGGCCTTACCTATTAAGCACAATACCAGAGCCTCCGTAGCCTCTACAATCTCAAGAGGCCTATAAGAAGAATCCAACTTCAAAGTTTTAGTATTTGATATTGCAGGGTCCAAGAATAAAAAATCCTATTACTGAATTTAACTAGTTCTATCGCACTTGTCAAGCATTGGCTATCGGCTGGAGTGCTTAATAGTGTTCCTTTGTTGAGCAGGTTGTTGTTTTTCTTGTTCTTTTCGGAACCGGTTAACAAGGTTAGAAGAAGCGTCGGCCTTGTAATCTCCACCTACTCCCCACAGGAGTTCCACTCCCATTTCTTCGCAAACTGACTGTTCCGGCGTATTGGTTTTCCCACGATCGCCGCCATTAGCAAAGTAGTCCGGAGCATGGCGGCGAATTGCTTCACAGACAGTGCCATCGGTATCGTCTACTGAGTCAACAATAATAACACCCTTTATTGCGCTAAGAATTTCAGAACGCTTTTCAAACTCCATAAAAACAAAGCCCTTCTTTCTATGTAACCAGTTATCAGAGTTTGCCACAACAATCACATCTCCGTGTTGTGCTGCGTCTCTAATCATTCGGATGTGTCCAACATGTACCGGATCAAATCCGCCGGATACCATAACTGTTTTTTTCTTTTCTTCATTCATTTTGTTTTCTCCTTAAAGTAAATCTCTTAAAATGTAAAAATCTATTATCTCTAATGTTTCGGCTGGGCCGCTTGTTTCAAAGGCGCGGCCAGTATGCGCTAAATGTGTAAATATCTCGTAATCGTTACCATTTGGATAGCAACGATCTCCTACAAACCAAAAGTTCCAATCTGGGTTATCGAAGTGTTTCAGCGCAAACGTTTTATCCCACCCAGTTGGATAGATATCAAAAGAAGTATCTCCGCCCAGCTTCACCGTTACATCAATGTCACATCGCTCGATATCATATTTTAATTTTTTAATATAAGTGCTTCGAAGGCTGTCTTCATTATCCAAATTTTCAAAAAAGGCGCGCTGTTCTTGGTTAGCGTTTCTACCGATAGGACACCAGTTGACCATTGAAAACCGATTGTTTATAAAGTTTCCGGTTAAAGGAATCTCATATTGATGGGCTATATCATCCTGTAGCTCACATAATAGCCTCATCAGAATATGCATCTTCTCAGGAGTTAGGTATTCTTCCATATTTTCTTTCGAGAGTTGATTAAAAATTATCTCTTCATCGCCTTCTGTTATTAAGTATTCTGTACCATTACAGGGGAGCAAGTGGCAATTCTTTTTAATTATCGGATCATTGAGGGCCGGCCAAAGTTGTTCCTTGATGTATTCCAGGCCGCTACCAGTTAGGAATCCAATCTCGGCATGCCGTGCTAGCGCCCTCAGCGCTTTAAGCATTTTTGTTTTTATTGGGCGCCTAGATTCAGTAAGCGTTCCATCTACGTCAAATAAAACTAAATTGTGCATTGTTACTCCGGAGTTATACTAACATTCTTTCTTTCTGAGTATAACACAAATTTTAATCTTCTTTTAAAGAGAATAAGGACTCTTCTTTAACTGACTTGAATTTGCCCGTCTTTTCAACGTATATTCTGTAATCATAAAAGTCACCTTGTTCACAAATACTCAAAATAACAGCGCGCTGGCCATAGCCGCTTTGGGTTTTATCCATAGGAAATGGATCATAAATGACCCACTCATCAACTTTGTATTTTCTTAGCTTTATCACTGTTTACTTTCTCGACAATGTTATGTAGAACGCCCGGCGATAAATCTGCTCTGTCATAGATTTTAATAATCTTCCAGTCAACAACGCACGCAATCCTGAGGGCATATGCTATCCACTCACTACAGTACCATTTTCCTTTTCTCTTTATATGGAAGGGTAGAAATTGAGAAAGCAGCATGCCTACCCAGTCATAACCACACCCCTCTGTCTCTTTAAAAAAGTCTAATATTGTCTGCAACTGTTCACTATCAATATCTAAGGGCACAAAATCCCACTGTAGGTTATCTACTAATAACTTTCTTTTACTTTCTATTTTAGAGTTATAGAGTGGGCTGATGCTGATCCAAGTTTGGTCTGGTAGTATTAACTCTGCATGACTGTATATGCTTTTAGTCCACCATCTTATGATGTTATGAAGACGGCCGCCTTTACCTTTATAAAATGCTATCGATATCTTCATATAAGTATTTATTTTACTTTTTGTTTTTTATATGATCGTTCATGTAATTAATGTTATTTCTTTTTTCAAAAACGGTCTTTTCTACTTCTTCAGTTTCAAGATCGTATTTTTCTTTGATATCCCACAAAGCAATCTCTAAATTGTCTTTGAAATCAAATGTAGGTTCTATGGTATCTTTAATACTCTCTTTTTTTCTAAACCAGTCAAATATAAACATATTTTTCCTTTATATGGTGGAGACGGCGGGAGTCGAACCCGCGTCCAGAATAAGTCCAATTGTAGTCATTCACAAGCTTATCAGTTTTTATATCCCCTAACTGAATGGGTAGACGGCTATAATCTATCGCTTACCGTCTTGTGGCGATAGATGGTTTTGATTTTCGCAACTTATCTGTTGTTTGATTAGATTGGAAAGAAGGCTCTAATCGGCCTCCCGATTAAGCCGCTAAGCGGACAGATTCGAAGTGGTTATTGTTATTAGCAATTATTGTTTTTGAACGATTGAGGTTGTATCTTACCTGCTTGCACTATTTTTCTTTCTTACTCTGTCGAAGCCGTGGCATCCCCTTTTTTTCTTTGTTTCTTTATTATAACCCCAACTGGAGTGTGGTTTTCATTATCAAGCCATATGGTAATTTCTGTTTTGCTTTTGTGTTTTTCTGTACTTGCAAAATTAATATTCTTGGTTGCAGCACGCATGGCCGCAGACTCAGATGAGTGCTTACTGATTAAGTCACCCATGATATAATGACCATTCCACTTGTATACTCTCCACATTATAATATTTCCTCGATAGTTTGTTTGACGTATTCTTCGCTATACCCTGAATGTCCTAGGTATATTAAACCATCACGATCTAGATAAATATAGGTAGGGAATGCTCCTATAGCATAACCATTAATTCCCTGACTGTCAAACATCATTTCTCGCGAGCCTTGAAGCACTGGAGCAGAAGTAATATTGTGAGTGTCAGCCCACTCTTCAACATCAGTGCTGGTTGCTGGTATACCGGCTTCATATCCATCAATCAATATGGTGGTCACAACAACCTCACCATTGTACTCATCCTGCAAGGATTGTGTCTTGTAGCCGGCGGCTTGGCAAGGTGGACACCAACTGGTACTAAAATCTAATACTACCACCTTATCTTCTTGTTTATATAGCTGCCAAACTTCACTATTTTGATCAAGTAGTACGATGTTACATGCTTTTTCACCAATTGCTTCTTGGCTACAGTCATCATCTACAGAAATACCCAGCGGAGGTACCTCTTCTTCTATAAGTTCGGGATCAATATCATGGTCCCCCACCTTTAAATCAGCACCGCATGCCAAGAGAAGTAATAAATATATCATTTTAGTGTTACCTTGTTTTTGAATTATCGAAGAAATCATTAATTTGAAACTTCTTACTTATATTTAGAAATTCTAAATACGTTAATCCCAAAAATCTGGCCGCATCTATCTTTGAGTTGGTAGCTGAAATAGCAAATTTGAGAGAAGCCTCCTTGATTATATTAGGTAAACCTCTCCAGATATCAAATCCATATAACCTATTATTAAGGTGCCTGGATGCTAATTCAAACTTAACTGCTATTAGATCTTCAAGTGTTAGACTGTTGATTGATACTAGCGCTTGATCATTTAATTTATTTTGTTCTTTAAGTAATTTTATAATACTTTTAGATCTAGTTGTAATATTCTTTGTTTGTTCTTTCATTAATTCAATCAAGCAATTCTATCATACTATCAAGCAGAACACATTGTCAGTATAAGCAATAACTCAGATCTTGTCAAGTAAAAAAGTCAAAGTTTTTTATTCAATGCCCTTCGACGCAAGGTAATCTTTAACATACGTTTCGATTGCTTCAGCCATGCCAGTAGCATTTTGTAGTGCCGAAGCTTTTGCTTCGAAAGCTTTCGTTGACCGGTCCAGCGGCTTCATCGTCTCAAAAGCCTTCGACTGAAACTCTTCATCAATTTTGGCATCGGTATTGCCATCAGCTTTTCTAATATTTTCTATTAGGTCGTCTAATAAACTCATTATAACTCCAGTTCGATATCTTCTTCGCCAGGATCACCACCCTGACTTTGCTTGGCCATGTCGTAAGCCTGATTTGTGGGCTCTTCGACTTGGTTCGCCAGTTCTTCTTCAAACTTCTCAAAGTAAAGTTTTAAATTTGCGATAAGGTAATCATAAAACAGTTCTTGATCTTCAGGGTCCGACAGCAATTCATAAGAATCAAGAATAGAAGTTTCAATTTTCTTGTAACTTTGATAAGCCATATTGCGACCAGTTTCATCGCCTTCAACACCGGTACCGAATCCATCAAGAGGATCTTCTTCTTCAGGCTCTTCGGATGCTTTTTCTGCATCAGTCCTAATATCAATAAACTTATCGTCTGGCTCATTACCGCCAACATTGATCTCTATCTCTTCTATTGAAGCCTCAGCGGCCTCACCAGCTTGATTATTTATTCTTGCAGGTGTCAGAGAATTATCAACAGCATTCAATACATGCGCGCGATAAGACTGTCTTTGATCAGAATTTGTTGTCAAAGACTTGTAATCTGTCTCAATAATTGGTATAATCTTCTTAAGGAGTTCTTCTAAAACGTTGATGCCGGTCGATTTATTAGGAGCAGGATCTACATCTGGAGTTTGGCCTTCACTTAATTCTAGGTCCATCATCTGTTGGATGACAACTCTTAAATCATTTTCTTCATTTAGCTTTTTTTGCTTGACGTGTCTTATCAAACGTCTTATGTTCTCTCTGAGAACTTTCTCTTCTTGGTTCATTATACAATGCCTCTTTCACTAATTAGTCTTAAAACCTCATCAACGATATTTAAATCAATATTTTCTTGTCTGATAATTGTGTCTTGCTGCGCTTTCTCGCGCTTTTTACCCGACGTAAATCCCAAAGGGCCCGAGAACCCTCCCACAGCGCCACCACCCATAGCGGATGTTTCTTCTACAGCACCAATACCAAGTATACCTAATACAGCGTCGACATTTTCTCCGCCAACAAAGTCTTCTAACATTTTACGAGCTACATCGCTCTTAGTGGCCTCTACCAATACGAATCTAAAATCACTAGCGTGGAATTGGCCGGGAGGTTTCCCCTTCTTCACGCTTGGCATATTGTTATATAAGTCAGAGCCTTTTTCAGCCTCCACTGCTAATAACTTCATATATCCCCCAGAGTGTTGCGATGGTTCAACCGCGGTTTCTTCTGGACTTAATAATTCAAGATCTCCGGCTTCACCACCACCAACATATTTTTCGGCCCCTTTCCAACGCCCTGCATCACCGTCCTTAGTGCTGGCACCAAGAATAATCTTGCTCCCCGGGCGAATGGGCGATATGCTGGGTTCGACTTTTGTAGAAGCCGCCTCTCTTTCACTTGGCGATCCCGCAATTGCATATGCTGCACTAATCGGTGAACGAACAGCAGAGTCATCGTATAATCCGATTTTGACATTTCCAAGATCTTGTGCTAATAAATTCCAAATTTGTAAAGAATCATCAGTAGATATTGGTTTTCCATTTGGGAGAGTCCGGCTGTTATTTAATGGTACAGAAACTAACACGATTACTTCATCTGCCTTACTAGCGTACTTTCGTACCATATCTAGATGCCCCTTGTGAGGTGGCTTAAATGCGCCCGGAACAATGGCTACAGTCTTGGGATAGCCGGCATCCACTACAGGATCATCCGATTCATCGTCTACAATATCTAACTCTATCTCTTCTTCGTCTTCAGTCATCCCAGAGCGCCTCGCGCGACCGATGATTTGATTGGCCATGGCAAAAGCACCAGTCAATTTATAAATCTTATCAGAACCCGGTGGATATTCAAATACCACCCCTTCCATAGAAGAAGCGAGATTTTCAATATCTCCCAGTTTCGCCAACTGAACATCAATAAGTGCGCCCATCTTTTCATCGCCAGATGCTTGAAGATTTTTAAGATAAGCAATCGACTGTTCTAGTTCGGCTCTCATGCGCGCAACCTCTTGGTCATTGTCGCTGACAAAGTAACTCTTTACTCCACGAAGTACTTCGATGGCAAAGTCGCTAATAGCAACCTCAAGAGGCTTTAAAACACCGGCTATGTATTTTCTAGATTTAGTTTTGGAACCAAGATTTGAAACTGTAGCCTGCAGTTCTTTCGGGAGACCTTTTTTGAGACCAACCACATTAATTCCACGCTCCTTGGCCTCTTCAGGATTCAACATCAACAGGACCAATTTGTCCGTGATATCAGACGGCAAGCCTACTTGCTCGCCATAACCTCTGACTACTTGTTCTATATAATCGCCCAAAGTGGCTTCCATGCCAACAGGTGCAGCAAATGATTCAATCTTTGTTGTCACATCTTCTAGCGCAGAACCATCAGCAATATTCTTGAGAGCAACAAGCTTAGGGCCATTTACAGCCCACTCTTCTTCTCCGACTTTTTCGGAAGCTCCATCAATAAGATTATCTAGTTTAATAAATTTCTGTTTAGTTATTTGTCTCATTTCTGGAGACTCTTCTTCACTTCCAAAATATTGCAATCCATGCAAGACGATGTTGGGCGAGGAATATAAAATAATGTTAGGATTGTTAGGGTACATTATTTCCATATTAACGTACCTCTGGCCGTCTGCAAAGATAGCCTCTAGGTCTTCTGGGCTAAGCTTGCGCAAAGCCGCTGAGACGGCTTTAAAACCGTTTGTAAAGGCATTCTCTGCTGGGTGGCCGGCCCACTTGCTGATATATTCGTCAGTGGTCATCCCACCCTTCTTAATATCTCCACTATTCCGCGCGGTCTTTATCTCTCCGGCTGAATCAACAGTTAAGAATAAATTCTGACCATCGACTTTTTCGGTAGCATTTGTAATTTCTGCATTAGCAACCTGACTGAGGATACTGACAATCTCGTTAAAGGTTAAATCAGTATCCTCAGATAAGTGTGCCATATGTCCAGCTACACCGCCCATTATTCAGTGTCCTTGGATTCTTCTATTATATTTAATTTTTCCTGTAGAACAGACATATCATTTTCCATTCTACGTGCAAATCTTTTGACTTCACGTAGATGAGTCTTCGCAAGTTGAAGTCTTCTCTTTTCAGTGATAGTTCTTGGTTTAAGATTGGAAATTATTTCCTGGAGACCTTGAATATAGGTAAAGATGTTTTTTTCATCAAGACTTTCATTAAGAAAATCGCTCCATTGTGAATTTAATGACATGTGTTGTTCCTTTGTAAAATATTGTAGTAATAAAAGTTTTTTAACAAAGCGCGATTGCGATTTCTTAAGTTCAATTTTTATACTTACCGGTCATTGGTTTAGCCTCTAAGGTGTTTGCGAAGCATTTTGGCAATTGCCTCTTGAAGGTGTTCTTTCTTCAAGAATGCAGGTACCTCGTCTTCAGTGTCGCCATCACCGTCAGCATCGTCGGCGTCCTTCTTCATAGGCATTTCGCCCTCTTCTTGAACTTCAGCTTCGTCCAACTCTTCCTTATCCGCATCTTCATCGTCGCCTTCGGATTCCTCCATTGGCCTAGTCCTATCCGGCTGAATCCGATCACTCTTTTGTCGAACCGGATCCGCACGACCTGAGCCGCCTTCTTCTTGCACTTCTGCATCAGCGGATTCGTCGACGTCAGCAATTTCTTCCTGAACCTCACCGGTACCGTTGAACTCGTCAAACTCTTGCAGAGTGTTGAATTTAAATCCCCACGCCTCTGCTAATAAACCTCTCACCTCTTTGTTTTTCCAATCTTTTATAGACATCTTTTTATCTCCTTTTTGTAGATGTTCGTATTTGATAGTATATTTTACACTATCTTCCCAGTCTCTAAAGCACATATTTCCTTTTTCATATGCTTCACGCTCCATTTCCCGAAGGTGCTCATCATTCTGAGCATACCCTTCTTCCATTTCGTCGATATTGTTAAAATCACCACGACAATTTTGTGTGTGATGTACCAACTCATGTGATAAAGAGCGCATAATATCTTTTGGATGCCTGTTAGTAATGTATAGTGTAACTGAATTCTCTTGCGGATCATAGAACGCAGTACGGCCGAGTGGGTCGCTAGCGTTTGACGCGTCTTTCTTCAAGAATAGTCTAGGGGGATTTTTAAACCCCATCTTCTCTTGTGCAAAAGGCATAAAATCCTTGACGAGTGATTCAATAGTATCAATCATTAACAAACATCCAAGTAAAATACAATGTAATTAGTTTTTATTTCTCTTAATGGTGGGTTAAACCGTAAATCTATAGTTTATTGACCAATTTAAGTGTTAAAGTGAAGAACTCTAGCTCGGCGTGTTGCTCGTTAATCGGCTTGACTTTAGATACAGAAATTATTCTATTTGCCTTGATTTGGTTTTCAATGCTTAGCAGCACACCATATTGTGGAACCCAGTCATTGTATTGTTCACTCCAGGTGGTCCACTCAACGATATCCCCAATTTCAAAATTCTCACCAGTCAGTTCTCCGAACTTTTTTTTGTCACTTATAGTCATAATAGCGTACGATCCACGAACATACACCCTTCTTGAGAAAAAGATTGGCCGCCTCTTGTGCGTCTTTTTCGCTATGAAATGGTCCTACGTCCGAGACCTTATTATTCGACGGGTTGTGCTTGCGCACAATAAATGTCTTCTTTTTACCTTCCACACCATATATAGGCTATTTTTTAAATTTCCTAGAGCAAATGGGAAGTGTTTTCGGTTTTGTTTACAACCAATAGAGTAAGTAGTGAAATAACAGTCATTTCAAATCCAAAAAAGTTGTATATAAACAAGACAGCTATTAAGGATAATAACGTTTTCCAAAATTTATTAAATTTAAAAAGCATCAATCAAACTCCGTGCAAATTAACTCATCAAAATCAATCTCTACTAGTTTACCACAACTTGTGTAAATTAAAACCCTATTTAAATGATTGGGATTCTCATCAAGCATATATGCCTTCTGGCCGCGGTCTATTTTGATATATGCACGCGTACCATATTCATAACAATATAGAATACCCGGGCCAGTGATGCCATATTCAGGCAGAAGTATGTCATCTTCGTCAGTCATACCTTTTATCTGTCTCATAATCTGAGCAGCAGTTTGTTTTATCAATTCGAGATCACGCGCCATTAAAGTAACTAGGCTGCCATCTACTTGTTTTTTTTCTAATCGCTGGACCGTGTACAATATTGTAATATTCTTGTTAATCTGACAAAAAATTAAAATATTTCTAGGGCAATTGCCACGGCAATTCCCATAAATGCCTGCACTACCATAAAGGCGGTTATGGCTTTTGTTTTAAATTCTTTTAACTCTTCAATTTCTTCAAACTTTATTTGCAGTTGAGTTGGTGAAGCTACTTCATCAATTTTTTCTTTCCATGCTTTAATATCTTGAACTCGATCTTCTTTGGCTTTCAATTCTGTAAGCTGGCTCTTTACATCTTGCAATTCAGTACGTAGGCTGTCGATCCCTGTAGCCATCGTTTCTAATTGCTGTAAAACTAACTTTGAATAAGTTTCCCATCCCTGGTTGCTATTTTGCATAACATATTCTCCATATTTAAATAGTCTTTGAAAGCTTACAAATTTATATTAATTTTCTTGGACTATATTTTCCGCAATATCTTCCGCGTATTTTACTTTTCTAGCCCTAATTTTAATCTCCGGATAGCGATCGGAGAGAGCTTCAACAGCATCAACGTTTTTACCAGAGTCATCAAAAAACAAAACGTCTGTTGCACCGTTTTCGATTCGGTTGGCTATCCATGCAGCCTTATCAGCAGGATCTGAACTGCCTAAAAGCTCAAACGTAATTTTTGAAGTGTCTAGGCCTATGCTTTCAAGATAATCACGTATTGGACCTTCTGCTTCTCTTGCCCGGGCAGTCAGGATGGCAATTTCTCTGCCTTCAGTCCCAGCATTGAGTGCATTGCGAACAATATTTGTGATTTGTTTAATTTCTCTCGGATTGATAACTTCATCAAACTCAGAAAAATTGTATTCATAGTCTGGGTTAACTTTGTGGGTAGCATACTCTGTCGGCGTCATCGTAATCTTCTCACCTGTGTCGGTGGTAATATAAATGTTGGAATCTGATTTCGCAATTGTGTCGTCAAAGTCAAACACACGGAGTTTTGATTCGTTTATGTACTCTCGCCAATTTTCAAGTAGGAGTTTCATTATTGTCCGTATCCTTTTGGTCGTTTTTCCCAAGTTGGAATACCTGATCCTCCGTCTGCATCTGAAGTTAGTGTTCCGTCTTTTCCATAAGGACCATAATCTTTTACAGTATTTCCTTTGCCTTCATTAAATTTCCAATATCCTACAAGACCACTATTGTCACTATGGTCGTAATTAGTTCCACCATTATATACTTCGTTAGCAAAAGTACCATCTTCATCAATTTCTGTATTATAGATAGCTACTTCACTAAGACTACAAGCCCAACCCTGATTATATGGATTATCAAGATCTTGATAAGCACTACGACCTCCGAAGTAAAGATAGCTTGCAGCATTAACGGGATCATCACAGCCAACAGCACAATTCTGTTTACCCGGAATCCAATTGGCTGTCCCCATGCCACCACCAGAAGCTCCAGTTTTTAATATTTCAGTTCCATTTAAATATACCCTTACTTGTCTATCACCACCGATGGTTCCATGATCATCGCCACCATATGTTACTACAAAATTATACCAAGTACCTACTTCAAATCCGATAGACCCATCATTGTTATCTTTATCTGCTGCACCAATACCAACCTTAATCTTATTTTGATTTTTAATACCAAATTCAAATCTACCATCACTTTGAGACCTTTTACCAAAAGCAAAAAAGACATCACCAGTTGTTTCAAGTGGCTTAACCCAATAAGAAACAGTAAATCCACGATTAAGTCCAGTTCCTTCCCCATCATATGAATCAGGATTGAACGTAGTTGATACATAATCTAATCTTGCACCAGCAGCCGTATCGCCTGTAAATGTTAAGACATAATTTACGTCACGTGTAGATTTTCTCCTTCCGCCCGTTCCCCTACGCCGTTTTACAATCAGGTTATCGCGCTTAAACATTTCCATCGCCCGCTCAAAATCTAATTCAGCGAGCCTTAGATTAAGGGGAACAGCCAGCCAACTCTCCCAATCAAGCTCCTGAAGGGTGGGTTCACGATTTTGGATTATATTTCTTATTTCTTCAAGCTCATCATCCTTTTGGCGCCGATTCTTTATCTGAGTCATCAAGACATCAAACTGTTTATCCCATTTTTGGTCTGCTATTTTTTGTTTTCTTTGGATGTGTTTCTGACGAAGGCGTTCGTCTTCGCGCTGCTCCGTGAGAAGTCTTTTCTGTGTTGTGATTTCTTCTTGCTCGCGAAGTTCAGCTTCTAATTTAGCAACACGCTGGGCCTCTTTCTCATCTTCTAGTTCGGCTTCTTTTGCCCACTTCCTTTTCAACTTTTCTTGTTTGCGCCTTATCTGTTCTATAGTTAACATTTACATCCATCGCCAATTTTCAAGTAGGAGTTTCATTTTATTTCATTCACCGATTTGTCCATTTCATCGTCAAAGTCCGTGCGTAGCTTAATCATAGGATTAAATTTAGCATGTTTTCGCTCTAAAAGCAAGGATCCTTGTGGTTTTACTAACTCACCATCAATTTCAACACCTTCAAAATCGATTTCTGTTCGTTGTTTGTAGACAACTTTGGGCTCTTCTTTTTTATCGTCGGCATATGCAACACCGGAGAGTAGAAAGATTATTATATACTTCATTTTATATATTCCTCATCAAATAAGTAGTTTAGTTATCGTAGGTCTCGTCAGTTTTATCACCAATAAGCGTCTTGGCCCGAAGCATATCTTGGGGGTCCACTTCTTTAAGAATGACACTACCTGTTTTGGGTTCGAAGTACATGCCGATTAAATCTCCCTTGGAGACATTCGCTATTTCTTCTTCAGTTAATGTTATCTGGCCACCATTTTTTTTAACAAGAATCGTAAGAAGACTAAAAAGGTAATCAGGATCTTGTAGGTATTTACTCATCTTCCTAAAAATCCTTTCCAAGTTTTAACTATACTTTCGTTTGTTTGCATATGCGATGGTTGGCGAGAATTGACAAACTGAGCCAACACTCTGTTGAACACCACGTTAAGGTTGTCTTCGTCGTCCATCTCGCCCTCTACAAGCTCTTTGAATAACCCAACCATAATATTGGGTTCATCGGCGTTAATCGAGAATATAGCGGTATATTTAGCCTCTCCAGCGTGTTCCACTGTTGTGGCGTTCATTTGTAAGTAATATTGTGTGTTCTCTTCTTTTCTTGGCGCATCTAAGAGTTGTTTTCTCAATTCAATTTTAAAGTCGCGAGAATCAAGAATCTTCATAAGCACTTCCATACCTAATCCTAAATCTTCTGGATCGTAATAGTGAGAGTATCGTGCGGTAGATTCGTATGAGTCGTCATAATCGCCGTCAGTCTCAACATCCCACTCGTAAGATGAGACCTCACCATCTTCAATTTCTCTGGCTAGTTTAATATAGGCACCACCCTCCATCTGTCCTTCTCGCTTGAAGTACTGTGTAAGAATCTCTTCCCAAGCATCACGAGCATCATCGATCTTAGTATCAATATTTTGCCCGGCGTCATTAAGTTCGGATGACATGACCATGTACTTCCCACCATAAATCTCAGGATGCTCAAAGTTAATAGGAATAGATAAGTGTATTTCTTCGCGGATCCTGCGGATTGTGGGAGTATCGTGTTTCGAAGGCACAAATATATCACCATAGCCGTTTCGTTCATTTAATTCATCAACAGAGTTCCACACAACTTCTTCTGCATTGCTCGGCAGTCTTATCCACTCATCAATTGGCCATCTAGCAACAAATTGAGCAGTGGGTTTAATATAAACGCTATCGGCGCCGTCTTCGAGCACTTCATAATCAAGAAATGTCTGAGCATATCTTTCCATCCAATAATTTGTCACATCTTCACATTCGCCTTCCATCATTGCTTTTATATCACCGATTAAATTTGCATCTAGATTATTTTCGGTGTCTTTGTTCTGGCGCATTGCACCAGCAAATTCAATATTTTTGTCACCCAGCAACTGCTTCATCAAAATAGCTCTGCCTGATGCGTCAGCAGTATCTTCATAAGAACCACCAAAAATTATAAATTTACTTAAATCAATCTTATCACCCTCTTTAGGCATGTTTTGGATGACTTCTTCTTGGTTTGATCTTGCCCAATCAGTAACTTGATTAGTTAAGCCGGGAATATCAGCACCATAGATTTTTTTCTCCGGCATCCCAACATCTTGTCCATCGTCCCAACGCTTTGGAGGCTCATCACCTTCATAATATCTAACATGACGGACACGAATTCTAGAAACTGGCTCAATATCAAATCCAGCGCCTCCATATCTTGCATTGTCGGCAAATATCTCACCTTCTTGGATTTCTTGCTCTGCACTGTCTATATTGCCCGTATTTGTGTTTGTAAGCAGTTCTTCTGTCTCCACCACATAGGCAACCGCCCCATGCCCTTGAGCCTCGGCTACAGCGCACTTATAGTACGAT
>Ga0208919_1000048_pt1 | contig 93163 bp, 116 predicted proteins | sample 4_EtaG_FD_184076 | JGI IMG/M metagenome (GOLD analysis project Ga0208919, IMG submission 184076) | Marine viral communities from the Subarctic Pacific Ocean - 4_ETSP_OMZ_AT15127 metaG (SPAdes) (version 3) | ecosystem: Environmental > Aquatic > Marine > Oceanic | place: Pacific Ocean | collected... | reverse complement strand
CTATTCCTATGTGAGAAATCAATATGTGCAAGAAATCTGGATTTTCCAGTGCATTTTGTAACTATTCCTATTTTCCTACTTTTCCTATGGGGTCACACCCATATACACATATAGACCCATATATCTATAACAAAATGTAATAGATAAAATAGTGTGTGTGTAGTAGTAGGTAGGAATAGTAGGAATAGTAGGAATATTTACAATATGTAATAGATAATACTATTTTCTTGTTCATAATGATTTCCTACGCATAGGAAAAGTGAGAAGGTGTTGCATAATGTCAAAGAAAATGAGTGAGAATTTGAATTACCCCATTATGCAACAGAAAAAGGTAGTTATTAAATCATAATAACCATGTAATTATTGTAAATTTTTAAGCGTTAGTTTATATAACAACTAGGCACAATTTACAAATAAAAGGAATCTGTTTGTATGCGAGTTCTATTCATCGTGTCACTCGCATACCTATCTGACCCCCGCCCCGTATATAAACCGCGACGGCCCAAAAAGACATTTTCTATAGCGTATTTAAATACATCCATTGTAAATGCCTATCTAGATACAACCATATGGGTGTGGAAAGAAATTCCATCAATAACCCTTGCTGCGGTAAGCATGGCAGTAGCACTATAGACGCTTCATTAATTACACTAACAGTTAATTATTCATTGTCTACTTGTGCACTGCCTGCTACCATATGGTACAGATAAATAGTTTGACACTAATTACTCATCTTCGTCAAACATCTGTTACCCTCCTGTGGATTCTCCATTTTACTTACGTGGAGAACCATATGGTTCGGTTTACGGTATACGGATGTATATGTATTCTGCTGTGCAGATATACTATTAAATCTGATACTCCGTATTCGATAAACCAATGAACCTTGCTATTTCTTTCTCGCGCGGAATCCGGGGCCGGCAATAAATACATTTATTATGCCTTAACGAATGCTCCATTCTGTCCTTACTTTATGGACAAGAATGTCTCATTAGTACCATATGGTTGTTTTTGCTAGCGAGTAATAAAGGGAGGTGCAACGAACTAAAACGAAAATTTGTATAGTTTTTGCTTTCTTTATTACGAGCAAAAAAATACCCCAGTCGGGTGGAAGGAGGGGTTTTACCCCCTCCCTCCGAGGACATTTTGAGGCTTAAGCCTCGTCTTCATCTCTCATTGGACATCGCCCTTGAGGAATGTGATAACGTCTTCTGCTGTACTAACGTCATTATCTGCCTTGATGAGGCGGTTAATTCTGTTAATACAAATCTCCTGCATCTTTGCTTCATCTCTAAGGGTGTTATCCCTCAATGTTAGAAGACGAAGCAGTAGATGAGCATCTCCGCGAATTGTCTGTTCTGCCTTGATAGATTCAGGATTACCGGGTGTCTTACCACCGGGGCAAGCATTGTCAGTTCCTTGATATCGCTTTATGATTCCTGAAATCATCATCATTTCAGCCTTCTTTGCATTATCATCACCTTCATTTCCACGGACTACGGAATCTTCAAGGAAGTCCTTAGTAGCAGTATCAGCGTCTTTCTCAGACCAGAATAACATAGCAAGCCATTTAGTGACTCGCTCCATCAATTTAGTCCATTTTTGTTCAGTTGTTGGTTTTGTTTCGACCATACTAAGTCATTTTTATAGGGTACTTAAACTTACCACAAAGTTTTCTTTTAAGTACCATATGGTCCTCAACTTCAGTGGGACCAGAAATGGGGATAACGATACTAATACTAGGCCGCATCACCTCGTATTCACGACGTTTGATAAGTCGTATCGTACCATATGGTGACAAGGGAGCCCTAAAACGCGGTATTCACTACGTCAGAACATGCGGACATTAACTTGACTCTTTTCAGCGTTGTAAAAAACATTTACTAACAGCAACAAAAAAAGCCGGCGTTAATGCCGTTTCTGTACCATATGGTTCGAGTTTGTATAACTTTGAGATACAAACGACTTTTGAATACATGGAAAAAGCGAACCTCAAAATTAAAAAAAGAAAAAATTGGTTTTTGTTAACGCGGAACCGTAAAACCGCGATGCAGGTCAATCTCTCAAAGAATCCCGTGACTGATAGTCACCAGATTCAGTGATTGTTTGAACATGCCCACACTTATTGCATCGGATAACCGATTCTTGCGTCCATAACCTAGAATGGTGATGTATCGCTTTGTGTGTTTTTACTATTGTGTTATTGTTGTGCCTGCAATTGGTCATTCGTTCAACTCCTTAAGTCGTTTCTCAACCTCTTCGGTTATTCGCCTTGTTGAGGCAATTAACTCGCTTTCGGAAGTGGAAGAAATACGTAAAGATTCAACAATGTAGTTTTGATACCTATCTTGCTTAATCTTTAAGACGAATTCAGGCCGACGGAAGAATCTAAGCATTACTGCCTACACTCCTTCGCCTGATTTGCCAGCCAATCTTGACGGCGTTGGTCATCAGTTCTCCAATCCCAATGTGAATAGGCATCCTGAATCCACTTAGGATTCTCTTCAACCAATTCACGGAACTTATGACCGGCTCTTAGAGCCTTAAGTCGTTCCCTGCGCCAAATTGGGTTATCCCAATTGTAGGCCTCTTTCTTAGAATTGTGTTCTGGAGCGATTCGCTTGAATCCCTTCACATACAATCCGTATTTTTTTCCATGTCGCTGTGTAAATGTATTACTCATGGCCCCAACCTCCGCAATTTTGGCAATCACCGTGGTCGGCATTGTATTTCATTTCACATACTATACATTGTGTCATATTTGTTCACCTGCAAATTAAAAAAGGCGACTTTTTTGGTATCGCAGAAAGTCGTAACTGCGCCGATGGTCAAAATCGTGTTTCATCGGATTAATTTTAGCACCTATTACCGGATGCCTCGGATTTGGCTTTTTTAGGTCGTGAGAAGCCATTAACTCACGGGAAAAAGGCTTAAGCCTCTTCCTCATCGCGGACTATGATGATAATCATCATTCATCCGCTCCAGTTTGCACTGAATCAGTAGATTCTTCCGCTGTGACCGTAAAGGTCATGTCGGAATTACCGTCCCAGATATTAGCACGGTATTTGCTCATTAGGTTCTGCTTCTCAGCATTAACCTTTAGAGCGACAAACTCTTCACGGGTTTCAATAACGCCGTAAGGGTTCTCAGAATCTCGTCCCGAAAGACGAAGAACCGATAGATGGTTCACATTCTGAATATCTGCTGATATGTCGAAGACATTTCCCCAGAACTCTTCAGCAACTGCAATGTGAGAATCAAGGTTTGCCTGAATCTCAGGGGATAATGTAGTTCCCCGTCCACGCTGGAAAGGCCATGAAAGAGAAATACCGTATCTCTCCTGCATTTGCCTACCAGTTAGGTGGATGCGCTGCTTTAGTTCACTGGATGGTGTTTCATCAGCCATTTGCTCCAACAACATACTTATCTGTTGTAGGTCGAAAGAAGCATAGTTCTTTTGCTTCTTCGTGCTGATGGCGTTTACCAGTGGGGTGGCCGCCTCATGCCATTCGTTCACCTTTGCGGAATAAACCGCAAAGTCATCTTCGCTCATTACTTTCGTGTTTTCACTCATTTTTGTCACACTCTTTGTTGTTTCTGCCATTCCTGACAGATATCTATCGTATTTGAATCCTATATATAAGGTAGCCTAACAAAGTGGCTACCATATGGTACGAGTTTAACGCTTTGAATTAAACGACTTTTGAAGAATGATAAAAGCGTACCTTGAAAAAAAAATAAAAAAAAAGAAAGGGAAGTCAGGAGCGTAAACAAAACAGTCGGTTAGCACGTTTTCGACATGAGTTATCGGCCGATTCTCATGCGATACTAAGGTGGAAACCCGTTCTGCAATACTCCATCATTCCCACGGGAAAAGAAAGGGTGCGGGTAGGACTACCTCGGGATAAGGGACACCTACAAAAGATTCACCGGATTACCCGTATACATTTGGTTTCGTATAGCGAAGGTTGGTTGACGGCTACTCTATCTTAACTCACCACAATAGGCTCTTACTCCTACTGTTGCTACTAACTACCCGCTAAGGTAATCCCGCTATTAAATCGGTCACGCTACGCCTTTTGATTATTATGACGTTATTGCACGATGGCAACACAAACGCATTTGGACACTATATCCAGTTGAGCAGGTGATTATCTTACCAATGCTTCACATCGGTTGTTCGATACACCACGGTCGGGTTTGCGGCCCGACATATCAGACGTATTTGTATAGGGTATTTAAGGTAACTTTAACAAAGTAGTTACCATATGGTACTGGGGCAACTGGTAATTCTATGGTTGCGGTTTCTGCAGAAACCATTTTGCAAATTCCGGGAAACCACTCGGAATAATATAATTACCGTTGTCCCGTGTCCCCACGGTGGGGTTCACTTAAACTATCAGTTAAGTACCATATGGTTGGCGGTTTACGTGCGACGGAAACTTCTAGTTTACTTAAGTAATACTACTAGGATGAGGTGTTTTAATTGTTATTAAAGCCGAAGACGACGTTAATTGCTTAGGGTCGTTGCCGATAAACCAAATGACAAAACCTTACTTGTTTACGCGGCTGGGGGCTCAACGTTCACCATAGATTCGTGATTTCACGACGAATCTTATGTTTCTCTTATTCACACCATATGGTACGAATCTATATAATTTTTTGATAATATCAAAAAAGGAGTAATAGTTGTCTTCGAGAAAATGAGACAAATATGTACGACTGATACTTTTTGTGAAAAATTACATAGATGAGTCCCTAGCGGTTTTTCGCGCCAGAGCGGGAGTACAGACCTCTAAACCCCTTTAGTAAAACACCTATAAATAAAAACATTTATTATCATAAATCTTTTACTAGGATTTATGTTAATGTAACGGTAAACCATTACATTTACTAAACCCACAGTGCCTTAGAATTCTGTACCATATGGTGTGAACCTCATGAGGTTCTTATATCCCGCGAAACCCCTGCCCCTAACCCAAATAAATTACTTTTATTTCACTCAGCGTAGCCTCTCCCATGTAAAAACATTTAACATATACGTGTCTACGCCCTGCGAAAGAAAACTAACGCTGTCGCTATTTCTTTGCACGTCCCATGTTATGATTCATACAACCATATGGTCCACATTTATGTTGGGACCCCGACGAGGCACAAAGGCTTATTGTTTTTAAATTTCATTAGAGATGAAAAAGCATAACGCTGACGCTCAACAAGCGTACCATATGGTCCCATCCCCGAGGTATTCCCGTTGGCTTAACTTTCCTTGAATAAAGGAATTTTTACCCGTTATTAAATACAATTAATAGTGCAAAAACCCTACCGTTTCATTTATCCTGCAGAAACTCAAGTACCATATGGGTGGCCTTGATTATAATTGAATTTATAATAAGGTGCCGCGTTAGGCAAACCCGCACCGCTGCGGTACTACAATGATTTAATTAAACACATTAGTACCATATGGTTCCGCTTTGCGTGAACTTATTTTGTTATTTAAATAAAAAAACCAAATAACCCATTCAGATACCCAATCTTTATAGGGAACCCCAAAGTTTGCCTATTACAGAGGGAAAAATATGTATACCTTCAATTTTAACTTAGGTGGCGGGCAAAATACACCCGATACACATGATTTTGAGCCAATAGTCAAGGCACTAAAAGACATTACAGAGGATTGGCAATCATTCTATAACCTATACAAAAGATTCGCGCCACCACCAGAAGAAAACCAAGCCCAAATACAAGCATGGTTTAAAGAAATCAAACTTTCCCTCGACGCAATCATAGAATTGTATAATAAAATACCTAATTCGCCAGATATGGACAATATACATGGCCCGGAAGAAGCAGAAAATATGCTAAATCAATTCGTTGAATTGAATAAGTTATTTCAACCAGACAAACCAGATACAGATACAACAGGATATAATTAAATACGCTATTTAAATAATGTTATTTAGATAAACCTTGGAAATAGAATAAAAAAAATAATTAAATTTTCGCTAGTCGCAAAAAAATTACCGCCCAATTTTTGAAAAATGAAAAATGATATGGAAGTGTTGTAAGCATAGTAACTTTTATTAATAATATAACAGATGATAAACTATGTGGCGTGATATTCTCAAGGATGAAGGTAGGTCATTAGCCTCATATATAGATACTCCGGGTACTCGACTTAATCCAAGTATTTTTAATATTGATAATGTTGCTTACAGTGCAGGTGCGCGAGAATTATTCGGTGAAAGAAATGAGAAGTCACTCATAATAACTGAAGAAAAAGGAAATGAAATTGTTATAGCAATATACAAAGGAGAAATTCTTAGTGAAGTTGTTGATGATTGTAAAAATTTTCTAAAGGAATTTTTAGAAACAGAAATATTTAATAATCTAGAACAAGTCCAAAAAGGGCCTATTGATAAAATATTAGATGATACTGTTAGACCTATAGTTGCTAGATTTGTTGGTAGAATGCTTGGTGTGTTTTTTGAAGATAGCACTCCAATAAGAGAGGGAGGGATTTTAGCGTCAGGAAAACTTAGAGTCAATAATGAAGTTACTGTAAATACAATTGTGTATGGTGATTATCTACAAGGTTTAAAGGACGCAGTACATGACAATGCGGGAACGACAGTCACTTATCCGGGTTATATTGGCAATCCGAGTGCGGTTGATATAAAGAATAACCTAGGTGAGTTAGTCCATGATTCAGGGGCTCGAAGAACTGATTCATATAGATTTAGGGATAAATATGGCTCAAGCAATAGAGCATATCTTCGTCACTCTGATTGGCACTCCACTTTAAGTTTAACTAGTGACGAAGATTACGGCGGAGATGCCGGCTCAGGCGAGCCTCTGAAAATACCTAGGTCACAAAGGGTTACTAATGCAAACAATCAAACATATGTTAGAATTCAAAAAGATAATTTAAATAATATGAGTAATGAGAATCTATCTAATATGATTATAAAACACATGGACGCTACTCTTGGCAATCTAGGCCGCGACCATCGACCGAGTAAAGCAATGGATGTAACACGTAAGTTTGTACAACAAATATTATCTGAAAAAAATATAGCAGAGCATTTAGGGGGCAACCCCGTATTAGCAAGAGAACTTTTTACTTATGGTGGGCAAATGCGAGATGTTCCGGGTAAGAATCCAGAAGATATTATGGAACGTCTTCCAGAATACACCAAGAGAAATTTACAAATCGAGCGAGAAAGTCCGGGTGTAGAAAACTATAAGGTATTACTTGGAGACCAAGAACTTTTAAGGACGTATTTTTCTCTTAGATTTGGAATTGACAGGAGTAAGCCCATAAAAATAAAAGGGATTAGACGTAGTAAACCAATTGCACAAGTTACACATGCAGGTCTCCGTCGCAAAGGACCCTTTACTAATACTTCTCTTATATATGGTGCTAGAAACCCAGAAGGCAAAGAATATTTAGATGTAGCAAGATTTGGCTATACTCATACAAAAATTCATCAGCCAGTCGAGGCACTAAAGGAGATACTAGGGATGTTAACCAATACTAAAGAAAAATCACCAAGGTATGATATGCCAGTAGATTTAGTTGCACACTCTAGTTTAGAAAGCACAATAGCACAAAGTAAAGAAGAGGATGGGGTATCATGGGAATATAGTAATATAAATGAAAGACATTTTGTAAAGATAGAACATTCAATACCCTACCCTTCAGATAGTTATCTCATAGAGTATTTTGACCAGATTTTCGGAGGAACAAATGTTGACAGAGTGTATGATATGATACAAGACGCAATGGAAAATGATACAATGGCAGTATTAAAGTTTAAATTTTATGTTGATGCCACGGGTGGAAGAAGAGTAAAATATGACAGGGGTAGTTCGGAAATAGAGTATGAGGGTTTTCCCGATGATACACAAACCAATTATGCTGGCCAAGCACATTATTGTATATATGATAGGATTGATAGGACAATAGAAGAAGACAGGGCAGGTCAGGTTTGCATAATTAGTTATGCGGATAATTTAGGAGATTCTATTGTGCAATTTTTAATGGGGCAAAAAAACATATTTCCCGTATTAAAAGGTAATTATAGAGATGGTTCCGTAAGTATTTCTAAGGACTACATCACAAGGGAAGACATAGAGCATATAGCGATGGTCCCAGACGATTTAAAAAGACCCTTAAAACAATTAGTTGATTTAATCATATGGCGTGGGAAAAGAAGCAGGTTAAAAGTAATCGAAGAGTAAGGTGAAAAAGATGGAATGGGAAAATAAATTAATCAAAACACCATATAGAGAAATTACTCAAGAGCGGGTTGGTGAAATCACTAGAGAGTATATTAATGTTGAAGGTGAAACCTATGACAAAATATATTCCGGGGCAAAAAAAGGTGATACTCCTAGTACTTATTGGACTCATGACCCAACTATGGCTTTATGGTATGCAATAAAGGGTGACACAATAGCACCAACCAATAGGTCTGGTACTCCAATTATTTTTGAAGCAGATGTAACTGAAGAAATAATAGATGTTTACAAAGACCCAGAAACAGATGGTGGTTTAATTGATTTAGAGGACACTGTAAAAAATTACCGAGTAATTGAAGGTCCAGAGTTGGCGCAATTTATGGAAGATAATTATGTTGATGGATATTATATGGGGCTTCATCCAGAAGAATACGATAGAACAATAGATGTATTGCGAACTGGTGACGAGAGGGCTATGGAGCATTTCTTTGGTCCTAGAATTACAGATGTTAGACAAAGCATGAGAACTAAAGATTATAAAAAGCGAGCAGCCGACCAATATTGGAGGGCTTTCGTCCGCAACGGTAAGTTAAAAACTAAGGATGAAGTAGAAAAATCTTGGGTGGAAACAATTAACAAAAAGGATAAAAAAGATATGCGAGTAGGTAGTGTATACCCTAGTGATAGAGAGGGTAAGAAAATTATGATGCTTACTCATGAAGGTAAGAAAATTCATGCTGGCGCTAAAGGTTATGGTAATTGGAAAGGAAAAGGTAAAAACAGAGGCGGTGGCACACATAAAAACCCAAAACGTCGAAAGAGTTTTAGAGCAAGACATAAATGTGACCAATGTAAAGGAAGAATTACAACTTCTAAATGTTTAGCCTGTAAAAAGTTGTGGTGATAATTTGTGGGAAGATATTATTAAAGCGGAATTTCAGGTTAAGACAAATTTTCCTGATGCAGATATTTGGCTTCAAACTAGAGGTGAGGATAAAAACGTTGGCAAACCACTGAAGCAATTTTCTTCCGTTCAAGGCAAATACAATTACGGTATTAAACTTCCCGAAGGCTGGAATAAAGATTATGTATTCAAGCAGTTGGCCGATTTATATAGAAACGGTCATTGGAAGATTCATTCTTATGGTACTTTAAATTTACAACATATTCGCAAGGACGATATTTTGCAGGTCTTAGATAAGTTGGAAAACAAAGAAGATTATACGGATGAAACTTCTGAAAAGTTTCAAGAAATATATGAAAACTGGCTTACATATTCAAAAGCAGTTGCTGAAATGTTAGAAGGTCATAGTTCAGAACTTGTACGCGAAGGTAGAGAAATAAAACGGTTTATAGAAAAACTAGAGGGTATGAGATAATTTATATAGAACATAAACGAGTGAATAAATATGAATTGGTTCGATGTTATTAAATCGGATAAAATAATTGAAGATAAAATTATTGCAGAGTTCAAAAAAGAAGGAGGTGCTTTAGGTATGAAAAACCTTAAAGCAATTGCACCACCTAAAGAACTCAATAGAGTCCTAGATGCTATGAAGCGCAGAAAACTAATTTATGTGCATGAGCATGGCGATTTAATTATGAGGTGAATAAATGTGGTGGGGTGTAATTAAATCAAAATGGATGGGCCAAATGTCCGACAGTAAAAAGGAGTTACTTGAACACGAACCTAAAATTAAAATTGATATTCCTAAGATGTCTTACCCTGATGACCGTAAAGAAGTTAAAGAAGTAATAAAGGTAATGAAAGAAAAACCAGTGCCCGAAGATATTATGTCTAAACACGACAAAGATTCCGACCAAGTATTATTTGATATTGTAGATGCAAAAAGTTCTGATTATGAAGATTTTATAAAAGACGTTAACTCGTACGTAATGCGAGAGAAAGTAAAATATGCAAGAAAAAGACCAAATGAAGTTTCTGATATTGTAGAAAGTAAAACAGAAACAGATGATACTCCGGCTTTTCCTTCGGGTCACGCAACTTTAGTTTATGCTTTAGAAAAAATGTTAGCCGACAAATACCCTAATAAAGCAGAACAATTAAATAATACCACTGAGATGTTAGCATTAGCAAGAGTTCAACTTGGTTCACACTATCCTTCGGATATTAAAGCAGGTAAACAATTGGGATATTTAATAGCAAAAAAATACTTGGGGGATAAAAACAAATGAAATGGGAACATATATTAAAAAATGTTGAACAAGACGGTAGAGAATTCATAAGTAATTACTTTGCAGAATTAATTAGTAGCATAGGTGGGGCAATAAACTCACTGCAGACCAACTTAGCAACCCTACTAGAAGCGAAGGCAAAGATGATAAAAGACCGCGATGCACAAGAATCCCTAACAAGAAGGGTGTTAGATTCAATGTATGAAAAAAGTATTCAAGAAATAGACGAAGTTATTGAGCAAACACAGAAACAACTAACTACGTTCCGGGGCATGGTTGTAGATATAAGAGGTAACGAGAGAATGATTGAAGGGCTACCAATAGGAGTGGCGTTAAAATCTCTTGAAGATTATTTTGAAGGAAAAGATACAACTGGCTTCCCTCCTTTAGATAGGCAAAAATTAGCCGAACTATTACATAGAATAGGTTTTGAAGGGAAGGGTATGGAATGACAGAAGATATTGACGACTTAGTAGAAAAGGCAAAAGTCCTAGCAGAAGCAACAGGTCGAGAGGAAGCCGATGTATTGGCCGACTTAATGGATGACGGTGTGTTAAATGATTCACACAAAGAAACCGAAAAGACAGATTTAGTAACACAATTAAAAGAGGCTGCAGAACTAATTAATACTGTTCAGGCAATTAACCAAGAAGTTGCAGAAAACAAAGTGCTTAACGGTAACGGTAATTCCACTAACGTAGAAATTGATACTACACTAGAGGGCGATATTGTAGACAGGGCTATTGAATCTGTCCAACGTAAAGCCGAAAATATTAAGAAGATTATTATTCTTGTCGCTCCATTGTTCTTATTAGTTGGAGGTGGAGGAACATTAGAGATGTTTGGAATAACCGACTTTACTGGTGATAACGATGAATACGAAGACCCTTACACGCCAGACATTACCACTCCTGAGATTTGGGGATGCACAGATTGGGAAGCAGATAATTATGATGAATATGCTACACTTGATGACGGTTCTTGTTATTATCCTGTATATGGTTGTATGAATAACGCTGCTCCAAATTATAATCCTGATGCAACAGTAGAAGATGGTTCATGTACGCGTGGTGGTTGTATTGACCCCGAAGCAGAAAACTACGATGATACCGCTAACGAAGATGATGGAAGTTGCGAATATTATGTAGAACCTATTTATGGTTGTACTGACTTAGAAGCAAATAATTATCAGAGTGAAGCAGAAGAAGACGATGGTTCATGCACTTATGACCCAGAGCCGGTTTATGGTTGCACAGATGATTCTGCTAATAACTATAATTTCGAAGCAACGGAAGATGATAATACTTGCGAATACGACCCTGAACCTATTTATGGTTGTACGGATGATAACGCAAATAATTATAATCCCGATGCTACTGATGACGATGAGTCATGCGAATATGACCCAGAATTAGAATGTGAAGTAGAAATTACTAATCACTATAGAGGTCATGTACAATCAGATGCAGAACAAGATGCAATATTAATTGCCTTTAGAATTGTTCCTACAGATTGTGATGATGAGGTTTTAGAAATAGACATAGATATGCATCCACCCGGAGAAGATGACGAAGTAGATTATACTCACTATGTAGAAGTTAACGGTAGTGAACCAACAGATGTTTCTTATACTTTTGATAATGTAGCGGTAGGTGTTTGGGTTCCACGAATTACTGCGGCAATTGACGATGAACCAATAGAAAGAATTTGGATGTGGTCAATCGAAGTAGTAGAGCAGGTTTGTGAAATTAATTTGTTCGGTATTAATTTTGGAACAAACAATACTTCTGCTGTTGTTATTTATGACCTTGATTGCGGTGACGAGGAAAATGACTTAGACGGATATAACGTGTCTGTGCAGTTCCTTGTGTATTCTGTTAACTCGTCAAATAACACTAACCCTCCTATTCAACTCAATACCACAACACATTATATTCAGGGTTATGCAGACGACCCACGTATGCTTAGGTTAACTAATTTTACTGAAGGAAATACTACTCGGTATGACTTTTATTGGTATGTTACTTGGGTAGATGCTGATGGTGAAATGCAATATATTGAACGCACTTGGTTAAATAGAGAATTGGCTCCGTGATTATTATGCCAATAAGAAAAGTTAAAGGTGGATATAAATGGGGTAAATCCGGTAAGGTTTATCCTACTCGTAAACAAGCAGAAAAACAAGCAGCCGCCGCTTACGCTTCTGGTTATAAAAAATCAGAAGAACAAGGAGAATGGTTTAATACCATTAAAGCAAAAAAGAAAACAAAAAAGGATGCTTGTTATCATAAAGTAAGAAGCAGATATGATGTTTGGCCTTCTGCTTATGCTTCTGGTGCTTTGGTTCAATGTCGTAAAGTTGGTGCAAAGAACTGGGGGAAGAAAAAGAAATGACTTGGGAACAAATACTAAAACGCAAACTAACTGCAAAACCTTCTTCTGAAACTTCTCTTAGAGATTGGTTTGGACGTAAAGGAGCCAAAGGTAGTAAAAGCGGTTGGGTAGATTGTAATACTTGCCGTAAAGATAAGAAAACTGGTCGTAAAAAATGTAAAGCATGTGGTCGCAGTAGTGGCGAAAAACGTGCAAAATATCCTAAGTGTAGACCAACTCCAGCAGGATGTAGTAAAAAAGGTAATTACGGTAAAAAATCAAAGGTGGGCAGAAAAGGATGAAATTTAAATTATTACCAGAAGACACCTTTCGTGGTATGGTAACTAATTTTACTTCAGCAATAGACAAAGGCTATCCTAATATTGTTTCCCCACTTACGTATTATGCTTATGTCGCAGAAGATTCTGTATTAGGTTATTCATCATTTTCAGACATGGGTGATTTTTACTTCGTAGGCAATACTTATATTCAGCCTGAAAATCGCGGTCAAGGAATATACACTAAATTACTTTCTAATCGCAACGCACATCTTTCTGATAAACCTAAAATTACTTTAGTAAACCCAATAGAGGGCACAGATATTGCGGTGCTTTTTAGACAAGTTAATAAACAAGGTGGGATTAAGGTAGAATCATACAAGGACGTGGAAGATATTATGTGTCAAGATATGTATAATAAACTAAACACTCTTCCTTTGTTTATTTATAGGTGATTATTATGAGTTGGGAATATATTTTAAAGGATGAGACGTCCGGGCCAGTGTATCGTCCATTTACCACAAAACAATATATTGGCCTACTTGTATATGATTTTGTTGAGGAAAAGGAAACAGCATCACTTAAAGAAATTATAGATTTTTTGCAAGACCTAGCACGTAGACCGGATAGAGACATAGGCCCTAAAATGACGAAAGTGATAGCCGAAAGAAGAGGTATTTGGCCGGGTGGTTACGATTACTATTTTGGGAAGCATGGAGATAAATTACAAAGAAAAATTACACAAAGCATAGGTAATAAAACTGACGCAGAGATGATGGCAATCGTAGGGGGAATGAAATTTCTAACTATGATTGATGATAATAAACTTAAAGTAGATGGAAATAGGCCAACACAAGAACGTATGGTAAATTGGGAATGGTGATTACTATGTCTTGGTTTAATATTATTAAAAATAGATTCGAAGCAGGTTCTGCTACACATGTAGCAATAGCGTGGGCAATTAATGATGATATTACTCGTAACGAGGTTAAGGAACTTATTACACATGAAGTGAGAGATAACCAATATTCTTCAATGGAAGATATTAGGCAGAAAATCGCAGGGCTTTTATCTAAAAATCTACCCCAACATAGAGGTTTTATGATGGAGTTAGTAGATGAACATAGGGCTGGCTTAACAGATATTGATTGGGATGTAGTCGCTATGGAGTTCGATGAGTATATCAGAGAAGATATGGAAGCATACAGATAATTTATATATAACATAAAGGGATGTGCCACTATGCATTGGTTTAATATAATTAAAACGGCAGGCATTGAACGTAGAAGATTATTTAGGGGAATTAATATCCCTAAAGAGATAGGTGAAATGCGTCCGGCAAATGTTAGAATAAGACCAAATGTAATTCTTACGAGACACGCAATAGAAAGAATGCAAGGTAAAGACGTTAGTACAGAACCTACTATCGGTGCGAGAACCGGAGAAACAGTATATAGAGATTTAGAAGGTGTGTGGTATTTTGATGGTGCTATGGATGCAATCCAAGAAGGCATAGAATCAGGCAGATTCAAGTCATTACTTAGTGGAAAATTTGGCAAAAAAGGACAACTAATACTAAGGCTTAATAATGTAGGTCACGGAAGAATGGGGTGGCTCGTAAGAAAACACAATACTTTAGAAAATACATTATACGTTACTACTTATTTATCTTACGGGGGTCTACCAGAAGGGTCCGGGGCTAACACAGTACAATTAAACAAAGTTTCTACACCTTTACACCCTATTAGTCCACCGCGTATGGATTCAGAACCGTGGGTTCATCCTAAAGACAGACAGAAAGAACAGGTGGAAAAACCTAAAGAACTATCTTGGCGAGAAAAGGCAGAGATAGAAATAGTTAAAATTAAGGGATTTCAGGAAAAGTTTCTCAATCAAATATTCAGGGACCCACCCCCTACTAATACTAAGGAATTAATTGAGACGGCAAAATCTCAATCAGGAACTACTAATAGAGGAAAGTTCATGCAGCAATTGGCGATGAACGCAGCATTGAAATGGGATTTTTAATCAGTTAATTTATATATTACATAGGAGAATGACAACCCATGCCGCGGACAGAATGGTTCAATAATTGGTTAGACGACAATTTCCCAGAAGAAAATGTAGAAGAAGTTTTTGAAAAGACCCTTGAGTATATTGAGGATAGCAAAGACGATACTAAAACATTACAAAAAATCAAGGCTTACATAATGCAGGCTTTTACTATGGCTAAGGAAGATGAGGAAGAATGACTTGGGAAACCTATCTTAAATCTATTGATACAAAAGAAATCAATGATTGGTCGGAAGCACTCAAGGCTTTTATTAAGCAGGGTCGTGAACTAGGAATCCCGCTAGACGTTATGTCTGAATTAGAGAATGCCAATAAAGCAGCAGGAGCAACCACAACAAACGTCGGTGGTTTTACCCCTTCCATTCACAACATTTTGTATGGTTCATGCTCTAAGTGTAAAGACCAAAAATCAAAATGTGGGTGTGAGTAATGTCCGATTTTCAGGCATTAGAAAATGTCTCCGATAGGATTCAAGGAATCATTAAAGGGGCATATACTAGATGTAAAAATGTCATCAAGGCAAACGTTAAAATCACAGGTGGTATGGGGAAAGACGGAAACCCTAAAGATATTATTGGATTTATGCAGGCTCACGGTACTGGAAAGCAAAATAGGCCCGGTTCTGCAAGAACATTTGAAGGTATGGGTATGGCACTAGATATGCTTGATATGCTTTCAAAGGTAGAAAATGTAACAAATCAGAACCTTGAGGATTTAGATAAAATAAACGAAATCCTACTAGCAATGATACGTAATAACATAGAGGGTAAAAACGCAACAAACCCACAAAATATACGTTTTAAAGTTGTGGTAGGGTTTAAATTGGATAAAAGAACAGGTAAGCCTATTAAGATTCAACGAGATTTTGTCTATGGACACTTCAAGACCCCTACAGTTTTAGCATATTTAGAAGCAAAACAAAAATATATGGGTAGTGATTATGAAGGACCACAATATTCAGAAACAGCAGAGCAAGTAAAGTATTGGACTAGTGATAAACCAAATACTAGTAGGCCGCCATTGTTTATAGCACTTCAGAAATTTCAAGCAGAAATTACAAAAATCAAAGATGACATAGAAGAAGAACCTTCTCCTTCAGACCCTATTATAATCAATATTGATAAAGGTGTATCGTTGGCCCCATTTGCTAAAATAAATAGTATTAAAGAAGGGTTTATAGCAATTTTAAGTAATGATTCAATTTATCCCAAAAAGCCTAAAGGTAAAAGGGGTTCAAATAAACCAGTGTGGACAAGCAATACCAGACCTAATTTTAGAGATTCTATAAATGAATATGTATTTAGTGTCGATGAAAACGCTAGGGCGTTATTGGATGAAGCAGTTCCCGCTTGGGGTGACGAGCCTGATGATTTAGCCGTAACAAAAATATACGACTCATTTAAGATTAGAGTAAATAGCACACGTAGAATGAAAACCCTAGCAAGGCTATGTCTTGGTCCAGATGCTAGAAACATAGAACTTCCCGGAAGAACTTCTGGTGTTGTTCTTAAGAGTAATGTTGTTGAAAAAGCAAAGCCCAAAAAACAAAAAGAACGTATGGTTAGACAGGCGTTTGAATATTTAAATATGAAACCTTCTAGTGCTCAAGAATTATTTGATGTAATGGCTTCTGGAAAAATTAAAACAACAACGGGACATGTCAAAAGAAGCCTCTTTTCTAGTGTAAACTCCTTGGCCCAATTTTTGCCGCGCTATGGCTATAAAAAAGTAGGTGAGGGACTAGGAGAGGGAAGAACCGGAAATAAATACTCAGTTATTTTATGGGAGCCAAAAAATAAATTAATAAAATCATCTGAAAATATCGAAAAGGGAAAACGTAGTAGGCCCAAAGAATTTATAATTCGACAAGCATTTGAATATAGGAATAACCAACCCACTAGTGCTAGACACTTATATGAAATTATGTCTTCTGGGGTAATTAAAACTTTACGAGGAACCTCAAAAAAGAAAAACCCTTTTAGGAGTGTTACATCTCTTGCTGGCTATATGAATTCTCATGGCTTTAAGGTATCTAATTTATCAGAGCGGAGTTATAGGTCAGCATCTGCTCCCAGTGGTAGAATGTATGAAGGTACTATGAGTCGTGGTGGGAATGTTGCTCTATATTTACCAAGAGAGGAGGAATAATTATGTGGGAAGACACAATACAAAAAAAGAAAATGAACCCTATTGCTGCAAAAATGATAGATGAAATTCTATCTGATGGTAGGGCTTATTATGTTAAGGAAGTTTATGATATTTTATTAGATAGGTATCAAGAAAGAGGGATGAAAACCCACACCTTACCTTCGACAAATAAGGTAGGGTCATATTTACGAATAAACCATACGAGGGTTAACCAAATTGGTCGAACTGCAGTTAAATTTAAACAAAAGGAATAATAATTATGTCTTGGGTAAATATATTAAAAAAGGTAGGTAGAGAAAATAGAATATTACCCTTGTATACTGGTTTAATTGATGAAATTATGCTAGAAGCAACAAGCCCACTAACCACAAGACAAGTGACTGATGCTTTACATGATAAATTTCAAGAAATAAAACACAATAGGGTATACGAAAACCCTAGACATAAATCAAGAAGAACTCTATCTGGTAGATACTTTCCTGATATTAGACAAGTCGGTAAGTATTTATCTAAAAACTATGTTAGGGGAGATATTGTTCGCTCACCGGGGTCAAGGTCTAAAGTAATAACTTGGGGTAAACGTAAATGACTAAAGTAACTCGTAAAACCTGCCCAGTATGTAATCACGAAGAACGTGACATTATAGAACAGGGTGTTCTTGATGGAAGTATTGACCCCTCTACGTTAGACAAAGATAATGGTTGGTGGAACGGGACTACCCGTAAGCACATGCAAAACCATACAGACAATTATGTTTCACATTCAAACGACAATTGTAAGTTATGCACACATCAGTCACGGGCTGATATTGAAGCAGGGCTTTCAGATGGTCGCACTAAGGTTAGCGAAATCGCGGAACAATTAGAAATGTCCGAAGACGCTGTACAATTACACTTGCGCAAGCATCTAAAACCTATGATACAAAAAAGTGCAGCACTAGAACTAGCAAGAGTTGATTTTAACGAGATGGACGTTCTATCTAATAATATTGCTATACTACAAGACAAAGTAAATGATTTAGGTAACAACGATGATTTGGATTTTAGACAAATCGACTCACTTACTCGATTAGCAAAAGAAATTAGGGAATCCCTTAAATATATGTTAGAGTTTAAAGGACAACTAGTACACAAGAGAGAAGAAACTATTGTGGTCCAGCAGGTTGAGGTTATTCAAAGAGTATTAATTGAAAAATACCCCGAAGTATGGACAGATATACGAGATGCAGTTGCGGAGAAGATACAATGAGTTGGGAAAATATAATAAGAAAAGAAGTTAGGAAAATGCCTGTACCTGCTAGTGAGTTAACTCCTACAGATACACGAGAATCAGCGAAGAAGGATTTCTTTGCACAGTTAGGTAGGAGTGATTCAAACATAAATAAGTATCTTAATACTTTATTTGAAGAAAAAATAGACCCCGAATTAAACCAAATGAATTTAAAAGGTAAAAAAAGGATTATGATTAACAAGACGGAATTCAATTCTTGGGACATAAGACATAATAACCATCCTCTTAGTTTTAATACACAAGAGATGCAGAAGATTTTAGCCACTCATTATACGGAGCAAATGGGATATAGAGTTTCCCTTGATAAATTTCATCCTAATGAACTACTTTATATTGCTTTGTATAAATAAACTTAAAGAGTGATTACAATGACTTGGTACGAAGTAATAAAACAACCAAATATGTCTGGTGCAAGAATGTATACAGGCACATGCCCTAAGTGTAAACAATTTGTAAAAAAGGGTGAACCTTGTCCAAAGAACTACCCCGCAGAAAGTCCACAGTATGTTTCCGATGTTAGATTTGAAACATGTCCGATGAAAGTTCCTGATACTAATATTCATCTAGAATAACTAGATATATCATCATAACCTTTATATCTAACATTGGTTAAGGACATAATAATGTCTAAGCATCCGAAGGATAAGAGTTTTAACGACAAACTAATGTTACTCATGGGAGCACCAATTGTATTAACATGGTTGGGTCTTGCCGCATATGTTATTTACATGGCTACCGCAGACCCTGATGTCGTTCTACAAAACTTAGACGGATTTACTGCTGTATTAGGTTTAATCGGTGGTCCCGCCCTACTCATTATTACTAGCATGTTAGACCTATGGAAGAATGAACAATCTAACGAGATTAATGAAATCCCATCAGAACTCGCACACCGTCGAGATTTACAAACCCTAGAGAGTCAACACAATATCGCTATGGACGCTTATCTAACTAAGGAGGGTAAGAAAGAATGAGTTGGTTTGATATAGTTAAGAGATTACGTAGTAATCAAAACAAAGATAATAAAGATACCGATACAGAAAAAATTGCACCATTAGTAGCAGCAGCAGGAGCAGCAGCAGCAGGAGCAGCGAATCTACTATCGGGTAAAAAGAAAAAGAAGGAATAAATATGACTACAGAAAAAGAAGTTACAAACAAAGTTGAGAAGGCCGAAGATATGGTCGAAGAAGTTTTAGAAGAATTAGAAGATTTAGGTTTAGTTGATGAGGCTACAGCAAATAAAATTCTAGCGAAGGTCGCACAATATAAGCGGTATATTCTTCTGGCCGTGCCTGTTGCTATTGCTCTTGTAGCCGCTATTAGCGCGCTATAAGGGTGATAGAATGGTATCTGAGTGGGAAGAGGTAATAATTCGGGCAAAGGTAAACCCGGAAGATTTCGCAAAGCAGGCTTTAATTAAGGTCAGAAATATTGCAAAAAATTCTGAAATAGTGGCCCTTGAACGTCTTATCCAAGAATACTCAATCGCTACAGAACAATTAGAAAAAACTGGTGATGTAGAAGAAACACAGGTAAAACATCATTTATCCAGAGAATACATTACTAAAGATTTAATACCAACGATATTAGAAGGTTTACAGGAAGCATTAGATTCTTATGACGGACCCATAATAGATAAGGTCAATGAATTTAATCAAATGTTATTAGAATTAGAAGATGACCCAGAAGTTTTTATGCAAAAAATTGCTCCATTTTTAGAAAATGAATACGATAAATGGATGACCCAAGAAAACGGTAAGACAATACCTGAACATGATGTGGGGCTAAGTTCTCCACGAAAATATTTTGAATCAAAAATCGAAATTAACGATAGGGACGAAATTATTTCCTCCTTAGAAGCCCTTATTAAAAAACCTAACACAGATACTTCATTGTGGCAAAAACTAATTAATATCATTCCCGACAAATATGGTATAACTAGACAAGAAATTATGACTGGTCAAAGAAAGAGAAGATATCAGATGGTCCCTAAAGAGCGATTCAATGAAACAATTCTTCACCCTCACACTACCCGCCAAAAGTTTAGAGATTTATTAAGTAATTTACAGAAGGCAAGATTTTTATCCGGTAACATAGGTAAATTTTTACTAAAAGCGGAAAGAGGAGAAGAAGGTTTAGAAGTTGATTCTCCATATCTTATGCTATATAATACCGTTAAAGGGAATTTACAAAATAATTTATTCGGTCGAGCAACTCAAGGAGCAATAATGGGGCGAACAGAACATGTAGGTGAATCTGGAGGTGGCTACACAAAAATATTTAGAAATTTCGCTCAAGATTACATTGCTGCTAACCCAGAGGAGATAATGGATGAGGAGATAATAATAGACCGTGCTAAATTACCTGTAGGAACACCTACATCCTTAAGACAACTATTTGATAGATGGCAGACAGACCCCAATTTTAAATTGGGACCTGCTACCAAAAAAAGAACTTTGGTTGATGATGAAGGGAAGGAACGAGTTAAAGAGAATATTCCCACGATGGCAGACCTATATGGGGATGTAAGATATTCTCAACGTGGGCTTATTGATAGAATTTTATCTGAAGGCGTCAAAATTACAGATACAGATGTAGCAGAAATATTCAAAATATGTTTACCTCCGAATAATCAAATGGACGATAATATTGCTGAATTAAGAGTCAATTCGTTTCCCGAAAAATTTGATGAGGCAAATGCCTACACAATACTGTCTGCTTATATTTATGTCTTAGACACATTCAATCCATCAAATATTGATGGTCTACTTAGTGACCTAGCAAAAATTAGAGATGATATGCTATCACTAACATACCAAACAAGTAGGGATAAAAGACGGGGTAATCCACCACGTCCGGTTTTTACATATTCTGATAATGGTAAAATACGGGATTATACTGAAGAATTAGAACAATCCGACGTATCTGCTATTATACAACAGATAGAGAATTTTATTGCAAAATTGAAAAACGAACTAGAGGCAACAAGTAGCAATGTTTTAGAGGTTTTATATAATAGTATAGAGACAAACCTTAATAAGGACGGTCAGGGTTTATTCACAATACCAACAAAGCAACTAGATAGAGAAGGCGATGAAGGAAGAAAAGGTGGGGGCAGGACAGGAAAGCCCAACCCTCAAGGAGAAACTAAACGTACAAACAAAGGGACTATACAAGAATATTTACTTAATTACAATGTAAAGGACCGTTCACAGACAGAGCATAATATTATAGGGGTGGCTTAATGGACAAAGAATTAATGGAAGTTTTAAATGCAATATTTTCTGATATTAATAGCAATAAAGATATTGATATTGTTGATTTAGAAGAGTTAGAACAACTACTTAATATGGAACCTAATCCAGATAACTATCCTAAATACAAAGAAGACCTCGTAAAAATTCGTATTAGTAGGGAAAATTTTTTCAAGGATTTTAATACCAAAATTTCTTATTCTGATAGCACGTTAGATACGGACACACCGACCATTCCAACCTACCCCGAAAATAATACAAAAGGTGTACTAAATAGATTACAAAGTAAACTAACAGATATGCCTGATTTCACACTCACCAATGCAAATGAGGGAGGGGCGGTTAGAAACCTTATTACTATACTTAACTCTGGAACTTATTCCCCAGAATTACCTATTCCACTATTTACTGAGGATGAAATTAAGGCTTTCACAAATGTTATTATGCAAGTCACTAGAAAGCGTTCTTCTTTAAGACCAAAAGTGGGGGAATTGCTTTCTGAGGTAGCGACAACCTCTGCTACATCAATTACAAATCGAAGAAGAACATACGACCACTGGAGAGACATGAATACTCAATTTAAATTATTTATTGATGCACTAAACAGTGTTGAGTTTAAACCCACTGATGATGAAGGGGAGCAACAAGTCAAAGAGATTCCCAGTTACATCGTAAGAATGGGGCAAGTCACACTTAAAAAAACCATTCACCCGCACTCACCTATAGTAGCAAACGTTCTTCGTGCTAAATATATTAAAAGAGAACTAGAAGATATAGTCGAGTCGGGGTCGTTCAAAGAATACTCTAAAGAAGGTAAGCCAACAGGAGACAGCGGCTACATAGATGAAGCAAACACAGAATATATTTCTGTTCTCGAACAATTAAAAAGGGATATTGCTGATTTATCCGATTCTGGAGAAAACCCATTTGTTAGGGGTAGTAATATAGGTATTGACCCAATACTTTCTATCGTTTTACAAAACGAAGAATTCCCCTTATTACTTTCTGAAGAACAGATACAAATTAATGTAAATAATTTAGTTAAAATCTTAACTGGGGAAATACCAGAAGAAAACTTAGAATTTACAATAGATACTATAGAAGATTACGCTAAAACTATACGAGACGATTTAAAAAATTATCAAGTAATTCAACGGGACGTATATCACTTTGCTATCATGGATGGTCCAGAGGTTTCTCTAAAGCAGGTAAATTTTAAAGATATGGAAAATGCAGCATTTAAAATAGATATTGCTAAGTGGAGCGGTGATAAATACGAAATAGAAGAGGAGGAATTTTCATCTTATACTGAATTAATAGAATATATTAATGATAAAACAAATATTTTAATTAAAAGTTTGGTGAAGTTATTTGATGTTGACGCTTGGGCTAAAACACTTGCTGATGAAAAAGAGGACCCTACATATTCTATAACTTTTCCCGAACGTAGATTAAAAGACCCACGGGCAATCGGTGGTGGGGTCGTGATTCCTGCTTATAGAAGGGCTGAAGTAAAAGAAGTAAAAGAAAACCTACAAGACCTATCTGAATCAATTAAAACGTACTACTATGAAGGTCTAACTAAACAAAATGTCATGTTTAAGGATTTACCTGAATTTGTTAAAACGCCCCAGTATCAGGCTTTAGAAAGAGAATTATCTGGAGACATTACTGCTAAAATGTCGGCGGTTTTATCAACAGGTAAGGCTACCCCACGATATGATGTAGAGTTATTTTCTAGCCTTAACGGGTTTATTTTAAAGTTAAACAGAGGGGACTTGGGAAGTTACACTAAAATCATACATGGCGAATGCGAGAATTTTATTAACTCTATCCTTAATTTATACAGACCTCTTGAGAGAGACGAGATAAAGAGTATTAAAAATAATTTAAGTGTTGTGTTTGGGAGGCTTCTACATGGATTGTTCGAAGATTCTAATGAGGATTACGAACCTGATAAATTTATGGGTAGAACTCTACAGTATTGGGATAATAAGTTTGAAGACATACTGGAACGTACTGGTAAGTCACCAACCCTTTCGTTTGTTAAATTAGGAAGAACACGAGAGAATCCTAAGATTAAAGAATATATTTTAACCGGCACTACTATGAGCAAAACAAATAAAGAAGGTGCTGCAACAGATAATACTTCTACGAAGGCTATAAGGAATGTAGTATATGAAGGCCCTAATAGTTTAATGAATAATTTAGTTAGAGCCAGAGAAAATTTAGGGGCTTTAGATGACCAATTTAAGAAAGCACTTATGACCTCATATGACCTAATCCGTAAAGGTAAAAAATTACCTATCCATGTAGGATTCTTAGATTCTAATTCGTATTCTGATAACGCCTATACTATTGCTACTATGGAACGCATTTATGGCATAGATATATATGCAACAGACATTGATGTTATTATTAAATCTCAGAACACTACTAAAGAATTAGTAAGTTATTTGGGCCTACCCGAAGAAATGGTGTATCACATAAGGGGGTTGTATAGATGGCTATAACTGTCTCAAATAAAGTTATTTCCGAGGCAGAGTTGCTGCAATTATACGCTGAATCTTACCCTAAATATAAAAACAAAAAGAAGGCTAATGGTCAAGACATGCCAAGCACTAGAACTCCTAGAGCGGCACAAAGCGTATTTCCTCCATTAAGTAGACAAACCCCGGATGGTTATTACGTTGCTATGGATGGAGATATTTTAGCAGGTTGGGCTGGGTGGAAAAAATTAGATGGCAATACATATCTTACTGCTGGTTCGGCAACAATGCCTGATTATAGAAAACAGGGAATACAGGAAATATTGTGGTCTAAAAGAGATATAGTTTTTGGAGGTGCTGCGGTTATTGCTATGGCAAATAATAGCCAACGTAAGTGGGTTAATTTTGTAGGTAAGTTTTATCCGAAAGCAACAGTAGATTTACTTCCCGATGATATACAAACGCAAGTGCAGGAAGCATTAGATTTTTATGAGGAACAAGGTAAAAATCCTAACATATTTTACAGAGGCCCCACTGAGGATAGTGCCATGCAAAAAGCATGGGTTGTCATTAAGGGGGAGTGATTATGTTTTTTGATATTATTAAAAAGGCTTCGGATAATTCAACGATGGATGCTGAATATTCTAAATTTAAGCAACTTATTAATAAAGTAAAAGGGGTCAGAGATTCTATACAAAAAGAGACAAATGAAATATTTGAGGGGTTAAAAGATGTTGTGGCCGGCGACCCTATAGCGTTTGATGAAGCAATGGACACTCTAATATTATGGCTACACAACTATAGCGATAGGCCGATAACTGAGGCTCAGAGAAACATAATGTCAATATTTTACGGTGACGAATATAGGCCAAGTTCACACGACAAAACTCTTTCTGCGATATCTGCCCTACTTTTGCAAAAAGAATATTTACATAAACCTTACCGCATATTCAAAATATTTACTCTTGAAGCGGTTAGGGGCACTTGGACTGAAGATATTGTAAATCGCAATTTACTTCATATTCTTGAAAATACAGAAACGTCAGTCAGTGAAAGGGGTATACTACATTTTCTAGGCGCCCAACTACCTGATGGCGACGGAGAATTTAAAGATTTAATAGGGCAGATTGATGATTGGTATTCTGCTCTATATAATAAAGTTAAAACTACGTCCGATGTAGATTTACTGGGTTCTTTTTTTGTGACGTGGAAGGATGACCCCACACGAGCAGCAAAAGCGTTAACACCATATATTACTAAATTCAGGGACCTTTTATTTCAAGAAATAAATCAATATCTTAATAAGTTGATTTCTGCTGAAAAAAAGTTAATGGACGTATTTGAAATTATAACACAACAAGTAAAAAAGATGGATGACTTATTTGGTAATCTAAGAGACATAGGTGCTGAAGTTAAAGTAGGTCGGCGGACGACCTCCGAAGATGATTACGATGGAATAACAATTACAATGGGAGAATATTTTTTTAATACATCATTGCCGAGATTACTCAGTCCAGAAGATTGCCCTACGCTGCAACACAAACCAACTAAAAGTCAGATTTGCATACAACAAGACCGTGGACACTATCGTAATATCCCTCAAGGGCCCATGTTTGATACTATATTTACTATATTCGCCCTCCTTGCGTCTCGACAAAAAGGTGTTGTGCCCCTTCTAGATTATTTTATATATCTTACAGATTTAGGCATAAATACTGAGGCACACTATTCAGAACATTTAAACATAGAGATAACTGGAGCAACTAAATCTCAGATTACCGCTTTTAGGCGAACTGTTGAGCACTTCAAAGGATTGCGGCTATTTAACTTTAGCGAATCTTCCTCACGAATTAGGACTAAAACATTACCTCCTATTAATACATTTATAAATAGATTTCGTAGAGAAAGAAAAAGGATACAAAGATAGATTTTAAAGGGTGATTAATTGGATAATAACTTATTATACGAAATGGATTTAAAAATGTCTAAAGGTAATTTTGATTATTTTTTTACTAAGGTATTAGGTTATGAAATGGCACCCTTTCATAAACAGTGGTTAGAAGAAGTACAGAGTAGTAATAGAACTGTTATTATTTGTTCTCGTGACCACGGCAAGTCGGTTTTTTTCCACTCTTGGTGTGTATTTCAATTATGTTTTCAGGAGCCTCCATATCAAATGCTGTATATTTCATCTAATCATAAACAAACAATGGTGCATATGAAAGATATTGACCGCATGTTTACTAACATACCACAGTTAAAGCGATTTAAGCCGAGGGCTGGTTGGGCTGTAGGTGCTATGCGCTTAACAAACGGAAATGAAATACTTGAGCGTTCCGTTGGTTCACAGATTCGTGGGCTTCACCCTCAAGAAATTATTATTGACGACCCACTAAAAGAGTTCTCAATGAATGCTATTCAACGTGTAACAGATTGGTTTTGGGGTGATATGATTCCCACATTACATCATACTGCTGCTTTACGAATGGTGGGGACTCCTTTTACTTACACGGATATTTTTTCACAACTATCTGAAAACCCAGCATATGAAGTTAAAAGATACCCTGCTATAAACCAAGCAGGTGAGGCTTTATGGCCTTCCAGATGGGACAAAGATAAATTAGAACAACGTAAAATAGAAATTGGTTCCAGTAAGTTTACTAGAGAATATCTATGTATTCCTATAAGCACAAACACCATGCTCTTTGCACCCGACCATATAGAAAAATGTAAGGACCGAGATGCAGTTCTTACATCATCTAGAATAGCCGAAGATAGAAGATACTATATTGGTTACGACCCAGCGATTTCAGCGAATGGCGATTGGACAGTAATGACTGTATTAGAGGTAGATGATGAAATGAATAAAAAAATAGTCCATATATTTAGAGCACAAGGTTTAGATTTTAGAGAACATATAATGCATGTTATGGACCTCTGTAGAAGATACCAACCGGAAATTGTTATGATTGAAACAAACACATTCGCTAAAGCGTTTTCTATGGAGTTAAAAAATATTAGTGACTTCCCAATAAAAGAATTTACCATGAGTAGAAAACGTAAAGAAGAAATTATTTTAAACTTACAAATGAATATTGATAATCATAAAATTATTTTTCCCTACGGTAATGAAGAATCAAGAAAGGTTAGTAGACAATTGATTCAGGAGTTAGAAGCCTTCGGTATTAATCACAATGGTAAGATAGAAGGCGTGGGCGCACATGACGATATGGTTATATCTTTAGCGTTGGCTAATTATGCTACAAAGAAGTTCTCGGATGTATTTACGCTACTCGATGATGAGGGAATCTTTAATAATGGCTCCCCGTCTATCCCCTTTATAGGTGGTGGTATCTATGGTATTAATTAAGTTCGATACAGACCAAATGCGGCAAGAATTGGACGAGTTAGACAGGGCAAAACAAGACGTTAAACAACAAGAAGAAGCAAGAGTTAAACCTATTGAGGAACGAATTAAACAGAACCTTAAAACTAAGTCAGAAATTAACTCTTGGTTAGACATGCAATCAGATTCAGAAATTGATGTAGTTAAGTCCATTTCTGCTATGTGTGGGGTGAATCTAACAAGTGCTATGTCTTTTATTCCTGCCTACCCTACCCCTCCTGTTGTTGGCGATAAAAATCTTCCTGATTTAGTAAAGGAGATGAGAAAAATCCGCAGAGGTCTAAAGGGTGGACAGCGTGATAGTATCGCTAAAGGTATTGACCACCTAATTACCGCATATCAAGAATACATCGGTAAATGTGTAGATTCTATTTATTGGCTCCGCCCATATCACTCCCCACTCTATGATTCAGGTCTATCCGAATCAAAAATCAAAAAACTATACAGTGTTAAGGATTCAGACCGTAGACAAACAATTATTGATAATCTTTGTAAAATGTGGGACGCTAAGTTAGAGCGTAGGGAATTAGATTACGGTCCAGAATACTCTACTTTAACAAAAGAAATCAATAAGGGTAAAAAAGAAATTTCATCCATACTTCGTTCTATTAAACATCAAGATATTAGAAAGTCCCGAAGAGAAAATATCGAAATAGAAATTAGAGATATTATTAATGAAAATCCGGGAATTACTTCTAATACTATTTTTGAGAAAATGAGTGAGAAACATGCAAAGTATTCCACACCATCTACGATTGCTAAGATGGCTATGACAATAGGCGCTACTAATGTAAATAGTGAATATTACCTTATTAGAGATGCTATTCGTAAAGATTTATATTCCTATGTTGCCGGCTTTATTGATTCGGATGGATATATTACTATGGATAGTAAGTACTCTCCGAGAGTAGGCATGGTCGCCACCGGTAATAGAGGTAGAGCCTTTTTTACTGAATTGGAGTCAGAACTAAAATGTGGTAGATTACATTTAGACCAAAAAGTAGGAGAAAATAATAGAAGTCAGCACCGACTAAATTTTTACAGTGCTAATGATATTGGGACTGTTTTAGATAAGTGTATTCCCCATCTTCGTATGAAAAAGAGTCAGGGGAGATTAGTCAAGGAAGCATTAAGAATTAAAAAGAATCATAAGAACCAACCGTGGGCAAAAGAACGCCTTAAGGAAATTTTCCAACTAATTAAATATGAAAACTGGAAGGATGCTAGGAACACTTATGAATTAGACAAGTATGGAGTTAATCCAGAAGTAGTAGTTAAGTATTTTGATAATGATAAAAATTCAATAATGGATGATTTAGAATCCATCGTAAAGGAGGAATAATATGGGAGTAAGAGATAGGCTAAGTAATTTAATCAGGAGAAGGACACCTACTCCTGTAGAAAAGGAAGTATATAATTTAGGTATACAAGAAAAGAAACACCCTCAACATATTTTGGGTCCTGCCCTATACAACGTAGCAGACCAATCTGTTGTTGTTAGGACGTGTATTACACAATTAAAAACGGAAATTTTCCGTCGAGGATATCAGTGGGAAAAGGCATTTTATAAAAAATGTACTAGTTGTGGTGAAGAATATCAATCAGAAATAGACGAGTGTTCTGTTTGTGGCTGTGTTGAATTTAGAGGCCCCGACCCCATGCAAAAGAAATATGCTGAAAAAATGGTAAACGGGTATGTAAACAAATCAGACCAGTTATTCGTTGATGTTTTAAAAGAAATAGAAAGAGATTTAAATGTTGCTGATGATGCATATCTTATATTTGTTAAGGAATATTATGTAGATGAGTTAGGTAATATTAAACTACATAAAGTAAAAGAACTATACCGTGGTGACCCACTAACTATGTATATTGATGTAGACAACGACGGTGATAGAGGAACTTCACATTATACTTGTGTTACCCATAGAGAACTATATACAGATGACCCACATGAAAATTGTCCTGAATGTAATGCTTCTTTACACCCTGTTGTATATGTTAATCGCGTTCATGGACATGAACAATATTATATCGAAGGAGAGGTTGTTCACGTTAGTAAATTTAGCCCTAGTAGGCTATACGGAACATCACCAATTATTACTCTATGGAGTCATATTACTACCCTTCTTGCTATGGAGAATTATATTAATACATCGTATAGTAAGGCCCGCACACCGAAGGGTATCTTAGCGGTTCAGACAAACAATATGGATTCACTAATTAGATACTGGAGAGGTGTTAAAGAGAAGTTAGAAAAAGACCCACACTATATTCCTATTATGGGTATTGAGACAGAAGCCGGAGGACGTGGAGAAGTTAAATGGGTTCCGTTTATGCAGAGCCTAAAAGAAATGGATTATTCCGCAGTTAAGGATGATTTAAGAATGCGTATTGGTGCTTTCTATGGTATATCACCGATTTTTCAGGCTGATAACACAACCGGTGGCGGTCTAAATAATGAAGGTTTACAAATTACAGTAACTAACAGAACCATAGAATTAGCACAAAGCGTATATAATAAATATATATTTCCTTATATGGAAAGACAGTTTGGTGTTACTGATTGGAATATTAGGCTGCTACGCTCTGAGGAAGAGGACGATGTTCATGCTATGCGACGACGTGAAACAGAAGTCAATATTGCTGGTCAAATGAAGAACTTAGGGTTTGATGTAGATATGGACGAAGACGGAAACTTTATCTTTAAGAAGATGGTTAAGCCGGATGAAGTAATACAACAAGCACAGGCTAAAGGTGCAGAATTTCAGGCAGACCCATATGCAGGAACAGATATAGATGCTAGATACTTAGGGCAAATGCAAGCAGATATGATGCAGCAAGGCAACCAACCAATACAAACAGAGGGCCGTGGAAATAAGAGTAGTACTGCTTTACAATTAGCAAATAGAAATACAGGTGCTCCCGCAGGAACAGCGAATGAAAATGTGGATAGGAGGACAGAATAATGAACTGGCAAGATATTCTTAAAACAGATTTTAAGAAATTAGATAATATAGCATTAAGAAATTTATATTATAGTTTAAAAGATACTGCTAGAACTGAAGAGGATAGAAAATTTCTTTTTCAAATAATTGAAGAAATGATACAAAGAGGTATGTGGAGAACTTCCAATTACAGAACAGGCAGAAAATAAAGAGAGATGATAAAATGACTGACATGATTAAAAGAAAGTTAAATGATATGAAACAACAATTAAGTAAAATCGAGAGCAAAGTAAATGCTCCCGAACCCGTTCAGAAAACAACAACTAACATGGTTCCCGCAGGTGTTGGTGAAGCAACAGAACCTACGCGAGAAGCAGAACCCGGCGCACCCGGTTTTATTACTGGTGGGCCTAGAATGAGTAAGAAGATGAAAGAAGTTTAAGGTGATTAAATGGGTTGGGAAAATATTGTGAAAATTAAAAAACCATCACCATATGTCCCAAGAACGGTCACCGTTGGTGAAGAACCAAACAAAAAGGATTTTAAAGAAATAGGTATTCCACAACCTTTTTTTGATAATTTAGAGGAAAGTTTTCTTAATGATATTTTAGAATTATTACCTGACCTAAAAATGGATACTATCCAAAAAATTGAGGTTCCATACGATAAAATATTAACATTAGATTTTCTAAGATATAAAAAAATACCATCAGAAAAAAAGAAAGAATACTTAACTGATATAAAAAACAAAATAGTTAATGAAATTTTTTATATAGTTATAAAACCTACATTAAAGGGACGGCAATCGGTTCTCCCTCCATATCCAAAAACACCATTAAAAATATTACAGGATAGACCTAATATTGATTATGAAAAATATGGTGGGGAGGGTACGCTTTCAGATAGATTTGTAGACCAAGCGGAAGAATTAGTTACGGATATAGCCACAGCAATCAGTAGAATATTAGTACCCTATGTTAAAGAAACCACTAAAAGGTCCGAGCCATCCAAAGATGATGACGATACTCCGAGACAAGAACAGATTGTAGAAACACCAGCGAGTAGTGTAGATATGGGTACGGTCTATGCTACATTATTACAGGGTACGGATAAAGCCAGAGGCTTCAGGGATACAGTTGATTTAGATTCCGAAGGTAAGCCCAATATTACTAACGAGGTTGTAAGAATCTTTGAAATACATATTAATGACTTGTATAAAAATGTGTATATACATAATGCAAGTAAATTTAATGACAAAATTTACGCTAAAGTGGATAAATTTTTTGAGCAGTTACAAGAACTAGATAACTCCGATAAAGATAACGCCTACAGAAAACCTCATGTTCTCCTAGATAATATATCAATGTTAAGAATAATAATGAGAATATGGTTCACTGCATATAGATTAACTAATGTAAGAAATCTGAATACTGGGTTAAATAAACCAGTACGACAATCTGCAAAACGTGAATATAAACCAAAGGGCTTAAAAATGTGGATTGGGGATGAAGAATTTGAACTAACTCCACAAAATGCTCAATTGTTACAGGAAGAATACAAAAAGGTAGGAACGTATAGTTTCCGCGACCCAAAAGCGGGAGAAAAAACGGCTAAAAGAGAGCAGGAACTTGCTGAAAAACAAAAACAATTAAAAGAAACAGTAAGTAAAATTAAGGAAATAGATAAACTTTTACAGGATACAGATGAAAGAAAAAACGAAGACGGGCTATTAGACCTAGCAAATATGATTGATAGTGGTGAGGTTGAAGTATCGGTAGGTGGAAAGTCGATACAAGACAGTGAATTAGTATCAAGTCAGAAGTTAAGAGCAGACCGTAAAGAATTATTACGTCAGCATAAAGAATTAGAGGCTACTATTCGTGTTAAACCATCCATTGAAGACAAAGAAATAATTGAAGCGGCTATGGCAATGGTAGACCCTTCTTATGCAAGGTCAGGAAAAACAATTACTAGAGAAGGTGCTCAACAGACGCAATCAATGAAAAGACGTGCTGCACTTGGAGCATATGATACGCCACCATCGGATGATAAGCGTTCTAAAGAAGAGTGGGAAAAAGAATTCCAAGAGGCTCAAGCCGAAATGTATGGCGAAGGTAAATACCCTAAAGGGGGTAAAGTGGGCAAAGCATTGGATTTACTAATGGGTGAATTGGGTGTAACATCAAATACTATAATTAAAGCAGACAATAGTAAAATTCTACAAGAATTAAATAAAAAAGACAAAAGATTAGTAAAGACCCTACTACAGTTGGCACACCCAACAGAATACTTCAATGAGGATGCCCTAAAATTAGGAGAACTTATTACGGTATTGAAGTCGTTGGGTATTGTTAACGATAATAAGGCGCTAAAAAAGAAAGTCCTTAAATACGAGGACGAGAATCTAAAGGTTGTGAAGAGAGCGGTTCGATTACGCCGCGAATATGAAAAACTATATAAATCAATTAGAGAAGTAATCTACCCGAAGTCAGGTGAAAAAGATGAGTGATGATAACGATTTACAAATGTTACTAAAAGAGTTAGTAGACCGTGTTAAAAGCCTTGAGGCTATGGTTTACAGTTCAGATAATATTCTTATGAAGTCGGGTCTTGTTAAGACCCAAACACAGGTTCCCGCTGTTTCTAGTGGTAGTCCACTACCCGATGCTGATACCATCGCAAAAATGGATTGGACAGAACTAGACAGCATGGTTAAAAAAATTAATGGTGAATAATATGGAATACGATAATTTAGGAGAAACAGAAAATTTAAGCGCACATAGGGATGCCCAAAGCGATGCGGAAAAGAAAGTAACAATGGCCCTAACACAATTACGAGATTTAACAACATTGATTAGTAACCATTTAGGAAGTCCAGTGGACCCTGATGAACACGCAGAAGATGTTAAAGTAAATAAGCCAGCATCTAAGAAAGTAGATGTATTTGGTGTTCAATTTGATGATGGTCCATTAGGTCCACGTTCTATTCCTCGTGGTGCTGCAAAACCAAATAAGCCAACAACAATGAAAAAGGCATATGGTCGTGATAAACTAGATAGAGATTTAGCAGGACAAAAGTATGTAGGGCGTGGTGCAGACCGTGAACCTATGGAGGATGAAGCCGGTCCTATGGAAAGAGGTCCAGTAATGGGTAAAAAGCGTAAACCATCAGTAAAGGAATCTTTACCAGAAATGGCTGCTTCTTTTAAAGCAATTGCTGAACAGGTAAAATCTGTGAACATGTTGTTGGGCAAATTAGTCGAGCAGGAGGCTTCAACAAAAGTTTCCGCTAAAAGAGCAAATAGACCACAGGATGAAGACGAGCCTACTAAGGACAGATTCTAGGTGGTTTAATGTGGATTGGAAAATTATCCTAAAAGCAAAATTATCTGATTCTCAACGTATTACTATAATGCGTATTATTACTAAATATTTACAAGATAAAAATATAGGTATTAACATAGAATATACCGGTATAGACCCCGGTGAATTTAGTTTTGGGACTGAACAAGAAGTAAGATTTCCTAATAACTATAAAATTACCACATCAGACGCTTCAGCAAATTTTCATATAGATTTTAATCCTCATAATTTACAACCTGTAATTAGACATAAAAGTGGTCAACTAAGTTTAACACTAATGTTAGAAGATATTTTAGGAGTAGGGGACCCAGAAAGAGCCGAAGAACCATTAATAGATATGATAATGGAAGTAATGAAAAAACCAAAAGCCGACAAACCAAAAGACGACAAAGGGGATGTTTCTTTTGGTTAATAGGTGGATGCCAAAATATAATCACTGTAGGGTCTTATATCTTACCGCCAAAGAAGACCCAAAAACCTATGGTGGTGAATGGGCAGAACTTATTTCTGAACTACAAACGAGTATGGAAGATGACGAACATCTTAAATCATACGTTGAACTACGAATACCACTTACTCGACTTAATCAAGCAAGGAATGTTACATCATCCCATGCAAAATTAGTTCTAGACGTGCTACGTGAAATTGCCACATCTAGCCCTATATCAAAAGAAGACCAAACTAAACTAAACACTTTTATTATGCCAAATAAACCTATGTATAGAATATTCGAGATTGATGACCTTAAAGAACTTAAGGGGTTTACAGGTGAGTGGATTGTTCAAGAAAAATTTGATGGTCTTCGTATTCAGATTCACAAACTTAAAACTGTAAAAATATTTTCATTTAATGGTAGAGATATTACAGATAAGTTCCCAAAACAAGTAAAAAGATTAGAGCAAGATGTGTTTCCAAAATGTATATTAGATGCGGAAGCCGTTCTTTACAAAGATAACGAACCCCTACATAGAGCAGACACAATTGCTTATATTAACAAAAAAGACGCTAAGGCAGATATTAAAGTTCACGTATTCGATATTCTTCGGCATCAAGGTGAAGATATTTATGCTAAGAAGTTAGAGGAAAGAATTATGACTCTCTTTAAAGAATATTCTGCACTAAGCGACGACCAAATACAATTCCCATCTAAACGCGATACGCGCTCTGCAGATTCATACGAAGAGATAGAAGATTACGCAAAGGAGATAATGCAAAATCCAACATCAGAAGGAGTAGTTATTAAAGATAGTAAGTCATCATATGTTATTGGTAAGAAGAAAAATCCTAAGTGGGTTAAATGGAAAAAATTCATAGATTTAGATTTAATGGTATTAGAAGTTAGAGAAAATAAAAATGGGACTTATAGTTACACATTAGGTGCTGGACCTATGGATGACGATGATGAATATAAACCAGTTGTAGAACATGAGGGTAAAAAATACCTTAACGTTGGAAAGGCTCTAAATACAAAAGAAAAGGTAGAAGTTGGAGATATTATTAGAGTTAAGGTTGACGAAGTTCAAGCAAATAAAAAGGGATTTTCTATCTACTCTGCCAAATTTGTCGAGATACCTGAAGTAACAGAAGCGGAAAGAATTATTACCTTAAAGTTCCTTTCAGAAGATAACAAAAAAAGATTATCAGATTATACTATTGAAGCACTAACTAAATCATATGTAATTACAGATAACATACATGGGTCTGCAATTATTAAAGGTGAACTATCTATGGAAGGTTTTATCGTTCACGGGTTTGAAGAAAATAACCTCATGGCAAAAAATGCTACTATTGATATAGAACTTTGGAAGGAGGAACTAGGTAATAAGTATCTAAAGGATAGTGCTGTTTTAATGACATTGGTTAGTAATATGACTCAAGAAGATACCAAAGTATCTGTAAAAGAAATAATCTCCCGTGCTGAAAATATGAATAATATACTTAGTAGATTATTTAAGGGTAAGGGTGAAAAGTTAGAAGAAGAAGTTACTGCCTTTTTACGTGAGCGTGGTAATGCTTATGGTATTCTGTATGATAAACCTGCTCGTCTTTTTTATAATGATGATAAAATAGAATTAAAAGAAGAACCTACCACGTTTGAATTATGGCGAAGAAAGGACAAAGACCTTAATTTTGTAATAAAGCACAAAGGAAAAGAAATGGTTTGGCGAATAGAACAAAGTGAAGACATAGATATGTATAATTTGTTTGGTAAGGCGGATAAATTTTTAGCACAAATAGATACTGATGCGGATAAAGTAAAATTATTATCTAAAGGTGGTGCAGTAATTGGTAGTCAAAGAAATGGTTATCACGAATACATAATTGATTCAAAAATGTATGATGGTAAGATACACTATCGGGTCGTACCATTTAAAGATAAGAATAAGTGGATAGTATGGACAGGTTATAAAACCAAGCCCACAGATAAGACAAGCGATGAAGGACTTGTAAATATCTACGACGATAAGTATAAAAAACTCAAGTTTTCCGATTAACTTTATATAGTATAGTGGATTAACCTCTGAGTATGGCGTTAAGCACAAATATGCTAGGAGCGCATTTTGGAGCCGGAAGTGAACTGGTTATTCTAAAGGGTAGTAGAAACGAACCTTTAGTAATTGCTGGCTACGCATCAGTAGATGTAGTAGATAAGCAGAATGACCTAATTACGTTAGATGCACTTAAGGAAGCATCTGATAAGTTCATGAAAGGTGATTATAAAAATGTTATGATAACGCATTCCAATGTGCAGGTAGGAGAAGTGATTGATAATTGGACGGACTCAAAAGGAAATGTATTAAAAACACAAGTTGATGATACAGGACTTTTTGTAGTTATTAAACTTAGAGAAGATATTGAGAAAGCAAGAGAAGTAGGACGTGAGATTCGTAGGGGAAATCTACGTTCTTTTAGTATCGGAGGTCAAGCCCTTCACAAGTCGAATAGATACGACCCCGATGTTGGAACATATAAGGAGATAGATAAGTTGGAGTTACACGAAGTAACGATTTGTGAAGAAGGCATAAACCCCGAAGCGAAATTCGATATTGTTAAAGAACATAAAAGAGATGATAAAATGTCAGAAGAAATTGCAAAAGCATTAGAAGAATTTAACGACGTTGTAGCAGCATTGCGCAACCAAGTTGATATTAAGAAAGATGATTCAATGGACGAGGAAAACATGGAACCTATGATGGAAACAGATGAGGAACTCATGGAAGCCCCGGTAGAGAATCTTATGGATAAGGCTGAAGAAGATGACGAAGAGATGTTAGACGACGAGGAAAATAAGGCTGAGTCCGTAGTATACGGACACAACGAAACTGGTCAGTCCCGCATTGATGGTGCATTAACTGGACGCTACAGTGGCGAATTTAAGAATTTCGTCACACGAAAGTCCGAGAGTATTAACTCATTGGACTTAAGCGAGGAAACCCTCGCAAAGGCTTACGAGCAGTTTAAGTTAGAAAAGGAAGAGGCCCGCGCTTATGATGTAATCAAGGAGCAGTTTGAAAACCTTTACGAGCAAGAACTAAAGTCAGAAGCAGAAGATATTGCTAAGGCAAATTACGACGCTGCTGCTGAAGTCGCTGCACTCAAGAATGAGTTCGCAGAACTTCGCAAGTCATTAGAAAGTAATAACAATGTTATTGCAAAGCAGGTTCAGAGCGTTGCTGCTGGACCACAGTTAAGTGAGGAAATGCTCTTAAAGATGCAAAACATTGGAGAACTATCGTGGGAAGAGGTTAACGCCCTAGCCCGCGAACTACAGGAGTGATATAAATGAGTGTAAACACAATTAGAACAATTCAGGATTTAGAACGAGCAACCTACGGTAGTATGGGTGGAATGCAGTTACTAAAGGGAGCAGGAGCAGAATCAGGTATTCACTCCGCTCACGATGTAACTCTTCAATCTGCATTTAACGGTAGTGGGCTTTACAACCATATTTACGGACAGAAAGTTTGGTCAATGCTTAACCGCGAAATTAACGCATTAAGTATTTTACCTAAGAAACCTTGGTCTTCCTCCGGTTGGCGCATCTTAAAGGAGCGAGCAATTGGTGGCGGAGCAGATGTTTGGGCTACGACTGGTGGAACTGGTCACGGTTCTCTAACAGAAGGAGCAATTGGTGGTGTAGCAGAAAATGCAGCATTTACAACAAGTGCAACAGATGGACTAAGTCCATTGAAGCCAGTTTATGATGTACTATATGCTAGCCCAAAAACCATTGCACATCAGTTCGAGATTTCCGAACTTGCTGCTGCTATGGCAAAGATTGACGATGGAATTGGCGATATTATGTCTGCTTACCGTGAAGAAATTGGTGTTTCTCACGCAGAAGTCATGAATCATATGGCTCTAATGCCACTTGAATCCCAATTTAGTGGTGCTACACCATTAAGCGGAATTGCTAACAACCTAACTTCTTTGTATAAGATTGTATCTTCATATGATGAAGTTAACGCTATGGACGGTGGAGTAATTATCACTGGTACACAAACTGCTGCTGAAGAATTAGTACGTCTTTATGGTCATGACCGCGCCGCTTCTGGTGCTGATTGGCTAAACGCATATGTTGACTACGGTTCTTCATACGCTGCACGACGACCATTAACTCTTAACTTGTTAAACACAGCATTACGCGAGTTGCAGATTCGTGGCGGTTCACCAAAGGTTATCCTAACAGGATATGATACAATTCAGGCCCTCGGTGAATTACTACAATCTCAAGAACGATTTATGGGACGAACAGAAATTGTTCCTACTCATAACGGTGTTCGCGGTGTAAAGGGACGAGAACTTGGATTCAAGGTTGCAACATACCATGATATTCCAATTATCCCAACAAAGGAAATGGGAAGTACTGGCTCAGGAACTGGTCTATCAGATATACTTATCTTAGATACAGACCATATTTTCCTATGCACTCTAAAACCAACCGAATATTTCGAGGGCGGTATTGACGCTGGCGACCCATTCGGTGTAGGCAAACTTGGAAACCGAGGGCTTTACCGAACAATTGGTGAAGTCGTCTGTACTTTCTTCAAGGGTCAAGGTAAGATTACTAACCTTTCGTGAGTGTGATATAAGATGACACATACAGTAACACTAATTAGTGACCATTTAGGCTCGACTCGTCCTAGAGTTATGGGTAGTGAATATGTTGTAGATGCTAGTATTGATATTACTTCATATACCGCTAACGGGGAAACAATTACTGCCTCTAGTTTAGGCTTAAGTGAAATTTCTTGTGTAGTAGTATCTGGTATTTCAGTAGATACTATTTCTGGTGGATATGCTGTATCTATGATTAGTGCAGAAGTAGCATCTGGAGCAACCGATGGTGGTAAATACCAAACGGGTGCAAACAGAAATGAGTTTCAAATTCATGCTGCTGCTGCATCTAATACTGATAACATTGGCGAAATTAGAGTAAGAGTTTGGGGACTACTTTGAGGTGAATAAGATGGTTCGAGTACGATACTTAAATGGATTTTGTCGCGTATATGGTAAAGAATTTTACCCTAATATGTGGACAGAAGTACCGGACGATTGGCTGCCTAGATTAAGTAATGATGCAGGTTGGGAAATTGAAGGAGAAACAACAGAAGAAACAACAGAAGAAACAACTGAATTAGTTGAAGAAACTGTTGAAGAAACTGTTGAAGAAACTCTTGTGGTGGAGGAAGAAGAATCTTCCGATGAAGCCCAAGAGGAACCTTCACTATCAATGACCAAAAAAGAATTACAAGGTCTATGTGACGAAAAAGGACTTGAGTATTCTAAGTTAGATACTAAGTCCACACTTCTAGGTTTATTATCCGGTGAAGAAGAATAATTATTATGTCCGCTATCCGCAAATCTACACTAAGTTTATAAGTAGGTTTGCGGGTAGTGGTATTAAGTCGGTGACTATATGCCTAGAACAAGAAGCATTAGATGTACTGAAAACACAAATGTTATTCAGCAATTAGAAAAGATACGTGATGGTAATGTTACCACGCACGAAAACCCCTGTATGTTTAGGGGATTATTAATAGTTAGTACTAACTCTGGAGCAGATGTTGGTGCTAATTTTAGTATTTATGAAAATAATATTGGTAGTGGATTTACTGTCCCTGCCGCTGTTGCTGTTTCAGCATCGAATAAAACAATTACTTTATCTAGTGGTTCATGGTTAAATCGCGGCTTACGCGTTGGTATGGTTATTACTATTTCTGGTTCCGATGAATCAGGTAATGATGGTGATAAAACAATTACCGCTTTAACCGACACTGTAATTACTGTATCGGAATCAATGGCTGATGATGCCTCAGATACAGGTATGGTAATTGATATTAAAGGTGGAGATACTGTTGGATTAGTCGCAAAGTTCGCATATAAGAGTATGGGTTCTAGCGGTGGAGCCGGTGGAAATGACCCTACTGAATTATACGAATTTAGTGGTATTCTTTGTCGTGGTGGACTCCGAATTGAATCAAGTTCTTGGAGTAATTTAGAGGCTTACATTCTTGTGGAGTGAGCCACTTGACTTCTGTTCTTGCATTTAAGGACTATACTGCAATCGGTGCAGAAACAAAGTATACCCAAGAAATTGCTATAAATTTATTAAATAAATATATTTTTCCAAGTACTGCTTATGAGGGCGAAATAAATAATGTACAAAATCCTAGTAGAGTAGTAGAGGACGCTTCAAGAATTGCACAAATTAAAGGCGTGAAGCGTGGATTAATTAGTTGGTTATTTTCTCATGAAGATGATGCCGAACAATATATTCCTAACTTTAACGAACAAGAGTTTGATAATATTAATAGAGATGCGTTTAATAGTATTTTAGACATGAACATGCAGGACTTTTTACGTGGTGTCGAAGGAACTACAGTAGAAGCCTTAACTCAAAGTATTGATAATCTTGATGTAGCGGCAGTTGGTGCTGATAAATTTAAAGCAATCGCAGATGCAGTTAAAGATGGTAAATTTTTCAATACAAATATTACGTTACGAGATATTAAAAATAAAACGGCAGTAAGCGAACAATTTTATAAATTAACACCTACTACTGTAGATGACCCCCTCTTTCAACAATATTTACAAATGACCGAAGATACACAATATGCTACTGCTAGTTCAGCAAAAGAAGGCACAAAAAAGGGCTATCTTAATATCAATAAAATGCTAGAAGTCGCAAAAAGATGGGCTCATGTTATTTCATCAAGAGAATTTACTAAAATTTTAAATGGTGTAGAATCTAATACAACCGATGAAGAACTAGAAGAATATAGAAGGCAGGGAGTGGATATAAAGTGGGAAGGTCTTAATTCACCTGAAGATATTATTGCACTTATGAAAAAAGGAGAAGATACACCTTGGCAGATAATCTTGGCTAATTTTTTGGCACGTAGTATTGTAGATAAAAGTAGACCAGACCATATATCATATAACTACGAATTATTTTACCCATTATCTGTGTTTGATGAATTTTCAAAAATGGATGAACTGTTAGATGAAATTAAATCTGAATCTCTAGATAAATTAAAAAAATTTATGGTTAAAAACACATATGATTTTTCCTTTGACGTAGAGGACTTTGAAAAAGATTTAACATTTAATAATAACTTCAGTGATGGGGATGACTTAAATAAATTTTTAAACGTCTGCCATGTTATAGAACTAGTTAATGAACACGATAATAAAAAACTAAAAGGTTTAGATGCAGTAAATAAATTAGCATCAGAAATCGCAGAGGAGGTTTTAGAACAACTTTCTGGTGGTAAAATAATAGTGACACAATCTACTACTAAACAGGTAGATGTAGAGTTAGACGGTAAAAATTTACCATTAAGAATATTAGAGGGGACAAACCCCATATCTATAAATGACATGGAAGATTTACTAGGTGAGACAGAATACACTAAAGATACAATAAATATGTTAGATGGAAAACAGGATGATGCTAGTATTATTGAAATATTTGATAAAATAACAAGTAAAAAGAAAACCGATAAAGGAATTGCATTCTCGAAAGCGATAGTATATACTAGTACTTCTGAGAAAGATACTGTAGAACTATCACTAAATATTAACTTAGATTTGTCTAAAAAATCACCAATTCCTGACGCAGCAAAAAGTATGACTAAAACTAGAAAACCTAACATACAAAAATTTAATAACGAGTTAAATTTACAAAAATACGCTGAAGTAAATACAGATAATACAGAACCAGCCAAATTATCAGTCGATGAACAGTTACTTAATATTGCTGAAAAGGCTTTAGACACTTTACAGGATTTTGGAAAAACACATAGAATGTTATCTATAATTAAAGGTAATGATGTTCAGAAAATACTAAGGCAGACCCAAATAAAATCTGTTATTAGTATTTTAAATTCTGTTATCAATTCGGCTAGTGATGAGGTAAAGGGACAATATTCTGAAAGATTATCTAATATTACGAATGTTATTGTAAAAGATGATTTACAATACGATGAATTAATGACTGTTATAGAACCAATGTATACTTTAATAACTGATATAACCCAACAATTAGAGCCTAGTGATGATGAATTAATGCCTGAAACTTCAGATATGTCCGACGAAGAATATGAAGAGTGGGCGGAAAGGAAAAAGAAAGATTTGCAGGAATTGGAAGATGAAGAATCCGATGAAGAAGAGGGGGTCGTACAAGACGACACATTATCCCCAGAGGTATTTTTAGAACTTGAAGGTGAAATAAAAGACCCTGATGATATTGGTACCATAGCCCATTTACGTAAAATTACTCAATCAGATAATGTAGACGATGTATATAGAGAGAAATTAGATTTTCTTAACGAATTTGGAAGAAGCGAAGACAATATTAATGCCATAAAAAGTTTAACAGATGAAAAAGAGAAACTAAAAGGGGATGATGAGAAGAAGGTACAACTATTAAATGTTAATGCCGAATATAATCTACGTACTATCTTACAACAATTAATGCAGGTTGACGAAGAGGCCAGTGTTCCGTTTATAAACAGCCTAATTACAAAAGCAAAAAAATCAATCAGTAGTTTTAAAAAGACGAAGGGTATAGAAAGTACAATGGGTAGTAGTTATAAGTTACTAAAGGGCTATAATATTAAACAAATGGTTATTGATATTCTTACACGTTCAAGTGGTTTTAATACCGTAGATATTGCGGACTTATCAGGGACAATAAAACTCACTTTTATATTTAATAAATCATATGGGAGTCAACAAAGGTTTGGTAACAAACTTAAGTCCTTTACTAAATTACAATACTCGCAGAAAAAACGAGTTGAATCGACAAGCGGTAAAGTTGATTTTACTGTGGTCCCTCTACACGGTAAAAACTATACAATGAGAAGTGTATTAACGCAGCAAGATACTGCTAGGGTTTCTGTTGGAGATAAGAGAAAAGGTGAAATATATGACTTCTTTAAGGTAAGGATTTATAATGAACTTTACTCTAACATTAACGAGTTAGATAGATTACTTAAGCGGGTGGAAGCAGAATGATACACAGACCTTCAGATACATCAATAAATCAAGCGGACTACGCAAACGGTATAGGTTACTATACCGACGTGGCAAGAATTGCTAATTTACTCAGTGTTCCAGAATTCGATGATTCATCATATCCGACAGAAGGTCATGTGGGTGAACTAATTCGCTATGCAGAAGATTATATTGACGAATATACAAAAGATTCATGGCGACCAATTTTAATCGAAAACGAATACCATGATTTTGATTATGATATGTTTAGAATGAATAGGGCTAGCATGTATAATAAGTATACAGATTATGTAGGGTATATCCGACTCAATGCAGAAAATCTTCGTAAAATAGTTAGGCTTGCTGTATGGCGTGGTAATCAGTGGGAAGAACTTGCTGGTGCTACTTCTTCTGTAACAATTACTGACCATACTAATATTACAAATGTTGTTTTACGTTTACCTAATAGCGGAACTACTTTTACACTAACTCCCGGAACTACGGTTAGTACATTCAATACTACTTATGGTAATCGCACCGCTGCATATGAGTTAGCATATCTAATTAACGAACAGTTACCTGTTATGACTAATGGGTTTACCGGGTCAAGTGGGAGGAAGGCTATAACATCAGGTTCAGATTCTATTAGTGATTTCTTTTATGCTACTGTGGAGCAGGACAATAAGATAGTAATCTCATCTACGCTACTGGGCGATGATGGTAAAAACTGCACACTTACTGTAAGTGGTAGTGGGGTTTCAAGGGAAGATTTTTCAGATACCGAGGCCCGGGGCCGTGAGCAGGACTGGTGGGATATTCGTAATGATGGTGCTATATTTTTCCGAACTAACTACCCATATAATCAAAAACACTCTATTCGTGTTACATATCTTACAGGAGGGGCGTCAGTCCCTGCTATTATTACTGAGGCCGCTACCAAAATTGTAGCATGTGAACTTATGGCCGAAGACGATTCAACGCTTTTACTTGGTGAGAACGGTGAGGCCGGACTTGCTTTAACAGATAAATATACTAAGTATAAGGAAGAAATTGATAAAATTCTCGGTATGAAAAAGCGCCTTATTTATTTCTTGGATAGTGATTAATATGTGGTATGATATAATTAAACAGGATAATGAGTTTTTTCTTGGTATAGAAACCTATGGTCCAGAAGTTAGCATGGCTATTTCTAATTATTCTATGGGGCTTACAGATACATTAGGTTTACGACTTATAATTGATACTCCTACAGCAAAACGTTTTAGGAAAAAAAATAGAAAAAAACTTATAGATGGTATATTTACTAAAATATATTCCGATATAATTAAAAATCATATGGAACTTGGAGAACCTATTGCTAAAGATAAGTTTTACGAATTAGTTGCGGATGAAGCAAAAAAATATACTATAACGATGGAAATTTTAACCAAGAATAAAATTAGTAAGAAAGTAACTAATTTATACGTTTTAACATCAAGTGGAAAAATTGGAAGAAAATACCAACATTATTACAAATATGCGCGTAAAGTGAGCCCCCGACCAGTTCAAGATTTAATATCAAGGGGATATATTGAATCTATTTCTGCCACAAATTTAGCACCAAGAGGAAATGACCCGGACGGCAGCAGGCGAACCAATACACATAGTCCTGACACAGCATATGGTTCGAAAGGAAGGGCAGTCCGAACATTAAGTAGAGATTACGAAAATAGTTTTATTAAAAAAAGAGAAGTTCCTCCTGATTTATATTTAGATAAACTACGTCCGTATATGGCAAGACCAACAGTTTCACGCGATAGAAGCCATCCCCCTAAACCATTTAGAGGGCGACGATAATGTTTGATAAGATTTTAAAGAAACTACAAACCTTACAAGAAAAAATACCTAATGTAGTAGAAACTACTAAGTCGCAGGCAGAAGAAGTAGAAAATATGAGCGAAGAACTTCTTGGGGTTAGAATGTCAGAAGAACTTACTGCTAAGTTTATAAAGGAAGAAATAAATAATAAAATTACTCAGGAATTAAAAAAGGTGTTTGAGTAATGGCAGTAACAGAAGACGAAACAACATCACTTATTACAATCCTTAGTGATAACTGGGCTGCTGCTTGTACTGCTTTAGATACTACAAACGGTAATGGACAAATAGCAGACATACACGCAGTAACTCCACAAATACTAGATATTAGAAATATGAATTCTGGTAAAAATACTGATGCTCAAGGTCGCGCCCGTGGTGGTAATAGGATTAATACTAGTAAGGTAGAAACAGGAGATAGAACTGCTGGGACTCCCGAACCTATTTATTCTAATGATTTACTTATTATTTCTCAAAGTTCTCAAACTGTAAATTACCCTACGGTATTTTGGGATTCCCGTGACGAAATTCATGAAATGGAAATATGGATTCGCACTAGACAGGATGATAGAACACTAACTAATGGAAGTAAGGTTTCCCCTAATTCTGGTACATTTGGTATAGACCGAATCCGAAGCCTTTATATTATAGTTAGGTATATAATCGAATTAAGGCGTAAGGGCTATATCAAAAATGGCTTGTTGTATCAAAATATTAACCACTTAATACTAGGCGGAAGAACAGAAAGTAACGACAAGAGAAATAAATTATTCGGATATAAAGTAAATATAACAATGAGAAGATTAGCACAAGGCGTCACATGTTAACAAAAAAAGTAGGTAAGTAAAATGTCAACATCAGAAGTATGGATGGGTTCCGGTCTAACAATGACTATGGCCCCTGAAGCAAAACTGTTTTTAGGATATATGCCGTATGGCCCAACATTAGGTAGAGCAAGCACAAATAGAGCGCACTTAATTAAGTATAGTTTAGGCTATGCTGTGGATGGAGCATCTGTGGTAATTGATAATGCACATGGAGAAGGTAGTAACGCTGTAAAACATTTTACAGATTATTACCATTTAGTTCCTGATTTATATACGGGTTGTACAGCAGAATTTTATACTAAGAGTGCTTCTGGAGATTCTTACGCATTAGAATTTACTGCTATGGTAGCAGGTAATGATGCTGACGCTATTTACCTTTCTGGTAATCTTGCTGATTTTCCAACATTATTCGCTGACGAAAATGCTGCTGTTTCTTCTTCAAGAAAAAGAGGATATATTTGTTTACAACAACATGGGGCAGTAGTTCCTGCACCTATTAGTTTAGAAACAGTTGCTACTGTTAGTACATTTACAAAAGATATTGAAGAAGTAACTGCTACATCAGGTACAGATTTAACTAAATTAGCGATTGATGAATTAGTTTATGATACAGCGAATGGTGTTTGTGTTGGTAAAGTGTGGGGTTTTTCTGCTAATAATACTGCATTAGCGGCAAGAGATGCACATGATGGTGCTTCCACAGATGATACAGTACACTTTTTGTCTGCTAATTTAGGTACAGTTTCGGGTGCTTCAAGTGCTTCAAATAGTATTGGTACAGTAGTTATGCCTACATCTATGACCGGAATTTTAACAGCAGGTGATTTTATTTCAGGTGATTTAAATACTAGAACAAATGCAGCAGTTATTGGTATTGTAATTACTCTTAGTTCTGATGGTACAACAGTTACGTTTGCACAAACGGCAACTCAATCATTTGGTTCAGGACATGAATTATATTGGGGTAGAGATACTTCTTTCGCTTTATCATCCAGTTTAACTTCTATTGCTAGAGTAAGTGCTAGAGTTCTTTCAGATAACTGGTTGGGGTTAGTAGATTCTGCTACTCCATCTACACCAGATGTAATGACAGAACAAAAAATGATGGCTATTGGTGGAACTAGAAACGTAACATATCAATACAAAGGTATTGAAACTCCAGCAGCGGCATCATTAGATGCTACATTAAATCACGGAACATGGTTACATTATGCTTTGGGGACAACTACTGCTAGTTCTACTGTTGTAGATACTAACCCTGCAACAAATGTTTTCCAAAGAGCAGGAGCAAACGCATCAACACACGAAGTTCATGCTGGTTATACCGAAAACGCTACTTTAGATTACGACGGAGGCTCACAAAATGGTAAATTCCATAGAGTATTAAAAGGAACTGCTACTATTTGCCCACCATTAATACCCGGAGAAGCCACTGCTAAAGTAACTTTACCAAGTGTTTCTTCTGGACTTATTCAAAACGCAATCACTTATACATTTAGCGAGCGTAATGATAATATTTTACCTTCTTTTGCTTTTGAATTATTAGCAGAAAAGGGTTCAAATGTTGACTCTATACCAATGGTTGACCGAGGAACAACTGCAAGACAAGATGCAACTACTTTTGATACGAAAGATAACGTATATGCAGAAATACATCCGGGAGCAACATTAGGTTCATTAACTTTAACTGCTTCTGCGGAATCTGCAGTTACTGCTAACATGTCATTTAATGTTAAAACCGTCTTTGATTGTCCTACAGGGTATGTTGGAAGGGCCTATGATGCTACAAATAATATCACTAAGGGTTCTAACTTACCTAGAGTTCTTAATAACTTCGGACAAAATACTGGAGTCGCTACTGCTTCTAAGCAGGATTTCTTAACCCCATATTACTTTAGCGATGGAACTATTAGTTTATTCGGTAGTGAATTTATGCGTGTTACTAGTTTCGATTTAGCCATAGAAAACACCCTAACTGATAAACGTTTTATCGGCCAACACAATAAGAAAATACAAAGCGCACTACCCGGACAAAGGACATATACTATTAATATGACTGCTCAACTAACAGACCGAAGGCTATTTGCAGAACTTAGAAATGAGGATTCTTTCCGTAGTGCTATGAGTAATGCTAATATTCAGTTACTTCTAACCAAAGCAACCGGAGAAAATATTAAACTTCAATTCGATGATTATATGATTTCTGTTGCTAGTTTCCCCGGACCTACAGATGACCGAGGGCCGCTTGAAGTATCATTTACTATTATGCCTATCCGTAAGGGAACCGAAATATCCACTAAAACCTCTTGGGTTCTTCAAGGATAACTGCATAAGGTTTATTAATAAAGGGCGTATTGCTAAGGTTAGTGACAACTATGAGTTACACAATAGCCACAGATAAAAGCAAGTTGCTAGTTTCACGACAAGCAACGGAGCATTATGTTAGAATCGCTCCCGGTAGCGAAGAGTACCTAAAAATTTGGATTAAGGAACCAACGTTCCTGCAATTAGAACAGGCGCAAATGAAGTTATTCGACTTCAATGCTGGTTCTCAAGAAGTGAACCTAGACATGGCGGAAGTATACCGTTACCTTTGGGATGCATTTGTGGAGAAAACTGAACCTGCTCTTAGTGCTATGGATGTATTAGGTCTTAATCCCTATATCGGCTCGCAAATCAAGGAGATTTTACCAAATCCCTTTGCATTTACAGAGGTGGATGAGGATTTAAAAGTGCCTATCGTCGAGCAATAAGAACAGGAAAAATAGATAATCCACAAATTGCATCGAGGGTAATTATGTATACTTTAGCCAAAGAATTGAATATTCCACCTCATGAGTTAATAAACTATCCTATTAGTTTAGTTACTGATTTAATGACTATTTTTTCCGAAGTGAAATTATATGAGGCTGATTTAATAGACAAATCTACTAATAAAACTAGTGGAACTACAATGTCTAGTAATGATGGGATAAACTTTGGGTGATTTTAAATGGCATGGAACTATAATGCAAAAACTTCAACGGATTCAATGGACAGTGTAGGTTTTAAATTAGAGGCTATGATTGCTGGTATTTCAAGAATGGTTGAACTACAGGAACAATCTATAGAAAATGCTAAAAAATTAGGCAAAGAAACAGAAAAGGCTGATAAAAAAACTAAGACGTTGCTAAGAAGTGCCGCCAATCTATCATCCAGTGATACATGGTATGGTAAAGCATGGGTAGCAGTTAGACGTATTTCTTCCCGTGTTGCTCCTGAGTTTTGGGCAATACAGAATGCTGCTGTTGGTGCTATGGACACTGTAGAATCCTATTATAAATTTCTAGATGCAAGAAAGAAAAAGGATTCTGGTGAAAAATTATCCCCTATGCAGAAAATAGCACTAGGTATTATGGACACTAAAAAAGGCTTTGAAAAAGGAATGCAATTGGAACGTCTAAGATTAGATACTGGTATAACTAGAGATACTATAAAAGATAATGAAGAACTTGCAGAGGCTTATTTTACTGCACAGCAAAACGTTGCTGAAAAAACAGCAAGGGGTGAATTTGCGCTAGAAGATATGGAGGCTATGGAGACAGCAAAAAATCAGTTAGCGCAAGCACAAAAAATTGGTGAAGCAGTGGCTGTTGCTGAAGCAGGAGGCATGGCTAAATACAAGAGACAACTTTATAGAAAAGAGCAAGCCGCTAAGTTAGTAGAAAAATTTACTAGTATGAAAAATTTCTTTAAGGGTTTAAGAAAATTTGATTGGAAGGCATTTGGCGCACAGATTAAATTAATTGCAGGTGCTGTTGCTAAATTTTTACTAGCGATTACATTAGTTATAGTTATATTTAAAGCACTTAATTTAGGTAAATTACTTCTTGCGATTGGTAAGGGGATATATGAATTTGGTGTAAAAGTAGTAGAAGGAATACTAATACTTATTGATGGTTTCGGAACGTTGATAGGTGGATTTATTGATTTATATAATGCGGTAGATACATTTATGGAAGAAGGTAACTGGCAACCTATATTAGATGCTATAATTAAAATAGTTACTGGTGCCGGGCTTATACTTTGGGGTCTAATTAGCACATTGATAGTACCCATACTTGTGGGTATATGGGAGTTCCTTTCTTCAGCATTTACGGATTGGTTATCTTCTACTGCGGATGATGTTGAAGGAGGATTTAATAAAGCCTTATCTATTGGATTGAACATACTTACTATTATTGGTTCTATTGCTGCGTTTATATATTTTCTTCCGTCAGTAATGTTAGGTCTACTAGCGGCTGCCTCTGTTGCCCTTGTTGGAACATTAATACAAGGATTTATTCCGGGTAGGGCGATGGGTGGTCCCGCGTCAGGTTTAACTTTAGTAGGTGAAAGAGGTCCGGAATTAGTATCTTTACCAACAGGTTCTACAGTATATAGTAATTCAGATTCAAAGAGAATGGCTACAGGTAATACTAATAATATCACAGTTAATGTTCAAGGCCGTATTGGTGCGTCCGATACAGAACTACGAGATATAGCACAAAAGATTGGGCGCATGGTTAATATGGAAGTTAATCGCACTACAGCAAGTAGAACGAGGGGAGCATAATGACTGAAAGCGCAATAGTAGCAATTAGTATTTCTGGTTCTACAATTACTAGAGCATCTGGGAATTTTACTACCGATGGTTTTATTGTTGGGGATTTAATTAGAATTATTGCTTCAACAAATAATACTGGAACATATACTGTAAGCGAAGTAGGAACTACAACAATGGTAGTTACTCAAGCACTAATTACTGAAGGTGCTTTTTCTGGAGCAGTAATAAATTATATATTATTTAATACTGAATCCATTTCATCTAGTTCACAAGCCCCACAAACAAGAGGTATGTCTTATCACGTTTTCTTAGATTTTAGTGCTAGGGCAGATGACGACTTAGGCTCACAATCTCCAATTACAAATAGAATTGGTCTACTGGCTGAATCTTTTAACGTACAAACAAACAAATCAAGACCTACATTTTCTATTCCCGGAACAGCGTTAGTTACTGGTGAATCAAAAACACTATCAATTGACCTTGCAGCGGCAACTAAAACGTTTAGTATAACTGGTATTATTACCGAACAATTAATGGTTAGAAAATACCCTACTGGTGGTAAGTTAGATGAAAATAACCCACTTGCTGCTAGTGGTGAATATCCCGGAAAGGATGGTTCAGAAGTCGCTAGAATTTTTACAGCGCAAGAAATAGCGCAATTTTTACATTCCTCATTAGATTCCTCATTCCTACAACCATATCAAAATATTACAAATATGGCCGTACTTATTCCTAGTAGAGTTGGTTATGACTATAACTACCATACAGGTGTTGATGAAAATACCCCTGTAGAATACTTACCACTTATCCCATATTCTTTTAAGGCTAGATACCAAGATAACCTTAGAGCAGTTACATTAGATAATTCTGAATACTTCAAACCATCCCATTCCTCATCAATAGTTTCTCACCCTGTTGTTATCCAAAGTATTACTACAGATTTTGTGCCGGGGCAACCTTGGTTAACATTTACCATCAATGGTGAATTTATCTTCGACGTAATGGGTAGCGCAAAGGATATATTTGGTGAAGATGCATGAATTTAATTCCATATGCGGGAAATCAATATGGGTTAAAATTCCCAGTTCTTTGTGATGGGTATGTTAGTGTAGATTATTCTGATAATATTGCATCAGAGGCTAGGGGTATTTGGGACCACGAAGGTAGTTTTACAGTTGAAATGTTATTCGTTCCTTACGATGTAAACGGATATGGTTCTAATTCTCAGGCTGCAGCCACTTATGATAGGTCTATTAATGGTGACTTTGGACACCAAACTAGTCAAAAAACTATGCCTTCTAGAGAAAAAAACATCAGTACAACTACATTAGATGAAGGCTACATGCCTACAACTAATAGATTATCTCACCAAATGTGTTTATTTTCAAGTACTAATTTTAAATTATATTTAATAAACAGCACAACAACAAATGTTAATCAACCAGCGGAGTATTATTTTGAAGCAAAATTAACTACAGGTAGTACAACTAGTACAATAAGAACTCCTGTATTATTTAAATCAAGAAATACACATAGTATGAATGCTTCTGCTCCTACCGAGTTTAATTATATTAATAACCAAGTTCATTTGATGGATAGTGGATTTAACGCTACCTATCCTTCTTCGGCCGCATCTCCTACTACTAGTAAAATGGATATAATTGATTCAAATAATGGTAGAGCGCAAATAGGTACAAAGTTATATAAAAGTGATGGAACTGTTATGGGTACTATTACCGCTGCTACGTATACTTCCGGTAGAGCATTACTAACATTAGATTCAAACGTAAGTTCTCTTAATGGAGAAGATATATACATAGAAGCACCTCGAGAAATTACTTACCCGCTATCACCTCATCATGTTGGGGTTAGTTATCATAAAGCATCTAACTCTATTAATATATTTTACAACGGTGCTAAGGTTAGTACATTAAAGCACACAGATACAAACACATTTAGTTTCGGTAATGCTGATATTACTTTAGGTCAGGATAGAACTAGTTCCTCTAAAAGATATTCACAGTTTATGGGAGAACTTCACGAAGTAGCAGTAATACGTGGTTCAAAAAATTCTATCAATACTACAACTACTTTATTACCACAATATAATGATACGTTACTATATGTTGATTTCGAGGAGGCAGATATATGAGTTTACACGCAGTAGATACTGGACAAAGTTTACCACCGTTAATTGATGTTGTTGGTGACTTTGATGCTAGTGCTAATACTTTTAGTAGAGATAGTGGTGGAACTATTACTGGTTTAAAACAGGGAATGGTTATTACAATTACAAATGCTGTTGATGGTGGAAATAATACTAACTATACTTTAACCGCAGATGCAAGCACTACGTTAGCATTAGGAAGTGTCGCCGCTGATGAAAGTAACGACACTGTTACAATTACTCCTATTATTGGACATAATACACCAACTAACCCTACACTAGTAGAGATAAATAGTACAGCATTAGCCGGTGATATAAACTGTTTTGAGATATATAAAACAAGGGGTGCTGCCCCTGCTAATACTTTAAACAGTGTTTCATCATCTACTGTTAATAGATTATATCCAACCAATACTACAATAGATAGTCACCAATCGGCTAAAAGTACAACTCCCGGATATAAAATTCATTCAGATGTTACGCTCACAAATATACTAAGTGGTTCTTCTTTGGCTACGGCTAACGATTATTTTGTATTGATTTATTCCGATAATGGTAATAAACACCATTTTGCTAAAATTACCGAAGTATTAAATTATGATAATGCTGGAGACGGCTTTGAATTTGAACCTAGATTAAAAGAAGATATACCAGAGGGAACCAAATTCGCGGTATACAAAGGGCCTTCATCTACAAATACTGATTTAGTAGCAGTTAGTTACGGCTTAACAGGAACAGGTGATAAACATAACCACTATGTAAATGTTAGTCGACCAACGTTTTATTTCTACAATGACCGAATAGATAACCCAATAGATAACGAACTAGCACATAATACAAAATATGAAGTTAGGAAAAGTAGATATGATGGGTCTAGCCATGTGCATAGTAGTACTTGTTTCTTAACTAACCAATCATTCGGACCTAGATTATTAGATAAAAGTCCATACAAACAAACTGTTAAAATAGTAGATACGGCCCACACATATGATAGCACAGTTAGTGCTAGTACAACAACTCACTATACTAATTACGCTGGTTCAGCACAAACATATACTGCCAACTTAACTAGTTGGGACACTTGTTTTTTAAATGCTAGTAGGCCAGTATATACCTTATCTGGTGGATTAGCAAGTGGAAGTCAATCTGTTGCTACTGTATATTCAGGACCATCTACACATTTATCATTTGTTGAATCACCGGAAATAACTAAAATATTAGAGAACGTATCATCAGTTAAGGTGTCTAAAACAGTTACTGTTTCGGGTAACTACGCTGAGTTAGAAATATATGACTTTGAAAAGGTTCTAGATGAAAAAATTAAAATGAATGATGATTTTAAAGTTAGAAGCGTATTATACCAACAGAAGTTAAATAATAACTATGATGTAAATTTACCCGGTAAGGTTCACACAAATACTACTGCTGGACAGTTAGAGTTTCAAGAACTCGGTGATGAACAAGATTTAGCCCGCCTATTAGGTGATGGGGAAACTATTCGTATAGATGACTATATCTATGTGGTAGCCTCAATAGCATCTAAATCGGCAGGAACTCAAGTAGTTACAATTGATGCATATAAAACAAAAAATGCAGCCACATTTACAACAGGGACAACAATACATGATACTCTATCAGGCGTAAAAGCCTTTAGGAGAGCATGGTCTACGTTAAAATCTAATTTGTTAACTAACGCTAAGATAGATACTGAAGTTGCGGCTGATGGTACAATAACTAAAAATGGTATTACTGTTACTACATCTCAAGTAGATTATAGGGATTTAAATATTGTTTTAGATGATGGTGACCTTAAGAGTTATAGATTATCTGTAGATAAAGGAGATAAGAATAACCAATACTTTGAACTAAATGATAGTGCTTTTAATATTTATCAATATGGTAATGAAAATAGAGGAACTTCTACTGTAACAAGTAACTCTGTTAAATATATAGCGCCAATAATTAACTACGTTGGTGGTGGGGCATTTATTGATAATGTTATTTTTGATGGAACTGTTGAATATATTAATAGTAAAACTGAAAGTACGCAAATGAAATACACAATTAGTGGTAGAGATGACTTAGGTAAGTTATTAGCAAAGGTAAATAATAAAAAATACCTTTATTCCGATGAATATGTTTATTCTACTATGAGTCCGATTAGTCAAATGACTGATACAGGTTTAGATTTGAGAGTTACATCGGGTAGCACTCTCGCTACTCAAGATGCAGGTTCCGCTAATATTAGTACATCAAGAAGGGGTAGTGGAACGTACGTTCCTTTAGAAATTGGTGATAGAATATATTATAGGTATTTATCCTCACCGAGGGAACAGTATATTTTGTTAGGTATAGTGTCTGCAAATACCGCTACTTCTGACCCCGGAACTGGAGTAACAGTAACTGTGTCTTTAGAAACACCTCTATCAGAAGATATATTCAGAGATGTTACTACACCAAAATTTAGTGTTACTGCACCGGGGGCGGGAACGTCACCATTCTCTATTGCTAATTCCACAGAAGCAATAGTTTATGTGGCTAAATCAACCATTATGGCAGGTAAATCTTTATCAACAAATCAAACTGATACTGATACTCCTACTACCTTAAGAGGTAGTGCAGACAAAGGTATAAACTTTATTTCTGGTAAAAAAATAAATGTCTATACTGGGCAGGATTCAACATCATTAGTTGGGTCAAAATCAGACACATATGTAGGATTAGATAATGAAAACTCATTAGGTTATACTATTTCAAATACTGTTCAAATTGATTCTAATATGTCCCCGGAAGGTTTTGTTCCTTTTAACTCTGATGGTACTGAAAACAAGTTACACACTGTTTCCTCTATGACCGAGTACGATGTAATAGATATAGAAACGTTAGATGATGGACTTAACAATATCAGCGTAGCCCCAATCATGCCCACTGTCTTAGGTAGGATTGATTCAAATACTGCTAGAAAATCTATTACTAACGAACAACATATTTATCTAATTAACAAAGGGGGCTTGCCCTCCGGTGGGATATTACACCTATTAAATTCAGAAGCAATAACTAATAACGATTCTGAAAATTACCCTATATCCTTTGTAGGAAAATTAAATGATGATAACCTAGGTTCACCTAAACTATATGCAACATATAGTACTAGATTCGGTTCTTTTATGTGGAGGTATTCATACCTTGAAGATGGTAGTATATACTATCAGGATGAAATAGGTGATAGAATAACTAATACTGCTAAGACATCTATACTTGGTATTACTGGTCTAGATTTATATAGAGATAAAAAAGGTAATATTAGAGCCTGTCTTACTGGTGTAAGAATTGATGGTAATGGACAAACTATCGCTTTAGGTGATGATAACTCAGTTTCTGATACAAAATTACGGGAGGGTTCTCCTGAAACTAGGGGTCCAATGCCCGTATTGGGTAGTAATTTCTATGATACAACTTTGATTCCTAGAAACTGTGATAACGCAAATCATAGTCAAGATTCTAGTAGTATTGCGAATAATGACCACGATAATTACAGAGAAAAATACTGGGGTAGGTTATTGGCCCAAGACAGCGATGACGATAATATTTTCTATGTAGATAAGATGTTCTTTGAAGCAAATGACCCCAAAGCAATAAATACTTTTTTGTTTGCATTGGGTGATATTTATCCTGATAGTATGACTAGACCTAATCATATAGGTTACCCTGCAGCCTCACGGTCTTTTACAGATTACTCTCTAATTTTTAAAGCCAGCGGTACTACGGTAGCAGGGATAGAGCATGATAAATATGTCGGACAATTAACATCTAAAAGACAAAATGATGCCTCTTATGATATTTTACCAGTCAACACAAGTTCTATTTCACCTAATACTATGAAAAGATTTGGAGTAGTTAGGTTGGTAGAGATGACTATGGATTGGCATTTTAATAATGTTGATGTAGAAAATAAAACTGATATAAATAATTATACTGCGATGCTAGATGTTCATAATAAAAAATTCCAATTGCATAATGAATTATTTAGTGCAAATGACCACCAAGTTAAATTTCATACTGCAGTATTAAATCTTGGAGCAGAATTAACTAATGGTGCTAGTAGTGTGACTTTAAATGCATCTCCAGCGGCTACAGGTGGAAGGTCTAGTTCAGGATTAACAAGTTTACCTACTAATTATATAAATACTAGCGCAACAGTTACTGCTGTATCTGGTAATGTAATAACAATCAGTAATGGTGCTTACGGTAATGCTAGTCACTTTCACGAAGGTATGATTATTGCTAGAATTGGTAATACTGCTACGTCTGTAACTAACGAAGATAGACAATATGCTATGATAGAGAGCGCAGCAGATAATAGTTCAAATGTAGAAATTACTCTTAAATCCGCAAGTAGTAGCGAAAATGGTCCTAACGTTCCTGAGTATGAAAAGTTATTTGACCATGCTTTGATTAACCATTCACCTGCTGACCCAAGTGTTTCTGGTGGAGATATTATACAAATAGTACCTATTGAAATTTACGCTGACCCTCTTACGGGTTCTTCTGCTACAAGTCCTAATAGAGTTTTTATAGGCACAGTTAGTGCCATAAGTGGGGCTACTATAACTTTAGGTTCTAACTATAGTGGTCCTACTATTGCTAATGGAACTGAAGTATATTTTAGCGTTGGGCCAGATTCAGTTCATCAAAGTGGGACACCTATAAATATTAAACATGATTTTAATGTAAAAATACAAGAATTCAATTCACATATTATTAGTGGTAGCGTCCAGTTTCCTTGGTTTGTAACTAATAACAATGCTGGATATAACCACAATAAAGAATTAATACATAATCAACTAATAAGTCCTTTATACTTAGGTAACACAAATACTAATGTTATTGCCTCGGACTATGGGCCTCTGGATGTAAATAAGGGATATTCCCCATTTAAATCTAGTATTCAAGGATTAATTAGAAGTAGTTCTAGAGTTATTAATGAAATGTTAGTACAAGATAGTTTTACGCAAACAAACACTAGTAATACTTCCCGTCTAACGGAAGTAGAAGTTTCTGGTGGTTCTAAGATTAGAAATAATATGATAGGTTTAATTACTAGAGGTTACAAACCGAATGCGTTTTTTGAAAATACGATGCTAAATGCTAAAAGGTCTAAAGATGTTATATTAGATTACCCATCAAATTCTTCAGATAACACAATGAATGTTAGAACTACAGGGGTTGGGTATGCTAGTGAATTTCAGGCTGGTGCTTATCTTAACACTAAAATAGGTGTTGATTCAGATGATTTAGAAAATATAGATAAATTTGAGGCCATATATTTTCACCCAAGAAATGATGAAGATGGTGGTGGTGCTTCCGACGAATTTATTAGATTGTTAAGTAATAAGTTTAGAAGTAGTTTTGCTAGTGTAATTGCAGATGCTGCGATTCTTGTAGATGATATGGCTAACGCACAATATGGTTCAGGTAGTGTTAACTTTACAGTGGGTGATGCTTTCTTATTAGGTATGCGGGCTGACTATATTATAGCAACTACCGGTATGACTTTCCCAATTGTTAATTTAAGTTATCCTAAAGGTGATGGTGATAATTACTTTTATAGCACTTCTTACGGCCAAGCATATTTAGGTTCTGCTCAAACTGCTCATAGTGGAACTTCTTCGGATAACCCATACGCTGCTTTGAAGTTTGACGAATTAAGTAGATACACAAATAGTAATAAATTACAGGACGAAGGTACAGGAGAGTTAAATTCATATTTAGGATTAACTAAGGCGGGTAACGGTATTGAAGAAAAATCATCAAGTCCGGTGCAAGACCAAAGATTCAATGAAACCTCAATTACCGGAGCAGAAGTATACTATAAACCGGTTGTAAATTTACAGGCTGATGATGTAGGTATTGGTGGAACAATAGATATTCATGCTCAGAAAAGACGAAGGATTACTTTTAGTATTTATAATACTCCAGACAGTAATCATATTACCGAACTAATTGAAAATAAAAGTTATGCAAATGACGGAGATGATAGACAATTACATAGATGGATTCATTTCTGTCCTGACCTTACGGGTTATTATTTAGTTAGTGAAGAAGGCAAAACGTTTGCTAATGCCTCTACATCCAATAGAGCAATTAATAATACTGTTCCCACATTTATACATAAAATTATATCTCATACTATAGAGAAACAATTATCTGAAACAAGTAACACAGAATACTTTAAACACGTAATTGAAATAGATAATGCTAATACTTATAGCACAGGGTTTTATCGAGTTATGAGAATATCACAAGATACATTCTATGACTTTACCCCGTCAGAAATTAACCTGTTAACACTATCTAATTCTTATTCTAAAGTAACAGGTAGCGATAAATGTTATGGGCCTATTAATAGGTTTAACTATTATGATGCTGGGTTTGATGCCAGTGTAGATACTATGTATAATGAGGGTTTACTATCTATGTTTATGCCTATTAATATAGATGTAATTGACGGAGGCTTCGTAGATATTAGAAGTGCACAACATTTCGCTACTGCTACTAATTCACCTGAAACAGTTAATGGTGTAGCAAATGTTACAAAACCAAGATTTGTAGATAATACAACATATCAAATGTCTATTACCGATGGGCACTCTAGATATAGTTCAGGGGTTAAAGTAGCAAGAGCGAACACCACCCCAGTTGTATATAGATTAGAAATGTCTAATATTAAAGCAATGGGTGGTGTAGTATCTTTTGGGGAGATTTTTACTTTGTCTACTTTTAATAAACCTAAATTTAATGGTAAGCGATGTTCCATAGGTACTAATTTCCAAGTAGTAGATGAGGCAGAACAAGTAATTAATGATTTAATAGAAAATACAGATATAACATATACTCAAACAACAGATACTGCAAAGTACTATGAAGCGTTTAATGTGCAAGGTTTAGACAGTTTTAGTGCTGTGAATTTTGTCGCATCTCTCAAAAATAGAAAATTAATAGTAGACGGTAAAACCGTTCAATTAGTTAAGGATATTGAAGATGAAGATTATACTAATATTGAATTTAATGAATTTGATGCAGACAATAGAATAGGACAAATATCTAGAGATAATAACTTATTTGATTTCTTTAATCAAATTACAGTGTATGGTGACGGTGTTAAGAGCACAGTAAGAGATTATAATTCTGTAAAGAAAGATGGGTTAAAAGAATTAGAAGAGGTTGACTTAACTATAGTCACAGAAGAAGCATGTAAAAGAAAGGCTATGAATCTATTACGAGTTCACTCGGAATCTAGTCCAGCAATATCTTTTAAGGTGTTATATGAACAATGCCCATACTTAAGACCCGGACAAATAATTAATATTAATTACCCATCAGAAAAAATAGCAAGGGGTGAGTATATCGTATTGGAAATTAACTATGAAATAGGAGGATTTATGGATGTTAAAGTAGGTAAATATGCTAAGAATCTAACAAACCGCATTGCAGAATTATTAGTACAGGGTAAAAGGGTAGATGCTGCTTTACGTGGTGACCGATATAAAACCACGACTCCTAGCAGTTTTATACAAGAAGAAGTTGCGCTTAGAGCAGTTAAACTTAAAGTACAGTATACTACTGCTACAAGTACAGTAGCAAATGTATTTGGATTTACGACCATATTTGGTGTTGATACAACACTAGGAATAACGGTCCCAACAGGAGAGTCAACACAAAACTTGGAGTATGATTTACTATGATAACAGAACTAGCAAGACAAGCACTTAGGGATTTTGTACAAGATAATTTTTTAGGATATAAAATAGGCACAGGTGGAGATAGTTCCAACCCAAATGCTACAAACTTAGATGCACCGCTTAGTGTAGGGGGTACAGAACTTCAAACTAGTGGAATAACTATAACCACTTCAGGTATTTCGTCAATTGATTTCACAATAACTTTAAGTGCTAGTTCCTATGTAGGAGAAGTAATAAGAGAGGTTGGTATTTTTAATACCGCAACAGATATTACAATTGATGGAACAACCTACGCGGCTGGTGCAATAATGTTAGTGAGAGTCCCTTTTGATGGTATTGGACCTATTACTTCTAGTGATAATATAGAATTAGTTGTTTCAGTGGACGTGGTATAATGGTAGCAAACGAAGGGAAAATTACTACATTTGGGACTACAGGAACTCTTGGTGGTTTAGTAGACGGTACCGATACTATTCATACCGGTGTTGCTAAAACATTATTTGCTATTGCTTCTGGTTGTCGTGTTGTTAGTAGTGGAACTTTTACACAATCTTCTGATGATTTTGTGTTGGCTAACCCAACTACTTATAGAACACTAGGAACAAAAGTTACTTTATCTAGTAGTTCCGGACACAATACAGTTACAGTTGGTGCTGGTGATAGCACTTACGATAGATATGATTTAATATATATTGATGCTGGAAACAATAGATTAGCAATTAGTGCGGGTCAAGTTAATCCTGCTAGAATTGCAGATATAAATAATGATGATGTTCCAGTTGCTATTGTTAAAGTAGCGGCAGGTGCGGCGGCAACAAACACACATAGTTTCCAAACTTTAATGAGTGTATATAATACAGATAGTTTTGCTGGTGATGATATAGTTAGTTTAATTATAGGTGCAGATGCAGATGGTACAGATAGAACAATTACTTTTGGTCATTCAACTCTTAAAACAATTATGGGAATTGATGATAGTGCTGATAAATTTATTATTAACACTGATGCTACTTTTGATGCTACTGCCGCAAATAACTCATTAACAATTGATGCATCACATAATGTTACTATTGCTGGTGACTTAACTGTTACTGGAGGGATTATAGATAATAGTGGAAGTATTGGTTTTAATAACGGACAAAACGCAACACTTGACGTTGCTGCTACCGCACATAACGTAGCAGGTAAGAATCTAACAATTAGTGCTGGAACTACAACTGTTGGAACTACAAATGATATTGCTGGTGGTTCAGTTACTATTAAAGGTGGAGCAGGTAAAGGAACAGGAGCAGGTGGAGATATTGTTTTTCAAACTGCAAATGCTGCCGGTGGTAGTGCTCACACACCTTTAAATTCACATGCTACTGCTTTAACTCTTAGTGATGATTTATCTGCTACCTTTGGTGGGAATGTATCTTTTGCTGGAACAACTCTTACTAGCACAGGGGCTGATTTGAATATAATTTCTGCTGGTAACATGGTATTGAGAATAGATAGTAACAATGATGAAACCGGCCAATCTTTTGCTTTTCAAAATAACGCGTCTACAGAAATTGCCAATCTTAGTGAAGCAGGTAATCTACAAATAGACGGCACTTTAAATGTTGATGGGTCTGGTGCTTCAGATATTGCTGGTCCTTTATCTGCTGCTGGCTTACATACTAGCAATGCATTTACTACTGGTAGACAACTTATAAATGCTAGTGATAGTAGTTCATCTAATAGAATAGTTAGTGCTGAACATACAATGATATTTTTCCACACTGCTGATTCTAATAATAACGTGTGCACTTTACCCACAGCAGTAAATGGAACTATACAGTTTTTATTTAATGTTGATTCCGCTCATGATATTACTATAACTTCTTCACAACATATTAATGATAGTAATACTGGACATACGCTAATTCCTAGTGCTAATACTATTTCTCTAAAACCTTATCAATCTATTATTTTAAGAGGTGCAGCAGATGATAGTCCTATGAACGCAGGATATTATACGCTCGACTTTGATTCAGATACAGGGACTACCAGTGCTATTGAGCAAGGATTACATACTATTTGGGTTCCAGCCGCATCTATGTACCCTAATACTACTAGTGGTTGTGCTGCCTTAGCACAAGTAGAACTAGCAAATGGTCCCGAATTAAAATGTTTAGATTTCGACACTTCTTCAGATGAGTTTGCTCAATTTACAGTAGCGTTCCCTAAATCATGGAATGAAGGAACAATAACCTTTCAACCATTTTGGACAGTTACAGGGACAAATACAGGTACAGTTGCTTGGGAATTATCGGGTGTTGGGTTTGGTAACAGCGATGATATTAATACTGCTTTTGGAACTGCCATTTCTACTACTGCTTTAGCCCATAGCGGTACATCGAACGATATGATGGTTTCAGCAACAAGTGGTGCTGTCACAATTAGTGGTGCTTCTGTTGACAGTGTTACTTACTTTCAAATAAATAGAGATACTGGTGGGGACACCCAAACAGGTGATGCAAGATTAGTAGGCATTAAAATATATTACACAATTAACGCGGGGAATGATGCTTGAGTGGTTTTGGTTATACTGTTTTAGGATTCGGCGCTCATCCAAACAGAACAGCACCTTCTCCTTATGTTTCATTTCCATCAATTACTGGTTTAAGTATTGATACAGATTTTGCCACATTACAAATAGATGGAAGTAACTATTCTAATACAGCAGGTATGGCTGTTGGTGCAGATGAAATAGTTTGCGGGTTGGCTGGTGTTCTCAGTTTAGGTGGTAGCAACGTAAACCTATTAAGTTACAACTACGATACATCTACTACTCTTAGCACGGGAACTGGTTCACCAGCATCTATGGGTTATGCTGCTGACGCAAGTGGAAATGTTCAATCAACAGTAAGGGGAGCGTGTTTTTCTTACAATGGTGCTTATTTATATGTCGCTGGTCAGGCAGATACTAATAGGGTAATTAGATTTGACCTCGGAACTCCTTATGATTTAAGTACTGTAACTAGTAATAGTAACAGTGCTCAATTGGGTTCTGCTATGAATAGTTTACAGGGTATTGCTATTTTAGGTGACGGAACTAAATTTTATGCTATGCGTTCTACTACTGGTGCAGTTGGTCGAACTATCGAATATTCTATGTCTACACCTTATGATTTATCTACACTTTCTGTAACTAGAACAGTTGATGCTGCATATACTGGTAACGTATCGGGAGGCTTTTGCATGGATATTGCTATTGCTCCAGATGGTAGTAGTTTTATTGTAGGTAGTGTTGGTGGTTCAGGCGGAGCAGGTTATTCAACCATATTAGACCAATGGTCAATTACTAATGGTGATATATCTCCTATCTCTGGCACAAGTGGTAGAGTATCTGCTAACTTCAGTAAGAACCTTAGTAATACTTATGACGCAGTTGGTGATGATGCCGATACATACTCACAGGCATTTAACTTTAATAATACTGGAACCGCACTACTTCTTGCAGCAGTTCATGAAGATGACGGACCTTCAGGAACATCTAATCAATGGCATGTTACTAGATGGACATGATTTATATAACAGTAAGTGGATGGTTTAAGTAATGTCGCTAGAAGATGCTCTAAACGGCGATTTAGATGAAAAGATTAATTGGTTAATTTCTAATCAAGTAAGTACAACTAAAGACATTGAAGCAATTAAAAACAACCACCTTTCCCATATTGAAACTGATATGGCTGCGCTAAAACAACGTATATGGTGGATGACGGCATTTATTATTTCAGTAGTTACAGGGCAGAATGTGATGTTATGAGTTGGGAAAATACAATTAAGGCTCCACCACCTAGACCATCAGATAAAGATATACCAAAAAAAAGTAGGTATTTCGGTCCTAGATGGCTCAAGACGAAAACCGAGAGTGTTCGTGAAGCCGGATTCCACGCGGCAATTGATATATCCCCTATACATTCTAATTTTGACGCGTTTATAGTAAACGTTACCGATTTTTATATTTTTGAGGATTTAAGTGCTCTTAACATAGAAGATATTAAAAGGCGATTAGAAGCAGATGTTGGAGAAGGTAAACTTACCATTGAGGGCGATGAGTTATTGACCGAATCGGGCTATTTAGCATCAGAAGTGTATGAAGTTTATGACCAAATGTTAGACGACATATATGATGATTTTGAAGTTTGGGACGCATATGGTGGGTGGAAAATGTTTAACAAGAAATATCACACACCACATCCTGACTCTAATCGTAACCTCCATAAAATGAGACCTCGTTTTGGTGGTGATTTATATATAATAGCACAAGAAGTTGAGGATTGGAAGCAAGATGCTCAAGAGTTAATGAATAGTAAATATCCCGCTATGAACGTTAGAATTAGAACTACAGTAACTAATTTACTTAACGGTTTACAACAATTAAAACCAAAAACTATACAAGTTCTTAACCCGTCGAATATGTGGTATTGGAAATGATAATTTGAATAACTCTCGTAAAATTCGAATTAGAAAATGGTTTAGAGATTTAAAAGATACACTATCTTGTGAAATATGTGGGGAAAACCACCCTTCTTGTCTAGAATTTCACCATTTACGTAAAAAAGATAATATAATTTCTAAAATGGTTGTTTCAGGCTATGCAATTGACTCAATTCAAAAAGAAATGGCTAAATGTCAGGTAGTTTGTGCTAATTGTCACCGAAAAATACATTATTTAGACGAAAAAAAATAATTTAGTTGTAAAAAAGTTACATGAAACAAAAAAAATAAAAAAAAGTTGGACCCGACCCCGAATTGGGGCCGAGTCCGTAATTTTTACCAGTCAATTTCGACTGACTCTACAGAATCTTCTTCTTCGTCATAAAACTTAATAATTCCGTTATCCTGACCATATTTCCATAGGTCATAAGTTAACTTTGTGTCGCTTAAACAGTATTTTAGAACTTCTTCAAATTCCCCTGCTCTCCACTTAACAACTGCATCTGTTCCTGCCATTAATTTACCAGTATCTAGTGTGCATCTAACGGTATTATCTAGGTGAATGCGTCTTCCGGTTGCTTTACTCAAAAGGGCAGATGTATCAATACACCTTTCTTCTTTTTCTTGTAAATACTTTCTTACAATATAAATATCCATTGAGTCCCTAAGAACTGGAAGGTCGAACACATTAATATTATGTCCTAGTAACTTCCCACCCTTTTGAAAATGGTCGTCTAAATCATACTTTAGTTGCTTTAGGGGTTTCCATTGAACACCTTCACTCTTACAGAAAGCGGAGTCACCCCCACTATCAGAATACAACATAGCATTATTTCCATCCCATGTTGCTACACACGCTACCTTAAATAAATGGGGGTTTCCCCAACCACCAATTTCATGACTTAAATTCTTTGTTTCTATATCTATTGATAATACATTATTCATATTACTCCCTCAATTTTACATACGATTTTTTATTTCTCTTTTCTTCAAAAAGGTGTGCTACTTCCGGCCATGTTCTATAAAACTTACTTGGTGCACAACTTTCATACTTTGCATACTTTGCCACCATTGTTGTTTTTGCGACCCAACCGTCGTCCCCACCAACTCTTACCTTTTTACATTGTGCATAAACCGCCCTATAAACCTTTTCAGTTTGGTTACCAATACGTTTCTTAGGCTTTGATTTAAGTTTATCCGAGAACCAATTAGTAATTGAGTCAAAACTTTCGTCTGTTAACTGCCTACCCATGTCAATGTGTCTAGGTAATATAATGTGACTTCTTTCAGATACAGCACAGAGCGCAGCGGATATAGCAATGTTGTTAATAATATTCATTAAGAAAGTATTTAATGCTTCAAACACTTGGTCTTCAATGCCTTCCATATACTTCCGCATACCTTTGTGTACAATTTTTAACTTACTCTGAGCATCAGGACTCCATACTATAACTCTACGTTTATCACCATTAACTTCCGCAAGCCTATTCTGCGCCCAACGGAATGTTCCATATAACATTTCTGAGAACTCCTCAAAATATTGCTCATTATTATTTTCATCACCATCAACTATCATACCAATACTATCAATATACTGTTCTTCCATTTGCTGTTTTAGTGATTCTGGAACTTCACGGACATACAACCACATACGTTGGAATACACCCTTCGTTAGAATTACTCTTTCAAGTCCTTCTGGTGGTAGAGTAGTGGCCCATAATGACCTTTGGGAATCTACTACTAAGTCCTTACCCCATTCAGTGAGTCGCTTTTTAATAAGGTGAGTATCTGAATCCAAACGATTCATAAACTTCTGAAATAACATTACAGTTTCGGACTTATGTTGAGTTTCTTTAAATATACCCGAATGTTCAAATTCATCGAAAGCGATAACACCACTTCCATATAAACTACCATAAATAGGAATGTCTGTAACTTCGGGAATATTATAATCTTCATCATCACGCGCTTGGACGCGGTCATAATCTGGATTAGGTTGATTCACCTTCAGTGTTCCCAATAAACCTTGGTCTGTAAAACTATCAGGGTTTTGTAAGTTAAACTCTTTTACTCCACTTAACGGGAGTGTGGGTTCTTGTAGGGTAGCACCATGATTATTAACTAATTCAAAGGTGCGTTGCCATACAGGTGAGAGGAAATCAAACATTGTTGTTTTTCCTGACCTTGCTGACTGAACCCAACAATAGTGAATACGTGGGTCTAACGTGAGCATTCCCACAGGTATTCTAATAGTGTCTTTTAATATTTGCCCCAATGATACAAAGTATGCCATTGTTGCCGGATATTCATTATACAATGAAAACCTTGTTACAACCTCAGTCCATCTTTGTACGTCTTCTGGTAATACTGTATGTTCACTTCTCATACTAGTATATATTTCATCCTTTTGGATGCGTTCTAATTTATCATATATTTCCCAAGCGTCTACCTCGTAATCTTGTGCCATTAATCCTTTACCTCCTTCTCTTCATTTAATGTTTTTAATATTCTATTTGCTAGCACCATACCAAAACCGTCAAGTCCAGTTATTTCTTTAACTGAAGCAGAAGACAGTTCTGCTATACTACCCCATTTGTTTAATAGTATTTTTGCTTTACTTTGTGATATTCCTTTTATTTGTGTTAACATGTCTACTCTTAAATCATCTGTTCTTTGTCTTTTTGGTAATTCTTTCTTTAATTCAAATTTTCCATCTAGGTGAGAATGCATTGATAATATACAGTGTGCCGCAATTGTTACATTGGGAACCCATAATACCTTAGCATTTGTTTTAATTTGCAGAGCACCTATGGCTCCAACAAACATTCTCTTTAATCTATTTTTCCACACCATAGAGTTATACTGTTTATTGTCTTTTCTATCTAAGTATTTTAACGCCTCTTCAAACGTACCATATATCAATACTACAGATACATCATAGTTATCTAACATATTAGATGTTTGATTAAACACCCGCTTGTTTCTAATTGATGCTAAAAAATCACCTGATGATTTAGCCTCAATTGCTACTTTAGTGTCTGCCATCATAATATAATCTCCAACTTCTAACCATTGTTTTTGATATTCGATTTTTTGTTCTTCACATAACTTCTCTACTGCACCGCTTAATATTGAATCTTCTCTACTATCTATTACTATCATTGTCCATACCTCCAACATTTACCAACGCATAAACCTTCATTAATTAATGTATTACATGAAGGAGCCATATAACGCTTATCTACAATAAACGAAACATGTTTATGTGTTTCTTGTTCGTTATAATCAATCCAAACATTTTCATTATCAGCAATTGTTGATACTTCTTTGCATATACTTGTCTTTATTGTTCTTAGTGCCGGCCCTCCAACTTTTCTAGGACTGGCAAAACTACCTGTTTCTAATACTGCCATCTCTGATAATATCTCATTATACCATTGTACAAGTAAAACTCTGGCTCTATGATTTGGATTCTCTACCATTACTGCGTTTTTAAGACAGGGTAGAATAGGTAGTTCACCCGGAGATTCCACGCTATCTATTTCAATAGGTATAGCATGGAACTCCTTAACTTCAGGCCATTGAACTAATTTATCCCCATAGTATTCAGGTTGTTGAAGACATGGCCCACTTGATGCTTGTAATATCCAGTCAATACCTTGTGTAATATCATTGGTATTAATTGGTATGCAATACCTTGCACCGACCATATTCCATGTGTTTAACACACGGCGTAGCCTAGCGGTATTAATTACCGAAGCATCAAGAGTAGTGGATTGGGCCACATCAACGCATATATCAAAGAACGCTCTTATCTGTCTGATATTATCTGCTACCTCTCCATATACGAAGATGTAGAACCCGCGCCCACTAAAGGCCATAGAATGTTTTAGGTCTTCTGATACTAACCAATGATGAACTTTTACAAGAGCATCATAGGCTTCATCTAAGTTACCATCATGAGCATCGAAGTCAAGAAAGATGCGGTCAAGAATAATTGAATGTTCAAGCCCCCTATTGTGTGTAAAGTCGTTGTAATCATATACAGAAGTATAGACACTCATCTTACCATTATAGGCTTTAACAAACTGCTCATATTCTTCTTTATTCTCAACTACTTTTCTTGATGGGTTTATTGCGCCTTTAATATGACTACCTGCCCACATCTCTCTTGGAAACTTCAATCAATCATCCCCTGTTTTTTCATATCATCTTCTGTTAATAACTTTGCATCCTTTCGGATTCTTTCCTTTAGTGACTGTATTGCAGGTATTTCTTCCACAATTTCTTCCACTACTTCTTCTACTACATCTTCTACAGATGTTTTAGTTTCAGGAGCATGACGCATAATCCCACCAATATCCACTTCGGCTTCGTCTAATACTTGACTAACCATACTTCTAATATAAATAGAAGCACTCTCAATAAATTTCTCCTTAATGAATACTTGCATTTCAGCATCAAAGAAACGATACACACTTAACAAATCTGCGTTATTAAAACATTCTACTGCCAAGTGTTCAGATATACGTTCTATATCTAATACATCTCTTACTGACCATTTCTTTTCTGCAATTAATTTCATCAAATGTTGTTCTATATCTTCCCCTTTGTAACTTTCAGGTTCACCAGAAGTCATAACCACTACCTCCACCTACTGCTTCACAATGGTCGTAATGCCCACAGTGAACACACTTTTTAATAAAGAAATCAGCAGGAAACTCATTAGCCTTGTAATGTGCAATCAATTTATCAATTGACCTTAGTACTGCCGTTGTAGTTCTCTTAGATACCTTTTCCCCATAAACATAATTTGAGGCTGGATAGAACCAACCCCAATGTGTTATATCAATATCTGGGTTTAATCCTACCTTTCTCTTTTGTTCATCGTCTGCGCATTCGTATAATAGTTTATAGAACGCCATTTCCTTTCGCATCATAGTTTTCTTTGAATCCTTCCATGCACCTGTCTTTAGTTCAAAGGGTAAATATCCCCCATCTTCTAAAAACATTCTATCAATAATACCTTGAAGGTGAACAGTTACTCCGTCATCAGTAGTAAATCTACCATCTAACATGAGTTCATTACCAACAGGTATGTAGTTATTTAGAGCCTTTTCTTCGATAGATTCCATTAATCTTTCTACATCATATGCCGCCATAGCCGTATATATCTGCTCGTATGAATCATCCTTCGCTTCTCCGTATAGGTCACGGAAATAATTAACTGCGTCCATCGGATTCTCAACTAATTTCTGCGCCTTCTTAATGTCTAAGTCATCCCAAAACTTCTCTCTAGCATCATGAATAATTGTTCCTTTAAGCATAGCATCTGATGTGGCTTGCTTAATATCATCAATATATCCATATTTGTAGTTTAATCTACAAAAACCAAAAGAACCGAGTGATGACTTAGTTATCTTAAGTATGGGTCCGTCCTCATCGTTCGGATTCCATCTATATGTATATATTCCATTTTCTGTTCTCATTCTATATTCCTTCTTATAATTTGGTTGTGGGAGCCTCAGAATCTTACTTCCGTTGCTTCCTTTGCTCTCTTTATCGAGTTCTCTTTTTTTAGCACGTCGATTAACGCGCTAGCCTCTCTACGAGTTATTCCTGCGGGAACCTCCCCACCTAACTTTTTAATATAGTTAACCTGCTTTTCAGTTGGTTCTAGACCTGCATTATCTTCTGCTACTTCTTTTGCATCTAATTTCTTTCTAATCATAGAGGCAGTAGTCAAATCATGACATGTTTTACACAATTCTATTACATTACCTCTAAGCCTAATATAGTGATGCAGTCCTTCTTCTTTACATCTATGTTGTGAAATAATGTGATGCCACTCAGTATAGCCTTCGGCTCCACATATTTGACATTCACCTGTTTTATCCCACAGTTCTCCTTCTTGTTCAAGAAGGTTATCTAATGTTTCTTGTCTAGCATCAACTGTCTGTCGTGCTTTTTCTAAGGCTTCTACGGCCTTCATAATACTCTTTCTATATGTTTTTGTTTTTCCCATATTACCACCATTCAGCAATAGTTGTTTGTGTTCCCTGTTCAGAAATATTCAACAGGTCCCATCCTAAACTGTCATAAATTAATGTTACTTTCTTAACCACCTCAGATTCGGCTAAGGATAGCCAATCCGGAGGATAGTCACTAATGACTTCATCAATACGTTTACACGCGATGTAGTCCACTTGTCTTATTCGTTCTCCGACCATAAAGGTTCTAGCCTTTTTAACGCTTCGGTTATCACAGCGGTAAAAGTAATAACTATCACCAACTGAAATAGTTCCGGTTCCGCTATTATATACTGCGACTCCGGCTACACCACCTGCTAATACTTTGTAGTCAGTTAGTTCTTGTCGTAACCTTGACCTCTTAGCAATAGTGGACATATTTACTTCACCCGACTTTAATAGGTTATACCTTTCTTTATTAAATTTAGTAACTTCATTCTCTAACTTACCTGATGCTACCATTTTTAATGTTGTTAATTGAACATTCTTAGCGAATGATGTTTCATTACTTTTCTTTGCTTCGAATCCCATCATAAAGAAATTCTCCTCATCTAAATATTCCCCATCCTTCCATGATAAATATCCGCAGTATCTATTCTTTTTCTTAGACAAGAAAAACGATTTAGCAAATTTCTCGAACTCTAGAGTTACGAAATCATTGAACACTGTTGTTTTCAAATGTGCATTTAGTTTACCACACAATTCTTGTGATTCTTCTGGATTCTTTACAAGCACAAATATTGAATCTGTATGTCCATAAATAACTTCGTAACCTAATCGTTGTGCTTCAAATGCAGCACTACGCATAGCATATCTAGCAGAAGCAGTAATAGCGGCGGCCATTTCCATATCGCCCCAACCATACCCATCTTTAGCCAATACACCATATAGAGCATTAACAACACGCTTAGTAGCCAATTGTGCTGAATCCCACATACGGCGGTCCTCATCGGACTTAGCGGCCTTTAGTTCTCTTTTGTATTCGTCTCGCATTTTCATTAGACCAATAACACATTCAGGTAAAAGTCCGAGTGGTTCTTTCTTGAACCCAACATTACATTGAGCCTCTTCTCTATTAAACTCACCAAGATTTTTAGGTGTACCAAAGTAAATATTATGGCAATCGTCGCCTCCCTTAATTTGTTTGGTTTCCCAAGAAATATTGTTCGCGGCCATCATACTTGGATAAAGCGATTTAAAATCAAATACTGCTACATCACTATGTAACCCATACGTGTTTTCAAAGTCAGGGTCCATAACGAAAGCCGCTTCATACTTCTCTTTGTTACCTTTAACACCAGTCGGTGCTTTCCATGAAGCGTGTTTCATGAAATATGCAGCACCCATTTGACTATTGTAAAATACACATTCAAAGGGGCAGATTAGTAATCTTTGTAGGGCCAAATCATTTTCACTGATACGCATCTTTTCATCCATCTCAACCATTAGTTTAACGTCAACATAGTTATATTCAAGAAACACTTCTGTATCTTCAAGCCATGCTCTTCGGAAAAACTCATCCCCTTCAAACTTTGACTTCTTGACTTTACCTCCGGCCTCTTCACCTAGTAGTGCTTTAGAACAATACTCAAGCGAAAGTGACGGAAGAGTTCCTCGTTGTGAATCAAGCCACAATCTTTCAAACCTAGTCATTAAACAATATGAAATGCGACCCTTAATAGGTTGTGCCGTATTAGTATACTGAGTTCTAGGTGCTTTACTGAGGTCAGTATATACACCTGTGACTTCGTTATAAGGACTTAACTTCCTAGCATTAATATTATTACTACACATGTTTTGAATAATGACCGGAATATCGAATCCCAATACATACCACCCAATAATCATATCTGGGTCTTGTTGAATACACTGTCTAAGGAATGCTCTCAACATAAGTTTTTCACTTTCAAAGATATGTAATTCAATATTTTCGTCTACCCACTCATTCTTTAAACTATCTTGATGTTCTTTATCGGGAAACCATGTGTATACTGTATATAATTTGGTATAACTATCGTATACAGTAATAGCATTAATTTGTTTATAATCCCGACCGCTGGTTGTTTCAATATCAAGATACCACTTACGTAGGTTATACGTGTGTATTTTGTTCATCTCATCAACACAATACTTACGCGCTAAAGAAATGTCAGCCTCATACGTTCGTATAGCCTCCTTATGCATTTGGTCCTTAAGCCAATACATTTCATTTCTAGAACCAACCGTTATTTTAACTAGAGGGTCACCGTTAAGGTTCTTTTCTTCAGTTTGTTCATATATTGGGCGTAATGTTCTTGGTTGCCCCCAATGTTTGTAAGTATAATGTGTTCGTAACTTATTATAATTTTTTGATTCTACATAAAAATAGTGTCTAAAATTGTCAATCGTCTCGGTTAAACGTTGGTTGTTGTCGTCTCTCCATCGAAGATTAACTTTATCTCTTACCTCTGTAATTATCATATATCTCTCCTTCCTTTCCTGAGTTATGTATCTTCATTAACGGCGAAGATATACCGTTACCCCAACTATCGTATGTTTCTAATATTCTAATAGTCGGGTAAACTTTGTCCTTTGCTGCTTTATCTCTAAGAACTATATGGTGAACTTTACCCTTTGAAATATATGCGCCCATGTAAAGACATTCATAATCTTCATCATAATATCTATACATTATAGGGGCATTATAATCAATGTGGCTCATTCCTCTTCACCTTCAAAGCATTCATTACAAAAGTCACCATCAATTAATTCATCCCAATCTAAAGGTTTACCACAAATAGTACATTCATAGGTTTTGACTTTTACCATAGAGGGTCTTCAACTCCCGGCATTCCTAATACCCACTGTAACGATTTAACTACACCACGTAAAGCATTGTAATTTCTAACGGCTTCAGCAATATCGGCTCTAGGGTATTGGTTATCCGGGTTGGTCTTATTATGCTCACGCATTTCATTAGCCCAAAGTTCCCATTCACCTCTTAATCGTTTTGCTTCTGTCATCATTTCTCTAACTTGTCTAGTATCTTTCATTTTAATTCCTCATCATGGTTAAGTATTCATTAAACGGTATATCTTTTTCGTCTGATGCCATGTCATTTCTAAGCATATCACAGTATACTATCAGTTCTGAAAATGTAACTAATGATTCTAGTTCCTCGGTTTCTAGTATTTCACATAGTTTATTTTCTAATATTCTACAATGATTACAAATTGGTATTCCTTGTATTCTTGATTTAGTGCCTTCACCACTTGCATTACACAAGTTACACATGTTACTCTTCCTCCAATTCAAGTAGGTCGGCCGTCTGTTCGTCTAATATCATTTGCTGAATTAGTGTATCAATAATAGTCATCTGCCCTAGTATAAATGCTATTTTCTCTTCTGTTGTTTCTATCTTAAGGTCTCTGTGTCTCATGTATTCTTCCATAGAAGAACACCCCACAATGTTCAATAACTGTCTCAATTCATTCTGTAGTGGTTGTACAAATTCTAGTAAATTCATGTTCTTAGCCTCGGTGCTCTTAGTATCATAACATCATCTGTCTTAAACAAAATTGGGTTGCGGGTATTAGTAGCAATAGTTAAGTTACCTTTTAGGAACCTATGGAACGGTCCCGTATATTCAACTACAGCATCTTCACTTACCGCTTCCGAAAGTGTTATCCTTTCTTGGTAGTTTTCATTATTGTCTTCTGATGAAATAATAAGGTGTGTATCTTTAACGTTAATATGATAGATACCACTACCAACCTGTTCGCACATCTTAAGTGCATTACTAAAAGACGCACTACTAGTTTTAATTACTGAACGAAGTGTTGTCCGTTCACTAATACTAATACCGTCTTCGCTTTCTATATCACCGCTAAGGTTTTTCCTACTCCTAAGAATAGTGTCAGCATTTGGGTGACGTGTTAATACGGGGAAAGATGATGTAGTCCCTGTATTTTTATCCATATAGAATTTATTATCCTTTACAGATATTTTAATTGAGCCGCTATTACGCATATACTTTATCGCAACAGACGCGTCAATTACTACATTACTTATCGCTTCAATGTTTGCTGCTGTAATACTGGTCCAAATAAAGGTAGTATTATCTGCATTAGCAAGATGAAGTTTGGTTCCTTCCGTCCATATCATAATTTCATTTCCTAAATAACTGGTTTTAATAGATGGACCAATAGCCCATTTACCTTTACAAACTACAGTTTCTATCGCTCTTTTCAAATCTTTACAATCTACTGTCGTCATATTATCACCTAAAGTGAAGCAGTTTAGTGACTTGCTTAGGTCTGTACAAATCAAAGAGTTCCGTCTTTAATCTGTGGAAGGCCGTGCCATGTGACTTTACCGCCTTCATTTTCCATAATTAGGAATTTCTGTCCTAGGTTTTCTGCATTTGTCTTTGACTTCTTTACTGTAGCATATAACTTTAATGACTTACCGCGTTCTTCACGACTCATCTCTATATACTGAAACAGTTTTGCAGTTGTTGACTTCTCCCAATCTGGCTTAGTTCCTACAATTTCAAACCCATCATGAACTTCTTTCATATGTGTAATGAAGAACTTATGACATTTAAGTTGTAGGGCTGCTTGAAATAGACGCTTATACATAGCATTTCTAGCATACCATTGGGTAGGAACCATCTTGACTTTATCAGCCTGTCTTGGGTCACCACCCTTAATATGATTAAGTCGTGCAATCATATTTGTTGTATCTAACCATGAATCGAGTCCATCAAAGATAATAGCCTTAACCGCTTCTACCTCAACAACTTCATCCTCATATTCAATCTTTCCTGTTTCAATTGCTTCATTAACCATAGCCATAAAGAAGCGTGACATATCTGCCGTCTTCTCATAATCTACAGTCATATCCTCATTATATACATAAGGATTAAAGATAACAACCTTTTCGTCTGAACTCCAATGTTGTCGCCATGTTGGTTCAGCACCTTCATCGTAATCTAATACGAATATCCAATGTGAATCTAATTCATCATCAGAACGACAATCAAGACATGTGCCTGTTTTGCCGTCACCGGGATTACCACTAACTCCACAAACAAGGAATGCTTGTTCTTGTTCTAGAAGATTTTTACGTTGACTCATGGCTCGCATCTTTGCTACCTTGAACGCACTATCTCCTAGATTTTCATTAGCCTTAGTTAAAACAGAACCTGCTGCCTTACCTGATTTACTCCCAATACCCATCAATTCACCACCTTATGATGTGTAGCGTATTGTTCCTTAATTGAATTAAGGTCCTTTTCACTAACCTGACGGGTATACATTTTTCCACTTGTTGTGTGTAGTCGAAGTGAGTATTGGCCTTTATCGTCCTCTAACTCCTTCCACTCTAAACTTTCCACCTTTCCAAAATCAACTACTAACTGATTTAATTTTACAATCATTTGTTTCACCTTTTAATGGTTGGGCTTCGCACCCATTTGACCGTCATTTGCCTACGGTTACACATACTAACATAAAGTTTCCATCTCCTATTGTATATTTCCCTTTAGGGATTACCAATATTCAATACTGTTTTCTTCATCGCTAGATTCAGGGGCTTCTGGATTACCCAAAGCCACTCGCGGCAATACCCCATAAAGATTAATTGAAACTGGGTTCCATTCATCTTCTAGTGCATTTCCATTATCATCCTTCTTTTGTGTTTGATTTGTTCGACCAATAATAATTACGTCTGAACCAACTCCAAAGTCAATGTTTAGATACGAAGGAACCCAAATGGGTGTAGATTCAGGAACATCATCAGATTCAAAACCATAGTTTGCTTCTGCTGATTCAATCCACATTGTCCTATTTCCTGTACGTTCATTTGGAGTAAGGTTCATACTACTAATAATACCATCAGTAATTACCAACTTCATGCCCGGTTCATTACGAATAGAATCATGGTAGTCCTCAATTTCTAATAGGTCAGCAATATATCCGCCCATGTTTTCTACAAGAAGGTCTTCCATTAATAGACCATCTGTATTAACATATTCATCTCCATCGGGGTCCATTACATCATTATATGTTAGGGACTCAAGAGTTTTACCACGAATACCATATACTGCATTTCGTTCTTCATTAAACAATCCGAATAGGTGAACCCATCGGAATGTATCACAAGCGAAGTTCTTAGCAGCATCATTCTTTAGACCTAGAGTCCAATACTGGAAATCACCATCTTCCTTTCGACCAACGAAATGCGCTCTTAGCCTATATTCTTCTGCTGGTAGTGGCTTACCATATCGAGGGTTTACATCTCCACTACCAAATGTCTTGATATTATCAAGTGGGACAATCCACTTAGAATCACCTTCTGTCCCAACTTCCATAGCGGAATTAGGGACTTCGGGGATATTCTTTGTATCAACATCACCATTTACGATTTGTGACTTTTCAAATACACCAGCAGATACTTCTGTAATTTCAGCAATATCTCCTGCGTTGAAAACCTCACTAGGGTTTGCATTATATCGAGACATAATATTACGTCGTCGCCAATCTTGCACATCCCTTGCTTGTTCAACACCAACTAGGAAACCAAAACCTTGATTCCCAAAGGTGCTTTTACTACTAGATGACTTAGAGCGTAAAGCCCCACGAACAAAATTACGCGTTAATGTTAGCGCAATCATGCCGGAGCGAGGCTGCTCCATATCTAGGTTGTTCTGTGTAGCAATTTCATTATACTTTGCTACAATTTGTTCTTCATTCATACTAACTCTGTTACCTAATGCTTTCAATTCTTCTAATACTCGTTCTTGCATTGCATTCACTTCCGTTTTTTTCTACTTAAGTCAAAGACCCTTGATGGGCCTCTGTCCACTGTTTTCTTAACGATGAGAGGGTATATGAACCCCTCTCAACTATATACCTATCATTTTGTAGACATACTGGTTTTATTCTTCCTCAGTATGCAAACGATAGATGATACCATACCTACTTTTACGAATCGCTTCGTATTTCTTTTGTGCTTTAAGGTAGTGGCAAATCTTCCGATGTTCGGGAACATAGATGGTTGATTTGTTACCTGTATCAAACCATCTATTCATTATTTCATCAAGAACCTGTCTTGCTGTTCTTTCTCTTCCATCTTCCATAACCATGTCTATATATCGTTCTGAATGCTGTCGTCTTCCCACGACAAGCCCTCCTTAATATAAACTTCTTTAGGTGTTAAATTATCATTATAGTAATCTCTTAACACTTTATATCTAATTTTATTTTCTCTCTTTTTGGGAATATAACCTATCCATTTATTAAATGAATAACCACACCCCTTTCTTATTTCATCCATTGAATGTTCTCCTAGTAAGTGGGAGAGAGATACGATACACAATAACCACTTTTATCGTTTCTCTCTGCCCACAAAATAATAATAACTCATTATTAATATAGTTATTGTTAATCATACTTCTTTAGCATCACGAATCATCCACTTAAGGTCTTCAATACCTTCGGCTGTTTTGTGAGCATCTTCCTTAACTTCAGTTAAGAAATTCTTCAATAATACCCAATGGTGTTCATTACCCTTTGGGAAAACGTCAGGGATTTCTTCCCAAAGTTCTATTAGATTAAACAATGACTCTCTCTTAGTTATAGCCAACACAGTTCCAGTGTTAGCGTTTTGAATACCACATTCAATTTCATACTGAGCGAGAGTATTCTGTAATTGGTTTAAGAATTCATTTCTTCCTCTTAGAAGAACTTGAGTTCTAATAACCGTTTTATTCTCTTCACCGTATATAGCGGTAAAGGGCTTTCCTAAACACATAAATATTCCTTTTAATTCATCTTTTGTATACATTTATACACCGCCGTAATTTTCGGCTTGTTCATCTACATGGTCATGGTATTTTTCATGACCTAGTAGAAATAGTCCTGCATCTTTTTTATTACCAATAAAGGCTTCTAAGCATATGGGGCAGGTTACTTTAACCATTTCTGCTTCGAAAAATATACCTATATCAGTGGCATAAGTAATGATATCGCCTTCAACAAAAATGTTTCTTGGCGCGTAGTCCTCCCACATATCATCGTCCATATCTAAATATACTACTTGGTAAGGTTGATTATAAATCCTCTTATCGTTCATAGTTACCGACACCAAGATGAAACATATAATAATCTAAGGCTCTGTATACACAATCATAACAGTATGAGATGCCGTCACCCCGCATATTATGAATCATGCTTTCACCTACTTGGTTACATATTTTACATTTACCTTGTATATTGCTCATTCCTCTTCCCCAAATAGTTCCCAATGTCGTAATGTATTTTCATTAAGAGTGAACATACTTCCGTCATCTTTGTATTTAAGTTTGTATATACTCATAGGTTGCCCTCGCATATATATCCAAGAATGTAATATAACTTGAGCAATTCTTCCTGTATGTGTATTTTGTATAATATCACTTATCTTTAAGTTCTTCAACATCTTCTAGTCCCCAGTGTTTCTTTAACATGTCTCCTGTATTTGTATTCCACCATCCGGGGTGTTGTAAATACCATCTGATATTTTCTTGCTTAATTTTTTCTTGCTGCTTGGCAACATATTCTTTATTCTCTTTTGTAATTTTTGGCTTGTTAAATTTAATGTCTTTGGGTATCATTTTAAACCACTCCCATATTTTTATTGCTAATAGCAATTATCCAATCAACTCCTTAACTGACTTGAACTCACTAGGCACATCTTTATCGGTGCGGAGCCTAATAAACCTCGGGAATCTAAGTCCTATATTTCCATCTTGGTCTTGAGTTACAATATCAGCATGCACTTCCATTATAGTGACTGGGTTATCATTATGATATTCATGAACCATTTCTAAATCCAAATCAGTGAAACCAGTTCCCACGGAACCCACTGGTGTAAGTTGCCCATCAATTTTAACACCTATAAGATATGAACCGTAAAGTCCGGCCCTTTTACCTGAACCCATTGTAGCATCAATTATTTCACAATCCAAATCTACTAGAGCAGGCTTGTGTTTTAACCATGAACGCTTACCCGGTTCATATACTTGGTTAGCCCCTTTAAGGACTAAACCTTCATAGCCAGCCTTGATTGCTTTATCGTAGGCGGCTCGGATTTCCTCTTCACCATTAACGATTTCAGTATCTGTAATGTTGACATTTGGAAAGTGCATACGGATAGTATCTAGTCGATTACCATATCCAAAACTATACGTGTCTTGCTTATTGAAGGTGAGAATATCAAATATGATTGCCTTAACCGCTACACGGTTACGCACCTCTGGTGTCTTACCATGAATACGTGGCATAATCTCCTTGAACTCAAGAACATCTCCTTGCTCATTAACAGGAACAATTTCACCATCTAGGATAAACTCATCATATTGTTCACCCCAAGATTCAACATCAAGGTCTGCGAACTTCTCTGTAATATCTACACCCTTGCGGTTAAAGATACATACATGACCGTTTTCATCCCTATGAAACTGAGCACGAATACCATCATACTTAACATCAGCATAAAAAGTCCCTCGCAGGTTCTTTGCTGTTTTTGCTAGTTGTGGTTTAACGTAACTGCCCGGCTCTGGAACCAATAGTTCTCCTACACCATTACCTTGACACACTTCATCAATAATAATATTTAGATTATTAAACTTAAGTGCCGTCTTAAAATCTCCTGATGGGATAAGATACTTCTTTTGCAGGGATTTTTTAGTTACATTATCACCTGCACCGTTTCTCTTTTGGTTTATTACAACTGCTGTATACCACTTCTTTTCTAGTTTACCCATATTACTGAAACGTTCCATGAATAGTTGCCTAGCGGTAACTATATCTTCTGCAATAGAAAGTGGGTGAAACGCATCATATAAACAATAGTCAATAGAATCACCGGCATTAGTTCCAAACTCTTCAAGTAGTTCGGGAACTCCACCAAAATCATCTACTAAATCCTGTAGGCCTTCATCATCTAATCCTAGATGTGTAGCAATATGTGGTAAAAGGTTCTTTGCTCCTAAACCCACATTACTAAACTTATCTGTTAGTGTGTGGTAGAACATAGACCAGTCCTTTGATAAATCATTATCAGCAACAATACTGTTAATAATTTGTGTTGGGGTCATATCGAGATATGATTCCATCTTTTGTGCAAAATCACTCATCAACATTTGTTTCATCCCCCATAGTTTTTAGGGCATCATTATAGTATACCCATGCTAAACTAACATGGTTTGCAGTTATTCTTTCACTGTCTGTTTTAGTATAATTTAATATACTTTTAATAAATTCTTCCATAAATTCTTGTGTGCGATGAGCAATTGCTTCTCGCGCTTCTGCCTTAAACTGCCTATCGGGAATACACCCGGCAATAATTCTCTTTACTTCTCTTTCGCTAACCATTTTTCCATCTCCTTTTTGTTATAAAAATACTTTAATATTTTATTGTTTAAATCTGTAATAATAAATACTACTCCCATTATGCTATTTACAGAAATCACTTGCTTTTGCCCCTGAACCTTGTAGGTTTCTACCGTTGGTGTAATACCATACAGCCGACTACTTTCAAATGATACCCGTTGAGCATTGTCTTTTATCCATTTAATGATATGAGGTTCTTGAACCTCGACCCACATAGGACCATCAAGTTCCAATTCTCCGGTAAGATTGCATACATTACATTCTTTACCATCACAGATTGGGCACTTGATACTTAAGACGTTAACTGGGAATCTAATAGTATTTACTCTTCCTCTATGTCCAGACATATTGCTTCCGTCCTGTATAGCATATCTCCTTCACTTTGATTGTTTTCCCATCTCATAGATTGCTTATCACCTAAGACAATTGCTTCCATAAGAATAGGTCTTTGTGTATTGATTGTTCTCCAATCCGTTCCACTAAAATATGCTTGCCCGAAAGGATGTGTATGAATCCAACACTTGATTGGAATCCTCATACCTGCTACATTTTCATCTGTGTAATCGACAAATACCCCTGTCCCTTTACTAATATACAACTTATTATTACCATCTACTATTACACTTACCTCTAATCCCGGTAAGACCTTTGTTGATACGTACCATATTTCATCTAAGAACCGTTGGTTATATTGTGTTTGTCCATATTGGTTAAACACCTTAACAATAACTTGCTTCCAGTGTTCCCATTCTTTGTTCGTAATTTCTTTCTTTTGTTCATTGAGTTGCATTTAATCACTCCTATATTTTTTACAGTGGGGACAATTATCCTCACTTTTATTTTGGGCTAATCCATATCCACATTTAGTGCAATTTTTCTTAGCCATTATTCTTCCTCTCCTTCAAAAACAAATCCAAAGGACTCTAATTGTGTTTGGGACCAATCATGAGAACCAAACAGTAAATCCCATACCTTATCTAATAGTTCATCATTTTTATCATGAGTTGCCCTAATAATACAGTTAAGAATCTTAACTGACATTTCATACCTCTTGTTCAAAGGTTCCACCTCCACAGTTACTACATTCGTGTTCACTAGTGGTTAAATCTAAATGTAGGTAAAACCCACATACTCCGCATTGTTTTTCATCTTCCATGTTATCACCCATTATATGTTGCGTGTTTCTTCACGTCTTCACCGTTAAACCAACGTTGAACCCATTGTGCGCCATAACCTGCTGCTACTACTTGCATAAAATGAACGCCTGTAGCATCTCCTTCCCATGAATCACCTTGACATGAAAATGAACCATCAGGTCCAGCAGTAAACGATGAATATAATTCAGGTCTTTCTAGTGATGAGATAAGAGCAGCATTTCTACCTTGTGCTCTAAGGTCTAACCACTTAATACCATCTGAACTGTATAGTGTTCGTCTAACCGCAAGATTGTCTGCACAACAAATAACTAGGTCGAAACCCTTTACTTGCTTTGCAGTTAGAACCTTGTATGGTTCTCCCTTTACAGTAGAGTATCTCTTATCCATAACATCAACCTTATGCTTTTCAACATCGTCTTCATCGAAGTTCTGATACGTTAGATTCTTTGTTTCGACTGTATCGGGGTCGAATGCTGTAATATCATACAGCCCCGTTTTATCCAGTAGGGGTATTAGGAAACTCCCAATACCACCAGCACCTATAATCATAATCTTTCTCTTCTTATTCTTTCTAGCCATTTCTAATCACCTTTAAATGTCTTTTCAAGCGTTGGAGGCTAACCCCCATTTTTTCACAGACCCGCGCTTGAGTCAAATCTGAATATTCGTAAAGAATAGCAGCATACAAGCCGCGTGTAACCGTGTAACGTTCTTCCATTTCTGTTAGGAACTTTTTTCCTGCTTCGGATAGTTCGTTACCAACAACTATTATTGGTCTAACATCAAACTCCTCAGCATTGTTTTCACGATAAAAGAAATGCTTAACCTTCTTTACATTGTTAAACACTTTATTTTTATTAACACCTATAAACGCACACATTTTATGAATGTTATACTCGGCGTTAGATTTTTGTAATACGTAATATGCTACGGTTGTAAACCTAATATTCTGTTCCATGTTTCTAAAGAACAAATGTTTATTTAATGTATTATATACTTTAATACATTCATTTCTGTAATCTTGCAAATCGAATTCATTCAATAATATATCAAGGGGTGCAAAATCACGATTTGTATTTGCGTGTAGATTTTGTGTCTTTTCAGTACGTATTGTAAATATTCGTGATACTGCAAGCAACCCACAATCTTCACACTCGTATAGGTTTACGATAGGAACATACTTTAAATTTGTAGAGTCACAATTTTCACATGGCATCCCACTTGAACCGCCCTGCTAACTTTTCGTCCTCTTCTATATTACTAAGATACCGTCTTACAGTACTAACATACGAACCTAGAACATTATCATTCATTACAGCCATAGCGCGAGCAGCGTATTGGTCTCCTTTAGCCGCACCACTCATCATATTATCAATACAGATTGGGCCTACTAAACCAGTTCCCTTTTCAACCTTTAGTTTGTTTGACTTTACTAAATCCGTATTATTGTTGCCTGCTTGTAACATATATGTTGATACATCTTGAATACCCTGCTTCATACCATTGTCTGCAATAATCCAATCCGTTAACTTACCACGTATTGCTAGGGCCAACTCAGCCTTCTCATGTCTAGGACTCTTGAACTTAATCAGTTTAACCTGCTTATAGTTCTTAGCCATATCTTGTAGTAGTTCCATAGCACGTTTCTCTACATTTTCTGCTTGGCGGTTTTGCATAACGAACGCCTTAATAACCGCTATTTGTGCATCGGATGCTTTTTTGCCACTGAGAACATATACTAGTTCTTCAGGACTAATAGCATAATACCTACCTCGCCTGTCATCCTTGAGATAACTATTAACAAACTGCTTTAGATGCTTCAAGGATATATCATACCAAAAAGCATTATTTAGTTCTAATGCAAAGTCCTCCGGCCCTACTTGAGCAACGTTTAACCTACATTCACGAATATCGCCATCATCGTCAATAAACTTATATGGCACTCGGTTCTCAAGAACATAACTTAGTTCCATAGGCATTTTGATACAACGTTCCATATAGTCACGTAGTTGTTTTTGCCCTTCCTTTGAAATTTCTGTATACACTGACCTCATTAGGGTTCTAGTTATTACATTTATTATATCCCCAAAATTATGGGTAATCATATTTAGTGAGTATCTTCGATTGTCCTTACGAAGTAACATCTTGAAACCCTTTACATCTATTAGGCAAGCACCATCTTCTTTGGCCGCTCTACCTATAGTTGAATTTACAACATTTTTTACTGCTAGAAATATCGGGTCTTCCCCACGCTCATTTCTTCGGTGTCTGCTAGGATAAACGGTGTATTCACCATCTACTCCCCCTACTATGATATTAGTGTATGTATTATAATCACTAGGACTTCTAATCCTAATATTCATTATACATTTTCCTCCATTTGTATCTGTTCTAGTAGAACTCCATCACATAATTCGTTTAACTTATCAGCAAGGCTTTCGCAAATACCGGGAATTGTTTTCCTTTGTAGGCCCAACCATACCTTATGATGTAAGTTCATCACTACTATAGGTATAAGTTCTTCATCATCATACTTGATAATTACTGGTGGTAGTTCTTCATCATTTACCATTCTGAATTCTACTGTCTTCCTAGTTCTTGGGGCCATATTCATTCCTTCACTTCCGGCTTTGGTCCTGTCTTGATAACCTGACGGCTAACAATTACGTGAGGGAACTTCTCAATTAGAATGGGCATAATCTCATTCCAATCTACCTTTTCATCATACTGCTTTGTCCAAACACTTCCGTTTGTCTTTAGCGACGTTAGGCGATATACTACCTTCTCGTTCGTTGTTGCGCCCATATCACCTAATAGGGATAGGCTGTCTGCATCAATCTTCATTCCTGCGTTTTGCATTTTCATCATTTCTTCCATATTCATTTTTTTCACTTCCATTGTGTTTACCGGCTTAAATATCACACGACCCGCCAGCACAAGCGGGAGAACCGCTTAGGTCAGTGTTATCCTCAGATTCATATACTTGTGTTAAATCAACACTAGTAAGTGACTCCATCATCTCACGATATTTGAGGACATTCGTGGACTCAAATGGAGCCTGTATATATGTTCCACCATCATAAGGTAGAACAGATAAACCATTGTAGAACTTTCTATTATTCCACATCCAGTTTCCAACATCTTCCCATTCGTCTTCACGAATAGATACTGTTGCTGAAACATTGTGGGTATTCATCCCGTCATTATGACCGGTTCTTACCCAATTTTCTGCGAACCACTTTACTCTTTCTAACAAAGAGATAGCAGGTTCAGTTCTAAGTGTTGCACCATCAGGTGCGCGTTGGGGAATACCAATTACCGCTTCTAAGTGCGGTTTAAAGTGGTCATCCTCAATTAATTCTGGGTGATTATTCACCAAATAACTGTATATTGCCTCGGTCTTTCCTACTCTAACACGACGAACATAATGTTTATCGTGCCAAGCATGAATACCAGAACTAGTTCCTAAAACTAGAGAAGTAGTTCCTGCAGGTTTAATACAAGTTGTTCTTGCTGCTATATTAATTCCGATTTTTTCAGCATATAACTTATTAGTTGCTCGGACTAAATTGGCAGCGTATTCTAAATCTAAGCCTTTAACAGCATTAGACGCTATTCCAGTCATAGATACTCCAAGTAGAGCATCCTTTTCTGTTGTTTGCTTCCATATATCTCTAAGATAGTGGAAATCTGTATATCCTGCCTGTAAAGTTCCTAAGAACGCGGCATTGGCTACTCTTGAATTTAGGTCAGTTTGGTCCTTTACATCAGAAACATTCACTTCTGTAAGGTTACAGAACTGATAAGGTCTTAATGCAATCTCACAACATGGGTTAGTTCCCCAATCCTTATCATGAGATAAATAGATTCCCGGTTCTCCTGAACCTGAATCTTTAATGCGTTGCCAAAGACCCATAAACATAGCCTTTCGTAATCTACTACGAATTAATACAGCAGAGTTATTAGCCCTACCGCGTTGTGGGTTTTGTTCCCACCATGCTCCTGATTTACAGGAAATCATATCATCATCATCAGCACTGAATAAACTAATCAATGCTGCCCTACGAATACCACCTGCTAATACTGAATCAGCAATATAACACATAATATCATGTGCTTCTAGAGTAGTAAGTTTTGAACCGTGCTCTTTCTCAGTTAAAATATTTTCAATCTTCACCAAGCATTCTCTAAGTGGTGTTGGTCCCGGTGCGCGACCTCCTGATGTTTTAAGTAGAGTTCCCTTTGCCCGAATATCTGAGTAATCAAATACGGGGGTTGTTTTGTAGTTGCCAAAATATGACTTCATTAATACTTTTACTGCATCGGCCCACCCTTCAATTGAGTCACCAATGAGATACCTCCGGGTTCTCTTATTATTAGGTTTAACTATCTCAGGTAGTTGTTCGATATGGTGCTTCTGCACGGAATATCCTACACCTGTTCCACCAAGTAATAAGAACATTGCCTCCCAAAAGGAATCAATAGAATCAATTGGTAGGTAGGCGCAGTTGTAAACTCTGTTCGGACTCACCTCAATTGGCTTACCGGCAAATTGCATACTTCGCATTGAGGGCAATATCTTTTTTGTTACTACATAATCATTGTAGCAGTGCTGTATCTCCTCCTTTAAATGCGGGTACTTTTTAATATGCATCTGCATATTACGGTCACATATCTCTGACCATGTTTCTCTCCTAAATTCCGTTGGCTCAAACTTTGCATATTTCATATGCACTATTATATCACTTAATATTTCTTGACTTATATCCATCAACACACCTTCATTAAATTGTCTATCTCACGAAGATAATCTCCGTTTTGTACAAGAACCCAAGACCGGACTTCAATCCATTCAAATTCATTCCAGTCCTTTAGTGCTTCCCACCCATATGAATTTATGAGGTTCCACATACTATTGTATTCTTGTTTCTTATAGGCAACTTTGAGGTCTCCACAACTAATTAATTCTTTGTTCCGTATACCTCTTCCTAGCACTATTCCCTCGTCGTAAAAGTTGGGATTTAATAGCACTAAGTCGCTATCATTGAAACGGGGATGAAACTCATAAAGGTTTCTACCGCCCAAAGGTTTTAACTTCATAATCTGTAGTATTCTATCCAAGATATAGTCATATGTAATATCGTCGGATAGGTGTCCTAACCCTAGTTCTTCTAAATCTTCATTTTCCATATATTTTCTCCCTAAATAATTGGTCGGGCGTTGGAAACCATTCAGGTCGCCCATTACGCCAAGTAGCAAATCGCCACTTATCTATTCTGTAATATTCCTTATATGCTTCTATAGTACATGGGAATAATTCTTCATCCAACAAATGTGGATAAATGTCTTTTTTAATTGCTCTAGCGAAAGGAGTAAGACCTTCGTTATCAAACTCAGCATTTTGCAGCCATTTTGATACATCTTTATCAATCTCTCGCATAAGACGTTCTACTTTGTGTTGTTTCTTATAACGACCTGTATATTCGTCGCATAATGCCCAAGTATTATCCCACAACCATTGAAAGTTTTCTCTTGATTGTCTACCCCATACTGTAGATGGGTGAATAGCCATACCGCGTGAAAGTTTCTTCCAAACAATTTTGTCCGCAGGAAATCCTAACTCATGTAAATTATGTGAAATCATTTGAAATCCCTCTGTTGGCATCTTGACTACGTGTTTATCACAACATAAACTAGCCGCTTGCATTGGGTCTTCATGTAAAAAGAATATATTCATTCTTCCTCACCACCCGTTTTAGCATATTTGTGACTCATTTGTTCTCGACGTAATTGTCTATCATACATTTCATATTCTTCTTCATTCATTCTTCTTCATCCTCCTCTTTTATGTTTAAGTGTGATATAATTTGGTCTACGAGGTCGGCCTGACTATTGATAACATCCATAATCCATTTAGTATGACCAATAAAGAAAGCAAATAAAACCACAAGATTAATTACTATATATTCATAATCCATTGTTACACTTCCTACAGGAACCGATACGATACCAATTACCGCACTTATCACATTGACTGGGTATTGCTCCACACATTATCCCATCCTCCTAGAACACGGCATACAGAACTTCTCAGAGTATGAGAATACTGGATTCATGCAATTTTTATTCTTGCACAGTTTCATTCTGTAATCTCCCATTGTCCGTCGTCGTATACTATACTTGCATTAAGTAGGTCAATATTCTCGAAATACATTCTAGGCGACCATCTAAAATTGTGTGCTCTTTGCATAGCACCAAATTGACGTTCTAACCATTCAATATACTCAAGGATAACCATTCCATCAGTAATAACACTAGCCGGGTAAGGCCAAGTGCAAGAAGTATTAGTACAAATACCATCTCCATCTTCATCTCTTTTAGTTTCCCATGCACATCTAGGACATTTATTCATAATTTCGCCTCCATACTGTTAATCTTGCTACGTTATCCACGTCTGTCTTCCAACCTTTAAGATACATTCTTAGGAATTGACCAAATCGCACCTTGTTAGTTCTCAACTTCAAAGTGTGAACTTTAGCACTACCTGCATTTCCACAGTGTTTAGCATACAATTTCTCATATGTATCGCACACTTCTTTCATTATTTCATCAGAAGACAGCATTTCTTCCCTGTCTTCAGCAACTGTTAATACAGCCTTTCTCATTAATTCTCTATTTGTCTTTTTTCCTGCCATTATAAAACACTCCTGCTCAATTTATGTGACTTTTCGTCAGAATATTTCTTTTCAAATCGAAAAAGTCGGTAAAGTTCTCGCCTACGGAGTTCTTTACTGATAATTCTGTCAAGATATTCTTTTTTATACATTCTGAGGTCATTATTATTCGCATAATCTCTCAAAGTATGGTGTTTAGGCAAACTTTGCAAGTATTCTGTATTACTTATGTGTTTATGCATCATTCTTCCTCCATTACGTATGGTGACTTCATAAAAGGTACTTTTACCCATGTGAGACCTAACGGTTTTACCTTTCGGGCAATTTCCATTACCGTTTTATCAGTTAATTTCAGATTTGCTACGTCAAATGCTTGATAAACAGTCATAAAACTGTCATCCTTTAGATGATAAATTGATTTACTCATCTTTTCACCAACAGTTTCATTTCCTGTCTGCATACACTTATCGTATTCCTCAAAGTAATAGTTACCACTACGGTAACGAATATAAAAGTCGTTACCATTACTTAGTCGTCCTTCAATCTGTGTCGGCTCTGCAACACTAGTTATTCTAAATTTTACAATTTCTTTCTCATTCATATTTATTCCTCTTGTTTTGGTAGTTTACAGAGATACCAACTCTAAGTATTAGGTGGGTCTAGTGGGATTTGAACCCACGACCAACGGGTTAAAAGCCCGTCGCGCTACCTTACTGCGCCATAGACCCAAAAGATGCTGAATCCGGGATTTGAACCCGGGTCCACGGAATGAAAACCCGCGATGATGGACCTAACTACACCAATTCAGCGTTTTGAATATTAAGTGCTGGAAGTAGGATTCGAACCTACGAAGCATTTTGCAGTGGAACTTAAGCCCACCCCCTTTGGCCACTCGGGTATTCCAGCGTTAATATGGTTTTTACAAGGAACCAAATAACCTTACTTGCGTAACTGTTTCTTTACCCACAAAACAATTCTATGCCCTGTCACGAACACCATAAAATATAACGCCAACTCTATAAGCAGTGCAACAATAAATGCTTCATCAGCCACGCAAGATTCTAACCCTACTATATTAGTACAAACTTCAATGTAGGGCATACACCATTCAATATTAAACTCATGTTTAAACTTTCACTTCGGAGTCACTAGACCACAAAGTTCCCCATTCTACATTGTATTGCTTACAATACAAACGTAGGGTTTCCCAGTCCTCGTCCATTTCTATTCTATTATCTTCAGTCAGTGCTGGCATTACAACATTGACAAAATCATCTAATAAGTATTGAGCGTCATCATCGGTTAGCCCACTGGCTATTACACTTTCAAATTGTCTAAGAAACCCACCGATAAGACCATGCTCATCTATAATTCTATTTGCTTGTCGGATTGACTTCCGCAAGTAGCGTCTATATTTTAGACCTTCCCAAGCATCCACAGTCATAGCCTTAACTATGTCTATAAATATACCAAACACTTACTCACCCTTGAACTTAGCAAATCGCTTCAAATACATGAATGTAAACATATGCTTCCTAAACTTTTTCGTTGTGGCATGCATATTACCTTTCATCCAAGTATTCATTCTTGAAACTTTAACTTCATCGTTTGGTACGCCTAGTTTAGGTATGAATGTACCTTTCTTGTTTACTATCGGTTCACCATTTTTATCCCTATATACTATAAGTTCACCATTATCATCCCAGATGCGTTCGGTTCCACTTTCTAATTTATTTATCTTATCTGATATCTGTTGTGGCGCATTTTCAGGCCCAACATTCCTTTTCAGTTTATAATCATATCTAGTATAGAATTCACTACCAATATCTGTATTTAATAGAAAATCCTTATATCCTTCCCAATCATTCTTCTTTCTCCATGTCATTTTTTATATCTCCTTATATTATGTGATATGTATATGTCTACCGCTGTAGTAGACAGTAATTCTGTCGGTTTTGATTCGCAGACCAACACAACTGCGCCAAAATGTCTAAGTTTTAGTTATTAGCACCCACCGACAATTGCCTGTGTGAGTACGATTTCGTTAACATCATTGAAGTTAACATTCGCAATTTCTTCGCGGCTGACTAGTTCGCCATCCACGTAAGCCCAATGCGTTGGGTGTTCAATAATTTGTTCAAGTGCGCCTTCTGCGCTCATCATAAGTTCCGTGTGTCCTGTCTCATTTAAAATTGTTACCTTTACCATTTCTTTCACCTTGTTGTTTGGCCCTCTCGGGCAATTTATACTACGCTTAGGTGGTATATAACCATCACGCTGTATTGTATTTTAGACATTTTGATATACTTTTTTCTCATTCATTCTGTTCGCTATTTTTTGTATTCAGCAATATCCTTCGGGTCGAAGACCTTCCAGAATTGCATCTCTCTATCTTCCATGATGTAAATATCGCCAAAATCCATCGCTTTATCTCCATCATCCATGTATCTTGCTTCTCCTACTTCGTAGGTCCACTTATCCCAATCCTGTATTACTCTCTTGACTATTGCCAATCGCTTAGTGCGAATATGAACTAATACATCCCCTCGTTTTGCAATAGGGTCTTTTGACGGCTTTGGGGGTTTTCTAGGAGTATGTCTCATATTGTTCTACCTCTATAATCTGCCCAGCGTCTTGCAGTTATTTCTGCTTCAGCATCAAGATACCAATGTCTAAAGAATATAGACATTATGATATTACCTATAGCCATCATGAAAAACCACTGATTAAAATAAGATAGAATCGACAAAGTTATTCCCAGAAACAAATTAATTCTAGATAATATATTCATAGTATCCCGGAAAGCCAACACATCTATGTCGCGCTTATTTTCCAAGTATTCACTAACTAATCCCATGTATTTCTACCTCGCTATGTTTACTGTTACCACAAGGACAAGTATCTAACCTGTATAGTTTATCCCCTAGTATATTGTATGTAGAAACAAACGCCTTACCACAATCACAATATAGATGCGATACATCAAACTCTGCAGGAACTCCTTCCATATAATATATTATACAAGTTACCCCTACTATTAATGAAATGCTTTGCCAAATATCAAAAGTGTCAGGGTATACACTCTGAGTATAAACTACCCAAAGTATGCAGATAGCCCCAACCACTATCAAATATGGTTGTACTATACGTCTTATAGTTAGTCCCATAAATCTTCACTGTTCCTCTTTGCCACTAACCATAGAACACAATATCCTGCCAAGTCGAGAAATATATCCTCATCTTTTTCTATTGCATCATGTCCCATCGCCAATCTTGAAATCTTATCATCCATTCGGACTCGTATCAATTCCTCAGCACTTCCATTCGCAAATATCCCAACAGGGTTCAATGCTGAATCTCCATACTGTTCATTTTTCAGAACCAAAAGTTCTGTCAATTCTTTCATCACTTTCTTAATCTTCCTAGTTGTATCTTCTGTGTCTGTCATTTAATCACCAAATTGCATACCTATGTATATCTTTTCTTTTTCATTCTGCACAAGAAACCACTTTTCCTACACATTTTGCACACTATTCCTACGTGAGAAATCAATATGTGCAAGAAATCTGGATTTTCCAGTGCATTTTGTAACTATTCCTATTTTCCTACTTTTCCTATGGGGTCACACCCATATACACATATAGGCCCATATATCTATAACAAAATGTAATAGATAAAATAG